>Ga0307512_10000065_pt1 | contig 120805 bp, 110 predicted proteins | sample 14_EM_MG_FD_200267 | JGI IMG/M metagenome (GOLD analysis project Ga0307512, IMG submission 200267) | Populus trichocarpa ectomycorrhiza microbial communities from riparian zone in the Pacific Northwest, United States - 14_EM | ecosystem: Host-associated > Plants > Roots > Unclassified... | reverse complement strand
TAAGCTTTCATTTGTCAGCGGGGATGAAGGGTAGCGGGGGGGGAGCTCCGCCATCTAGCCGGCTAGCCCGGAGGCGGAGGGGATATCAGGTCCTGTCATACTCTAATTACAGTGCATACAGTATGAATAAAACAAAACAAAAACTCAGACACAACGTCACTTCATAACAACCACCCGCTGCGAGCAATCACTATGAACCAACCCGCCCACTGCTAGCAAGCACCACCACGAGAAACCCAACCATACCAAACGAGTGGCAAGTGGCAAGTGGCAAGTGGCAAGTGGTGAGGGGTGAGATGTGCATGGTGACTTGTGAATGGCAAGATGAGTCTACATGTATGAGTCTATTTGTTGACTCAGTGTATCAGTAACTCCCAGCGTATTCGGGCCGATTCGGCTCGAGTGGACTGGTCCAAAGCAGTCCAAGCCTGTTCAGTCCAGGTCCAGAAAAATTGGGGATTGGTCCGATCCCGGTCCAAAAATTACTCGGACTGGATTGGACTGGACTGGTGGAATCATTGCCTACCACTCTAAGCACTATTGCGACCACGTATTTCCTACTTCTTGGTATCGAAACATCTTTAGTTATTTAGCGATGCCGTGGCCGTGAATCAAGGCTGCGTTTGTAAATTGTTGGCTCGCCTGTAAACAAATACTGAGTCTGAAAACGTATTTGCAATGCCGGGGGTCGTATGTATGGCGCGTACAGGGGGTGGCTGTCTCCTAGTCAAAGAGGTAGCATCTAGAACGCTTGAAACGCTCCACGCTAATAGCAAGCGTGCAAGACTTGCTTTGCAGTAGTCGTCTTTGTCACGGGAAACCGAGAATGTTGATGTGAATGAGTGAGTTGATTGCAGGTACAAGAGAGACGGACAAAGGTGCGTCTTAAGTATGAGGAGCACGAGGGCGAGCATCGTGTGAAGTCTAAAAGGACAGTCATAGTGTGAAGTCTAAAGAGACAGTCACGACCGTGAACCTTAGCGCTTCCAGCAACAGAGAACTTCTTAAAGTTTGCCATCTAGAGAGTTTATAGGATGAGAGATTACGGAGTCCTTTCATTTTGTCGCCCCATATGGATAAGAATGTTTGTGCTGTCCTGATTGGGTTCAGGGGACCAGAATCGTCGAATTTTGCCATCCTGACTGAGTTTTCGAAGGTGGAATCACTTTATTTTTGCGTTCAGTTCGGATAAGATTCTACTGTTCTCACTATGGGTTCAAGGAGACGAGTGAAGTCTCTACTGTCCTGGTGAGGACCTGAGTACACAAGTCTTCTGCGATGTTTTACTATGAGTTAGAGCAGATACTGCTGTGGGCCAATTTATTACTCTTTATGGAGTTTTGAGATGGGCAGCTGTCCCTTATTACCATAGTTTACCACTTTGGGCATTGCCGGATTGCTCGTCCTTTTATGCTAGTGCGGACGGTACAGATTTCTATGAAATTTCCTGTTCAACGGCTGGTTTTCCAGCGGGAAATTTGGGTCCTTCGTTCATGACCCTATCTGAATAAGTTTGAAATTCGTCTTGCAGCTACTATCGATTTTATGGAGTACAGCAAAAGGGAAAAGTGTTGAACGTTCGGTGGTAATGGCAAAGTGTGACAACAGACCGCGCAGCAGTCGCCACTCACTTCTGCATATCTTGAGTCTTTTCTCTCTCTATACTCTGTACTAGAGACTATGTACACGGTTCTCTCATCCATACCTGCAATACTTCATTTACTCAACCTAAACGAATGTCGCTACCCACCGTTTTTAAGAGTTCCAATCCTTACACCCACTGGGTATGTTGCTGTTTTACAACCTCTGGAAACTTAGAATATTTGTTACTGTTCCCGTTAAAATACCAAAAACCCAATGCCGTCACCAGGTGAGCTGTATAGCTAATATTTAATCTGACGGTATCCGCCTAGGTATATGTTCCGACCGGTACACGAACTTTGACTGTTCAAGAACCGGACAGGCCAGTTTGCAAACTGGGGCCTGTTTGCGAACTGCTCAGGAAATATGCAAACCCACCCTGGAACACTAATGGCAGCACCAACTATCTGTAAAAGGTGGTATGAGTTGTCCTTTCCCTTTGGCAGCAACTCTGTTACTTTAAGACTGTTTAGAGAAATCTATTTAGCGGTGGAGGCCACACAATTTGCCGCAAGTAATCCATCACAGCGTCTGTTAAGCGCAAGGAGCAGACTTTTAGAAGTAGTAGGCACAGTGAATACTTAGTTTAGAAGAGATACTGGTAATTCTATTTACACAGAGTCAAACTTAATTGGCCGCTGTCTATCGGATTCAGGTGCAAGTTTGTCTCGCACCACACGCTACCCGCCCTCCTTGGACCCTCAACCCTAATTCGCTCCGCTGAGTTGAGATTCTTGTTCTTTGATTAGTGATTTTAGGGCGAGGTACAAGGCTTACATCACGTGACTCTGAGAATATGATGCGAGACAAGGTGCAAGTGCGGGTTCAAGCTAAGCAGATTTCTAACCGACTATATAGCTATGATTCGTGAACCGGCTTCTCACGTTTGCAAACTGGATAGAAATTGTGAACCCATTTCTCACGTTTGCGAACCAGACAGGCCAGTTCGTAAACCCGGATTAAGTTTACAAACTGGACGAGAATATCGCAAACTGGTCTGTTCAGTTCGCGAACCGCTGAGCAATGATTCCACCAGTCCGGACGGTCCCAGTCTGCGGTAGGGCTCAGTCCAGTCCAGTCCAAATGGAAGGTTGGACTGGACTGGACCACAGACTGCCAGTCTTGGACTGGACGGGCTCGGTCTGGACCAGTCCACACACACTTACAAATTCGGCATTGTTTCATAGTCAAGTATTACTGAAAACATGACTCACCCTCACGTTTGATAACCACTCACCTCTGAATACCCGATCTGGGCGAAATTATGCCAGTTCTGTCTGTATATTCGGTACCATTAAGATATATTTCTCCCATTAAAAGACCGATACAGTGAGAAATATACCCTAACCCTGGACACAGCGCTGGACTGGTCTACGCCAGTCCAGTCCAGTCCAGTCCTGGTCCAACAGAATTGGGGACTGGTCCGATCCCGGTCCAAAAACTTCTTGGACTGGACTGGACTAAACCCGGACTGGTCCAGTCTGGACCGGTCCACCCCCGGACTGGTGGAATCATTGCCGCTGAGTTCGCCAACCGGTCGGAACACATATTGTAGCCCTTCTGGACGCTAAGCCAATAACTTGCATTCATCTAGCTCTCAGCTGCGCTGTCCTTTCGTGCTGGTTCGAGCCCTGTGGGCGAGTAGAACTGCTTAACACGGGCTGCATGGCTGCATGAGGATACAAAAAAAGCAGATTATACGGTACAATATGTGGAGGATAACCTGTGCCATCACGAAATAAGTAGATGTATAGAGTAGTCGCTATAAACAACACAACCGGAAACCGCAACGGCAAATCGAGTAGTCGTAACTCGGCTATAGCTTACCATACTGTTACGAGAGTGTAGCTTTTGTTGTAGATAAGGTAGGGGAGCTGCATCTAGTCCAAACTTGATTCTGCGGATCATACAGTGTCTCAAGAGTCGTCCAGGCTGGGAATGTTGCTCTCACACAAGGTTAACGAGTAATGAAGGTGGGGCGGCAGGAAGAGTGTGTGGAGTTTAGACGCTACAGAATTTGGAGTTTGAGCTTTAGTCAAAAATAAACGGTGGTATTCGCATCTAGATTGCGTACAGAGAGCCTGCAGTCAGCCTGTTTAGTGTAATTTTGGGGACATCAATTGTGCCCGGTTTTGCGTACTATACGGATCGGAAAGAGATTGTGATCCGTTTACACAACCGTAGCTGACTGATGCCCTCATCTTCCTCCTCAACAACTCGGGCAGTTGAGGTACCCGTATTGTTGCTATTTGTCATGAGGCTCTAGCGTTCCCAATTTTCTAACGACACGATTGGGAAGATAAGACTAGAAATATTAGGCGCAATATGTGTACTAGAAATGAATGTGCATTGACACGTAAACGCTTCTGATTTAACTAAGTTAAGCTAATGTGTTTTATTCATTCGCTTAGGGCTTGGCGTTTTTAACTCCGCACTCACCAATTCCACACCCTAAACCCATCTCGTCATGAGTGAAGATCCTGGCCACCGAATGGATTGTGTAAATGCTGATATTACTGGGCAAACGGTAGATCGGTAACAATTTTGTTATTACGATCAGCAAAACACCTGCATAGAACACACCGACTCCAAGAAACGTGAGTTCTTCATATAAGTGCCGCATAATCCGGTCGAATTTGTAACTGCTGTAGCACATGCTCCTTGCATACCCAATATCAGCAAACACGGCCACCCGCCATGACAGTTTGAAATCAGATGGCAATACAACAGAGCTCGGAATCGGACAAATAGAAGTAACGTATCTACTCTCCTATATAACCTATACCGACCAGATTATACGGTAGAGCATGCCAATGCATTCCTAGTGCTGCAGGTCGATGCATGCAGCTTGGCGTAGCGCTGTGTTTCTGCGTAAGGCCACTCAGCACGCTCGTGTTGCAAGCACAATTTCGAGCAAAAGTTTACAATACCAGCACCGCTATACACCACCACAATTACACCACAATTAGTAACATGGTCAAAGCTTAGAGAGAGAGAGAAGTCCAAAGCGCAGGCTTCAGTAAATAAAATAGGTACGTAGGGGAGTAGAGAAAGTAAACACCAAAAATCATTGCCAACTCTCCTTGCTCTGTATATAATCTCACTGTTCTTTTGAACCATGAATGTTGCTGCTGTCGAAGTCGTTTTCTACCTTTGTTAAGCTTAAAAGTGCGGTGAGCAATTTATGTGTTGCGCAAAATTTTACCTACTTCTGCAAACCGAAAGATAAAACACGCCCTATTTTGTTGGCACAAACTACATTTTACAGATGGCTATCGCAGAGCTCCTTTCAGTATTGTTTTCAAGTGATGTGGTAGGATTAGATAGTGGCACTGGCATTGTAAACTTATGCGCGCGATTGGTTGGCATTGTAAACTTTATTCCATAATTTCTTACAATTGACAATACGGTTATCTCTTCGTTAGACATAGAATCTGTCGATCAGCATCTACAGGCACAATGCTAGGCCTTAGCATTAAGCTCACTTGGCACGAAACACAATTTCGCACAGCCAACAATTCCGTGATCTCCTTGTAAGACATAGAATCGGTCATATCATAGGATTAGAATCTATAAGCACAATGCTTAGCGCATTAGTGGTGCAAACACAATCTCTCACAACCTCCAATACGGTGATCTGCTTGCATTACATGAAATGTGTCATATCGGAGGATCTGCATCTATAAGCACAACGCTAGGTCTCTGCATCAAGCCCACTTAGCACGATGGTAATGCAAACGCAATTTCTTTTAACCTACAATATGGTTATCTCCTTGTAAGAATGGAATCTGGCTCATGAGAGAAGCAGCATCTCTAAGCACAATGTTAGGTCTCTGCGCCAAGCCCACTTTGCACATCTTTCTGATAGTTCATGAATGTGTTTAGACAACGTGGCCCAAGATATGTAGCCTGTAGTTCCCACGAATTTTATTTCTACTGCTCTGACGATGCAAAATACATCTTGAGTGCGGTGGTAACCTGCCCAAGATTAGCCGTTTGCAGACCCCAGGCAGCATGCACACACCGACATTAGATCTATCTATGCCGCATACTGTGGGCCATCATTGACATGCTGCTTTTTCTGCAAATCATAACAGAACGTGTTAGATTGAAGTAGTTATTTGTACTGCATATTCATCACTTCCCTTCATTCCGATAGCATTATATTTCTCGTCCTTTCTATAGACCCACTTGTTTGTGAGTGGTTGACTTGCACCTATTAGAGCTCTTAGCGCATGGTTATTGCTAGCGGGCCGCTTAAACGTCCCTCAAATGGGTCACTAGGATGTGCAATACCTGCGGTGAGCATTTGGCTAGGCTCGAAGGTTTCGTGGTGCCCTCGGTCGTCGATGTGTAGTCAGGAACGCCGACCCGCTTGACTTTTTCGCTATTTAATAAAGGACAAGCGGTTCCCCGAACTCGACCTACGCCATAAAGCCAACATACACGGATCAAAACTATCACCCTCTCCTACGATAGCGCAACCGTTTTCACACCGCTTCCCTAATATTTCGCAATGGCAAATCCAGCTCGTGCAAGATCCAAGGGCGAATTCCTTATTGCGTGTGTTCTTCCCTCTTTTCATCGATTACCCCGAAAAGTCTTAACTAACCGTAATATCCAGGCTCATAGGAATGACTGGGACAGGAAAATCGGAAGTGGGATATTTCTCTTTGCCCAATTGCGACATAGTGCTGACGGATTTTGACTCAGTTCATCAACACAGTGAGCGGGTACCCAACGATGACTGTGGGCCACCAGCTGGAGTCATGTACTGGCGAGTGTGAGACTAGCGAGAGCTTCTGTATTGGAGGTCACAACATCCGGCTTATCGACACTCCGGGTTTCAATGATACTCACCTCTCGGATACCGAGGTTTTGGAGACAATCACAGCCTGGATACTGGCCAAGTAAGCCTCAGAACTACCTCTGGAGGGGCCGGTAGAGCTAACTAGAGTTGGTGATTATAGCAAGGAGGATGGCCAACGTCTCGCAGGGATTCTCTATTTCCAGCCGATCAACGTCACGAGAATAACCGGGATCGACAATCAAGTCATCGAAATGTTTGAAAGCCTCTGCGGCGATGAATTTCTGAGCAATGTCACCTTGGTAACAACTATGTGGGGAAAGCTTTCTTCTGCTGCTGAGGGCGACCGATTGGAGGGCCAGTTAAAGGAAAAATACTGGAAACATATGATTGATGAAGGCTCGAGGTGCGGGCGATACCACAGGGACAAGGAATCCGGCCAAAAGCTTATTGAGGAGCTCCTGCCGGCGCTGAAATCAAACCAGAACGCAGTACCCCGTCTAGAGAAGGAAATGTTAGAGAAAGGTGGTCTCGCCAATACATCTGCGGGCATGGCATTACAGAAGCGCTTGACCAATGAGAACCAGATGCTACAGAGACGAATCAGGGAGCTGGAGAAGAAGGCTACTGAGGATACACCAAAGGGTCGACGTGCACTGGAGGAAATGGTCACGAAACAGGGAATGTTACAGAGGAATGCGGCCGATGAGGAAAGATTGAAGCGTGGCACCTTGTCAAGATTTATCCTCAGCAGCGCGGCCTACTTTGGAAAAGAAGTGCTACGTGACGGCGCGAGGTTTTGGTCAAACAGAGATGATTCCATGATTAATCGCGGCGCCAGGGTATGGGATGGATGGATCAATGGTGCTGCTAGGGTAGTCACAGGAACATATAAGCCGGAATAAATTATCACTACTTTCGCCTTTCGCCTTTCGCTTTTGATGTCTAGGTTATATTCCGGTACACAACATCTGCTTGTCGCTTTATGGCTGTTTCGAGGTTTCTTAAACTCATGTTGAAATTTGAATCATGGTGTTTGTCGACCTTATATGTATATTCCTTACAATTCTTGCAGGCTTTGGTTGGTTGTTACTAACTTTGCACTGTTGCTTTTAATTTCCCTGTTTCTTTGCAGTACACACATCTGGTTGTCGCTTTTGCTTGTTTTGATACATCCTGATTATGATGGATGCAGGAGCGGGGATCTTGGCATTTGTGACCTTCCTGTATCTATTTCGTTGCCGTTCACTTTGGAAGTATTGGTCGGTTTCTTATATTTCATACCCAATATATCAAGCAATCTTCCCAATCCTTAATTCAATTGGCGGTGAAAAGAAAGAATATTGGTCTGTGTCTGATCTCTGTATCTGAAAAGACAACTTTTTTGTGCTAAGTCATCCGGAGGAAGCGGGCACTGTCACTCTCTTCATAGTGTGAATACAGTAGCTTCTACACAAAGATGTGGGAATCAGGTTGCCGCAAAGCAAGCGAAGCGGCTGAGTTCCGATACGCTGATCAGCCGATGGCGTGGATAGAGGGAGCGTTTATGGAGAAGCTGGTGGTTAGGGAAGCAGTACGCGCGCCCGTATGGTACAAAAATGTATTTGTGAACTGTATAAGTTATCCCTTTGCCGGTAGCGGGCTCTTCGGTGGGCCCACTTTCGGATCCTCAGCGCCTCTTTTGTTATTACACCACAACTACCCACTAAGACCCCCCCTAGAGTAGCACCAATTGAGAGTTAACTACCTGGAGCTTCAATATGTAAATTCTCAGCCAGTGCTTGGCAATTCTGTGTTGTAGTTCGGAACCTAGCATCGTTGACCTTGCAGTTGACTTCTTGGTAGACATCTCGGTAGACTGCGTCTCGGTGGGCAACTCTGTGGGCATCTCGGCGGATATCTTGGTTGACTTCTCACTTCTCCCATGATCTTTTCCTGTGATCTTTTGCCCCGGATCCTTCTCCCCCAATGAAAGTCTTCTGGCGGAGGCTGATTCCAGTAGCACCGGTGTTTCAGTGAATCTTGGTCGACTTGGTAGACTTTGCTGGTCAACTTCGTGGTAGACTTCTTGGTCGACTTCTCTGCGGCCATCATAGTAGGCAGCTTTGGTAGAATATCCGGTGGTGTCTCGGTAGTCATTTGGTAGGCCTGTGGTAAGGTGATTCGGGATTCAGTTCTGTATGCCGTTTGGCCATTGTTCCTTGATCCTTCGGTAATCGAATCAGTAAACATCTCCTGCAGTGGCTTTATTGGGTTGGGCTCCCGGTAATCCTCTCCTTCGATCTCCATGTGAAGTCTTTTGGCAGTGATATCCGTGGCTCAGGGATCTCAGTGATTATGCTCAGTGGTAACTTTCGATCGCCTTCGGGACCAATTCGGTAGCCATATCTCAGTCGTTTGGAATCTTGTTTGGTATCTTGTTTGGTATGTGGTTCGGAACTGCTTCGGTAGTCATATTTGCACTCGTTCGCTATTATCATAGGACAAAATCTGAAGTGATATTGGGAAGTGGTAGGAATCCTTCGGAAAACCACATAGGACTCGTATGGCTTCCATTCGGTTGCCTTCATTGTACATCTTTGTAGTTTGGTATTTATCCCAATTACTGCAATGATAGCGGCCTCCATACACGGATATATCGGGAAGATTTCATCCCCATACAGCATCAGAATACCATCGTCGCGGGTTTGTCCAACGCTGATTCATGTGTTTGATTCAGACTGTAAGTCGCTTTCTTGAGTCTGGGGAAGATCGCAGATGCATAGGTGTCTTCTGGCAGTGTCATGTTGAGATTGTCATCAACTTTGTCATTGGGAGATGCGGTGTCAGCTTTGATCAGTTTGGGTGCAAGTAATAATCATATCATCGCTTCCTCAGAGGCCTGGAGTGGTACGAGTTGTGCCTTGTAGTGGTAGTAGGCATGATCTGTGTTCAATAGTAGTATTGACTTCTTGGTCATGGCTGCTGCTTGGCAGGCTGTATCATATATGCGGTGGAGATGTCAAGTGTAAATGCCGGTTTCTCTAGACACCGGTGGTGCAACCTCCTCGTCAGAAAGATGTGATGTCACAGCTGTACATACAGGGAGACTTTGACTGCTTGTCAGCATCGGGCAGAGGAAAGTGGCCATCTATAACATCATCATCAGTATGGCCATGAGTACTACATGCGTAGCCTTCACCTGTTCGACAGGTTCCTGGGTCGTCATGGAGAAGTCCATCTCCACCCGTTTATTTGTCTTGTACTCAGAGAAGTCCATCTCCGATATCTGTGCAGTTATTGAGAAAACCATCTCCACCAATTCTCTGGTCTGTTGATCCTTATTATTGATAACTGGCTTTGCCTGAATTGCTGTAGGTAGTAAACAGATGTCTGGTGATCGGTGCTTGGTAGCTATTGCATTCTTTGAAGTGTTTGACTGCTTCGTCCCCGAACTCGTTGGGTGTTCATGAACATGTCATCTTTGCACAGTCTTTGTACATATCATTTATTTGGTGAAGCAGTGATCGTATGGCCGTAGGGTGGATCTGGGTGCCAGGCGTAGGTGCCTCGATCTTGGTTTCTGAGATAGTAAGAGACCTCCGGGAGAAGTAGTTGCCGCCAGTGCATGAGCTAAGGAGAGTATATATTTGGAAGGCCCCAGGGTAGATAGACACGATCTCATTATCATACAGTGATATGCACACTCTATCTTTCCCAGCTCTTGGTTCCACGCACTCTTGCCGAGCTTTCGTAGATCCACACAATTTGTGTGGTTCCCCATGGCCGTGTAGCCCATCAAATCTTCTCACCCTCTTCCTAGGAGTCGATACTGATGACATAAGTGCCACTGAAAGGTTCAAACTTGCAGAAGCATGTACAAGTCGGTGATACACTTGGCGGTGATATATGTCCCATTGTAGTGGGCCTTATAGACTTGGTGCCGTGGATTGTGCACATGTGCATTTGGTGGTGAGTGCATTATGGAGGTTTGGTGGTGAGTGCATTTGTAGGTTCCAATTGGTAGGTTTTGAAGTGAATGTTTATAGGTTCAGAGGTGAGTGTATTTCGAAGTGGAGTGTGGTAGAGAATATGCTTGGAGATATGGTGGTGAGAGTGCGATGGTGATTGTGCTAGTATATATCTCGAGTCTTTCTCCTTCTCTTACATCTGTGTGCTATGCTGAGGTGCATGGCTTCGACTTCTTATCTGGGAGGACCCTAACAAAGGTGTAGCGTGTGTAATCATCGATGAATAGGATATAGTGATGGCCGGCGCAGGTGGGCATGGAGAATCGTCAACACACGAGTTCCAATTGCTTTGTTGTGCTCTAGGGCTTGACTTCGATGACCTTCTGCTTGTGCTGGGCCTGGATGCATGCGGCGCACATTGAGTCGGCTTTTGTATACCCTTCAATGAGAGATCATAGGGCAGTAGGATGACTGTGGGCTAGATTGCGATGCTACAGTCGTGATTCTGAGATTGTGAGAGGCTTTTGAGTGGGCTTTGGAAATTCGGTGGCAGGTGGTCATTGAGGTACGGTGCTGGCTGCACTTGGAGAGGTGGTGTGGAGTGAGCTTGTGGTAGTCGCGGTGGAGTGCGCGATTCATGGTACGGTGGTATGTGTGCTCGATGATGCGCTTTCGCTCTTCCTCTTTCTCCTTCTTGAAGTGGACTTTGTAGACACTCTTGGTACTGATTGGCTGTGATGGTGAATGATGGAGATGATATGGAGCACTTATCGCATCCAAATGTGGATCTGTATCCGGCTGTGTCCAATTGATAGATGGAGGGAAGAGAGAGCCGGAATGTAGGGGTGTAGAGAGCATTGACTTTGTACTCCTGTGAAATGTTAACGAGTCCATGGTGGCTTACTGTAACTTTGTTGTCATCTCCAATCTCAATGACTATTGGCTTGACGAATTTTCTTAATCATAGGAGTATTTGGTGATTTTAGGTGAGGATGTAGCCGTGGGTGTACATGACAGTGTACTTGGAAGTGTGCTTTGGTGTGGTAGTGAGTGCAGTTGTCAGTGCGTGATAAGCAGGGTGTCGTATGCTTTCTCTCTGTCTTCTGTTGGAAGGGGACTTGGTAATTGTACGTGAAGGAATCGTGGTAGGTGCGTTTGGAGTCATCGCTGTGAATACCATGATGATGGCAAATTTGGGTGTAATGGTGAGTGCACCTGCTGATACGGAGGTGAGCGCATTGATGTGTGTGGTATTGACTTATGTATACTGTCTGCAATTGGTGAGGTGGTATCTGACTGGTGGATGCTTGTCGCTGGGAATCGTATGGACGAAAATGAGGTAGGTTTTGCGATGACTCGGTAATTGTTCTTGAAGGTTTCAGTAAGCATTGTGAATGTGGATGTGGTAGCTGTGTGAAGGTGATGGTGATGGTGATGATGGTGTTGAGTTTTAGTGTGTTTATGTGTGGCTGTTGCTACGGTAACAAACAGGGATGGTCGTGGGTGGTTTAGGGGTTTTTTTTGAGGCTCTTGATCGTGAGATATGAATAGAGTATTCATAGTAAAGATTGTAGCGGGCGCCGGGCTCATAACCTGTTGAAATAGTGATGATAGAGAAGCTTGATTGTATTCTATCTAAGAGGGCCACAAGGCCAATATATATGAAACTGCAAGTACGGCTGAATGCCATCAGCCCGTATCAGAGTCAACTGTCATCTCTGGCCATACGAGACATCACCGTCACCGGCCATACAAGACACCTCCGTCTCCGGCCATACGAGACTCATCTCCGGCTGAGACCTGTATGTGCAATAGCAATTACCACACCCCACAAGTCTACCAGGCCATAATGAGCCTTTTAACGTCTGAATATAGTACTTAGACATGTGTGTACCACTTGGGTAGAAAATTGGACAACTTGTCCCCACTCAGGAAAGCACAGAAATCATGGGGTTGGTTGAACAGGGGTGAAAAATAGCAGTTTACAGCTCAGTGTGCAGCTAAGCAGTGCTCTACACACTTACAATCCTTCTTTTTATATTATCTAGTGTGTGTAGAATTATTTTATTTCTTCTGGGCTCATTTGGTTGTGTTGTGGTTGTGAAAATGGGATTTTACAAGCGGGCCCATTGGTGGGTCCAAACCCGCTTACCGGCAAAGGGATAAAGCCATCATAGTTAAAAATACTTAGTGTTGTGTTGGCACCGTCCGGAGGTTCCTAGTCTGCAGTAGGGCTCAGTATGATCCGGTCTAGCGGAGAGGGTAGACTAGACCAAGCCACAGACTGTCAGTCTTGCACTGCACGATGCCTGTCTAAACCAACCTACATATACTTGCGGTTTCCGTCTAGTTTCGATGACTAGTTCGGTATTGTTTCCTGGCCAAGGATTGCCGAAAGCATCTTTCGTAGCCACTTTTTATCAACAATAACCCAAAGGCACACACACCTTGAGACATACCATGGCAGTGCTGTATCAATATCTGGTGCAGTCGGCTTATGTTTCTCCCATTATGGCTCCGAAAATAGCAATTTTAAACCTACCCCTGAATACAGCCCAGGACTGATACAAACCAAGCCCGTATTGGTCCGGCAGAACCTCACACTGATCCGATCCTGGTCTAAGATATCTTCGCACTGAACCGGTCTTTACTACGACGGGGCCGGTCCGGACTGGTTCATCGGAGGACGGGTGGAACAATTGTCCACCTAGCAGGCTAGTAAAGAGATGTTGCTATTTGGGGCGCTCCCAAAGCCCATTGGAATTGCATTATCCGGCAGTGTAATGGTTTAAACTTAACCGTTGACTAAAAGATAGATCTAAACATCAATACACTGAGTACATACAAAAGAACACAACGAGTGAGAAATGCAAGTAGTAAAGATTGGTTTCTACCACCTCCATTTGAAAAAAGTCCGAACTCCATCTTGCACCATTCGAGTAAAATCCCACTGTGTATTAGGGGTCCGCATCGCCATCGGTCTCTTAGTCTGCATCTCCACCGGCATTGGAGCACAAGTCTGCACTTCATCAATGGAAGGAAATAATCAAAACTGGCTTGTTGCCACTTCGATGATTCCCAGAACGCACGATGCCTCTTTGCCCCCACTGACTCCCCTCGCAGTACCATATCCTCCATGTTCCTGATGTAACAGCAAATTGGGTGCAATACACCGTACTCGCCAGTCATAGCCCGCCCATCTAATTTAAGCCTAAGGAGTTCCTCCCGCATCATGCAGCGGTCTAATCGTTCGATGAGCCTATCAACGACAAATTCCAGTTGGTCAGGCGCAATCTGGCGTCGATACGTCTCCCACTGGGCAGGATCAGTATGCACCCGGTATCCGCGGAGGATCCGGCATGCGCAGAGAGAACCTGAAGGACACGACTTGTTACAGAACCCACATATACAGCCATGACCGAAACGTCTGCCATCGGGCGCACATAATACCATGGAGGTGCAAAACTGGCATGCCCCGACCGTAGTGCCGAAAAGCCAGAGTTCATCCTTGGGAGGATCATATGCGCGAGCGAAGCAATGTAGGCATACTCGGTAGTTGGGTTTTGTCGCCATTCTACCGTGCGCGGCGGAGAAGTGGTAGAACGGGAGAAGTCGGATGCAGCGGGTGCAGGTACGTCGAAGACGGATTACGTCTAGTCGCTCTTCGGATTGGTGGTGACGGAAGATTTCGGCGCGGTTTGGAGGACCGATTAGGATGCGGAAACGTCGCGAAATGTTCGATAAGTGGTACTTGTCGATGACGGGGAGGTGCTTGATGATTTCGAGCTGAAGCTCGTTTGGAAGCGCTGTTAAAGACATCTTGGAAAGTGGTGCTTCTGGTTAAGGTGTGGCGACGATTGGTGGTTATGGGAGACAACAAGTGTCACATCTGAGTTAAATTAGGAATGTGGGGTAGTTGGCTTAATATATTAATACTAGGTTACACGACGCCTCTAGTTTAAGCGATCGACCCCACTAATTTACCGCATTATAACACACTTCCATCCAATTACATCTAGTACTCCAACGGTCCAAACAAAATGTTTAAAGCAATATAGTGCAATACGAAAGTCGACCTTCTGTAGGACGTAGCTACTCATGATTTCTAGTAATAGCAGAAGCTAGTGACAGTGTGAGTGATGATGAGTGACAGTGAGTGATAGTGAGTGACAATGAGTGATGTGAGGTTGTAGTGAGTGCAAATGATACGTGAGCCCACTGACCCAATTATCTCCGCACATAGGTATCCGAATATACAAGCAAGGGCATGACACGCCAAGCTAGCTGAAGATCAAGTAATGGGTTAATAACTCTAGTGGTCTCTCTTACTGTGTCACGCTAACGTACGTGACGCAATGACAAGGTGAATCCGGTACAGTAGGTGCATAGGTCTAAACCCGTGCTATGCTGCCATGCTATCAAGCTCCTAATGGGAAGTAACTTTACATATCGAACGTACCCCACGATATACAAAAGTACAGACGTAGGGTTGAGAACACCATAACCCCATACATTCTACTACACGAAGGGATAAGTAACTTAGATGTGCTCTCTACTTGACAAGGGACAAAGGATGCCAAAACTAGCTACCAGATACATTAATACTAGAGGTGAGTTACCTAACGTGCTAATTCCGCTTGAGCAACATGTCGTAGCCTGGGACTACTTTTGTTACAACGAAGTCGAGACGTACTAGATAATAAGTACGTTTGTTGAGCAATGCCGGCGCGAAGTTGGTGAAGCCGCACCCGGTTGACCGCTTAGGAACATTGGGTCTGTCCGGGGACTTAGATTAGCAGGGCTAAGCCCCGTACAAATATCTATAGAGGACCTGCGAATATTGGAAGAATTAGGGTACAGGGTGTGGTGTCAGGAGTAGGCCGGCCTTCACTCTCCCACAGCAAGATTTCTAGCACTCATATACCCAAGAAGCGATATCAAATCCCTTGAGAAAGTTAGTTTTTGTAAACGAGTAAAAGTTCTCTGGTACACCACCCAAAACAGTTAGCTAGAAGTATCTGGCACTAAATATAGTTTACGGATTTCCGTCTAAAATGTGGCGTGATTCAAAAGTACCTCCAAATCGGACCCGCCGATCATAATGCTGTCCTATTTGCACTCTAGTATAATCATATCACTTCTTCATGGAGATGCTTCGCTGCAGATCTTTATATAAATATCTGCAGAGTCGACGATGCACTCAATTAACCAGTCGTCTTTGGAAGGCTGCCCCGTACCCCTAGTAGAAATTCGAATAGCATCTTAACTCTTTTGGGGCAATGGAAATAGAAGTTTGGACAGCGGATTGATTCTTCTAGATCAGTAAATATGGTTGGTTTACACGGTCGGCACAGATGGGGCTCAAACCGGAATGTTTGATTCAAACCTGGACTCTAATCCATGCATGACTCACGTTAGAGAAACTTTACCAATTTACTCAACAGTGCGATCGAGTGTAGATCTCCCAGCAGTTGAACTAAGCAGTAAAGATTGAGAACTACTTATGACATGTGCTCAAGCAGAGCGTAGTCTTTACTGAGTTAGCATTGCCGGTAGCTATAGCTAGTGTTGCTCTCCGTTGTGCAGAGTGTTTGAGAGCAGCCTGTGTACAGCTGCTTGGCAGGCCTGGGTCCAGTTAAACCTCGCAGTGATGATCGCCCCCCTCTCCGCCTCAGATTATACTTCGGTATACTTCCATCTGTAAATTAACTTGTATCTCGTAGGATTACCTGAAAATGTTTTGTTTTCCTGATAGTGCATCTGCACGTAATACTAGCTAGGGTAGGCTCCCATGCAGCTCGAGCTAGTATCTTTGACTAATGATGGCGAAGAATGAAGCGCTCAGTTTTTTTTTCCAGGGCTTATCAGTGCAACAGATGCCGCTCGCCAGGATGAATGGAATGTTGGGTACGTGACTCATGTCCGGTCCAGAGGCAGCTATTTCGCTGTTGTTTTAGCAATGAGAAACTCTCGACATGTCACTAGACTGCCATTTCGAACACAGTGACACCATAAGATTACTAATCTTCTACAGGTAAGAGATGATTAGTGGATATCCTGGGTAGTTACAAGTTACGGTGGCGGCTTCGACGCCCTTTGGAGATACCCAGATAGATCATCTCCAGCTCAACTCCTAGGTATACCTTACCCCTGGCTTTCAAGTGCTTGGAGGGTACCAAAAGTTGGGCACACTTTGTTTTGTTTTTGTTTTATTCATACTGTATGCACTCTAATTAGAGTATGACAGGACCCAATATCCCCTCCGCCTCCGGGCATGCCGGCTGGATGGCGGAGCTCCCCCCCCGCTACCCTTCATCCCCGCTGACAAATGAAAAAAACTAAATGATAGACCAAACCAGAACAAAATTGAAAAGAGAAGAGAAGAGAAGATATACGCCCACTGCCGCCGCTCCCCGCACCTGAGTCTGCCTCTGCGCCTGCTCCATACTGTCCTTCATTTGGGCGGAAACTTCCCGACTTCAGTAGCTGCCAGGAAATCCATCACCGCTTGGTCACACTCTTGCACGGAAAGCAGCTCAGAGATCTGCGCGTTTCTGCATCTGCCTCCTTGCCATCCCGTCGCTTTTCCCACATTCTTCCATAGTGCCTGTTGCCGGTCTCTCTACTGGCTGCAGTGGCGGAAGAGGTGTTGCCGTGTCTGGGCTGCCGTCCTGCCTCCGCCCCCGCCGCACCACCTGCATTTGTCATCCTCTCGGTTGCCGAACCGTTTTAGGTAGACTGCAGTGGGTGCATGCCCACAGTTCAGTCTGTAGCACCTGGTAGCCAGCGACTTCACTCTTGTCATCGGAACAGGTCTCTTGGTCCTCATATGGCCCGTCAGTCTGTGGCTGAAGTGCTTGCGGCACTTATCGGCCTGCCACTTTGCCTTGGATGCTGACCTTCCCTCAGAGATTAGTCTAGCTCTATTCGAGGTCAAAGTGTATGGCCACTCTATCACCGTGTCCCCGCCTGCGTTTCAGGCCAAGCTTGCCTGACAGTCTGCGTCTTCGTTGACAGCAATGCCGGAGTGTCCAGGGACCCAGTGAATCTCCGTTGTGATGCCGTGGGTGCGGAGTGCCTGCGCTCTCCGATTGATCCGCCTTGCTAATCATTGCCCTGGGCCCGGCTCCATGAGTGCCGCTTGTTGAATTGCGATCAGCGAGTCACTAAAGATTGCCACAGTCTTCACTTCGTACCATTGCAATGTTTCTCTCTTGTCGATTGTCACATCGAGCGCGAGTCCAATCGCCCACAGCTCGGCGTCATAGCCATCCTTGTGCCCAGTGCCCGGAAAGCCGCTGCGGGACCTCCATTGATTTCCATGTTTCCACACTGCTGCGGCTTCCACCCGGCCATTGTCTGGTCACGATCCATCTGTCCACCACACACACACCCCCGCTCCCACTTTGGCCTCTTTCTCTCTTGCCCAGCGTTGTGCGGCTCTCTTGGCTGCAGTATTGTCGTCCAGTATGATGGTCCTGACTCCTGATTCTTCGCCCGTGGCCAGCCTGTTCATGCCTTCGGTTGGCCGGCCATGCTCGTGATCATTCTTGACTTCTCTGCATATCGGTGCACTGGAAGCGGGGTTTTGGTGTAGCTCCATTAATTTGTTACTGAATGCGTTCGCTAGTCTAGCTGTGAATCTTTGTTGTCTGGAGTCTAAGATTACACGCATGGGTGTATGCCCTGCATCTCTCATTAGTGCCCCCTGTGGTGTCGCGGGCAGTGCGCCCAGAATGGATCTGGCTTGTCGAGTCAGAAGGAGTTGGAGAGGATCTCACCTGCCTACGTCTTTGGGATGCCACCAGAGCTCACGTCTATATTGTGCGACTGCTTGGATGCAGGCTATTTGGACAGCTTGCACACTTCCTGGGACGACCCCGTACGTCTCAGTAAGGGTTCGAAGTCTGGCTTCGGCAGCCCTGGTTTTCCTCATGCATCGGTTGTGGTGCTCCTTGAACTTCAAGCGCACGACCCTCCAGATGCCCAGCCAGCATGTTCCATCTTCGTTGGATCGTATGAAGCCGTCTCCGACTGTTATCTTTGCTGACAGCTTCGGCAGGAGATGCTTCCGGTGGCCTCGTCTACGTGAGAACAGTGCCGCCTCTGTTTCGACTGTATCAAACTGCAGCCCCCACCGGCTCGCCCATTCTATGCTTTTTGCAGCGCATTGTTCAAGTTTTGTGACGACCTGATTGACATTGCTTCCAGTTGCTACCCAGCCGAGGTCATGCACAACCGAGAGTCCCTTGGCTGAGATGTACTCCTCGACCCAATTAATCAGTCCTGAGGTATATATTGCCAAGAGGATCGGTGATATAGGTGAGCACTGCTGGACCTCTGCTTCGACTGGGTGTCTCGTTATGGCATGGCCCATGATGATCATTTCTACTGTCCTTTCGGAGAGGAAACTTTCAGTCCATTGAGCGAGATTTCCATCTCTATCCTTGGCCTTCATTCCATTGACCAGCCTTCCTTTCGTGACGCTTGGGAATGCTGCCTTGATATCGCTTGGAAGCACACTAGTTATCTTGCCATCTGTCCATGCTGCATACGCTCTTTTGACCATGATGCGTGCTGCGTCAATGGCACACCGCGTCTTTCAGTTGCGGAACTGTCCATTGCTCGGTAGTCCCCTCCATTCGGCCTGTTCTGATCGCAGTTCTGCAACTACCTTCTCAACGACCTTTCCCAGTCAGCTGAGTAGTGACATTGTGTGGTACGCTTTTGGCTTTGTATAATCTTCCTTGCCGGGTTTGCGAATCACAACTCCACTGACTCACTTCCAGACTGCTGGATGCCATGCTGTGCGGATTTTCGCTTTTGCCAGATCTACAATCCTCTCTGTATCCCAGTTCCAGAGCAGATGAACAGCTTCAAAAGACATTTTGTCCGGGCCTGGTGCCTTCTTGACTGATTGGGAGTACAGGGCCCGCTCAACAGCTTTTCAGTAAATTCCATGTGCGCACTGCCGGCTGGCAGTAGCTCACAGTACTGGTCGTTGTCATTCAGAGTGATGGACAGCAGCCTCAGGATTTCGTCCTTTTCTATGGCAGTGTTCGCTTGCTTTCCCTCTCTGTTCATTAGGGCTTCCACCTTCGAGCCCGCCCGAGGGTCGACATATTTCACTGCTCTCCTGACATCACCTCCTCGGAGGTTCTGCAAGTAATCGCTCCACATTTGGCTTCTAGATTTCAGAATAGACTTCTGCAGCTCTGCTTTGGCTCGGACTGCTCCCTCCGAGTGTTCTCCACATCTTCTCATTTCTTGCCCGAGTGCCTTGCTTCTTGCCTTGATGTCCCTGTTCCACCACGTTTTCGACTTTGCGCAGATTCTGATTTTCTATGCTGTGAAGTCCGGAACCTTGCTCAGTGTTTCCTCACACCACTTGGCCTCCTGCTCAACTTCATCATCCGTACATGCAGAGTCCAGGTGTGCTGTGCCTTTCGATAACTCCATCCTCAGCTTCTTGGATGCCTCCTTGCCCTTCCCCGTCATTGCTGCCAGATTCCATCCTACCACCCACTGATGGTCTGCCTTGTGTTCATTATTAACTGCTACTTCCCATTCTATGACCACGTTGTCGGAACCAGTGGTGTGGTTCTTGGCTAGTATGGTTCGTTTTCTGATTGGTCGGATCGCCAAGGTTAAATTAATAGTTGATATGCCTTCGAGGTCTGCTCTTTTCCAGTGGCGAGTGGCCCTGTCATCGTTTCTGATTTCCAGTCCGTTCTCATCTATGATATGCTCCCAGCAGAAGGCATCTCGTCGCTCAGAGCACCTTGTATCCCATTATCTGCTGTGGGCATTCAAGTCTCCAGCGAGCATGGTGCAGCCATGCCAACAGCTTTGCTGCCATCCCAGTTTCTGCGCTGGCCTCTCTCTGGACTGCGTGTCTTTTGGATTGTAGATATTGACATTTCTTGTGACCTTCTCTCCTCTTGTTCGAACATCAGTGACGATGACATCGTGATAGCCACTCTTCTTCAGATCAGTTCGTTCGTCCACTGCGAGACCGCTTCCATTGCGCACTGCCATCCTAACTCTTTGTCTGTTTCTTATTTCATATGCTGTGTGCCCGATTACGAATCTTTGCCTTTCTCTTGGTGGCTCTTCCGAGCACACTACGTCCGCCATTTGTTCCACACCCGTCTCCAGCCCCGCAAGTGCCCACTCTTACGACCTGCCACAGTTGTGCCGAATTGCTCAAATCATTGGCAGTGGCGGTTCCCATTTCGGTCTCTCCAGCGGTCTCAGTCATCGTCACGTCTCTCTCCTCCTCTGCCACCGCCTTCTCCTCAGCATCCTCTGCCTCCCAATTGGCCATCGGCTGCCCTGCCTCGTTTTTTAAATCCCTTGCCTGCATGCTGCGAAGTGCCGTTCTGTTATCCCCGGTTTCTCCCCCCGTCTCTGGTTCTTTCGGTTGCATTCTCCTGCTCTGTCTGGCCATTCTGCTGGCGTCGGATTTTTTCGAGCACTTTCCGCTGAATGCGATGTGATTTCCTTTGCAATTCCGGCATTGTCCCTGGGTGTGGCTGCACGATGCTGCGTTCTTCGAACAACATTCGACTATGTTGCACCTGTGCCTCTCAAATCGGTGCAGTATGGCGCTGTAGCCGCACTTCGGTTGCTTGTTGCCCTTGCTTTCGATGTTGCCCAACCCTCAGCAAAGCTCGCAGCAGCTGCCGGGTCGTACATTTGTGTACAGTTCAACCATGTACCGTACTCCTGTAGCATTCACTCTTTTACTCACTACTCTCTGGGCTACCTTCTTCCCCTTCACCATGAAGACCACAGATGATGCTTGAATTTCTCCTCTTTGCTCCCTCACCTTGATGGTGCGGGGGTTTGACAGCCATCACACTTGAGCAGGGATCGTCACTCCTTCGTCTTTTGCCTGGATCCCCGCCATCATCTTCTGTCGTGCTTCGGTGCCCTTGCCCATGTACCTCACTAGCGGGACGGTGTGGAATTTCAGTCTCTCCCACAACTCGTTTCGCTCCACATCCTTGATTCCTTTGTTGATTTACCTGGTTGCCTTGGTAATGATATCTCGGTACAATAGAGCTATCTCTGCCATTGTGTTTTGGTGAGTAATTGCGTTTTTTTGTTTTAATCATACTGTATTCACTCTACTTAGAGTAAGATAGTCCCTGAATCCCCTCCGTCTCCGGGCTGGCCAGCTAGATGGCGGAGCTCCCCTCCTGCTATCCATTGTCCCCTTTTGATACAATAAAGAAAGAAAGAAAGAAAGACAGAAGGCATCTGACAAGCTGGTCAGCATAGAATACAAAGGAAAAGAGATGAAATCCAGGAAAGTTCGCAGGCTCTGATTCCTCCGGCCGTAGCCTGCCGGCTCTCATTCTTGCCCGTGTTGCCAGCTGGCTATTCCTTCTCCATCCATTTCCGGGGGGAACTTCCCGATGTCAGTGGCCGCCAGGAAGTCCATCACTGCTTGGTCGCATTTCTCTATGGAGAGCACCTCAGAGACTTTCACATGTCGGCATCTGCCCGCTCTCCATCCTGTCGCTTTTCCCACCTCTTTCCAGAACTACTTCTGCTGGTCTATCCATCAGCTGCAGTGGCAGAAGAGATCCTCTCGCGTCTGGGCTACTGTCATGCCTCTGCTACCGCACCACCAGCATATGTCGTCGTCTCTGTGGCCGAACCGTTTTAGGTACATCCCCACCGACGCATGTCCAGACTGCAGTCGGTAGAACCTGGCTGCCACAGGCTTCACGCTGTTCATTGGGATGGGTCTCTGGCTCCCAGCTTTGCCTTCCAGTCTATAGCCGGGGTGTTTACTGCATTTGTCGGTCTCCCACTCAGCCTTCGCCGCTGGCTTTGCTGCTGAGATTCGTCTGGTCCTGTTCACCACTGAGGTGTATATTCGTTCTCGTACTGTGCCTCCTCTGCGGCCCTCTCGTGCTAGATGTGCTTGGCGATCTGCTTCCTCATTTCCGGGGATGCCAGTGTGTTCTGGGACCCAGCGGGTTTCTGTCTCTATGCCGGCTTCGCGGAGATTCCTTGCGCAATGGCTGTTCCACATGGCTACATGCTGCCCTGGCCCAGGTTCCAGGTGCTCCGTCCGACGAATGGCTGCTTGCGAGGCGCTGAAAATAGCGATCTGTGTTACTCCGTGTGTCTGCAGTCTGTCCCTCTTCTTTAACAACTCCCAGAGTGCGAGTCCTATGGCCCACCACGCTGCATCGTGGATCACGATTCGTCCAGTGCCGAGGTGGCAGCTCATTGCTTCCCAGCCGTCTCGGCACTTACCCACTGCTGCGGTTCCAACTCTGCCGGCATCGGATCACGATCTGTCCGTCCAACACATTCAGACCCCCACACTCACTCTGGCCTCCCTTTCACTCGCCCAGCGTTTCGCTTCTCTCTTTGCCGCCGTGTCATCGCTCAGTTTGACCGTCTTGACCACCTGTTCTTCTTCCGGGCGGGGCCAGCACATGGTCTCTGCCTCAAGGCCTCGTTTGTGCTCTTTCTTGATGACTTTGCATATCCGTGCCCCAGACGTGGGGTGCTGGTACGTCTCCTTTTGCTCCAAGCCTTCGAATGTACTTGCGAGCCTCGCTGCGAATCGTTGCTGCCTGGAGTCGAGGACCACTGGCACAGCTGTCAGTCCTGAGTCTCTCATGAGCAGGCCGAGTGGCGTTGTGGGCAGGGAACCAAGGGTTATCCTGGCCTGCCAATTCAGGCGGAGTTGAAGATCCTCTCGTCTGCCAATTTCTTTCGGTTCCCACCATAATTTGCTGCCGTATAGTGCAACCGCTTGGACGCTAGCTACCTGGATGGCCCTGGCCCGCTCTGGGACGATTCCGTGCATCCTCGTCAGTACGTGCAGTCGGGCTTCTGCTGCCCAGGCCTTCTTTATGCAGCGGTTGTGATGCTCTTTCAATGTTAGGTGGGCATCCATCCATACTCCCTGCCACCATGTCGCATCTTTGTTGAACCGGACGAAGCCGGCCGCCACACTGATTTTTGCTGTTAGTTCTGGCCGGAGGTGCATCTTGTGGCATCTCCTGCATGTGAAGCGTGTTGCTTCCGTCTTCACAGTGTCGAACTGGAGGTCTCGCCTGCTTGCCCAGTTGATCCTCTCTGCTGCACAGGGTTCGAGTTTCCTGACCACCTGATTCACGTCCTTTCCGATTGCTACCCATCCAATATCATCCCCAATGGAGAGCTCTTCGACACCTTGGACTCTCTCTTCCACCCACATCATTGGCCCAGCGGTGTGTATTGCAAAGAGGATCGGCGATACTGGTGAGCCCTGTGGGATGTCTGCTTCCACGGAGTGGCACTGCAGGCCATTGCCCTCCATTACCATCTCCACTGTCCTGTCCGAGAGGAAGCTCTCGGTCCATCATATAAGGTCTCCATCTATCCGCTTCAGTGATTGCGGTTATAGAGCCCCTGGCATTCCTTCTTGCATTCATAATCTGAACATGTGCTGGGGCCTGCTGCTGGAACAGTGCTCTGTTGACTGCCGACGCGATCTCCCCATCCATCTCATTGGGCCAGGGGATGCATTCATCCCATCTGAAGACCAATCGTCAATCTGCCATACTCGAGGCAGATGTCGGGGCTGGGCCCGGTCTCTGCCTCCAGGCTTGGGGTTGGACGTTTTCGCAACATCTGGTGGGGGTGGGTGCTGACTCTGGTTCAGGTGCGGGCTGCAGTTTAGGCTGCGGTTTGAGCTGCAGTTTTGGATTAAGTTGCGGCTGCGGCTGTTGGCGCTGCACTGGTCCCTCTTCTCGCGTCGTATCTGCATGTTGCGAGGTCTTTAACCCCCCACTGTCCATCCTTGCAGTCTTTTCTTCATCTTTCTCTCGCACTTTCTGGCCTGGTGCTACTCATTTCATGACGTTTGCGATCAGGTTCATGATGCCCGCCCCCCTCAGCTTGACATCTTTAAGGCGGCTGTCCCACTTCTGCTCTGTCTCTTGCATTCAGGTCATCATTCCTAGCCACTGTGCCTCATCGCGGACTGCCCGGGCTTCCAACAGGTTTGCTAGGTGACCAACTGTTCAGTGCCGCTGCGTTATCTCCTGTGCCCGCTGTCGTTTTGTCCTCTACTTGCGGCTCCTGCAGTGTAACGGCACGGCTGCACGTGCCCTGTCCAGGACCGGATAAGCCCTGTTTATATAGTCGGCTCTCCACTAGCCTTAGATCTCTAGTGATAATCTTACCAGACATCTATACCAATAATCACTCGAGTCCACATGTGCAACCATATCCACTCACTTACCGCATGTGAGCGTTCGTAGCCAAGCGCAGGCGCATGTGCCTGTATATCCTGTCTCTGGGGGCTGCCATGGCCTCTCTCCACCTTCTCCGTTTTCCGTACTCCTTTCTCTCCATCGGCTCAGGGTTGGTTGCACCCGCAGTCTCCGCGGCGATGAATGTCACCGCCGTTGCCATCACCATCGCCATATCAATAGGCTCATCGCTCCTCCACTTCGCCCCTTCCCCCATGTCCAGGCTGCACCTCTCGCTCCCTCAGACATCGGACATCACATCTGGGATGCACACCTCGTCTGGGTAGTCCTCGTCGTCGCGTACTCGTTTGGCAACGGGTCAGAGTGTCGGGTCAGCCGTGTTTCATCTTGCCAATACTTCACTTGAACCCACCCCACTGTGTGGATTCTCAGGCACGCCTGCCTCCTGCGGTCCCGACGGTGCTTAGAAGCTCGTTCTGTGGTCAATTTGACCTTTAGAAACGATTGCTGGTGTCCATTTTTCAACTGCAATCGTTGTTGTCGACTTAACGCGCTGTTTCTGTTTCGCCAAGACTGTCCATCGGAATGGGTTCTTAGTTGGGCACACTTTCAGATATGATATCAAGTCCTGGCAGCCATTTCGCTGTGGTTGAACTTGTAAAGATAATCCAGTGACATCTATGACTTGATTTGTGTGAATGAAAAAAGTTGAATGCACCACCTGGTCTCTCTACCAAATACCACACATATGGTGCCATGCCACCCTCCACATCAATGACTGTCTATATCCAGGTGAATATTCTACTAAATAGACTATCCAGCCGCTCTGTTGGTGGTGTCTGTTGAGGGACATTATGGTGCAGAAGAGGAATGGAGAAAGGAATCATTACCACAGTAGCAAAAGGAGTGAGGCTCTAGGACTTACTCAACTGCCACTGATATACCCTAGGATTTGTTATGGTTAATCAGTGGATCTAGAAGGCAGAAGGCCTATCTTCAACATTCCACCATACCTCTTGCAGCATTTTGAGGGGATTCTGGAGAGAGCAGTTCTAGCCAAAGGAGCATAAGACGAGGGTGACAGGATTTGATAGATCACCAGCCTTGAGGAACGACACATATTGAATGGATCAACACAAGCTCAACATGAGTAAATGTAACCAAGAGCAGGAAAGAATAGAGTGTGAATCTCATTCTGTGGTAGAATGACACATCCGGAATGGTACGAATCAACTATAGCCTGCGCTATGCATTCATGAGTCCATGCACAGCTCCTACCAAGTTTCCCGTGTACCTCTGCACAATGTGCAGTCTATAGTCATCTGCAGTCCATTCATAGAGGTGTGCACCTGTGCCTATGGTACAATATAAACCTGGTGGCCAGAGATGGATGTATACCTGTGTTTACTACATGGCATTTATAGCAGTAGAGAGTCCACTGGAGAGCCTGCTGGCACTTGAACACCTGATCAGAGCCTACTCTCAAGCCTGCTTGATATCCTGATTCAAAGGCTGCTTCATAGGCTCCTTGGAAGCCTGATTGATGTCTCCAGGAGAGTGCAATCCTTGAGAGCTGCACCTGAGAGATGCGAACTTTGGGAGGAGTTCCGTTTTCCACACGATTCGTTTGGCCGATGGAAATCTCTGAGTTTGTGGAAAGTTTGACACCGATGTTGATGAATTGACTCTACTTGTCTAAGTGCATCTGGTACAATGATCACCATCACCAACACTATCATCATTGCCATCATCACCATGGCCATCCTACCATTTCCATCATCGCTATCAGCCCTGGACTGAATGTGTACTCATACACCCACAATCTGTTAGCTGCAGGCAGCAGATTTTGCTAGAAAATCTGAGTCCCAAGATCAAATTTTCTACTTTGTCGGCAGAATCTAACATTGTGATTGTTAATACCATTACTATGAGCAATGATTCCACCAGGCCAAACGATCCCGGTCGGAGAGAGGGCTTGGTCCCGTGCAGTTCATCACGACAGTCCGACCGGACCGGACCGCAGACTAGCAGTCATGGACTGGATGGGCTTGGTCTGGATCAGTCCAAGGAAGCTACTTCTGATCAATTCAAGCAAGTTACATAATTCCTAAAATCTAACCGTCATTCTCGGACTTCACATGATTTCTACATCAGTCAATGAATGTCAATGGAAGGCACCAATGCAAAATAGATGTGGCCGAGCAAAAACTGATATATTTGTCTCTGGGTATGAGCCTGGGGGTTGTGAGTCAATTCAGCGACTTTCCAGTCTATTGGCAACCGCATTCGAGGCCGTCAATCAACAATTGGCAGTGGCAAGTGGCAAGTGGCAAGTATTGATTGTTGCAACCCGTATGAGTCTGTGTGTATGAGTCTGTATGTATGAGTCTGCATTGTGGCGGGAAAATCCGTTTCTCACCACCACCACCACCACCACCACCACCACCACCACTTAATGTGGTTGAGGGAAGCCGGCGGGGGGGCGTACGGCGATACAGGGTGAATAGCATACCATAGATGGACTGAGTGACAGGGAGTATATATTTCGGAGACCCCGGGGTAGATAGACATCATCTTATCCTTTCATACAACGAAATACACACACTATCTTTCCCAACTCTTGGTTCGCACGCACCCTTGTAGAGTTTTCCTAGATCGACCCAATTTGTGTGGTTCCTCATGACCAGGTACCCGATCATACTCTCTCACTATCTTCTGATGCTCCTCGTGCCAGAACTGCTCATTCTCACCAATTCCCGTTGGATTCCGTGAGATGTGCGGCGGAGTGTTGATCATGGGCTCTCCGCATTCTAGCTCTGCCGTTTCACCACAGCGTGTATGAGTATGCGCATATAAGCCTCCGTTTAGGACTCTACTCGGTGGTTCTGTGTATTACTGACTCCTAGAGACATTCGCAGATTAGCGCCAAGTGGACTGGTCTGGACCAAGCCCGTACCAGTCTGACAAAATTTTTGACCGGTCAGATCTCAGTCCCAAAATTACTCTGACTGGACCCGGGCCAGACCGGACTAGAACAGTCCGCAATAGTCCACACCCAGACTACGGGAATCATTGACTATGACGCATTGTAAAATCTCATTGCAGTGGGCACGATGAGGATAAGGTTCCCACTTGAATATTGACCGACATTATGATTTCAGCCACAATATGCCACCCACTACCCACTACACACCATCCGCCTCCTAGTGCCTGGTGGCTGCAACTCTTCAAGTCTCTGGATGAAATAGCAAGAAACATACATGGAAGCATATCGTCAGGTGAAATTGGGAGTGTCTTGCCTTTTGAGAGTGAACTTGGAAGCATAGAGCCAAGTAGGCTGGGAGTGTATCATGTAATGCAATTGGGGACATACTACTTGAAAGCATGCTTGGGAGTGTACTTGAGAACATCTTGAAAGCCTACCCAAGAGCATATATCACCGCGAGTGTACCATCATGTGCAATTAGAAGCGTTGTTCAGATCATGCTCCGAAGTGTACTTGAGATTTTTCTAGGAGGTGTACCAGGGAACATACTTGAAGTGTACTTGGAAGCATCTTCAGGGTGTACCAGGGAGCATATAATCAAGCAGGTTCAGAATGTGTTATTGAGTGGGATGGGAAGCATACTAGAGATTGTGCTGGAGATAAGATATGGATTATTCCACCGCCCTGTGTACACTCAACGCCAACTTCTACAGTATACTCACTGTACAGGTCTCAAGCCCACTAGTATATCTCTCCAAGTCTCTATCAGTTGATACTATTTCTATGGCCAGAGCAATTATTGTCAGCTGAAAAGAAGCTTTCTGCTCAGCTATTTGAATTATTTGAAATCCAATGATCTCACCAAGTTTTGCTCTGATTACAACATGTTCTAGGGATGAAACATCCATAAATAGGTCCTATTTCACTTCCCAGTTGCCAATTTACTACATTGCAAATTCTCCTCATACTACTGTAAAAAAACGTTACAATACAGGTATTAATCCACAACTACTCACCCAATAGTAAAAATATCATGAATGTCAACCTGGAATGTGAAAGCAGGTAGAGTTATACACATTTCATGTATATTACACTTTGTTGTCACAGTGCAACTTGCAGACTTAAATTAGTGGGTTGTTTTTAATTTGAGTTCTTGTGGTTTATACTTGGCAATATCAGGCACTCAGCCACTCAACCACAGAATTCTAACCAATAAGAATCGAAAAAGACACATTTCGTGTGCTTGTATGCATAATATTGCCATCAGTACCACATTCATCCGAAATGGGTGTTCTATAAAGATTAGGCTGCTGACCTTTCGGAGCTTACTACTCTCGCCTCCCACTATGGTCATCTCATTTTTGAACTGCAATTGAAAACTTTCAAAATCTGGAACAACTCTTGCGCCTTCTACTGCACCCACCATGACGGAGTGACCTGGATGGATGGTTCATGTAGTCTTGTTCCACTGGCCCTAACCTCCCCAAGAGAGCCATGAAAGGAGACTTTTCTACGCTACTGACAATTGGCATCAAGTGTGGTGCCGGTGGTGAAGTTTAAAAATTGCCAGCTGTAGGTGCCACAATGCTGGTTCTAGAGTAAAAAAAATGGCAGTGTGCCATGATGCTAGTGGAAACTTGAATATGAAAAGTATAAAATAACATATTTTCCACCGCTTCCCTCAATTTACTCTGTATATAATAGAGAATATGCGGCCTGGTAGGTATGAAGTCTAGGAAAATTCTACCCAGGTCTCAAATGGTCGCGAATTCTCTGCTCAATAACAATACAACCTCTCAATGGCATGGGCCTCTTCGAGCTCATCCAGGGGAATACTGTAAAGCAAACCTAAAGCAAGAGCACCAACCACCGTTGTACAAAATGGTCCTGCTTGACTGAGGGTTAGTTGAATCAAATTGGTGGGTGGGAATTGACCGACGGCGAGTCGGAGTGAGCAGCAATGACGATAGGCTGGCATGGGCGAGCAATTTGGCCGACGGAAGGGACCGAACCTGGCGGCCAAAACATTGCGCTTGAGCTACAAACCTTACGCTTCAGCCAGAGCACCGGCCCGGGCCGGAGCACAACACTAGCACAAGATCCGGGCAAGCGCCAGAGCCAGAGCTCCACCAGGGCTCAGAGCGGGAGCCCGGACCACAGCCCAAGCTCCAGGTTTTCGCGCCAAAAGCCTAGGGATGGGAGGGATGTAAGGAGGCCCGGAGCAAGGAAAGGAGGTAAATAAGAGGAGCAGAGCAGCAGTGGATGAGGCAAAGCAGTACATCGAGGTTCAAAAGCAAACACACCAGATCGTCTCATCCGCTCTCTCTCATACAAACACCCCTCCCGCGCCACGTTCACTGCCACCCAGTAGACACCCACCCAGAGCCCCGGATCCAAAGATGAAAACAATGCTGTCACACTCCAGTGTCGCCTACAGCCAGTCGAGCAATGGAAGCCAGGGCGCGGACCTCGGCAGCAGCAGCAGCAGCATCGGTCGCCAACGCGGCAACAGCAGCCGCAGACACCACTATGCCCCAGCGTTCCAATGGATGCAAAGAGACAGCTAGGCGACTCCGCCCAACGCCCAGGACACTATGGACCTCTCGGACGATAGAACGACCGCCTTGACCGCACACTCAACCTCAAGCGGTCCGAACTCGCCACATGTCGACATCAAGGTTGTACGCTGAGGCCTCCCAGCCACTCTCTAATCCAGTGCGGACCAGGCCCTGCAACGACCCCGAGCACGTAGTGCATGACAACCAGGAGCACTCGCTCAATAGCCGAACTATCAGGTAATGACCCCATTCTCCTTTCAATCCCAGCGATATTCCCAGCATTGGACACAGCAGTCATGCAGTCCATATAAATAAACAAGTCCCACGCTGCAAACCTCCTGAAGCCCGAAGCTTGGTTCACCTGCAAATCATACGCCCTCGATTTGACTCTTTTGCCAGGGGAGATGCCAGCATCGACCTCTCCACGACCTGCAAAGATGTCAACCTCGAAGAATCCGAGTCAATATCCCACCTGATGCGCCCATTCATGGTCAATGGCGTAATCATACACACAGTGGCACTGCCACCGCAAAAGCTCCCGCTCACCTTTGCCATCATGACATATGTACATACATTCTGCAAACACCTCCAGACCCACACAGGGGACAGTGTACGAAAATCCCACATCATGTTCCACCACATTACAATAGGCCCTGGCGTATACGAACCATCAGGCTGGAGCACCCCCGACCACGGCCTTGAGACGGCCCAACTCTTCAAACGTATGCCCCCAGATAATGCATGTCCCTCCAAACGGGCACACACTGCTGGTGCCCTGCTCAGCCCAGCCAGCCGCAGCAGCACTGGCTACGAGATCTGCCAAAACCACAACAAAAACACCTGCACCAACCCGACCTGCTGCTACACTCATGCCTGTATCATATCCAAGGGACCACATCCAACCACACAGCGCAGTCAAAAACATGGCACGCCACTAAGCCAGGGCATATCCCGGCGGCAATAGGGACGTACAGGGCCCCTAACGGACAAAGGGACAACGCCCCCATGGCTCTGCAGCTCTCAACTCGAGTTTCCGTTCACACTCACAGACACCTGCCAACCAACCGTCAGAAATCGCGGACCTCTACACGAAACAGGATGGGACCACTGTCTACAGAACTATCAAAACCCAGGTGTGCAAAACATGTTCGTGGACATAATCTGCTACAGAGCATTCAAGGGCTACACGGGACCACGGCAGTTCATCCTTGGGGAAAACCTGCCATCGGCCCTCAACGACCCCACCTCAATCACAAAAGACATTGAAAAATGTGCATCGGCAAGCCAAATCCTCAAACTCACAACCCTGCCAGCCGAATACATAGCTTCACCTCTGGGACTTGCACCGAAGCTAGATGGCACCTGGAGTAGAATCCACTACCTCTCCTCGCAATGCGAGCACTCAGGCAATGATTATATACCCAGAGCGTGGGGGACACTCACATCCACATGAATCGACTACGGCGTAACCGCGGTACAAGCCTGGGGACCCCAAGCAGTTTCAATCGTGCAAGACCTCGTAGATTAATTTTGCCACATTCCAGGACACCCAGAGGACTGGTGGCTACTAGGATTCGGCTCGACGGGAACATGGTGGTATGACCAATTTCTCTCATTGGGCTGCCGCTCATCACCAGCAAACTTTGACCTCTTCGCATCAGCCATGGAATGGATCCCTCACCCTCAACGGGGGTGGGAACATACGCTCCACTTCCTTGACAACATTCTGGGCATCTTCCCGCGCTCCGCAACACTCTCTGATACACTGAACAGGTAGACAGGAGACTTCACTCAGATCTGCTGCGACTGGCGATTTCAAGTCAAGGAAGAACCAAATGAAGAGGGACACTGCATCAGATTCCTCTGCATAGAGATCGACACAGCAGCGATGGAGGCACGCCTGCCTCACGACAAGCACAAGCAAGCAACCTCACTGGTTAACTCTACACTTGCGCAGCACTCAGTTACACACAGAAGCCAGGAAATGACTGTGGGCTTCTTGTTGTTTGCCTCCAACGTGGTGCCAGCCAGCTGCCGCTTTCTTCGCCGACTCTACGATCCCCTCACGTCCACATCGCGAACTCTCCACATACAAGTCTCGTCGGAGATCAAGACGGACTTCCCCGGGTGGCAGACGTTCCTTCCACAATGGAACGTAGTCCGACTCCTACATGACCCACGGCAAATCTTACAACTATGGACAGACTCATCCGGACCGGAAGGGATAGGGGACTATTGTCTCAGACCAGGAGAAACCCTGTCTAGCATACCTACACCGGCCCAGCTCTTCTGCACCACGGTCCCACAGCGGCATAAAGCCAAACACATCAACTTTAAAGAAATGTATGCGGTGATACACGCACTTCGCACATAGACACCCGTGTCCAGAGCCTGTAGGATCAACCTGCATTTCGACAACGAGGCAGTCATGGCAGCACTTGCCAAAGGAAAGATCACAGGCTAGGCAATCAGCCTGCTCCGGCAAATTGCCATGCACATAGCACTCCACGATATCCAGCTCCACTGCTGGTGGATCCCAACTGAAGAACACGCTCCTGCTGATGTACTCTCACGATGGGACACAGAGAAAATCGGTAACCTCCACCCAAATTTACTTTACAAACAAACGCAATCGCAAATGACGTGCCAGAAACCTGGTACGAAGACTGCACCCTCCCCCCCCCAGGCTGCACCATATCTCTGGTGGGGACTCAGTTCCCTGACTTGGCGCACATACACCACACCAAAAAACAACATTGTCCACTTCTGCGCAGTACAAGAAATCACACCCATCCTAGCTTCGGGAGAGCTGCATTCACTGTGGGCCTCCAAACTTGGCGAACGCAGCCTGCGCACGAACACCATCAAAAGCTACCTATCATGCCTAATGCCGCTCCACAATGACCTCAGGCTCAGGACCGAGTCATTTGACAACCAACGCTGACAGCATATCATCCGAGGAATCAATCGATTACATGGCGAGCCACACCGGACTGAGTGCCTCGCAATCAGGAGCGGCCTCCTCATCCGGATCCTCTCACTACGAGAGGATAACGTCCCCTGCAATGTGAACCTCCATGGCGCCTTCTCCATTGTGCACGCCGGATTCCTGCAGGCAGGTGAAATAACATGGACTGCAAACAATCTAGTCCATGGCCACAGAGAATTCGCACAATGGAACCTCACTTGAAAATCTATCCAATTCGAGGAGGACTGGCTACTACTCACAGAACCAAGGTCAAACATGGACCCCTTCCACACAGGAGTCACAATCACACAGTCGGCGTCCAACGATGCCGCCTGCCCAGTCACGGTCCTGCGGCACCTATATGAACTCTGTCCAAGCTGGACCCCACTCGCCCCTGTCTTCACCCACCCCACAGAAGACCGCCCAGGAGGCAAGGCATTCACCTGGGAATACTTGGCCCAGCACCTGCGGGAACTGCTGGGACTGCTGGGAGTCAGGGGATCATACTCGGGACACTCATTCCGATGGAGATCAGCATCCTCTGCCAAAGTAGCAATATTGCCCGAGTACAAAATCCAACTACTTGGCCGATTGTTGGCAAACGCGTACCAAGACTATATCGACTTCCACCCCACGCAAGTCTTCCAAATCGCTCACTCCTTCCAAAACTCACTAGAACACTACCCATAACACCCCCTCCACATCATTTGGGGGCTGCCGCCACAGTTGGGAGAGTCCAGGTGGAGTGGCAGGCACAGCGGCGGCCTCCACCCCCCCCATGTGGAACCTTTGTTTTACGCGTCGTTTACTGTTTCGCTCTGGTCTGGTTCTTGTGACGGTTCTGGCGTGGGAATGTTTTTGTATATGAGAAAATAAAGCACATACGAAGGGAGAGCGAGTCCACTAGGTGGTTGAAACACCATTATTCGGTGTGTATTGACGGTGCGCACCGCCAGAGCCGAATTTGACCTGGGTTCGGGGTATGTTTCGTACCGATCTTGCGGAAAAACAGTCTCAGACCGTATCCATAGTGTGTATTTTGAGTTCTTTGACTCTGCCAGTGTGTTTTCAACTCTTAATTTTCACTAAGGTATCTAGAGGTTAGTCACTCAAAGCACTGTCTCGAAATACTCCATCACGCTACGTTTGCGATTCGCCTCTTATCAGTTGGCAACGTCTATAGAAATATGGCAAAAGTGGCGTTTTATTGACGAATGCTATGGTGTTTGTAAATCTATAAGTGCATCTCCATAGCAATGGTCTTGAATTTTACTACTGTGTATTGCGAGTATTGATACAAGAGAAGTGGACGACGGGGTTATATCCATGGTCATTGTACAACGGTTAAATAGGCTAGTTACCAATCGAAGGGATTTTATATATCTGGTTGTCACCGGGTTTGGGTTGAGAAAACGTTCAATATTTCATAAGACCTCTTGGTATCATTACTACTCGGGTTAGGTAGTAAACGACTGGATGGGCTTGAGCTGAAAAACAAACTATCGGAAGTTGTAATATATTTAGATGTCACACGTATCTTGAGTATGAATGCAGGGGTGCAACCTCAATCTAAGCTCCACCGCAAGTCTTATCTAAAACTCAATTTCGTTTTAGATTCTTCACTACTTCACTGGAACACATCGTTGCGAAGACTCAACGAACATGTCTGTCAGGGTATATGAAAAGTTTTTCATGTCTCTAAATCGTTACTTTCCTTGACGTAAGCTCTGAACTCCCTATTATAGGTAGTTTGCTAGCAGAAGATGAGGAGGATGCATGACTACCATCGTGATGGTATGACGAAGTTGGTGCGCTCTCGGCTGCAATTCGCTCTAATCTAAGTGAGTCGTGAATTCTGGCTAGCGCCTTGGGGGATGAGCGAGGCGTATTAATATTAATACCGCATGGTTAGCACTTCACGTGAACTGCACACATACTTCTACACTTTCCACTAGTTCGGCTAAGGAACGAATGCTGGTCATGAATAACTTTCAGCGGGATCTACACTACTTAGCCGGTTAAAAGGTAGGCATAGATTGGTTGGTTGAAGAGTTCTTTGAACTTCGTGCGCAATGACTTGGGGTGGGTATCTTGAATTCCTCTGGCTCAGCGGAATATGCAAATACGCGTATATGTTCCGACCCATTGGTGAACCCACCTGTTCGCGAACTGGACTGACTGGTTCGCAATATTTTGTTCCGTTCGCAAACCGGACAAGAGGTTTGCGAACTGGTCAATTTATGTAAACTCTACCCATTTAAAGCTATTATAAGTTACAAGAGTAGACATAATACTAACTAGCTATAACTAGCTCCACAACTTTCATCGAATTCAACATGATGCAATCTCCGAGCCCTTGTCAAGTCATCGCCACAATATCTATACATTACTTCATGTAGTCTTCCTATATTATGAATATTTACTAGTCACTCTATATACTCAAACTCAAAGACCAAAATTGGCTGGTCTTTACCTAGCGTATGGTCAAGCAGATCTCTGACATAGTGCGAGGTGCTTAAGGATTGAAGTTCTTGAAGCAACTGGGACACCAAGTATACTTATCACAGGTCTTACAACATCTTTATTGCATAACTCCTTACCTTGATGGGTGGGATTAAATCTCCTACTTTGGCAAGGTCGCATGCTGGATCCCCAGTTCGTGAACCGGTCAAATTCGCGAACTGGCCCGTCCAGTTCACGAACGGGCAAAGTTCGTGTATCGGTCGGAACATATATCTCTATCTAAGACATTTATCCTCATGTTTGGAACCTAACTGAACTGGATGGGATCTAACAGAGCTAGACAGAAAAGGGGTAACGGGCGGAACCCCGTCCAGTGCCTAACCCAAAACTGCTAGTAATAGGCTACCCAGTCTAAGGCAGTAGTAGACCATCAAATCGAGCGAAACCCAAACGTCCGCTAAACTTCCTTGGAAAGGTTTCTCGGACTGACTCGTGTTGTCTTATCAAGCCATTCGCTATATGATTCAGTTCTGCTGTCTCTGATGTTCATGACCGAAAGAAGCCTTAAGAGTTCCATAGCAAACGGAAGTCATCGCTCCCATTCTCCGCTGTATAGTGAAGTCACTGCACAGCCCATTACCGTAGTCGCATACGTCCAGGAGCAACCAGGTGGATATTCAACACGATTTGTTGTATTTGGTTGAATCGTTGTCCTGTGAATGAAGACTACTGCTTGTCACTATGGACTCATGGTTGGAGCAGGTTTTTCTTTTCTGGCAAAGTGCCTTTTTGGAAGGCAATGGGACATTTAACTATAAAACTGAAGACATATTCCGACCATCCAGCAATCCGACAATCTCTTTTAACAACAATTTTAAAGCTTCGACGATATAATCACGAATCTTTCACACTGGTTACCGAACCTCACGTAAATCCCCGTCTTGCCTTATGTTGCGTCAATCTTCAAGACGCCAGCCACTCATGGTGGAGGGCAGATACGCATGCCCAATCTCCAGGTTCAGTTCTGGGACAGTACCACAGGAATGTCGCGGCATTGCATTTGATACGGCCGAGGAAGCACTGTAGGTCCCTTTCAATACCTCTACTCAAGCTAATTGGGAGGTAGAATGCACTGTGACCACTCTGACACCCACCATGTCTGCCCACTTGCCGTATTGTGGGTGCAGTAAGTGCACTTTGTAGCATAGTCAATAGACTCTCCAGTCTGAAGTAGGCTACTCACCAATCAGATAACTCTATACTAATCGATATTAACTTCTTATTCAGATTACACCTTTTGACTATACACAAAAAGGAGCTCGGAAGTGGCTTGTCCAAAAGAGTCTAGGAGTCTAACGATCTGGGATGGCTCATAGAAGTTGTTCATAGAGGAAAAAATTCCCGGGTACTAGCCGATAATGGTAATATACTCTATGTCACGTTTTGAATTGTCCATAATTACTTTCTGTTGGAAATGGTAGCGGGCGCTGTGAGAAAGTCTAAAAGCGATATCGTTCTCTCTACTCTAGCGGTCTCTCTATATACTGAATGACAAGGCTACATTGGCCGCTCCGCCATCGGGCGGACTCGGGCGCGGGGTTGAGCGGATTTCCAATACTTTCTAGGGACGTTTCAGGACGGGAGACATTTCAACACCAGTCATACTATCAGTTCAGAGAGGGCTACACCACCGACTACAAATACCCCTGGCTGCGATTCTCCCACCGTCATACACGATTTCCCACGTTCAACTCATAAGTCTGCCGTGGAAGCCAACAATAGACCACCGCCAGCCGCAACTACTACGGACATGCAGGTTCCTATATTCACTAGACCGAATAGTGCAAACCCTAAAACGACGAATGATAACGACGAAGAAGGTTCACTCACACCAGGCAAGTTTGTAGAGTTCATCAACAACATAACAAACACTACTCATCCAGCACTGAGGGGGTTGCTAATGCTACATGAGAATACTATGGATATTAAAACCTCGATGTAGAGTTAGCGTTGTTTTTCCTTTACTTCTGCATTGTTTGTTGTTTGGCTTCGGAGGAAGTTGGAGTATTCCAGACTTCTTCACTTGGAGTGTGGATTGATACATCACGGAGGAGAAAGATGCTTACGAAGCTACTGCGGGATTTTGTCAAATATGATTGATTTCATGCGCATTCATAAGTTAATCTCCTATCTGTAGCTGTTCCCTGCGCGTTCGGTTTTTATAGATTAGTTGCATTCGTCGATTTAGCCAATTTCACTTGTAGATCAGCTAAAGTGTCCAATCAAACATGGGCTACTTCGCCACAGGTGGCTGTCTGGCATCCCACTTGGCCAATCAGTCCGCTCTCAGTTGCCACTAGAGAAAAATGCAACCAATCTGTAAAAACCGAGCGTGTAGAAGATAACTCAAAACAGCGCAAATATTTAAAGTGGTAATTATATTAGCATGCCTACCTTAATGCTTGTCGACTAGGGGTTTTTTTACCCTGCATGAATCACGTATGATTTGTGTTCCAATCACTGGAACTATTCGATCAGATCGCCAGCACAGGTTCCCGAACGCACTCGCCTAAATAAGGTCACTATCGGGAGCTTGTAACACAATGCTGGGCATAATTAGGCTGTATGGATGTTTAATTTTTGTATGCATCAAATTAAGCATTGTTATGGCAGGATAATTTTCTCGTGCCTAGATTTGTGGCGCGCCTGATAAGCTGCAGCCTCGTAAGCTCGAGCGGCTCATGCAATGCCGACGTGTTATGTGGTATGCAGCGGGACTAATGTGACTAAAGAATACCACATTAGAATTGGGTACAAGAAGCTTAGTTAGACTTTGGTGACGACGGGATTGTTATCTTAGTATAATTTCTTTTAACATCGCTTAGAATTCTTCAATGATCTATGATACACCAATAGATCGACTGAAAACAACGACTAGACAGGACAGTTGTTGCAGAATTTCTAGTGACATCTATATCTCTCCCATTATCACAGTCGAAGTATACACTTATAGCTTCAAAAATTCAACAAACTAATATCTATATTTATCGTATATGGTATACCAAACGTATTTGATTTTCTTAGGTGGAATCACCTTCGGTCTCCAGTGAAAGCAGCACTGGAGGCATGGGCAGCCGGTAGTGATCATCGTTTGGTGATAGGGAGTACAGGGATTGGTATTATGACCGAAGCACCTTATCGTAACGAGAAACCTTAAATTGACGCCGGCGGTTACTGATAGTGAAATTGATTGTTCGTAATCATATTGCATTCAGCCGCTTGCGGCTATGGCATATATCCACATATTTCTTCCCTGTTTCTTCCAATAACAAAAATGAAAGCAATGTCGCAAGCCCCACCTCTAGTGAAATTGTACCAAGCACATCTAATCAAATATCATTTACCAAGTTAAGATAGCACTAATGCATGGAATTTGAATAGAAAGGAGATACAGGGACAAACTGATTCACGGATCGACCCGCTTCCATTGATGCATAAGCGCCGTCTCGATTTAGCAAGCATGGCCGCTATCAAAAAGCAAAGACGCTAACCAGCTGGACTTCTAGGACAAATATGAAACCAGTCCCTGCCCTTGCGTTGAACCGAGCATGGTATGATTGATAGCAGAATTATCAGACAATACAACTGCGTATCATACTTACTGAGTGAATTTCGATATGGCTGACGCTGCCACCGCCGGGGTGTTTAGACTCGTCCTTAGTTGGAAGTCTGGATTGAGAAAAGCGTTAACTAGCTTCCTAGTCATAGTCGGAACACAATATCGTAAAACTTGTACCGAGACTATATAGTCAAATGTCCTAATGGTAAGATTAATTGCGCAAGTGGAACCAGCAACGTCGAAAATTTCCACTATCACCCGGCAGTAAGCACTTACCACTCTTCACATGGTGTAAATACAATTGTAATAGCGGCAGTATGCAGCAATGCATTTGACACGCGTCATTTCGATTTTCTCTCGGCCAATTTATCATTATTTATCACTCGTGCATATTCAAAACACGCTGTTGCGCATAGACTATCTTCGGGTATGCCGGCGCCGCCCTTTGCCACTCTCCACTCTCACTATCGGAATTTATTCTTGACCACATGAGACAGCCAAATAGGCAAGTGACTAATGTAGTCATCAATCGTTACCTGGGTTTCACCTGAGTCAAATATTTTCGTGGATAACATACATCTTCCTCAAGTCCTCGCTGTTGCGATATGGGGAGAAACATGTGCATCGACTTAAGGTATAAAGAAGAAAGAAGTAGAAAGACTCGAGATATATACAAGAGCGAGTTGTGTGCCTTGTGCGTTGTGCCTTGCCACCAGCCCTGCTTACGGTCAGCTCGTGTCAGGTCTATATATATGTGCAACACCCGCTACTCCAAATCCAACAAAAGGAAAGTTCATGTCGTAGCCTCACCACCTATCCACCCATCCCCTAAAAAAACGAGGTGAAATGTGCCGCGAGCTCAGAACTTAATTTTACAATTCCTGCAAATGCAAGCATCATTATACTAAAACCGTCGCCAAGCTCAAGAGGACAGCCAAATTATAAGTGCAGTTGACGAATGATGTCTCTCTGTCCCCCCGCTACATGCGCAACCGATCGGGACATTCCCGCCACTATATTGGCAACTCGACGATATGGTGACCCAGCCATCCGTCCATTGAAACCCCGTCTTCATTCCGGTACTAGCAATGAGCCATCGGCAGAATATAGACTTACGAAATGGAAGAATTTTCATTTATAATTCGATAACTAGGTGACTCATAAGCATCACTCACACCCCGGCCCTTTGATCTCACGTGATTTTATACTAACCGAAATAGCGAGTCTAACCCAAATTGAGATCATGAAAAAAGTGAGGTGAAAGGGCCTGGAGACATCTCTCCACCAAAATTTCAAATTACCTCTAGAGAGCTGAGCTTTGGGGGGGTATTGGGTTACATCTACCTGAGTCAATACCGAGTATTTTTTAAAGAATTCCACCAAATGTGGACTCACTGCAGCCTTAACCTGAAGCTGATCTGGGCTTAACCCAGTCACTCTTGATCACTTTATATCACAAATTTTCTCCAATTCACTTAGTGCCCCATATAAAGTTGGTTTATTTTCCCTTAAACTGTTCTTTCCGTGCAAACCCAGCTCAAACCCATGGTGTTGAAATTTTAACTGGGTTGACCTGGGAACGTTGTGTGGAGCAAGGTCTCCAGGTTCTCTCACAACTTCATTCCCTCACCACACTATTCCCTTTTTGTCACTTCCATTTCATCTTAGTGCACACATACACAACTGAGAGCCTGATTCGAGGCCATATTGCTACGTCGGCTTCGTCTCTTTAGCTAAAACGCATCCAAACTCAACCAAACGCAGAAGATTTCGAGCCTAGAGAATTGTAATTCCGATGTGCGTATATGTGCGAGCAGATATCGATGTCAAATCTGATTGCCCCCTGCCTCGTTCCACCCCAGGCAGTGTCCAGTAGCCGGCCATGTAACGTGATCATGTGCGCGCAAGTTCTGAACGTTGGTTAACATCCGAGTTGTTTTGGAAAGATACGTATTCTGAAGGATCACTTTAGTCTCTTTGCTTACATGGCTTTTTTAACCTTACATTGAAAATTCTTTATATACCTTTCTTTACAAGGATAGCCGTCTACAAATAACTACACTATCATCGCTTGAACTACTACGAAAGAGACATCCTGTTGAGGCTATCACGGTATGCTCTACACGTGTACCACCTATGATATCCTAGAATGATGAAGGGCCACCCAGTGCACTGAATTAAATCTAGCCACAAACTAGCACATTCATCAACAAGGCATCCTCAGGGCTGGACCAGCCCACTGTATTGTTACACCATCCTGAACAGGGCAGATTGACGACTGAGGTTGAGGCTGGCATTGTTCGCATTACGTGCTGTAAGTGGACACACCGAATGTGACAGAGGTCGCCAAGCAATGGTGCGTATCCAGGCAGCAAAGCGGCGCAAAATGGTTGTAAGTTCTCAATGGTTGGTGGGATGCGGTCCAGCCGCACTGGCCGGTGTAACAAAAAGCAAAGAAGACTGTGCGCATGAGTAGCATCATACATGAACCTGTTAACTTATCGTCCAATTAGCCAGCGTTCAGTTTTTGCGCGCTCAATCTTAGTTTTCAAAACGTTTATGCATACCATAGACTCAGAGAATTGCACAGCCGTGGCGAGACTTCAGAACTCTAGCGATGTTACCTACGTCTTTTCCCTACACAGCCATGCTACCTATTTTGTGCAACATCTCACCATATCTTTGTTTCCAGCCACAATGACGTTGTGAGGTACACGCGTCTTCTTCAGCCTACTTTCTCTAGTATTACATCATTTGTCGTCAGACCTGCTCGAGGTAGTTGGGAATTTTCATCATTTATATGGACACTCCATCATCCTTTCAACGAATCTGGGTCGGACTTCAGTCTGGTCCGTCAGTCCCAACGAATTGTGTCGGTAATTATGTCACCGTAAGCGCAGCAGCATACATGACGCAAAACTAATTGAATTTGCCACTTTCGGTTTAGACGTTCACCAAGACAACCGCTCCTTTACACCACAATACATTATACTTCCTTGTCTTCATAATACTCTTCCTATTCTTCCACCATCCACACCGGTGGTACCTGGTATTCTTGCTTATTGGTTTCATTCCCGGTAGTCTTGCCATGTTCTGTGCTTTTCCCGGGGCGCCTTTCAACAACACCCCCGATCCCATCCGCTGCGCAGAGGCAGCCTCTTACATTCGATCGGACATTGGCGGTTCTATTATACCCTGGCATTTGGTTGCGGCACTGTTTATCGTTCACCTCCCGCTCGTCCTGGTTCGCGTTGTCGCTTGGAAGAAGGGCCAGATAGTATGTCTCATAGTGGCATTTGTTGGCGCCATTACCACAACACAAGCCTATGTATCAACCAAGCTTCACCCTGCGAAAGTCATGGTGTGGACTCCAATATTACTAGTTATCGATGTTGGAGCGGTCTTGCAGGTCTTTATATTGGTGGTCGAGAAATATGGACCACAATTCCCTCTTCTAAGGCACATATTACATCCAGTTAACCAAACGAATGATGGGTTCCTGAACCCTATTCTGCTGTCTGAAAACTGGAGGCACCGTTCAACACATTCGGCTATCGGCGCAAACGGCACACCCGGTGTCCAACCTAGGCAGCAAGGACCCAGCGATCCAGAACAACAAGATGACACATCTCAAGATATCCGATGGGTTGAATTATTTGTGGCCATTAGCGCCCTCATTTTATTCTTTTGCATGATCGCCTTGCAGATCATCGGCTTGGTCGCCGCAGTTCGAGCGCGATCTGTGGGAAACCTCGAAGTCACCTGGTGTTCTCCGGTCTTCAATTCCTTTGCCTTCGCTGTCCTAGACTCCAGCTGCAACATCTACGCCGTTAAACAGAACGAAAAGGGGGGCATCGCCTGTATCGAGCTTCCAGCCAAATTACAGCACCGTTGGAGTGTTGCCACCGAGGTTGTTGTTGCGTTGTCACTAGTCTTACAGTTCATAGACTTTTGCATACTGCTTTGTGTAAATTCTAAGTACAGGCAACTCAGACAGGTGAAGATGAAGAGGCCGTGGTTATCTATGTTCTTTGGCCTTTTGGTATTAATTACTATGATGGGTTTGGGGATTTCACAGGCGTACACGCTCCCTCCGGGGATCACGAAGGACATCCTTATTGCCAATAAAGCAGAGAAGGAGTTCATTTGTAGGGCAACCTTGACCCCGCCGGGTCTGAGGGGTTCGAATATCGGCTGGTGGGACGGTCTTATGCAGAGCTGGGGCTGCGCATGGTATGGATGTGAATAATGTCCGGATGGGGAAGCTATTTCGGGTAGGGATTTATGGAATAATGCGTTAGACTGGGGTTCAACGGATAGTATAGGAATTGGTGATTTCAAGCTGTGTTTGTATTTGATTGGCGTTGATGGAAAAACGTTATTTTTTACGTATACTTTTGCTTTCTTATGGAATAACCCCCAAAATTTGTATTCAGAGTTGCAGCATTGGGGTATTTTTCACGGTATTAAACTATGTGGACTCCAGCATACCAACTATGTACCGGACCTACGGATCAAATTAGTGCATAGCATCGACTCACCTAAACCCTCCTCAACTTTAATCCGAATATCACTATCCTATAACGTTGATAGTTCTAAGACAGTTGGAGGACTTGGAAAGTGCAGCAGGCATGCCAGAATCCATTCCATTCACCTGTGTACACTGGACTGCAGTGTCAGTTAACCTCTACACGTTACGGCGGCCATGAAATCCTTTTTTCAAGAAAGCGGAATATGAAAAATTTTGTAACCGCAAGTTTTCCACTCTGCTATGCTCTTTGTAGTATAAAGTGAGCACTACTACAAGTTTCGAACCTGCGCTGTGGAGTTTCCATCACCGTGTTGAGCCAGTTAGGCTAAGAGATCGTTTTTGGTGTTTTCCAAAGTGCTAATATGCGACCTGCAGCAAATACTCTGTAATTCTCGATAACCACGAAGATCATACACAAAGTTTCTCACTTTGGGCGAGCGCTATCCGAACATGAGGCGTGCATGGTTGTTCCTGTTTATATCGACTAACAAAGGATATAACACGATGCATGTCAATGTAGGCTGTGATCCATTGAATCAATTGTGTCTCCCATCTTGCGACTTCATCATAACATGTCACTCACTCCAACATCCGAGTGACTTGTTGCATGTGTACTTGGATCGTGAGTCTCAGCGCCGTCTGATGTCTTGTATGAGAATGAAGACTTGTATGAAGATGGTGGCTGTATGAGGATATGCATCAGGACCAGGGTGATGCGTCTCAGGTCAATAGAGCATACGGGTACGCATATGGGAGATTATACATATACAGGCCTTTGGCCCTCGAGATAGAGAGAATCAATCAAGTCAATCAACAAGTCAAAGAAGCATCCAAAGTAACATGACTTACGATGATAATACTATTTTATTGCCTAAAAGAGACGCGAACGGGGGGGTATGACGAATGTTAATTACTATGCGGCAGCTTGTATAATAATAATTTAGACACTTTAACAAGTACGATTATTTTCTACTCCGACCAATTGCTGCGCTAGATAGGCCTAGGGTATTTAAAGATATTTCTGTAATTGTCAGAATTGTGATCTCAGAGGTATACCTCAATTAGCATTCGTCCACCTGTACCTTCATCATACCCCCCGTTCGCGCTTCATCACTGGACACTAAATCCCACCAATGTACTGCAGCATAGAGTGCGGGATGCATGGTTTCCGTCCCTCTTATGTTCAAGAGATGTTGGATATGACACATGTCAATTAGGAACCTGCTTATAATTTATTGGTTAAAGATTAAGCTGGCATACTAGCCCCTGAGTTCTGGGTTGTGGGACTAGAATTGAGCTCCATTAAAGATTACATTGAGTAAACATTGGTTCACAGGAACAATAATATGCTCATTGATGACGATCTGCGAAAATAGCATCTACAGAAAGGTATTTGAACCACCTTAGGTTAGGATCTGGTGTGCGAATCGAAACGGCATACAGAAAGTACTCGAGATCCTGACGAGTCATCGGTCTGAATCTAGAACGTGTGTTAAGCAGCGGTGGAACATTCTGACAATCAGGTTATTTGGAATTGATATACTGTACGGGGCGCCGTGTTTCGGAAAGGGTGTCACGGAAGTTGTATGGGATTCTAGTTCGGAAAAGAGTTGTGACGGCTTCGGCCCGGGAGTTCTTCGCCATCTCAGAATCTCGGGTGAGATTGTATAATAGAGAATAGTATTTCTGTACTCAGGCTACCCACAATCCATTTTTACCTCCGGAAGTATCAGTTAACACTTAACACGAAGTTGTATCTCGCCTGCAAGTTTGGTAATTTCCAAAGCCTAAAATAAGTTCCTCGGTGCCGGCGTTAACCCATTTACGGGAGCTGTTATGTACACAATCAGGAGTGATGACCTTTTACATGGAGAACCACGAGTCAGAACAGGGAGTTCGGCCAATATTTCCACGTTCCGGAGCGCGCCCGAAATTTCGAGCATTATTTACATGAATAACTTTACTTAGTCTCAATTTTCGCCCAAATGTGCATAAGATGCCCTAGCCCTTACGCTTTCGTTTGTGTTTCTGTTGTAAGTGTGTGCGGCGTTGCTGGTGGTTCTGGTTATTTGTGGTTGCCGCCAGAGTTAGGGTGTTTTAATATTCTTTCCCTGGACGGATGTGTATGTTCCTGTTCGGGAGAGCTGTAGCCGGGAGCGCCTTTTTAGCGTTACTGATATAGCTACGTTAGGTAGCGCAGATTACTGGTAAATTAAGCATACCCTCCGCCCCGTGAGCCGCACCTAATCAATACACACAACATATTCTATCTTACTTGACAGCTTATATAGAGTTGATTTCCCCTTCTCCCAATAACTCCACGCCATCCATTCCCTAACGTCCGCTTCAAACACCATCCGAACATGACACAATAGAATACTGTAGTCGGTACTCTGATAACCATTCGCCACTAGGATATTCCTCCTAGAACTGTTAGGATATTGCTGATGAAAACGAGTGCTAGGCATAATTCCAAGTTCAATGAACCTTTGGAGACTACAAATTCTGGCACGCACATTTTTTGCGTTTATTGCAGTATTTGGGGTAATACCGCCTGCAAACGGCAAGCAGACTAAAACTAGTCGTTGAATATCTCATGGAGGGTAACACTAACTTATTAGCCACTTGTACGCGGAGGCCTATATTTCTTTGACTATGACAGCCGAGGTGGTACAAATATGCAACTATTGGCGCACCCAAGAGTTGAGAACATCGCTTGGACTGTACGCGGCAGCAGTCAGAATCGTAGTTTCTGATTAATCCGCTATTAGAGAAGCAAAGCCCTACGTAGCATGATCTGTTTTTGTTAAGCTGTTGTCATAGTATAGTTACCGTATACGTACGAGGTGTCCAGCCTTATTAGATGAACATTCAGTCCAACGAGACCCATCTTGAACCGCTAGCCGGAATTAGTCGCTGTATTGACGTGCACAATTCTCCACCGGAATCCCAGTATGGGGCAATATTTCCGCCAGAATACCCCGTGTCTGTGGACAAAGTCTGAATTTTAAATTTGCCCAGTTACCGCTATTGAAATAAGACTTTATCCGTGGGGTTGTGAAATAGTGGCATCATAGTGCACGAGGTTGTTGGACGGGGCTGTTGGACTGGGTGCAAAGTCGCAGATACAATTGAGATTCAGAACTTGTACAATACTAACCTATAATAAACCCTTGTCATGACTCCGTGATGACTATAAGGTACGATGGCGGCTTCGCCGCCCTTTGGAGGTGCCCAGATAGATCTCCAGCCCAGCCTAACTAGAGTTGTCATTTTTAGCAGCTCCTATGCTTCCAGATGTATATGGCTCTAACATACTCCTAGAATTCAGGATTTGTTAGATCATCTCTTGGCCAGCTCCCAGTGAGCATATCTCTTCAAGTCTAGGTGAGTCTCTGTTGTTTCTGTGGCCAGAGTAAGCATATTGGCAACTGGGAAGATGCCTTCTGCTGGGTAACTCCAACCAATTCAAGTTCATTTAAGTCCATGAGTTTTGCTCTGATCACAAAGTGTTCTATACATGAACTATGCATAAACAAGTCCTCTTTCACTTCCTGGTCTCCAATTTACTATATCACTAAAATTCATAGTGCAGCTGTAAAAAAAAATGCTTCAAAATGCTGTTGATTCACACACCGGGAAAAATGACCTTACGCGACGCGTAACTCATAGAGAAGCTGTTTTTGGGCCGGTAATCCATAGCATAATTGACGCGTGGCACTATGAGGTCCTATGGACCTGCGAGTAGTCTAGATTACTATGATACGCTGCGATTATGTGCGCTTGATACTATACATCATGAAGCATTCAATAAAACTGCCAAATGCACTTCATTGCACGCTCCCAAACTCCTGATTACAATCGATTGTACACTCCCAGCCTACTTGACTTACGCTCCCAATTAAGCTCTCATGACGCTCCCAAGTACACTCCCGGGCATGCTCTCAAGGACGCTCCCAATTGCACTCGATGGCACCCTCCCAGCCTGCTTGACTATACGCTCCCAAGTAAGCTCTCAAGACGATCTCAAGCATACTCTCGAGCACGCTCTCAAATACACTCCCAATTACACTCGATGACACTCCCAGCCTGCTTGACTATACGCTCCCAAGTGCACTCTCCAGATGCTCCCAAGTACACTCCCAATTGCACTCGATGGCATACTCCCAGCCTGCTTGACTATACGCTCCCATGTATGCTCCTGGGTGCTCGATCCAGAGACTTGCTGAGTTGCAGGCACCAGGCACCGGGAGGCGGGTCGCGGGAGGCGGGTGGCAGCGGCCGAAATCATGACGTCGGTCGATATCATAGTCTGAACCTTATTTTTAGCGCGGCCACCGCGACGAGATCTCACGATGCCTCATGGTCATGGTGTTGACATTTGCCGCCTTACATTCTGCAGGAAAGGTAGACAATTGGATCATGAGGAGAGCAGATCTCCGACTCAGATTTTCCAGCGGAATCTGCTGCCTGCTTCCCACCGATTTTGGGCGTATGTGTGCGCATTCGGTCCGGGGCTGATAGTGATGATGGTGATGGTGATGATGGCGATGGTGATGGTGATGGTGTCGGTGATGGTGATCATAGTACCAGAAGCACTTAGACAAGTAGGTTGGCTACGTCAACGTTAGTCAAAGCTTCCTCAGACTTAGAGCCTTCTATTAGCCAAAGCTTCCACAGACGAAGAACCTTCTATTAGCCAAAGTTTCCACAAACTCAGAGTTTGCCATCGGCCAAAAGCTTCCCGTGGAAAACTCTACTCTTCCCGAGTATGCTCCTGCATGCCCGATCTAGAGACTTGTTGAGTTGCAGCCGCAAGGCACCGGGAGGATTATGGCAGGTGGCGGGTGGCGGCCGGCCGAAATCTTGACGTCAGTCAATATCATAGTCTGAACCTTATCTTTAGCGTAGCCACCGAGACAAATCTCACGATGCCTCATGGCCATGGTGTTGACAATTGCAGCCTTCGATTCTGCAGGAAAGGTAGATAATTGGATCTTGGGGAGAGCAGATCTCCGACTCAGATTTTCTAGCAGAATCTACTGCCCGCTTCCCATCGATTGTGGGCGTATGTGTGCACATTTTGTCTGGGGCTGATGGTGATGATGGCGATGGCGATGGTGTTGGTGATGGTAATTACAGTACTAGAAGCACTTAGACAAGTAAGTTGGCTACGTCAACGTCAGCATCGAAGCTTCCACAGACTTAGAGCCTTCTATTAGCCAAAGCTTCCACAAACGCAGAGTTTTCCATCGGCCAAAAGCTTCCCCGGGAAAACTCTACTCCTCCCGATGCGAGGCTCTCTCAAGAAGGCTCTCAAGACGGCTCTCAAGCAGGCATTCAAAGAGGCTTTGAAGCAGGCTCTCAAGCGGACTCTCAGCGATAGTGTACAGTACCGGTATAGCAGCGAAGACTGCAGGCAGTGAGGACTGGTATAGGTCCATCTCCGGCTGCCAGCCGTATATAGTTCCATAGGCCCACGCGCACATCTCTATGCATCGACTATAGATGACTATAGATGACTATAGGCTGCGCGTCGCGCAGGGGTCCACGGGAAGCTTGCTATGAGCTGCGCGTGTGCGCGTGTGCGCGTAGCGCAGTCTATAGTCGATTTGCACTTTTGCCGATGCCAATTTCTGACTCAATATAAGAGATATCATAAATCTAAGACTGGGAGGTGAAGAGGACATAGTTATCCACATTTTGTGTATAGGACACTTTGTAATCAGAGCCAAACTCATAGAATTAAAAGAGCAGGTCATTTGGGATCTGAGTTTAAGTGGTAGGTACTTGCCACAATCAGCCACAGAATTACGATCAATCAGAATCGAAAAAGACACATGTCGTGTCTTATGTGCAAAACCATGGAGTTGTACCCCGTCTCACAACCCCGTACCTCGTCCCGCGACCCCGTCCAACAACCTTGTGCGCTGTGATGCCACAATCCCATAACCCCATGGATAAAGTCTTATATCAATAGTGGTAACTAGGAAAATATTCAAATTCAGACTTTGTCCACGAACACGGAGTACGGGGTCGTACCACGGGGTATTTTGTCAGAAATTACATGCTGCCATGTCACGGGCTCGCTTAAGGGACCTTTAGTATGATCCCTTCGCAACCGTACTGGGACAACGTCTGATTCATGATCAATGGCGGTGCCCATTGATTATACAGATCTGTTAGGGATAGTTTAGATACCTACCCGGGAGGGCATGGTTGGGTCTGCGCGTTCAGATGGAAGTTATATATTCGACATGGCGCCGGCTACCACGACTACCGGATTGCTACTCGTCGGCTACTCGTCGAATTTTCAAATCTCTGAACACGTCATTATAAGCGCCCTCGGCAACACATCAATTTACAATGACTACTCATCTAATTACTATGACTATACATTATAGTTGAATGGCTACTAAATCAAAACCAAGTACCAGCTGCAGATGCAATGAAGTTCAGGAACAAATACTCCGCTGGACTACCATGACATGCACTAGTGATATCAGACCGCAGGGCACCAAGGTGGACATGCTGACAGCGAGATCTAATCTTATCAAAGTCATCTAATCAATAACAAGGGTGTCTAAAAACTTGATAATCCAGCGAGTAGAGTACAGTTCCTCACCCCCGGCCAGGGAAAATTTTTAAGTGGTCAATTCCCAAGCAATTGGGAACATTAAATGGGTGACGGTTAGATCTGACGGTTAGAGCACCGTGCCGTACCGAGCAGTTCAACCAACAGAGCATATCGGATCATGACTTTTGTGTAATCCAAAAATGCACCCTTTAGACGTGCGACATAAGGCAGGGCTCTTTGTTGGTTATAACGCCTGCAACGCTGTAACAGTTGCTATTTCTAGTTTCGTCAGAGCCCTGACAAGGGCGGGGAGATCCCGGTCTTGTTATAATAGCCTTGTTTTCTCGCTACTGTGTACCAAGATTTCTAGATATAAAAGTACGAGTTGCATGAGAATGTTGTCAAGGACTTTACTAACGGTTACTGTTAACGATCGAGTAAAGATTCAGTTAAGCTATAAGACTACCCAGAGTTGTGTTGTGTTGACCCAAAATGGTGGGATGTCTAGTTATCTTGTTCTATCAAACAACCCCTGAAGCAAATCTCCCTTCAGTGGAATGTAGAGTATTTCTGGGTGTAGTCTATTTACCTACTCTACATTTCAAACGCTGAGATAGGGCTAAAATAGACGAACGTAATCTAGAAGGAGGATATGTCTAGCTACCTAAGTACGCTCCCGGAACAGTAGGAACGCAGGCACGTTAGAAAAGACGCCCACAGTCATTTCTCATTAACGTCATTACCATTCCCAGAGCCTCATCGATCAGCGTCTTTAAGGTTTAGCGCAAAGGTAGATGAGATAGCATAAATGTCGAGTTGAAGGAACAAATTTCATCCATCTCTCATAACACGCCTCTTCCTCTAAGCACTATATCTCGCTCTTATTCTCTCTCGGATGGTAACATATAGCTATGAATACCGACTAATGAAACCGTACCAGAGTGACATGATGAATTTGGTGGTCGTCAAATGATGTCACCCGTCTCGATAATCACATGCTTAGCCCAACGAGCTTGCGCAAGCAGTCATTCCATCACACCTGGAATAATGATGCCTCTAAATCTGCATTCATGCAAAATACGGCCCGAACATCCGCGCGTCGCAAACCCTTACTGAAAGCCTTGAGCCTGCAGTGCAGCCCCAGCACCCCAGCACTACCGGTATGCCGCGTGATCCGAAACCCATATAAATACCAAGAGCCTGTTCATCCGTTTCAGGTGTTGTCAGTAGCAAAAGGTACACATTTTCTGCCTGCCCATCATTACCCTCCGGAATAATAGCCCTTGCGATATCATCACGTGATTTGATATGTATTCCCAGGTTCGTATGAACAGCCAATATAGTCCGCAATGTTTATTGGCTCGTTCAAAAGATAGCTTGCGACTTATATGTTACGATTCCTCTTTGTGGCCGCTTTTCTCGCCGTGGTATCCGCGGGTTTGCTACAGTCTTCGCTCTCCTATGACGCCCCGGAACATGACAATGGCAGTACGATGGCCGGGTCGCGAGATGGTCAATGTCCGGCTTTTTTTTATCAGCAGCGGAATAACCTGGCAATGAGCAAAATGGATACGGACGAATTCACCTACACGTACCGAAACGTTTCAGTAACGAGCTCTTATGCTACACTGTTGGGACTAGCTCTATGCTGCGTAATGCAGCCATGGGGTTCGCTATTGTTCTCCGATGGTGGAGGGGTATTCTGGCGGTTGTCCCCTATAGCAGGAGTCTTTGAAGCCTTCGTTATCCTGTGGTATTTAGTCTGCGGTTCGATGAAAGGCTATAGTTTGCGACAGCTATACCTAGCAATGGTTCTTGCCAGCAATCGGTCAAGCAACAACATTGATCCGTCTGAAGTCGACAATTTCGTTCGCCGATCGGGACAGCATAAATCATTCAATCTTTTCTCGGCCTTGCCAGTATGTCTTCTCGCCATGCGGGTGGCAGCTACACGTGGGAGTCCGGCTACTGTAGCTATCGGCGCTGCCTATGTCACCTCATTCCTGGTTGTACACATTGTTGTCATGGGTTCACACTACTTGTGGGATTCATATGATATTGGCGCGGCTGTAGTTCTGCAGAACTTGCGCGACGATTGAACAGTAACGGAGTCACTCTTGGAACTATCACAACCTTGCAATTTATTGGCCGCTACTTTTTATGTTTCTTGTGGTATCTTGGGTTAGTTTTGGTTGTCATTACGCCGGTATACATTTGCTCTGGTATTACGCTTTGTGTTTTGGGAGCATTCTCGCATAGGGTATTCTATGTTCCGGATTTGTCGGCGATGTTCATTACTTCTTGGGCATTGACTGGGATGGGTGTCGTGATTGCGGTCAGCGGCATATGGGACCCGATGTGCAGGTTACCACGGGGACTGAAGGATACTGTCGTGTGGCTGACTACGTGGTCCGTTTGTGGCTTGTTGTGTTTGGCCACGTTCATAGGGGGTTCCATTGCATTTATCCATTCTTACAACCCAGAGGGAACATATCGGCTTCATTGGATGGAGTGGTTGGGTTGGTAGGAACGAGAAGCTTTGTGTACGTGTTCTGTCTGCTTGGCGATGGCTCATTTTTTTTGGTTTCGTTCAGTGCCACTTCAAGGCTCTTGTACTACTATTTCATATCTTTTTAGAGTCTTGCATTTTCGGTATGTTCTTCACTTTACACGATGCGGGCAACGGTATGCATGTATAGAGATTCACAAGAAAAACTCTGTTCCATAGAGAAATGAGAGACGACAGATATGTTCTTCAACTTACTAGCGGGCAGAAAAGATCCAGCTATGGCAGCATATTTCCGCCAAAATATCCCGTGGCACAACCCCGTACCCAGTGCCCGTGGATAACGTCTTATTTTTAATAGTGGTAACTGGGTGAATTTTATAACCCAGACTTCGTCCACGGACACGGGGTACGGGATCGTGCAATGGGGTATTTGGCGGAAATATGCTCCCATAATTCCATACTATTTTCAGTGTCTGCACTATTTCCGCTGTGTACGCGTAGTAGGATCTTCTGAGAAGCCATGCCTGGCAGGGCATGTGTCCCCCCCCCCGGACCTCCTACTATCCCCTCGGACCGTAGTGGTGTCAGCACTGTTCAGTGCTCAGTGAAGGTGTAGCTTAGATATGGCGTGTGTAATGTTGTGCATTGTGGCGATGTGATGAGGTTCAGCGAGATTGTATGGCTCGGCCCGATAACTCGACCGCTGCGATCTTGATGTCGGAACCCATAGCTATATTTATGCACACGACTTGCACACAATGGTTTTCATGGTTTCCAGTGCTTTATATATTAACTTTGTGTTTTTTTGGGTTGAAGGTGCATTTTATTCTTGATCTTCCTCTCGGCGCGACTGCCAAACTGCCAAGACAGCTGCCAACACTTCTGAGCTCCTCCACATTACCATCAATCATCGCAACCTCGCCCCTCTACACTGACACAACCAGCGCCAGACAAAAGCTGCGAGTGGTGAGAGCACTTACTTGCCGCCTCCAGGTGATTCCGATGGACTTTGACATTATCCGCGGCTTGCCCCAAGCACAGGAGGAAGTGAAACCATGCACAGCGTTATTACATCGTAACCCCACTTCCCCCACAGTAACGGTCTTCAGTGTATCCTGCAAGTCCCGCTAATGTAAACATCTCTGCTTACAGATGGCTGGGTTTCGTAAAGTCACTACAGGCTGGAACTGCAGCGCCCCTACCGAGAAAATAGCGACGAACTACGGCGGGTGAGCGTTAAATGGAGCGAGACGAGACCCATGGTGAATACGAAGATTAACACGTCGACCCCGCGTGCCCCCTCCACAGTACCCATCACTCTTGTTACCTTGCCAGTCTAGCTCTTTACGGGCCGTAACCCCTTCGGTGGTAGAACTGGCTCGGTGGTTGTGCTCTCCTGGATTGCATACACATGTTGTATTTTGGCAGACGCAAGCGGCGAGAAGGCGACATGTGTTTGTGCTCGGGCTAAGGCAGCAACTGCCGCACCCTGGAACGTTTGTTATTTCTTAGAAGTTGGGGCGCTATTGAATTCAGGTCAGCTGTTAAGCGTTAGGCGGTATGTGCTATAACCACAAACCTTACATAGCACCCGAGCGGGAGGGGGAGCAAGACAGTCGTGCCTTCGCCGATTGAAAGGAGGTTGATCTTTTTCAAATGAAAGAGACTGATCTTTTCCCGGTGGTGGACTCTAGGAAGGGGAAACATTGATGGAATGTCATAGGACCGGATGGGACCAGAGGGGCATCAGGGATAAGTATTCGGGGTGTTAATGTATCAGGCCCGATACATTAAAAGGATACGTTTTCGGGTCACTTTAGAAACTTGCTATACATTTCCAACTAGTAGAGTTACTTGCTTCCGACGTAGGTTTTTAGATAAGATAAGATTGATTAGCAAAGAGATAATATTGAACGAGCTAACGGATAATATTATTCGGTCCGCAGTATTATGGTGGTTCGGGCCGAGAGATATGATCCGTCAGGCCGAAAGATTAGCTTTACAAGCTTGTCTATCAAGCCGTGAGCTAAGATCAAAGTCAGAGCCAGGATAGGTCGACATTGAGAAGATTCCTACATCGTATCCCGAAAGTGTGTTCAGCAATATTTTGCCTCGCTTGCAAGCTCATACCACAGCGCAGCAGAAAGAGAAAGTTTAGACACAACAGCAAATGTACTGCACTCCAGACTACCGACAGTCAACACAACTGTAATAAAATCCTAGCGCCTTAGCAAGTGTTGACGAAGCCACACAAGACTACAGTGGCGCCGTGAAATGGAATGAATCTATCGTTTGTTGGCAAGAGAACTTTTGCTATTATATATAAGATCTTATATTCTTGTAGCTACTGCGCATGATAGCTGCCTGCGTGGTGCTGGCTTGTCGGCAAAAGGACGCTTTACTGAAAACACAATTCACACAAAACAGTTACGGTAGTCTCGAACGCTGGGAAGCAAATTAGGGGTAAATCGTTTGCCAACCAACTTCACCCACCTAACACGCAAACAACACTATCATGCGTCACCACAACAGCAAACCTTTGTGCTTTTCGTACGTACCCGACAACATATATACTGGGCTTAGAATTTGTCAGTAGCCTATAAGAAGGTGTATCCTGCTCAGGACGCAGAATTTGGCATCATACAACTGGGCGGGAACGACAAGGCATTGTGAACGAAGTTTGGGTCTTTTCTTAATAATATAAATGTCTTTCTGGCTTTCCTGGTGTGACACCGCTAGAGTTCATTGCCAACTCACAGCCATATGTACTTTGATTTACACCCCCGGCAACACGGGACACACCCGCCATACAGTTTTTGTTTGTTTATTTTAATCATTCGGCATTCACTCTAGCTAGAGTATGGCAGAGCCCAAATTCCCCTCCTCCTCCGGATGACCGGCTAGGTGGGGGAGCTCCCCTTCTTCTACCCATCTATCCTCCTATCCTCCTTCGCACCCGTCATATAGTCAGTAGCCTACTAACGATTATGTTCACCATGTCGCGACTGGCGGCACAAAAAAACAAAGTTCATCTCGGATACAAACAATCGATACTGCGATACAGGAGGTAGTTAGATAAAGGTAATGGTGCGTCAAGGACCCTCTAAATTGGGGTTAGGCGCGCACTGGTGGTGGTGGTGGTGGTGGTGGTAGTGAAGTTGATGGCGGCGGCAGTGGGAGCAGCCAGGACGTCAGAGGCGGAAATGACGGCGGCGGATGACCCCAAGTCGTGGACATACACTTGAGAACAGTGATTTGACCGTGATCCGAGAAATTCAGGATAGACGGGGCTGAGTTTGGATGTCCCTTGATTCCCGCTTTGGGCGGTGAGGACAGCAGTATGGATCCGGACCACACAAGTATTGGTGATAATTGAAGCCAATATACCACGAAAGCCACACAGTAGGCAAAATTATACTTCGAATCCTTTTACATCTAGATGTGCTTAGAGTGTTACACACCATCCGCCGCGATGTGAGCTTCGACAACATAACCGACACCTACTCTAGCTCGTAGTGAATGGTCGCGGTTCCCCAATATGACTCTTCGTACGCGAGTCATTTCGAATATATACTTATTCCACTGGACGCTTCTTTAGTTGGTCGGACTTCATGGTAGACACTTGGGCTGGGTCAGATAATAGAGCATTATATAACTTATTCTATAATTCTGACGCAATTTCTTATTTCAGTAATGTCAAGCTACAGATCTTTGAGGCTGTGTTAATAATATCCTTGCTGCAGGGTACGCTTCTATCTAAAGGTCATGTTGTTTGAATTTCTGTTCTCCGAGCACTATTACTTGTTCTGTGTGAACTGAATTATGGTAAAATACTACTCTCTTACCTACCTTACGCTGTGTTTTAAATTTTGACATACTGCTGTTACTTAAATATTATTACTGTTACTAATATTCTAATGCTTAGGACTAAAGTTTCCCGAGTACCTACAAATGAGAACCGAAGTTAAATAGAATACTGAATTACCGCCATTCTCTCCACCTTCTACACTGTGAAATTTTCCCTCACATCTATCCAGGCCCTGACATCTTTCTTGTTTTCCCAAAACATTCGCTAGACTGGAGCCGAATCACAGCATGTATCCAGCTCATTGGCTCAGGAGGGATGAAAAACCAGGCATCCAATGATACATCCAGAACTAACTTCGCAAGCAAACTGAGTTCCGGAGTTCTGCTTGAAATTCATACCATGCGACTTTCAGCTAGCATTTGTCACGAGTACCCTCAAGTCAGAGAAGACTTTTCCAGGGCGGTCATTTACGGCGCCATTTGGATGGAACCCCACACCTATATTATTGTGGTAGCGTAAGTGATGTAAGCATTCGGTGATGCCTACTCGTCGAAAAATCAAGTTTGGGGACACCGGAAACCTTAACCCTATCAAATTCCAAGGTAGGTGTCCCCATACTTGATTTTTCGACGAGTATACCTTAGAGCCCATAAAGCAAATGCTACTAGCATTCGTTGCAAATATTCCATGCGAATCCATTATTAAGAGATTCCCCTAGGGTCTGATATCTAGTTGATGAGCATGTGTACTTACTTAACTGGTTTCAAGTATCCAGGAAACCGTTACCCTCACATGTAAAAGTGTTTAGGATCCGTCCTTCACTATGAGGCAGAAGTTGGTATCAACACATACCTGTCGGAATATTTGCACCCACCATTGAGTTGAATCAACTGCTACTACCTGAATTGGTGACTAGCAGTGACAACTGATGAATAAAGGTAACTTGAGCCTATCTCTAAGCGCACGGCGTGGATTAAAGATTTTTGGATATTTGAAAAACTGTTGAGTGAGTAAGTTATAGTTCAGCGCAACCAGTGAATAGTGTGGGTAGAGCAGTAGCTGAAGGACGAATCTCTGCTACATCAAACGTGTTAACGTTACATCATTCTATACTCCGTTATTAAATAACATGTACTTCGTAAAGCAGCGAATGTAACTCCACCGCCGCACTAACCCTAAACCTAATATTGCGAATCTGACAGTTCAAGCGCTTCATCCTCCGTTAAATATTTCCTTGACAATTCAGCTCTACAGCATCAGTAGTACATATCGCTGGGACTAATTAAACCCCCCAAAAACCCACAAAAGCAAAATTCCCGTTATTATAACCCCAGAGAATTGATAAATAATAGTAGCAAAAAGGATGAACAATACAGGGATGATAGGCACCAGCCCATTCCAATCCACATCGTCAAGACCCCGGTCATAGTTCCCTCCGAAGCCGTGGTTCCTTTCATGCATATATTCTCCCCCTACATCTGAGCGTACATTTGTTGAGCTTTCGTATGTTTGCGCCCAGGGATTTTCGCGATATGTATCATGCGGCACATCCCCATGCGACCCGAAATTGCCAGCCTTAAGGTGGTACACATCCTTCAGATCCTCCACTCGTCCCTGACTTTTGCGCCACATCTTCGTCAAATTCGTTTCAATCTCCCTCGAATCCAAGATTTTCCGTGTTACCACTGCCATAGCCTCCTTCGTCAACCTTGCTGTGCCTCCATGAACGTGCACCAATAATCCCACTGGGACGTCGAAGAGATCATTGAGTTTGACATAACTCTCTCTGCCTCTTGATGGTACACTCGGCGTTCCAGTCGTGATTGTCTGTAGTAGCTCTCCCGTATCTGGGTGAGAGTCTGAGGGAGCAAGCGGCAGATGCTGCAGCCGTAGACTGCGTTGATGAGGTAATGGGAATTTTTCAAGTAAGGACGTTGACCCGAACGATGTCATCTATTTCCAGTATCAGTAGCTAATACTTGTATAGTAGAGAGACACGAACACCGCAAACCAGGATGCCAGAAGATTGCGTAAAAAGCGCCAGGACTGGGTGGTTAAGGCGGGCAACTGGGGTGACGGTGGATGTGGGATCAATCGCGGGGAGCCAGAGAATAGCGCCGGGGTCTGGGCTGGGGTCATTCAGAAGTCCTCGGCGGCGGTATGGGAAAGCCATAGTCCTAGGATTAGGAAATCTAATAGAGCTTTGAGTTTCTGCCGGCGGAATCACGGCACTTATATCTGCTCTAGCAGCGTGGCGGCGCAGATCATACGAGAAAGAACGACCAGGTTAGGTTTAGCAATGTTGAGCTGATTGGCTTATTGCCATCCCTTTATCAGGTTGAGTAATTTGTTACGTTGGCTACTCTGCACGACAGCTGTATCCATCGGGCTTTTGCAACTGGCTGGCTGAGTTTTGCTTTTTCCCTCGTTCATCGTTGTCATAACCCAGCCAATCAGTCCACCAATTGGGAGCGCTCAAGTGTTGTGTACTTCACGGATTGGGTGATTTGCGGTTAGAGCAGTGCTTTGAGGGACCGTACGCGTGTTCGAGGTACAGGAACTAGCAAAGGTGTAACCCGATTGCCATCATAATAATTTATAGAGCGTAGCTTATGCTACTAAAAATACTCTGTATCATTACATGCACTTAAGATATTTTATATTATACTTTTCAGTAACATCCGCGACTCTACTACAGTCTAGCACCTCTACTGGAGTAGTGCCGAGAAGGCTGCTATCTGATTTGATCTAATCAGCAGAATGTCATTCTATCTTATCTTGATCAATCTATCAATTCTCTGCACACAGCAAAAAGTGAGTTTCCCTCATTTACAGCCTCCTCAGGCCTTCCGAGTCAGCTTCCAGGCAGAACCGTTCCCTGGGCCGGGTCATTTTTCTTGTTGAGCTAAGAAATATCAGGATTTGTTGACCTTTAACCTGCCACTCAAGCCAACAGAGAGTGCAAGCAATAGAACAATTTTCAAGAGCAAGTACTTTTAAATGAAGAACTATAGAAGGACAGCATTTGAAGGAGTTAAAAGTCGAGTGATAGTCTATAATGGAATCTCTTGCTGCTACTTCTGTTTCTCTACTAACTCTGCCCAGAAATAAATTTGCCCGCTGCAGATCATCTCTGCGATATGCTCCATCGATAAGTACCCGAGTCTGGCAGACTGCTATTAACTTGGTGTCTAACTAGCAGCATAAAATCGCATCGATATCCTGGGTCATGAAGGATCGCCAATCCGAAGCTGCAAACGAGGTATATATAGAGCTGACACGAGCTGGTCGCTAGCGGGGTTGATGGCACACTTCTCTCTCATATATAACTCGCGTCTTTCTCCTTTTCTCTTCCTAAGTCTATACACGCACACGGTTCTCCCCATATTTCAACACAAGGATGCTACAGAAATCTAGAGTTGACGTGCATCCAACGACCGCAATATATCTCGAGTCATTCTCCCTCTCTCTCCTATCTCTGTAGCACGCACGGTTCTCCTCTTTATATCTCAACAGAGAATGCACCGATTGCCGTATGATGGATGACTTCAAGAGCGGACTAGCGTAGAAGCCGATGTTAGTGAATGGCTGACGTTGTGAGTGGAGCAGATATTAGGAATGATGTCAGGCCGCTGAGAATCCTACATTTCTTTGAGGTCATACCGTTTGTATGTCAGTATATATTAAGCGATATACCATAACTAATTGATCACGTGCATGCTCTTGAGATATCTTAATATTATCTTCCACAGTGTAGATATGTATTGAATACGTTACCTTTCACTAAAAGGATATCATTCTCAGAATTCACTCTGTGATGAGGTCAGATCTAGCGAATTAGAATAGTCCCAATTACTAAATTGGTACGGCACTGTATTCAAAATTTACCAACATGTTAGTACTGCGGGGGATACTCTATCGCAAAATAGATTCGATTTCTACAAATCAGTTTTCAGATCGCTGGAATAGTTCACTTAGTATTTGCCTCGCAGTACTCCCATTCCCACCAACTATGTAGACACCAGCGCTATTCCTCCCCTCCATCTACTCCAGTAGCACGCATTTTCCCAACAGATTAGAGGTTAAGTGACCGGAAAGCTGCAGCAAAGTCCAAAAGGTCTCACGCCAACAATGATGGCAGGCTGTGTGCGGTCCCTTCTGACCTGTGGTGTTCTTCCCCGGCATTCCGGCGGTGGTCTGTTAAGTCCCATTCGCGGATCCACCCCTTCCGCAGATGGGGCAAATCAGTGAATAGGGTGAAACTTTGGTATGGTGCAACTGTTGTCACCACCACCAACCACCACCACAACAACCACCCATTCAATTAGTCCTCCATCGCCGTCCCCATCACCATAAAATAGGAGTTTTTTTTTCGCAATTAGGACTATAAATTAGATCACTACTGCCATCACACTACTATTACTAATACTACTGCTTATATTTTATATTTTATATTTTATTTTATATTAAGTTCGGGCTCGCTGTAGGTGATAGGAGGTGTACGGACAATGTAGCGGTGGTAATGATGGTGGTGGTGGTGGGCCGGTGCAGAGGAGCACCTATTATGGTCGCGGATACCACCCTATGGGCGGATTCCGTGGATGGGGTGTCCCATTCAGGGATCACATCAAGCGCCACCCCATCTGGGGATGGGACTTAACAGCCCTCCAGATTATCCACTTCACTATCCACTTTACATGTTTAAGAATAGTGCTGCGCTTAAACGTCTTTTTATCTTATGCAATGGATTTGCACCCTATAGCTGGTCATTCATACCCGTTAATGCCACTAAACTTCGCTCTTTATAGCAAATTAGGCTGGTATAAAACGATGTTTTTTTTTATCCACGCTTATTTCACACTGACACAACCAACTTCCGAGAAGCTGCTAAGTAGTAAGAGTACTTACTCGCAGCCTCTAGGTGAGTCAGATCGACTTTAACATAATCCGCGGCTTGCCCCGAGCGCATGAGGAAGGGAAATTGTGGCTAAGCGTTATTGCAACGTAACCTCGCTTCTTCCATTCGAACAGTCTTCGATGTTTCCTACAAGTCCCGCAAACATAAACTTCTCTACTTACAAGTGACTGAGTTTCGTAAAGTACTACCGGCTGAAACTGCAGCGCTCCCACCGAGGAAATAGCGACGAACTCCGATTGTGCTTGCGAGTGTACGGGGAATGCGAGACCCACGGCAGACATGAAGATCGACACGTTTGGCCCCGCTTGACCCCTCCACAGTACTCACCACTCGCTTTGCTAGTCTCGCTTTTTATGGCTAATGTATTTTTCGGCGGCAGAACCGACTCGGTGGTTGTACTCTCCTGGGTCACATACGCGTGTTGTATTTTGGCCGGCGCAAGCGGCGAGGATGCGATTTACGTTTGTATCCGGCTGAGGCAGCAACTTCTGCACCCAGGAAAGTTTGTTGTTTCCGGAAGTGGGGCGCTATTTGTATTCGGGTTGGCTGTTAATCGCTGTGGGAGCGTTAGGTGGTGTGTGCTAGAAAGCACTTGCCGCAACGAACCTTACGTAGCAACTGAGCCGGGGGAGATATTGCAGATAGGGAGTCAGTGGATCCCCGGAGCAGTGCACATATTGCCACATGGACCAAAGGCTTCAGAGCTACAGTTGGATCGGATGACGATTCTATTCAACTATTTAGGAATAAGACAGTCGTAGTTTCGCCGATTGAAGGAGGTTGATTATTTCCGAATCAAAGACGCAATTTCACCGATTGAAGGAGGTTGATCATTTCCGAATCAAAGAGACTAAGCTTTCCCGGTAGTGGACTCTACGAAGTATTGATAGAGTCTTAGAGGACCGGATAGGACCGGAGGAGGCTTCTAGTATTATATTCGGGGTAGCTGATGTAACGGGCCCGATTAATCAAGTAGAGACTCCCTACAAATTTCTAACAGGTGGAATTACTACCTTCGGACATTGGAGGAGTTATCTGGAGATATATAGATAAGATGAGATTGATTTGGCAAGAGATAAGATTGATCGGCTTGAGAGATAATATTAATCAAAGACGTGATCGGTCGGGCGGAGAATGTGATCAGTCGAACCGAAAGATTAGCTCAACAATCATTAGGTAGTACAGATCAAAGTCAGAGCCAGGATGGATCAACATCAAGAATGTTACTGTAAAGATGATTCCTGGGTGCTATACTTTGCCTCGCTTACAAGCTCCTTTCACAGTTTAGCGAAAAAAGAAATTTTAGGCACTAGAGTAGAGCATCCCGAGCTCCGAGATAGCCGAGAGCCTAACACAGCTGTTGTAATGCTAGTGCTACAACTTGTGTTTGACGACGAAGCTGCCGTTGAAATCCATCGTTTGTCGGTAAGAGAACTCTTGCTGTTCTTTGTTCTAGTAGTCACCGCATGCATGCTAGTCGCTTGCGTGCCGGCAAAAGGACCCTTTACCCAAACACAAATTCGCACAAATCTACTACGAGTAAGACGTATCATGGCATTTTCCTATGCGACACCATCACCATCACCACCACTACCCACCAACAACATACGACTGGACGAGAACGACAAGGCATTGCGAAGGAGGTTTTGGGTCTTTTCTTAATAATGTGAGTATCTTTCTGCGACGGATGGTGATGGAGAAGTAGCTGTCGCAGATCATTTATAGTTCATCTTGTGACTTGCATACGTGTAGTTAAGCATTCGGCGATGCCCATACCTCAGAGCCCTGCCACTGACCCTCATTGCGCATATCCCACTGAATTTCATTATTTGGAGATTCCCTTAAGGTCTCAAATGTGGCCCGTTAGTCTATGTGTAGTTCAGAACTGTGAGAAGCGTAGATACAGCATTAGATACAGCATGCAAAGCATCGAACGCAACCTCAACCGCCGCACAAACCCTAAACCTAATTTCGAACCTAACAGCTGTCTCGAGGGTCAAGCGCTGCTACCCTCCGCTAAATATTCAAGTTTCCTATAGATGCTCAGCTATAACGTTGGTAGTATGTCGTATTGCGGCGAGTCATAAACTCTCCGAAAAGCCAACCAAAACAAAAATCCCGCTATTGAAACCAGACAAGTGATAAATAGAAATTATTTTTGCTGTAAACAACTAAGAACAAAGCACAAAATAATAAGCCAGAAAATACAAGTGCAGGCGCCCGGGGAGGAGTCTGGTGGGTCGGTGGAGGGCCTCGGTGCCCCCCATGGGCTGGTGGTGGGCTTCGATGCCCTCCATGGGTCGGGGGTAGGCTTCGACACCCTCCATGGGTTGGTGCTGGGCTTCTGCGCACTCCACGGGTTGGTGTTTGGCTTCGGCGCATTCCATGGGTTGGTGTTGGGTTGCGGTGCCTTCCATGGGTCGTTCTGGTCTGCAACGGGGGAATCCCGGTCATAGTTCGCCCTGAAGCCGTGGTTCCTTCCATGCATATGGTCTTTAACCCCCCAGGATACATATGTCTGCCTTTCATACTCGTATAAACTCTCATCATCAGAGCTGTCGTATGTTGGCGCTAAGGAGTTTCCGCCATAGGAACCACACGCTACATCCCCATACCCGACATGGCTAGTACTAAACAGGAACGAACCCTTCCGGGCCTCCTCTTGTCTCCGACTCTTTCGCGAAATTTCCGTCGAATCCGTTGCGACCCCAGAATCCAAGATCTTCCGGGTTATCACTGCCATAGCCTCCGTCGTCAACCTTGCTGTGCCTCCAAAAACGTGCTGCAGCAATCCCGTTGGGACGATGAAAGGTTCATTGAGTTTGACATAGCTCTCTCTGCCTCTTGTCGGTACGGACGGCGTCCCACTCGTTATTGTCGCTAATATCTCCCCCGTATCCGGATGCGGGTCTGAGGGAGCGAGCGGCAGATGCTGCAGTCGTAGATGGAGTTGATGGGGAGATGGGAATTTCTCAAGTAATGAGGTGGACCCAAACGATGTAATCTATGTCTGGTATCAGTAGCTAATGCTCGCATAGCGGAGAGACACGAACACCGCAAACCAGGATGCCTGAGGGCTGCGTGAAGAGGACTAGGACTGGGTGGTTGAGGCGTTCAACGGGGGTGACGGTGAATTTGGGATCATTCGCGGGGAGCCAGAGAATGGCACCGGGGTCAGGGTTGGGATCTTTCAGAAGTCCTCGCCGGTGGTACGAGAGAGCCATGGCCCTGGAGTTGGGAAATCCGATAAAGTTTTGAGTTTCCACTGCCGGAATCGCGGCGCTTATATGGTAATATGATCTCGCAGGGTGCAGCAGCGTGGCGGCGCAAGTCATACGATAACGAACCTACTAAGGTAAGTTTAGTAGTATGGCACTGATTGGATTACAGCCATTCTTTTAAGCTATGTGTACTTTATGGATGTTGTGCTTCTCTGTTGGAGTTGTAATCGTTTTATATTCGGCCGCTCACGACCATGGCATCCGTACACATTCCTTATCCTCGTTGCTCCTTACCTAAGGCCAGTCCAAGTCACAGCTTTGCTTTCCGCTGTCTATATCATCTCCATTCTCAGTTGGGGTGGTTCTTTGTAGTACTGGGTTCGATGTACGGGAATATGGAATACAATTTCATCAACATAGAGTTTACATGGGGCTGTGCAAACTCTATTTTGATACGTCTAACAAACATCTTAACCGAAAGGTAGATGGTAGAGCAAGTACCAGGGGGATTCCATCAACACAACCATCCACCCATGCCAACTCCTTGAATATAACTCCGACTACGACACTTGTTAATATCAAGTGATCTACTCAGTGTACTTTAAGTTGTGGCTCTCTTAGATTGTGGATATACCCAGCTGTTCTCGAGTAGTAGCTTATTTCGTGTTTTGGAGTGGGAGGGAAATATTCGTCGAAAAGAAGGAGTTAAGCGATCCTGGGAGCATGGAGTCATGCGCAGTTGGGGGAAATGCAGCTTAGGTTATGTGTAGTTCGAGCTAGGTGCCGGGAGTTGGATGCGGGAGTGGGCGGAGGGAAAGAGCTGCATAAAGTCTGGATTGTAGATATTGTGCACGGCATTGTGCAAAATAAATTTTGGCGAAAATCATATTCCATACGGGAAGGTGTAGAGATGTAACCGATAGAAAACCCCATTATACTATCCTCTACATGCTTAGTATGAGTGGGTTCGTCACAGTTCCTCTTTGTGATGGGGGTTTCACTTGTTTGGCCAATCAGATTCCCTTGACCCCTTGCTAAACCAATCATGTTCAATGTGGCAAACAGTCACAAATCCGCCCAACCGAGTGTGTTAGGAAATAGCAAGCTTCTAAGCTAGCCCTGCAGAGTTCACGCGATCTGAGAGAGTCCTAGGCTCAATTGTAGTGTGCAGCTACTACAAACCAGGCAACTTTCCTTACCTCTTATATAAATAAGCTTCTATTAATTATATTAGTACTAAATTGAAGTCGAAGCTACAGCCGTTTCCACTCCCGCATTGTACGCAAGTACGCAAGACTGTCGATATACATTAATTTCTCCTCAGGTACCTCTTTTTGATTATTCTTCAACCATGCCATTCAAAATTACCTGTTTATCGGGCGTATTGAAAATTTTTGAGTTTCCCAGAGTGTTCGTTAATAGCAGTGTCGAGTATCTACGTAACTATTCGGTATGAAATAGCACCGAGAGGTTGCTCGATTGCCGGTATCCGATCCTATCGAATTATCTCATGTTAATCAATTTGTTCTAGTATTTACCGGGTTCCATAGGCCGGGCGAACCATTCTCCGGGTCGAGGTATATATCCTACCGAGCCAAGAAATATGGAGATTTCTTGACTTTAAACCTGCCGCATAGGAAGCTAACAGAAATTTTAAAGAGAAGTACTTATAAATGAATAAATTATGGTAAAAGGACAGTATTTGTGTTGCGATATGAGGAGAACTCAGTGTTCCTAAGCGGCCCGGCCTCCATTCTGAAAGCCTGCGCTAAGGGCGGCCCGGCCCGGCCTGGGTCAGAAGCCGCCCGGCCGGCCGCCAAGAAAAGCCGCCCGGCCGCCAAGAAAAAGCCCGCAGGCCCGGCCGGAAAAGCCTGCAGGCCCGGTGTAGCGGGAAAATCCGTTTCTCACCACCACCGCAACTTTGGCAGGGGGAAGCCGGCGGGGGGGTACGGAGATACAGGGATAACGGAGACGGACTGAGCGACGGGGAGGCGCACGGAGATAAAGGGATAACGGAGGTGGACTGGGCTATGGGGAGTATATATTTGAGAGACCCCAGGGCAGATAGAGCTCATCTTATCATATAACGAAAATACACACTCTATCTTTCCCAGTTCATGGTTCCCACGCAAGTTTTCATAGATCCACGCAATTTGTGTGGATCCTCACAGCCGGGTAGCATCACATCCTCTCACCCTCTTCCGACGCTCCTCGAGCCAGAACCGCTCTTTCTCACGAAATCTCTTTGGATGCCGCGAGAGGAGCGGCGGAGTGTTCATGATGGGCTCTCTGCCTTCTAGCTCCCGCCATTTCACCACAACGGATGGCAAGGTTATGAACTTATGATGGACGATGGCTGAGTTTACTTTGGCGGCTTTCTGAGTTTAAGACTTTAGGCAGCAGCAATGGGTGTCATTTAAACAAAATATGTTTATGCTTGTTCGATTGAACTTATACGTTGGCAAATAAAGCCTGCAGGCCGGCCGCCCGGCCGCCAAGAAAAAGCCTGCAGGCCCGGCCGGAAAAGCCTGCAGGCCCGGCCCTCATTTAAAAGCCGCCGCTAAGGGCGGCCTGGCCGCTTAGGAACACTGGGAGAACTGTGTATATAGACTTAGAGTACAAAGAAGAGAGAAGGAGAAAGAATCGAGATATATACAGGAGGCATCAGCCCCGGTTACTGTAACCTTGTATTAGATCTGTAATATGTCTCCGGCCCATGTACATATGTAACAATTTGAGCAAGTTAAAAAATCGGGTGATAGGTCATGAATAATATGAGCTGGCCCATGTTGATAGACGAGGAGATTGGGTAATGCTCGTTATGGCGGGTACACTGAGTTGCGTCATGTGGCGGATTAGTCGTGGAGGATCACTAATCGGAGACTGCAACGAGGATGTTGCAGGTATCTAGAGCTGACCATCTATTCGGCGACGGCAAAGGGTGGTAAATGGTGGCAAAGGTACTCTTGTATATATCTCGAGTCTTTCCACTTCCTATACCTCTTTACTATAAGTCTATAACGTATACGGCTCTCCTCTCCATATCGCAACAGAACTACACTGAATGCTGCTGGATGCATGATGTTAGGAGCGGACTAGCACAGAAGCCGATGTTAGTGGATGGATGACGCTGTGGACGGAGGATATCTCTTTAATATATGCATTATCTCCTGCAGTGTTGATATGTGTTGAATACGGTGCCTTTGGTAAGATGGCATCATCCTCGTCATTCACTCTGCGGTGTAGTCGAATCTGACGAATTTGAAATTAATCACGACTACTATTTGGTACGGTACCGTATTCAACATTTACCAACACTGCGGGGGATACTCTATCGCAAAATAGTTTCGGGAGTCAGTTTTCAAATGACCATATACTCAACGGGTGTTAGTAATCGATTCGATATTGAATGATAGGAACAACCTATTCATCGCTAAAATGTGGTCTTTGCGTTTATGTGCCGCCCGGCGATTGACTACTGAAAGCCAGTCTTAGGAGCAGGATAGGGGATGGGACTTGTGAGAGTTTGAACGAATGTACTGTGTTTGATCTAGCATGCGATCGATGTATGGTAGACTTCCAATAAAATTATGCGATTTAATCGCAGAAATAGGGATTAGTATTATAGAGTCATAAGGTTCGTGACTGCTCTTTTAGCTTTTACTCTTCCTACGCATCTTGGACCTTTAGACCTGTACCTAGACAGGCACGGCACCATAGCCAATACACACGGTTCTCCCCTTCATAGTCGCAACAATTAGCACACGTATTTCCTATAGCTTGCATTCGAGTACGATGAAGCTACACTCCACTAAACGCAAATTTCGAATTAAGATCAGTGTACAGATCACTCAACTACGCGAGATTCAATCAAAACTATCTTTCTATGTAGAAAATTTATGAATCGATGGTGTTGGGATTTCCGCATACGGCCCAGGCGCCTTATTAGGGGTGTGGGCGCGTCCAGCGCCCACACCTAACAAGCTACTAGAGGGGCACCTCGTAGCCACGCTCCCACCCTCAGCTCCCCGCTCCCACATCTATCCAACTTTGCGCTCAATTAACTCCATGAGTTTTACTTTGACCAGGATATTGTTTATATATGAAATATAGTTAACAAGATGCTCTTTCACTTGCTTGTCTCCTCTTTTAGTTTCCTCTAATATTCAAGGAGTGGTTGATGATCAAGTACAGTGGCTTAGACTATACTTAGCACTGTTGATGCTGCTAAGCACTGCTTAGCACTGCTGGTGTTTTGTGTCAGGTAAATTATTTCTACCTGATGCTTAGATACATGTTGTATACCATCAGGTAAATCTTTTCTACCTTACACTTAGATTCATGTCATACACTGTCAGGTAAATATTTTCTACCTGACTGTAAAGTACATCTGTGATGAGTGACAGCTTATGACTCAAATATAGAGACTGACCAGTTTACAACCAGTATCAGGCCAACAATAATTCCAAACCCATCTGTATACCATATAGCTACTCTATGCAAAAGAGCTTTCAATTTAACCAAGAATTGGCAGACTTATGGGTTGACTGCTAAGGGAGAGTAAGAAAAAGGAGAGCTATCTACCCCATATGATTTCTCCACCACTTGTGATTGGAATTCATTTCCCTTGCTGCCTGAGTCTCTTCAGCATGCTATAAGGCTACTTGGGTGCAGCTTGGCAGTTTCTAGGGACAATGAAATGTCACTTGGGCAAAAATTACCTGAGTTATGATACTATAGAGGGTCTCCTACCTCAGCAACTCAGAACTAGTACCTATCTCAACAACCACCAGCCCAAATCTGCCAAGACAGACAATAATTGACATCTAGCATACTGTATATGCTCTAATAGTATTACCAGTGAATTCCATTTACAATTGGTAATAAAACAGGGGGGATTAGGAGGTGGGCAAAAATCCGCCAGCTTCATAGACTCTCACTCACATTTTCATCTTACTCAAAATTGGACCATTTGACTTGATTTTTGGATTGACATGTAGGCCTTGGAGTTGTCTATTATACTGCTCTCTCTGATATTCTCTCCATTGTGTGGTTGTTGAGTAATTTGCAATTTTGAAAAAAAAACCGGGATTTACAAGGTGCCCCACTACTAGCTTGTTTGGTGTGGGCGCTGGACGCGCTCACACCCCTAATAAGGCGCCTGGGCCGTATGCATGAGGTGTGGCACGGCACAACTAGCAGCTTGGCAACGGCGGACTTCGGCACTCCGTGTACCCTCCACTTCATCATCATCGACCCATCTGCCTTCACCTATTGTTGATCTATCGATTTTTGTAGGCTATTGTACTGGTTCATGATATGAGCCACGTAGAGTAGCATTCCGGCTGTCGGCTGTTGCTGGCTTGTTGGATATATAAATCTACCGCATTGAGATGTAGTCGAGATGCGAATAGCAATACTCTTCACACTTTATTGGTCGGGAACCAGTTCCCACAGCCTGCATATCTTGGGTCTCAGTAGCTCGTGCTGGCCCGGAGGTGCAGAATTAGGAGGTGGGATCGCTTCCGCCTATCCTACGCATAAAGAAGTTATATATTTCTCTCGTGCCCAGATGTCTAGCCTAGCTCGTAAGCTCGCCGTCGGCCGCAAAATTTGTTTTCGCAGTCTGGGTACGAGATAAGTTATTTATATTCATGTTCATATAAGGAATTCTTTCAAGGCAGAAACTCCTAAGCTGGTCACTTTGCCTACTCTACACCACGTTGCACCCAGTTTGATAACGCAGTAGCTGGATAGCTATCAACCGCACCATGGCTTCACTGCCCTTAGTAGCTATCAAGGTAGCTTACCTTCCACTGATACTACCAGCATTTTTAAAATTTAACCCTGGCCTGTGATTTCCCCTCCATCTCAGCTGCCCTTGATCCACGCCTCTGGCATGCTCGACTCTGGGTTACCAACCCCTCCGATTCCGATTTTTAACACACATCTATTGTGAGGGATCGTTCCAATTCTATAATATGGGCCATGTACGATATCATGCCTGTTGTCAGCTAGTCTTCTTGCATGTTGGTTGATATGCATGCGCAGTGCTCAGTGCCAGTTCCTCTTCACCATGAGATGCATTGCAAAACGGTCCAGGCTGGTCCGCCGAAAATTAAGATCTGCGCAGGCTGGGCCCAAGATCTGAAGCCAGGCAATAACTGTGGGCCTTAGGGTTAGGTACCGCACCATACAGTCGGTAATCTGTTCAGGTTCGGAGAGCAATCTAGAAATCTCGAGAAGTTGCCATACGTAGTCAGTATACAGCTTCACCGTATATTACATCGGTTTATGGGGCATGATCTTTATAAATTGCAATGGCAGTACCATCTCGCGATTTTCTTAGCTACCTAGATCAGATATCTGTAGAAACTATAGCTACCTGCAGGCGCCTGCAGTTAAAATGTGGGCCTCAAGAACCATAGTTGGTTCAATTAACTATGGTTTTCACTTGCATCGAGCCAGTGGATGTGGGCCTGGCTGGCGGCCTGGCCCGTCACCTGCGGGCCCGGCCAGTTCTGCTCAGAAACCAGCCCACCTGGCCTGTGAGGAACACTGATTACAAGATAGATGGGACGACTTTAGCCGATGTTGTGACTTCATGGTTGTAAGTCCACATATATGGTGTGTTCATTTTTTCGACATGGAGACGCAGCTCGAAATTGAAAGATCCTGCTCTGATCTCCGATACACTACAATATGAAACGGGAAGAAGAGTAGGGAGAGGGACAGGGGTCGCAATAGTCCGTTTGCCAGCCAGTCTTTCAGGACCTTATGTCGTTGTCGAGTTTCGGGCAAGATATTGCAAGACCATGGCCGGGTCAGGGTGACTTGGTGTGACGTCTAGGGCTGGGGTTACTGGTTCATCTGTAGTTATGCAGTTATTTCGATCAAGACACAGTGATGTGGACTCTCTAATCTGTGGATAATCGACTGGGTAGGTTATAGTGTAAATTAGACGCAGTTGAGAGGAATATTGGATACCATTCGGAACTCGCATCATGCGACTATCACTCGGAAGACTACAATATGAACTTATTCCGATAACTAGAAAGCTGAGTGGCCATCAAACCTCACCACTGAGTTCACAGTGCTTAACAGCGCTCAACAGCCGTCAAAGCGATAATATCTGCACAGTTACCATTATCGCGGTCAGAATCCAATGCTTGGTTGTTTGCGCCTCATAGTTACTCTAGATACCATGCTGTCGGTGTGGTCGGGTTTGTTTTTCTCGCTCGCACCAACTCCGGGTGCCCACCGCCCATCAACTCTCAGCTCCGAGTCCTGCCAACGCCGTTCTCCCACCGACTTGAATCATTATCAAGCCATTTACTTCTCAGTCCTCGGATATCGCCTTTGGCGTTACGACTACGATCCTCTTCGATTTCTCTCGGTGTACGACTCCTACTCCGGCCTGAACTATACCTCTCGTCCCATCCCTCCTTCTCCGTTGACACGACTCAACTCAACTTTGCTGTGAAAGAGGGGATCGTAAGAGTGTTAGGCTAACTGCGCATCGGCCCGTTCCGTTGGATGCGGGAGTGGGAGTCACTTTCGTACGCTTGACACTCGATGGCCCATATTCAGTCACTTCGTAGTTTCAAATTGTTTTACAAAACATTGACCTCTGCCGCTATCCAAGTAGCATTCAGATCGCTAGGCCCTACAACTTACCCTCACATCACTTACAAGTATCTCCTCACCTGATACTGTAAGCATTATTCCACCGGACAGCGAACATCCGCCGACAGAGTTAGATTAAAAATATTGACCGGCGCTAGAAAACATTCTATCGGGACTTAGCAGATCGGGTGTACAATAATTGGTTTGTAGGTTTGCGTGATTGTGGAGGAATCATATCGACGCCCTCGTGTGGATCAGGTAGTGGCGCAACACCTTATCTTCTTTACAGTTTCATTTCTCAACAGTTCGATATTATAGGTTTTGATAGCTGTGACGAATGGTTCCCTGTCGCATGATACATCTCCCTCCGAGGACCTGGCGTCTCGAATTTCAGCACATCGGGAATGCCATTCAATTCTTTGACGAACCGAATGACAGCAAAATTTGACTGCCGGCACGACTTGCGGATATTTTACCACAATACTTTCTGTCTTTTAGAACCCTTGAGATCCCACCTTCCGTTATTGCTTTCCTGTCACCAAGTGTTCGGCACGAGACGAGATATCCCGAGTTCCCGTCTTGAGTCAAAAGCTCGAGGCTGGCGGGCCTGTGATAAGTACATGACCAATCTCTTGCGAGAAACTAGCCTCCGAGTCTACTTCCAACCCCACTTCACGACCTCTGTTGCTGTTACTTCTATTGCTGCTACCCCTATCGATGCTAACGCCATCTCTACTACCACACCGTATCTCTGAATTTTCTAGGTGCTCCATTCCAGTGGAATTCCTGCAGAGCAATTATATTCTCGCGCTAGTGACTCCTTGTAACCCCGCTTACTTCTTCTGTAGCAGGTAATGTTTTGTCCAAGAAAAGGAACTGTTGTGGATAGCTCAGTAAGAGTCATTTTGTTAGTTACGATCTGGATGGGGCAACGTGAGGTGTATGGCTGGGAGGTAGCAGAAGATGCAGCCACGACTGGAGAGTGGGAAGATGGAGAGCGGATAGGCGAGACCCTAGTAGTGGAATGACTGAACGAGATCAGGGCAGAGAGTGGCAAAGAACCAAAGAACCAGCATAGGGTTCTCAGCCGTCCGTCCGGACTGGCGTCTTTCGGGCCCCAGCACCGCCGTCTAGGGCGGGTGTACCTTTTGTTTGGCCTAGGGCGTCCCGGGCCGAAGTTAGAATTCCTAGGGCCTATTCAGGGTGACTGAAGGGCCTTGGTGGAAGTTACCGGTGTTGGGGCGTGTATGATTCCGGCCGGCAAGAAGGAATTCCGGCCCGCTAGCGGAAATTCCGACTGTCTAGCAAGGGATTATTCGGCATCTTCTGATTCGGTCAGCATTCCCAACACTGTTGTTCCGCTTCGTATCGATGAATGAATAAAGGCGGCTTGTTTTTCCCATCGCCCTGAGACCATACATCTTGAAGCCTATTATTTACAAGACTGTAAAGCCCTGCAGGGTTGCAGTCCTGAACCAAGAAGCCCTAGGACTAAAACGGGTGTGAATCCTCAGCCCGGAAAAGTGCAGTCTGTGATCAGGCATGGCTCTGTCCGGACGGGACGGACGGCTGCGAGCCCTGAACTAGCATGACTCGGGAAACATTTTATATATACCTAGGTATATGTAATGTAATATATCCGGGAGCTCAAGAACTCAGGTAAGACTATGTCTACATCCAGAACCCACGAGCTTAAACTAAATACGACGCGAGATATCCCGAGTTCTACTTAGATCTCGTCTCGTCTCGTGCCGAATACTATTCTCATCACCGCTATGTCAATGCACAGAAATTACGATTACCATATCTCTGTAGATGAGAGGCGAAGTGCAACATAATCCTTGGTTACCGTTAATCTCTCTGCTGTCTACACTGAAAGAGTGCCACTGTATCTATTAATACTATCTTACTCGTCGATGCCTATGACAACTTAGAGCCGGTATATATCTCCCGCCTGTGTGGAAAGAAATGCTATTGGTGTTAAGGTGCATCCAATGCCGACGGTTCTGACGAGATATGTTGCCTGCCTTGGCTATATATTTCGTATAGATACTCGATATTTTAGCACTACTCTACAATTGGTAGTACACATCGTGACCTGTCATTAAACCCTCCGAATAATCCACCACGTTAAAATTCTCCCGATTAAAACTGCCGGCAAATAGTGAAGAATAGGAACTATTATACCAAAAAAGAAGGTAGCAAACACAGTACACTACGATAACACAAATAGAAAAATGCCCGCGCGTACGATAAAAGTTATTACATCAGTAACGGGTTTCGTAGCCCTCTGTAGATTATCGAAATTAAAACCAGTAGCATCGGTCATGTGCTTCAGCACTCTCTATAAATTATTCAAATTTATATAGTAGTATCTTAGTTATTGTTAACCTTGAAAGAGAACTTCAATTCGTACAGATATCTATTCTCATCCTCAGAGCTATGTAAGCCGCGCAGGCGCCAAAATATTTTCGTGATAGGGATCATACGTCTTACTCCCAAACTTTCGATCATTGGACAACAGTGCAACTTTGCATGAGACTGTACCAATAGCACTGCTGCACTAGCCGAAATTTCGCTTATTTCCCCGTTCTACATTGTCTGCCAACAATTATTGCTGGTGGCCAAAAGTATGCGTACTGTGCAACCGTGCCTGATACCTCACTTTCGAATTTCGAACTCGTTCACTCGCTCAACTAAACAAATACAGCCACCATCACCTCCACATAAGCCTAAGTGCGTGCAAATGCGTCATTAATTATGAGCCAGACCTGTGCTCAAGCTTACTCAAAAAGCTGCTGCAATTGTAGCCCAAAAAAGACAACCCAAAAAAACATTGCACAACATGATCTTGATTGAACAATAAGAGCCAATCTTTTTTTTCTCCAGTGTTAGCCTCAAGTTCAATTAAATTATCAAATACTGCCAAGGTGAACATATCTGTACCACTTATCAATCAGCTAGGTAGGTAAGAGTGGAGCTTCATGGTTTGTAGAGAGTCTTCGTGATCAGGTATTGTGAAAAGGAGAAGTCAAGCACGGTTGCAGAGCATCTAAAACACGCATACTCTTGGCCACCAGCAATATTCTAATTGGAGGTGGTCGGGTATAGATGTTCGGCGGCGGCAGACAGACGTCATAGCCGTGCTCCGAATGTTTTTCGGGCTATGTCACTTTTAGAGACGAGCCAAGTATCGGGATATCAGGACATCTCGCATGCCGTTCCTAAGATCCTAAGAACCTAGAAGATAGTGTGAACCGAATAATGAAAGACCCTTCGTAAACAGAAGATATTTGAATACGAAAATCTGCATGACGATTTATGATCAAGTTTCCAATCTTTCCCCGCGTTTACCTAATAATGTCAGCGGTTGCGGCAGACATCTAATGTGTAATGGTATGTTAATATGGAATGAGGTGCAGTTGATGGGAGAGAACAGAATACTCAGCCGCCAGTCAACCTCAATCCCATTATCAACCACAGGTTAAGTGAATGCGGAGTCCGGACTCAAGCGACTAGAACCAATCTTCCAAATGCTCACTCGTTGCGGGGTACTTAGAATACTATTATCAACGACGCAGTTTCCATATGTCTAAACATACGCCCAGATGAACAATTGGTTTGACCGTCAGGACGTTTAACTTCACTCGAGCATGTAATTCGGTCAGAACATCTTTACGACTGTGTGTTCCAAGAATGACAGCGAAAGAGACTGACATTTGTCATAAATGGCCTTTCAATTCCATGGCCGGGGACGAGACTGGGAGTACGACGGCGATAAAAACCTGTCAACCAGTAACCAGGGTCTAGTAACCGGCTATGGATAAACATGAATTCGGGCGTAGGTTTCTGTGCTTCAAGCTTCTGCGGCTCTGATACGAGGCTAAAGCGATTGGCAGTTGATCAAATGCAAGATGAGTGGAATAGAACTGTATTGGTTCCATGCTGAACTAAATAGTGGATGTTCTAGTCATTTCACGGAGGTCAGTATTGGAAATCCGCTCAACCCCGCGCCCGAGTCCGCCCGATGGCGGTGTGGCCAATGTGGCCTTGTCATTCTGTATATAGAGAGACCGCTAGAGTAGAGGGAACGATATCGCTCTTGGACTTTCTCACAGCGCCCGCTACCATTTCCAACAGTCAGTTCACGGAGTGACCGGCCAACCCGCGGAGTAACTGGGCTCCATGAACTGACTGGTCACTTCGTTGAGAGATACAGCTGATCATAAAGTGAATCGGGAAAAAAAGTTTGTCTTTTCTCTGCTTGGCTGTGCTGACAAAATGACAAAATATCGGCCCAATTAAATCTGCGAGTATTTGTCTGATCACAAAATGATGTACACATGAAATATGCATAATTCATCGCTCTTTCACCTGCCTGTCTTCGATTTACAATAACTTTAAAATTTTATTAAGTGGCTTTAAAAAAAACGCTTAAAAAAAGCCGAAAATCGATGTTTTTCTACCACTGTTCTGTCAATATTAAAGATATGGTAAATCGGAGACGAGGAGATGAAAGAGCCATGAATTACACATATTTCATGTATACATACATTTGTGATCAGAGTAATTGTTATTTTGATTGAGCATAATTAGTACTGGTCAATTCACGGAATGCTGATCTGACTGATTCATTTACGGAAGGTGGGACTCTGTGAACTAACCAGTTACTCTGCGGACTGAAATTTTCTGTGAACTGACTAAAACAGTGGATAAGGAGAGTCCATTTACAGCGTAGATCCGACATACACTAGGAAAACACTTATACGATCCGCCATCCAGCCGGTAATTCTATTCATTTGGAAGAAACCAGTTTGCTCCCGATGGTCCGGTTAGAAGTCGGTTAATCCTGCAGGCGGAAAGCACAAGCTTACATCCACTCTCAGCCAGTCATTCATGCTGCTGCACGAGTACATACGCCTACTGTGCGGGCTTAAGTAATTTGACATCCTGAGTTTTACCAACTAGTATCATAATTTATGTTTCTCGTTGAACGTGTTTCAACTTCACCTAGCTAGTGCCAGTTGTATTTCACAATACTGCTGTTATCAATCGAACAGGTGCAATTCTCCACCGAAGGTAGAGTCTGGCTCGTCGTGTGTCCTGCGCCTTATTTGAGTTATTCTTGCTTTTTGAGATTCTTGCTTTTTGAGATTCAGGGAGATCTGCTTCGCTTGCCAAACTAACTGGATCATGTCCACGTTTATGTATGGGAGCGGGCCGAACCGTGAATCAGTCATCCCTGCATCTCCAGCCAGGAAATTTTAGCGTCGATGGTGCATCAAAACTTCATTCGTGGGAATTATACTGGTACTTGAAATTGACGAGTATCAACCATCTACCACTCTAAGGCGGGTTTGTAGATTCACGTATGAAAGCGTAAACAAAAATTCGCTAGAGAAGCTTAAGATAATTAAAGATAATCACGATGGAACAACATTCTATAAAACCGAAATCACATGAGGAATAGAGGCACACGCACATCCAGGATTCATTCCCTGTTGCATGTGAACCTGACCGAGCTGTGGTTCAGCTGAGCTGATCAGTGTTCCGAAGCGGCCAGGGATGCAGGGGTTGGAACCCGGTAGAGGATGTATGACATTCGTAAAATGAATGACTACAGTTGATTTACAGTGTACCCGCTCATATTATTAGGTGCCAACATGAAGGTGTTGCCATATATTCAAATATACGAGAAAAACTGGCGGTTGGCTTACATATACACGCATCTTACAGGCGACTGCAGGCCAAAGTATGGTTTTGGCAGGTCTGCAGATATCTGCAGACCGACCCAAGCTTTATTGGGGATGGACTAAGCCGGCCCAGGTCGACGGCGACCTTAGTTAGGGTGGCCTGTATCTGGTCGGTCTGTTGATCTATAGTCCGGCCGGTAGAGTATTAGGCACCCAACTACCCTTGTAGATATCTCGCGTCTCTCTCCTTCTCTCCTCTCTCTGTACCTTAGTCTACTCTATTCACACGGTTCTCCCCTTCCATATCGTAACATTCCCGAAGCCTTTGCTCTGCCGCCATTCTTGCGATAATATCCCCCATCTCGGTTGTGATGCAAGAATGAAAAGGACGTCCCCCTCGATACACTGGAAAGTATGTCCAGACGGGACAGGTTTCGAGGATCGCCAATGCCGATGGTTTGAGGTTTGAGTGCTAAGAGGTACTGCGGGGAAAACTGGAGGAAAGTAGTGTTACAGTGCAGCTGCACAGTTAGGCACATAACCACATGCCAAATATACCTGTACCATGGCGCTGCAAACTTGAGGGAACACGTGAGTGTCATAGTGAAGATCGGCGGCATACATTCCCTTACTTCTCCTGCGTCACTGTACTTCTGCAAGTTAAGTGCTTCTAGGATACTCAACTATAATAGCTGTCTGTCCACACATACTCCTAATTTTATTTCATAAGTTACCAATCTGCAGTCCAGGTAAAGAAACAATACAAACTTCAACAGGAAACACTTGGCGACAAAGAAGGGAGACTGCAATAAAGAACATCACTGACTATAGAAATTAAATCATTGTATAAACTTCCACACAGTATAGTAAACGGTACAGGAGGGAAAGTGCTAAGAGATTCGTCGTGGGTCGAACATGATTTGATCATCCGTAACGTTCCGTTGTCACAAAGAGAATTGTTCGGACGCTAGCCTCCGTAATATTCTTGGTTTGATTCATTTATATAGATGAATACAGCTACTGGAACCCAGACTTCGCTCAGGAACTCCCGTATTTCTGGATGAGCAGTTTCCACTACGCTGAGAAAGAATGCTTCCAACTCTAAAGTTATGGGGAACGAATTTTCGCTAGAACCATTAATCGTCGTGGGGATCACCCAGTCGGTCAAGATGGCGGGTTCTAATTCATGGCCCCAAAGTGGATGGTCTTGAAGCAATGGAGGTGCTCGGGTTGGAGGGAGTGTATTGGGGGTGTCGGCAGTGGGCTCGGCAGAAAAAGCTGGGTCCTGGTTATCGGTATGACTGCTAGTATTCCTTCCTTCGTCATGGAGCTTTTCTGAACCGGGGTTAGGGTTGCTCAAAGATATAGTGGGTCCTAGGCATTTCAAACCATTATTGTTGCCCATGCCTCCGACATTATCTCCTTCAATACAATGTCGAAGCCAATCTAGATCCTTTGTACTCGATTGCTGAACCCTTTCGTACAAGCCTCTTCGCTTGAGCTCGTTTTCGTGTACGGTCGACAATAGGTGGGATCTGCACCCATTAATGGCGGGGCTTAGAATTTTGGATTGTGAAACCCTACTTCAAAGTGCAGGGTTTATCGAAGAAGCTTATGAGTGCAGTTTTTGCACCGGCTATGCGGCAGAGTGGGCAGATGTTGCGATGGTGATGATCATCGCCGTGTGCTCTATCCTCCAATCAGCTTGAGGTAACGACACAGGCATCGAATGGTACTTGCAGTGCCTCCTCTACTGTGTCAAAGGCGATGGTCCGGCAGCCCTGTGATAGGTGTTTGGATTTATACCTGGTGAGGGGGCATGCGTATTTATTCTGATTCATTGGTGGCTGACGTCCGAAATTTTGCTTGGGACTAGTTCTGCAGCTGTTTTTGCTAATCCGTGTCAGAGAGGATCGTTGGAAGTTGAAGTGTGTGATCACGTGAGTTCACAGTATCACCAAACTAATTTCAAGAGAGACGGATGAGGGATGGACAGATGGCTGTAGGTTCAGAAATAATAATTCCTCCGCCGGTGTTTTATACTTGAATATACCAGCGATATATAGAAAATGCATTCTACGAGAAATGAGAATTTTGCCACCAGCTATACAACTATAGCAAGTATTGGTGTCGGTGAGTTTCTGCGCATGCGAATTTGAAACACATTCTGGCACAATGTGTTAAACCCTCCTCCATCTTGCCCCTAGTAAACCAAATCGCTGAGATGGCAGCGTACTCTGAACGAGCTACAGTGATTCAGCACGCTGGCTGGCAATGAAAGGAGCAGATTCACTAATCGTAAATAGCGACGGGAAACCACGTCGTAGTGGCGGATCGGACACCCAGGTAGTGATATCGAGCTGCTGACTAGACCGAGCCAGACATAATAGTATGATAACTGGAGATATGCTGACCGGTATCAATTTCATGTGATTGCCTGCGGGACCCGTCTTCAACCCACTGAAGTTCCTGGTTTGCTCACCCAGATCAGAAGGCTGTCAAGCAAACAGCCATGAGAACGGTCCAAACGCCACAGGTTGTCTCTATGCAGGGGCGCAGACCCCACCAGCCTTGTCTGAACCACTGAAGGTACCATATTCATTGGAACATAAGGTACGCCCCAGATTGATTAGCGGTTAATAGTTACCGTTTGTGGAAATACATTTGGGAATTAAAAGTTTCCCAAGTTATTTAAATTACCATTTCCGGCAGGCATCTTACTAGATATGATGTGCTAACTTAATTGGGGGCGTACCTTATTCCGAGTGAATACGAATAGGGTACCACTCCGATGAGATTGAAACACCATGCTAGATATGCGGTGCGCTAGCCAATATCCTTACTTGTATCATAGTTTTACATCAAACAGAAGGGGGTCGATGAAATCAAGGGCTGGCCATCATCTCTTACCAGCCCAGTCTCCAGGATTTTGAGCATCCAGTAACTGCGCTAACGACTTGGAGAAATCCGTTTGATATGCTTATATTACGACAGATCAATAATTGTCGGTTGTTCGATAAAGCAACCACGTACTCGGGTCAGTTCATGCTGTGGGGTAGAGTATGCTCCGAACTAGCACGCGCACGTTACGTCCCAGAGGAGGGTGCTGGGTTGAAATGTGGAAGGTGGTATACGGTACGCTACAGTGCGGGCTCAACAAAGGCAACATAAGCTTTCATTAGTAGCTGGGATATCATGATATCACTCGCATATCAGCCATTTTGATTAGTGCCACATGCTTGGTTCTCGCACATACCCGAACCGCCCTGCACATACAGGCTACTGACGTGCGAACAATCTTGCAGGAATACTTGATTTTCTATAGAGTCGCGACTGTAGGTATGACGAATGTAGGGGTATGACGAAAATTAATATTTAGTATGGGATTCGGTGATCATCAACATCCACACAAAATTAGTGATTTTCGTCATACCCCTATTTCGTCATACTTACCACCTAATTAGATTCTAGTGTACGGGTTTCATGAGTTGTCTAGAATTACACATTTTGCCAGATTCGAGTATATATCAACCCTGCCATGTCAGGATATGCATTTGATATAACCAGAAATCGCGCATCAACTGTTCATTTTAAACTGCAGCTCCTCTCGCCGTTATAAAAATTGTGCCTTGGATAACTGCGCAGAGGTACCTCATATATGGTACTCGAGTTTCTCGTGCTTATCGAGTAGGTATGTTAGATATCGGAGTAGAGCTGTAACGGAGGTACTAAGCAGGTGTGATAACACAAGTACCCCATTGCAACAGCAAAGTCAGCCATTTTTGTCACGACTCTAAACATTCACTGCAAACCGATCGCGCAGAAATTTACACGCTTGTATGGTGAGCATCTCCAAAATGCAATGGTACCAGTTGTCCTCAGCCGCTGCTGGCGTTCGGTATGTACAAACAAGTTTGCACCATCAACCTCAAGATAATCACTCATAGTAATGTAACTACTAGAACAAAGTTTAGTGCTCCGAAGCGACATAGTCCAACTAGATCTGATCAAGGACGAGGCGGGCCAGTGTCAAGCTAGACCTGGTATATGAATGTTTGAGTCGGAATGCTTGCCGAAATTCGACCTATACGGGTTATACCGCCAAATATTTCCGGGCCTGACAGGTCTCTGTGGAGGTCGGCTGACCAGTGAATCTGTGGGCTAGAAATCTATTTCGGAATACTAGATACGACGAATGGGGCGGATGAATTTTTCGATTCTCGAGCAGTTCAGAATTGGAATACGATACTGCATCGTAATTTGGCCAACATACTTTTCAAATCTACTTTGTAGTGCAAGTATTGATCTGATAAGACCTTCATGATGAGAAGACGTCGATGTTGACCCGGGATATCCGTCTTGCCACGTCTCGACTCGTCACCTTCCCTAGGGAATCTCGGGAATACTAAAAACGATATTTTGTGGCGGGGGCCAGAAACATATGGAAAACCTGTGACGAGGTACTTCATACACTATATCTCACCGAGTATCGAGATTGCGATGCTGTGGCACCGCTGGCGGCTTGGCAACGGTGGGATCAACATAACCCCCGTGTACTTCTCTAGTTCATCATCATCGATGCATCAACCTACATCTGTCTGTAGCCCTGTAGGTGGCTGTATCTGCTTCTCCCTGCGGAGTTGAGTTGACGCCAGCACGTCCGCACAAAGTGGACAAATAGAAGCCATGAATCTGATACCGGATACGACAAGATACTACGGTGGCGGTTGATGATATGGGCCACGTAGAATAGCATGCCGGTCGTCGGCTAGATAGCAAAGTGGCCACAATACTGCACCGCTGGTTTCTCAACTGAATGAAATCGAACGAGTCCTAGATCTTATGTTCAGAATAGAGCCTATCGGGACCGCTATCTGGAGAGGAATTGTACACACCGGACGATGAGTCCAGTCCAATTCCGCGTCATTCACCCTGAAGCTGCAATTTAGCCGGACTTATTTCGGTTGAATCGGACTGGCGGCTTGTCAAAAACAGAGGATGAGCCGTCACCACCGTCATCAACAAGCTTCCGAATACAATCTCCTGCCAGCGCATGGTGAGTCTAGTCTGTTCCCAGTGAATCCATCACAACCGTCCCCAGCCCCTGGCCAGCCCAGATCGCCCATCTCCATGTGCATCTCCAAGTGAGTCTCCAAGCGAGCCCGAGTTCCGTCAAAGTGGTAATACTCATACTACTATCGTCACTGTCAGTATACAACGATTAGTTGCTTGCGCATACCGTTTCCTCTCCACTGTTTTAGATACCATGTTCTTGATTCTAGGTTTCAACTTCCCATCTCACAGTCCAAATTCCCAGCTAACATCTACTCTGAAGTTCAGTGCTCGCACAGACTACATGCTCTCAGTTCTCCTTGACGTGAAAGCCAGGCCTTCATCCAGTGACTCTCATCATCAGCAGCGAAGGTGTGAACTACCAAACTTTGTTCTTTAGACTATTGCACAAGACACTACTTCTGCGTCATCGTCCGGCGATTCACTCTAGACTACCTCTCCACGTTCGTATGCCTCGATTCAAAGTTCCGAGAGATGGAAACGCACTCGAGAAGCTCTTACCACATCTTCTCCTCTTTTATATTTCTCTTACATTTATATTTAACCAATCTCTAGTTCACACTATTCATTTAAACTTCCGCAATATTTACTACTTCCTCCTCGGACATCGCCGCGAGCGTTACGACGCCGATTCTCTTAGCTCCTTTGGTCTGCAGGAAATACGTTACTACTTTTCGTCCGTTACTTCTGCCGTTGACACCGACACCAGCTTCAACTTTGCTGTGAAAACGGGGACTGAGAGGTTAGACCGCTGCGCTTCGGCCCGTTCCGTTGCATTGCGTTGGCGCTATCTTATAGCCCTGCAAGTAGGGATTAGGGCTCGAGATTTTTACGCTGTGAATGAAATGCTAGTATGTATGTTTTTCATGACGAACGATGTCAGGTTTGGAAGTGGTACCGCCGTGCTCAAACGTAGGCACAGTTCATACTCTGGTATCTGTCATCCACCAATTTTCATGCTTTTGGGTGCTTTCGGTATTTGCATTTCTTTGCGCCCTTCTAAAGATTAGCCTCGGTGCCAAGGCGGTCGCCACACGATCTCCTTTTTCCTAGTCGCCTTCTCAAACTCAACCCTCGACACCCACTGCCACATCCACACACCGACCCAAAACAGAAAGTGCGAATAGTGGGAATTACCTATATGCGGTGTCGGGGCACGGCGATCGACTATGAATGGGCCATCACATCGACTGGCGGTGATGAAGCGACCAAGTCGGGTAGTGAGGGGAAAATTTTCCACGGCAGAACTCTGGACTACATCGTAACCTCCGTTTCTATTCCCCTACTGTAACAGTCTTTAGTGTCTCATTCAAATCCTTCGCTAATCTGGACATCTATGCTTGCAGGTGGCTGAGTTTCGTAAAGTCACTACAGGCTGAAACAGCAGCGTCTCAACCGAGAAACAATCTACGAACCATGGCTTCATAGTTCATAATATGCAAACAACGTGAAATCGATGCGGTGACCTGTTCACTAGATTAGGAGGCTGTGCGGCACAGAATATTGTTGCTTCACCTTACTCGGTTTCCATCTACCCCGTCGGGTTCACTTTTCGCTTTCCTAGTCCAGCACCGTGCGGTGGTTGTTTCTCCGGAACGTTTTACAGCGGCATCCCCAGCCTACGCCCTTTGGAATACAAGCCCACTTCCGGTGATTCACGCTTTCCCGGGTCCCAGTCGCATGTTGTCTCTTGGCTGGCGCAAGCGACGAGGACGCGACATGTGTTTGTGCCCGAGTTGAGGCTGCGAGTTGAAAGTTCGTCTTTACCCGGGAGTGCGGCCCTATTTGTTTGCTGGTGCGCATGCAGTGCATCTGGGATTATGCGTGTCTACCCAGCCCTTACACAGCACCAAGGCGAAGGAGCAGTATTGTAGATGGGGGGATCGGAGATTCGCCGGGGTAGTGCACATAGTGCCGTATCGACTGAGCATTTCGGAGATACGACTAGATCGGAATGACAATTCTGTCCAAACCGTCTACAATGATGGTTTCAATGATCAAATACAGGCTGATCCTTTTTGAATCATAGAGACTGATGTTATCCGGTGGTGGTCTCTAGGAAGGGGAAGCATCAATAAGATGGTATAGGGTCGAGATGGGACTGGAGGAGGTTTACGAGATCGGTATTCAGGATAGTTAGCTTTCTGTATCCAGATAACATTTTCTTACTGCCGGATCTCATGCGCTATCCGACAGCTTCTCCACAGTCGATATTAGCGATATTTAGGGCTAGCCAAACATACTTCTATTACCCAAATTACTATCACGCTGTCAGTGCCAGAAATTTGTTGGTTTTATGAAGTTTCGAGCTCTGAAGTCTCTGTCGTAGGAAATGTACGCATTTAAGCGTACGTATACTGTAGGACGGTGTAAATCTGAAGCCCTACAGATAAGTACGACAGTGCAGACACGAAAATTTACCTGGCCCAGGCGCACAGGAGCGAAGCCGGAAAGTCGGGTCGGGTTTATCTTTAGCCACATCTAGACAGCTTCAGCAAGATCCGGGCTAACCTCAGAAACAATATATCCTGGCTGTGTTATTACCATGTACCATCGAGTATTAACTACGGTTTAGCTTCCACTGATTATCACTCGATGGTGATGGTAGCAAGACGTATAGCTGTGGACGCTTCAAGAGATGGCCTTGCGGGAACGGGCAATCATAGATAAGCAACTCGCACTCTTGTGTGCCATTGCAATCGGCTCATGGTCAGCGCTGAGACGAATATTGTTTACCAATGCGACGCAGGTTCCAGGTCTTCCGGCTACTGGCGGTTTTACAAGTGCCTGGGGAGCCGAGATCCGAAGGAGTGACTACGTTTCCACATGTCTCGGGGGTGGAGTCTTTCCATTTCATTGCATAGAGCTGTCGGACTGGCAAAAGTGCAAAGCTAAAGTGTGAAATGACATTTACTACTCCTGGAGCTATTCTTTGACAACTGTGTGATGGATATCTTATTCAACCAGATTTGTTTGTCTTGTACTCAGCCTCGCCTCGCTCAGAATCTGCAAGGTACGAGTGGCTGCATACGACGTCTAGGTACGAGACTACAGATTTGTTTGCTGTATAAGTACGCCGGGACACGGTAGATTCCCTAGTATCGTATTTATCAGCTCTAGAAGCTATCTTACATATTCTTCCTAGTGACCAATTGTTACATTTCTTATCTCCGTTATGTTCCACCTGGCATTTTCCAACCCCAAGTGTCTTCCCTACGAGGGCTTTTTTTGCTTGGTTTAAGATCATCAGAGGCAGAATTGAATTTTGAGGCCGTTGACCCCACGTGTTACCCCCTGAACGAGGGATGTATGTTAATAGTTGAATCCAGGTTAACTTCTAATGTTCAAAACGATGTCGATGGTGTCATAATATTGAGGGACTGTACAAATACATAGCGTGTCCGCGAAGGGTGATAAAAGTAGAGACAAGTAGACCGAGTGACATACCATGACCATGATTGCTTGACATCACCCTGGTGCAGCTCTAACTAGAGTATCGAATATCTACTATACCCTTAGCACACACAAATGTTAGGACAGACAGCTGACAATGATGTGGCGCATTTTCAGATCCAATTGATTCTGCGCGCCAAGATTCTATCGACTCGGTATACCCAGCTCCGAACCCCCAATTCCATATCCAAGGATACTGTCGGCTGTTGTCGACTCCGTGCTCCCTATTTTGTTCGTGCTTCCACCTAGAATCGACTTGTACCTCTCGTTGGCAAGCTCTTCGCTGTAATTATTGCTGTGGTCTGCAATGCTTTTCTCAGCAGTGGTTCCACTAGTGTGCTGCCGCTAGTAACGCATCCTGACGTAACACCCCGATATAAAACGCCCGCCCTCGGTGTCACATCTGCAGACTGTTTCTCTAGAATGGTGTGGATGTGGCGTCGAAGTGAAGATGCCAATTGTGCCTACCATCGTGCAAAAGAAGGGAAGTTACACCTAACCTTGGGAGTAATTCTCATTGCAGGGCGGGGAAGTGGCGCGGTTGTGTCCCTCGTGTTGTAGAGTAGTACTGTACTAGCCACTGAGGTTCGGACACTGTCTGTTGCTGACAGGTAATTTCGTTTTGGACAGCCAGTTCTGACAGCAGCAGAAGAGATGGACAGGGTTATGATAACGGTAAAAACGTTCTCAATTCGTGGCGTGTCAAAAGAAGTGCAGGAAGAACGGGCGGGGTAATGAGTGGACCAAGCGGGAAGATAGCCCCAATATAGATCTGTTTTAAATGTAGAGTAGAGTATAGAATTAAACTGACAACTTTTACAATTTGCACACTGGCCCGCTGACGCTGACAGCCATAAAAGCAGCTGGACAGACACCCCATGCTGACTGCTGACTGCTGACGTCCGAACCTTAGTGGCCGGTATAGCAGCAGGGAGAAATGAGGTGGAGGAGCTGTCATACTCTTTTAGAGTGAATACAGAATGATTTAAACAACAAAATAAACTATTCCTCTGGACCCTGTTTGGGCATTAACTGGTCCGCGCGGAATAAAGAGGATTCACTAGAGGAACTATTACTTTCAATATGTCTGGACTTGACTAGTAAAAACTGGCTGTTGAATATGAATTTCCCTATCTCTCAATTGCCATCCCTTCCGAGAGATTCGTCAAATTCTTTAATTTCAACCTTGTAGTACCTGCAAATCCCCAGAATTAAAACTCCTGCTATTATAGTCCAAAAATTTTCATGTACAAGTTGAAGAAGAAATATAACAAACCCCATAACGACCATCAGAACCACAAATACCCAAAAAAGCTCCCGCAAAACTTCTCCGACAAAAGCTGGTATGCCGATGATGAACTTTAGCACCTTCCACATAACATTCTCATCAACATTTTCCCCGTTCCGCGCATCTTTCGATACGTTATCGTACATCTTTCTATACGCCAACTCGCGCTCATACTCCTCCACCTGGCGCTTATTCCACAACATCTCGTCCTTGAGTCTCTGGCTCCCTCTCCACAGCGCCATAAAACTGCTCTCGAACCTGCCCTCATCCGTAAGCTTCCGCGTCACCAGGGCCATTGCCTCCTCCGTAAGTCGTGCGGTGCCTGCATATAGGTGCTCGAGAATCTCCGGAGAGACGACGAAAGCATCGAAGAGCATGACATAGCTTTGTCTACGTTTCGACGGCAGATACGGCTTTTCAGTCGTCACGGTCTGCAATATCTCTTGCGTATCTGGATGCGGCGCCGCCGGAACAAGCGGCAAGTAGTAGAGTCGTAAACTCCGTTCGTGCTCGGACGGGAATATTTGTAGCAGAGTCCGGTCTTTGAAGAACGTGATCTGTCGTCATTAGCACGATATGCGGCAGTAAAAAAGTATATACGCACTCCGCAAATCAGGGTTCGTGTGGGCTCCGAAACTAGGACGAGGACTGCCTGGTCGGGGCGGCCGACGATGACGTTTTTGTGGTCGCTGGCGGGGAGCCAGAGGATGGTGCCCGGGTCGGTTTTGGGGTTCTTGAGAGGTTCTCGGCGGGGTCGCATGGTGTGTTGTTAGAAGCCCGACCGAGCTCATGGGTGCTTATATGGCTTGCGGGGAACCGTTTGTGGGGAAGGACAGCGTGGGGTGTCACACGATGAGGTTTTTAAGTGTGGGTTTAGTAACAGATGCCGATTGGCTCACAGCCATCTTGTTGCTGGACATTAGCTAGGTTTTGCTTATTCCCACTGCCCAATGAGTATTTTGTCACGCACTTGATTGAGATAGTGCACGTGGTAATTGCACAAAGTTTATAGAATGTACTATCGTACCACTAAGTACCAGGTATATTTACATATTTATTCTTAGGATGTCTGTAAGATTCAACACGCATACGAGAATTCCGCTTACGTTTGTGACAATACTGCTGCCAGTCCTGGAATGTCGTTCCTCCACACCAGCAAAGTCCCTCGCATTACCTTCACAACAGTACTGCCCACGATACTTAGAACTAACTTTCATTACGTTCGACTACCGAACCTCTTCCACACCGGTGTTCCTTCCTCTCCTATTGTAGTACCTCTCTCTACTAGTGCTAAACCTCTGATTTAGAGTAATGCGGTGGAGCAGGGTTGTGGTTGGGGTATGAGGTTCAAGGATACATGTATGGAATTACTGCTAAGGCTCGGACCGGCCCGCTGCTACTAATCCCCGCAGTTTGGTTCGTGTGAATTACTGGGGTCAGGCTGCAGTAGATCAGACAGTCCTTTTTTCGGCAAATTACCGAGAACTGGTAAGACATGAGAACCAGGTAAAACGCGGTTTGAATGGCAAAAATTAGTGCATTTTGACTTCACATTCAGATTCTTCCCGGACTCAACCCTGATCTTCTACAGCCTGCCTTCTGTATTGTTTTTCTTCTTTCGGCTTGCCACACAAAGGTCGGTTAGCGGCGCCAAGACCTATGCGGTGCAATGCTTGCTTTTGCTAAAGGAGATAAACATCCGACACAAATATAGAGTAGCCTACATCATATAAACCCGAAATTGCTAACCAGAACACGACACTCTTCTGTGAAGCAGTACAAATGTCACTCCAAAATGGTGTAAAAATAAGGCAGATTGAGAAAACAAAAAAATTCGTTGCAAATCGTGATACCCAACATCCATGGCGTTCTTGAGATGAATAATATTTGCTGAGTTCGGATAATTTTTGGACCTAGTCAGGGTGGTATCCTTGGTGTGAATCGCCTGCGTGTATATCCTCAGCCACCGTTACTGGCCCCTCAAGTTCCTTCAGAAGATGCCTCATATCCGGTGGAGCAGTCTCTACCACACGGCGGAAGATCTCTTCGTATCTACAGTTAGGAGGAAATAGATCTTTCTCGTAACCACTCATTGTCGTGTGGGTTACAATACTAGCGGCGCTAGGAGGGCACAGGTCTGGAATGTTCGGGGGTGTCTCGTAAGAGGAAGGTGTATCGAGGGTAGACTCTGGAGTTGAAAGCCAGTTATGGGGTCCGATAGTGTGGGAATCGATGACAGTTGTAGCTAGAGGTGATTGCGTGGTATTTGGTATGCTTATATGACAGGTGCTGCTTTGAAATGGTGTATCTGGACTAACATTATAATAGCCGGCGTGTTTTGCGTTGCTATCAGGGATTCCTAGACCAAAATTATGGGTGTATTCACAAACTAGACATGGGGTGTGTACCATTATCGTTACTCCTTTCCCTCACAGTGTTTTCTGCTTGGACATAGAGTGCAAGCCAATCCAAAGAATTGGGATTGGATTGCTGAACCTTTTCATACAAGCCCATTCGTCGAAGCTCTGCAGCGTGTACTGACGAGATAAGATGAGACCTGTATCGTAAATTAATGGTGACGTAAAACTCAGGATCGTGGGTATCCTACTTTAGACTGGAGGGCTTATCGAAGAAGCTCACAAGTGCAGTTGTTCCGCCCGTCAGGTGGCAGAATCGGCAGATATTGTGATTGTGACGTTCATCACCATGTCTTCTGTTTCTATTTAGTCTCAGTAAGACATTGTCACATTGGATGGGACTTACAGTGCCTCCTCCATTGTATTAAATGCACTGTGGTGGCAGTCATATGATACGGTTTTGGAACAGTATCTGGTAAGGGGACATCTGTATTTGTTTTGATTCATTGGCGGCTGGCGACCAGGATAACGCTCAGAGTTGCCCTCCCGCGACATTGTGGAAGGCGGGAAGTTTCTGTAACTATACGGGTGAGATACTGTGACTTATATGTCGTAAGGTGGGTGGATGGCTGGATGATCGGAATGTCCTATTCCTTCTATTTTATAGATAGCTGTCTCCTCGGCTGAAATTTAACACTAGCCATGACAGCGGCGGGCCAACTCGTTGGAAGAAGCAAAAGAACCTCATCGCGATATTTGAAATTTTCTTACTGTCTTCTCGGATACATCTGACATCTGCTAACACAGTATACCCAAAAATGGCGATAAAGATGCAGCGCACTAGCTAAGAAGAAAGGTCAAATTGGTTTCACCGGTCATGAAAAATTACAGGCGAAAGGGCATCCGGGGTGGCCACCCAGTATACAGCCCAATAGCAAGTCGGTCTGTTAGGACACGATAACATTCTAGGAAATTTCTAGGCATGTGTGGCGGCAGTCCGGCACTAATTGCAGTTACAAATCTCCCATCACTGAACTGGTGAAAGTTGTAGGGTTATCACTAAACTGGTGAAAATATAGGGTTAACAAACTCACTGTATAGCATCACGTTCTGCTGGACACGATTCACCTGCATGCGTTTGATCTTGCTTGGAAAGTTCAAACATATCCATTGAAGTTCCAAACCGGAATTCCAAAGATACAGGCTTGATTTACGGATAGTATGCGGGTATAGGACCATTGCATTGAAATCATACGGAAGCCTTAGGCAAAACCAGGGTTTAACGTGTGCCCGCACTCTGTTACTGCGTCCTAACGGAAACCGAGGTGAGATCTTGTTAGAAATTGACGATGGTAGTAATCCCCGGCGCGCTAGCCATAATTATTTATCTTGGTCTAAGAGCACGCTTATCGAGATCGAGCAATTTCTTATGCGTGAAACTGTCGAGGGCGGATAAGTATACTGTACCAGTCTTCGTGGTTAGTACACTTTTTTGTGGTGACAGTTTTTCCGATCTCCGAATGGTCAAGAATCGACCAAAAAACTTTTTGGTACACCTCTTTCTGACTGCTGACGTACTAACCACGAAAACCGGTACAGTATACGGGTTTAAACATCAGCCCTACTAGTCAACCTACCTTGAGAGTCCAAGCTCTCAGCAGGGACTATTATCATTTACAGGGGTTAATATTTTTCCATTCGCTAGCAGTCAGCAATATTGCACTTTACCGTGGGATCTGCGAGTGGAAGGTCTCAGCGGGCAGAAAAGCGCCTTCGTGTGCAACCTATTCCGTGTGACAGGTGCTGGGTGCTAGGGAATATTTTTAGATGCTGTGAAGTCTTGGGCGGGAAACCAATGTACTGTACCGAGCGTGATGCTTCAGACGGATTTCAATTGTAGCGACCGTTTTTTTACTGACGAGGATGTTGGGCTTCTTTTTCACTCTGGATGCTCTGTGATTCAGTTTGGGGAATTTCCTATGTGGTGTAGATACCTACCTATCTAAGTATCCGATAAGTTTAAGAGGTTAGGTATTTTCAACTCTTACACAACAGTGTGCGCGTGTGATGGCATCAAGAGATTCGAACAAAATAACCCTCATACAGCACTCCGTGACTTGTAACGTCTAAAACATCGCGCTCAGTACGGTAAAGTATACTTGTCTGCTTTTTTTTTTTTGGCTGGTGCGTCTCAAAACTTTGGCTTTGCACTGAGCATTTACTGACCCGTATGATTGCCCGTGGTTTGAGCCGAAGTTGTTTCTCTACAACCATTCACAAACGCTAGTGTCACGGTAACTACCGTTGATGGTATTTAAAATATTGTACTGAGCACGATATTTCGAGCGTCACGCGTCACAAATGCCCCGTCCGAAGAGATTTTATTCGTTTCCGCCTACTCTTGGGTATTCGATATTAAAAAATGCGTCACAACCAAAATCTCGTCCGAACCATCGTGCTCGCTACAGTATATCAAATTATCCTCTTACGGGTAGTAGTTGCTGTAAACGGAAGTTCTAACGACGCTAATCGTACCTCTCACGGAATTTATACGGTATGTTCGGTGCCGGCATTATCAAAAATGCAACCTGGAAGACATGGCTGAGTATAAAACCAGGGGTGGTGATGATTGAATAATTGCCTACATTTTCGAGTAAGTTTTATCACTGGCATTGTTTGGTATTGAATGCTGGCAACTTTGCCCGATACCAAAACAGCAGTCCGTATACTCGCTATTCTCCAACATACGGAAAACGAGGTTAACCAGTGGTGTTCGGGGTAACTAAACCTATGCGGTTGCTAATGAGGGATATTCAAGAGGGGATTTGTTGCAGATTGACAAGCAGTTTATTTCAAGTCCTGCTCCTGTCACCTTCAAAACAATTGAATTTTGGTGGTGCTGTTGACAATTATTGCCCAACAGCAACATTTATGTTCCCTGGATTGCCACGCGAAGAACCCAAAAAGCAACTATCCAGAGGCAGAAAGGCAGCAAATTTGAGGGTGCTTCTACTTCTGTTCTAAACCTAGAAATCAAGAGATGATAAGATTAAGTGTCCCATGATCGAGATGAGATGCGTGAGTAATTTACTATGCTCATTGTTGAGGACAAGCACGGGTCATTGCATCAGCGATTTCAATGTGAGGACAGCACGCTCCGACACAAGCAGTTTGAACGGCTACGATGGAGAAAGACTCGCTTCTCGGGCACTACGAACACTAGTATAAGTGCGGCCTTGTAATTAACCACCATCCACCTCACACCCACAGCCCAATAATGGACAGCGCTCCGTGAACAACCAAAGGAGTTTCCAGTTCCGGACGTATGAATGCTGCTTACGGGCCTTGGCGCAACCTATCCTTGGCTTCGAGGCGGTTGGGGTATTCCACTGCGATCACACCATATGAAACCCTGCAGGGCGATAACGAGGAACTTCAAGACGGGTGTAAGTTTGAATGTGAGATATGAGATATAGCAGGCGGGCATGGCGGCAGTTAATTTTTTGGGGGGGGGTACCGGGAGGCGGACCGTGGTTGTTAGGGGGATTCGAGTGGAGATATGGGTGGGAAGTCACCGCGAGGTGGAGAAACATTGGGCAGTTTTCATTGAGAGTGGACGGGAAAGTGCCTGGAGAACTAGGCGAAGGGTACGGTTTCTGTAACTTTGCCGATAGGCTGAAATCCTTGGGGAAGCAGATGGGAATTTGGGGGGGGGCGGTGGAAGATGTACCTTACGTTGTGGCCGTGCCCAGCCGAATACATTATAATACAAACAAACAAAAAAACGGGTCATTGCGTCAACTGAATATATCATTCGGGTATAATTTCAAAGGAAATCTTTTTCACTGGTATGTAGTGGACCGTTACGGATCAGAAGAGCCTTTGGCCATCGCCTAACTACATCCGAAGACAACTGCTGTTCGGGCATATCTTTGCAAAGAAAACCATCAGCATTAACATGGGTCACACACTTCAGCAAGGTAGGTAAAACACAGCTCGAATAATATACAGGAAAATTGCAGAACTGGCAATGACTGAAGCGCACTAACTTTCAACTAGTGTTCTCCGTTGGTCAACAAACTGCGCTCGTAGACAAATTCAGTACTTGAACAGGTGTGTCCGATCACTTATCTTGGCACCTGATTACATGCAGATTTCTCGTGCTTGTTTCAACCGAAAATGCATCATATCCTGCACTTGAAAATTCAGATTCGGTGCTATGTATAGATCTGAAAACGAGTGCGTTTGCACAAAAACAAGGTGGTTGCAGGGGTTAAATGCACACGGCTAGCGAGTTGTCCTACTCTGATAACCAGATTCGTTTCTGCTAGCGCGGGCGCTTCAGTGTTAAGGTTAATTATTGGGATTGGGCAGATGCTGAAACTTCCTAAATGGACAGGAGACTAGCTCGGTAGATGGAAAGAAACCCCGCTTACAACAAGCATGAGCCGTTCTACGTGTTTCGCAAAACAGGTTTTGGTGGTGCTTCGTCCGCCAATCGGATGGTATTCACTCTTGCCGTGAAAAGACACAGTGATAAAACGCAACCGGGATGCAGGGATCATCCATCGTCAAATATAACATGTAAGAGCAGACAAGATCCTTCGCCGCCAGTGATGCTAGAGGCTGCTTGTACTTCTTTCCTTTCAGCTCTTTACGTCTGTGGGATGGAGGCTGTGGATTGTGGTTGTAGAAAAGTGACATCTGATAGATATAATGAGGTGATGATAAGGCGTAGATTAGATCAATTCACTGGCCAAGGGAGATACGCCGGCTGCACACACGAGATTATGTATATCATGGAGCGCTGGACACTGTATTGGCGGGGTTTGTACACAAGGCTTCGCAGCGTGAAATGATGCAACGGAAACTGAGCTCATGAGCTAGAGAGCAACCGGGGTAGTCACGGTTGCTCCCATTAATCGTGCTACCACTTGTTTTCCGATTTATCCTTTCTTGAACTGTGTACTCGATATACGTTATGTTAGATCGAAACTAATAGGGAATAGCGTTTCCTGGTAGTCCATTTCACTATCGGCAATGTTAAAATCCCCCAAACCTGTTACATATCGATGCTTAGTGAGTGCATGCTGACGGCCTGTGACAATGTCGTAGTATGAAAGAGCGCACGATTACATGTGCTTCCACGAGGATACAATCTTAATGCGACTGTGCCTGCTCATTGTAGAGATACCAGCACCTGGCAAGCGCGTCTCATGTTGACATCTGTAGCGCTGCATATTGTCGATGTGTACCTACAGTTCGGAAGCTTTCCCAAGCATCTCAAGTATACAATATTATAGTGAGTTCGCGATTTATAGTACGTGTAGGAGGGATGCATTTAGGCTGCTTCTATTCACCTAACCGACAAGCAGTCTTTAGCTTGAGATAGTTAGAGTCTTTATGGCAAATAGGAATTGTTGTCAACTGTCGGGTATGCGAGCTGTACGAACTACAAATTGCAAGTCTGCCTAAATAATACTGTATATAAGTTACGTGACTCACGGGCAGTTCTTTCAAATACACCGATTTGTTAAATACTTATCTTGGTTACTTGTCCTGTCACAAGGTATTGTATAGTTAGCATAGCGGTGTTACGGGTTATAATCTTTGAAAGGGCGCTTTCTACAAATTAGACCCAGTGCCATATATGCATCTTGTCTCTGTTCAAACCATTCAGTGCGTTGATGGAATTTGGAGTAAATGACAACGGTCCGACTCTGTTCCAGTTCAGAAGGTGAACCGCTTCTGCCGGTGTGGTTCATAAAGCCCGATAGGACCAGTTCCATGGCGGTTCAGCCAAGTCCTGCTTAGTAATACGTCCAGGAGGTTTTCTCACTTGATAAACCCCCCGCATGGCGCCGTAATGCAGGTGGTTGTTAATTGGGTTGCCACAGGCGTGGAACAGCTTATAATTTAGCCTCTGGGTTACTCAGATAAAGTTATACCAGCTACATGCCCCAAGGAACGGAACAGGTTCAAAACATCCCGAACCAGCTGCACCAGCAGCGTAAATCAGATGTGGTGCAGTTCATACCCCAGAACGGTACCGAACTGCACTACAAACTGCCGGTGCGAACCAGGTCTTTCCCCAGCTGTTATGTCACTGGAAACCTGTCAGTTGGTGCTACATGTCATGAATACCACATCGTCGTCAACACCCATTTGTCGGCTGGGGTACAGTTTATTGGAGCTAGATTGCAAAGTGTTGGGCGATATCAGTTCTCAATTAATTAGTCCCTTGCAGGGGATCTGGAGAGAGTGCGTTTCTTCCGACCCTTCATTATTTTTCCTCACCTCCCTTATACCGAATTATGCATATGACGTTCTGGAGCAAGTTAAATCTTTAAGTCTTCGAGTATCATGGCTGTTGTATGGCTAATCTTGGAATTGCCTTTGGACGTGTAAATGATTCCTTTTTTTGACATAATCAAGGAAACTTTCCGTATGTGATCAACTAGCAGGTGATAAATACCGTCCTTTACAAGTCCCATACAAATCAGAGCTGGCCAAATCCATTGTCACGGCTGTAGGCAAAACTATCAGGTTCATTATTAGACGGAATTCAGCATCGGACAGTGAATGTTAGTGGATGACCACCCAACGTTCTTTCATTAACACTCACGGTGCCTGCCCCGTTGTACTCAGTGATCGTACTGGGTCATGATTCTCTAAAGGAACTTGCAAATCCAGCTAATCAATGCGCACTCAAAATGCCAAGAAAGTCAGAGCTACTTGTTCAGTGTGGTAGATTATAGGAAGCATGTTCACTGGCTACTGCCTCCTCCTGCCCTAAGCACGATGTGATGCCACACCGAATAATAGAAGAACAGTCTGAAGTGTGAAGTACACAATATGGTAAAGGTATAGTTTAAAACACACGACAGCTCTTATCATCGCAGTCGTTGTAGTATGATGTAGTAGGATTATTGTGTTAACCGTCGTGGTGAGCGTCGTATTGGAAGCTGTAGTGAGATGAGAGTGAACTATGGTTGGACATGGTTGTGGATTAAAGTTGGGCAAATTTCTCTTAGTGGTTTTTTGTATGGGCAGTCGCTCGACAGTACAGGTTAGAACAAAATGCAGCACTTAGCGAGTATAAAATTGCACCTGTGACGTACCGGATACTGTGTAACAGCCTAGGGAGCGCTGCAGCGGTCAATTCCCGTCAACTATAAGCTTTTTGTTGCAGCATTGCTGTAGTGCGATTGTCGTAAGATTGCTATCCTATTATTGTGGCCTTAAAACAATATTTGCACAAGAATGTGGCGTAAATTGCCCGGCAAAGTTATGGGGCTGAGTCGATAGTAATTCGCCTTATCGTGTATACATAGCATTTAAACAAAATCTACGGAACCTGAGTATCTCCGCATACTCCGTACGCCCTGTATATATGTACAGCGACTATTTCAACTGTGCGCAAGATTTAGTGTCCCCTTTTGATTTGGGGTTAAGTGCCTTCTAATTCCGCATAATTACTTAATAGCTTCGTGCATGATATCTAGATACGTTCCAGTCATTTCTGAAACCTCCAGCATTTACTAAGCAGCGATACTGTATAATATGAGTGTGGCTGATTGCCATAGGTAATGCCATGATGCCTCTGACCAGCAATGGAATGGTGTGAATGGGCTCGGGAATCACAGCAGGCAGCGGTACTTCTGGAGGAGCCGCATCACTCTAATTCCAAGCGACATAGCATTTCAGCCTGATCTGTCACCAATAATAAAGAGTGAGAAGTTCGGAGGATTTTAATTATTAGGTGGCTGGTTCCTTGTCTAGCGGGAGACACTAAAGCTTGCCGTACAGGACATGCAACTACAATACGCCTAGCACTAAGTACCAATTGGAGGGTCATCGGTATGGCACTCGTACCACAACCACACAACGGGTGCCACTACATTTCAGTGATGTTTGCCACTACACCTTTTGAACCCTAGGGCTTCCACCCGGCCGCACTCGCATAGCAATGGCTTGGCATCTAAGCGCGATCGCCCGTACATTCAATCGCCAAGTAATGGCAACTTTAAGATAAGACAAAAGTATTAGCTTTCGGATTGCAGGAGTCAGATGGCCAGCTTCTAGATATTGTACGCTTTTATGTCTAATGTTGATCACATTATCAGTCTGAAGATGATAGTTCCACCGCCTGATTAACTGCCTTCACAAGCGATATATACATGTCCGAAACACTACAGATTATGGATGATATTTTTAATTGAGAGGCACCGGCTGTTACCGTCCAGCCTGCTCATGTTGTTCAGTTGTGAGTTCGCCATGCCACTACTAGTAAGCTACATCGCTTCTCGAACTTGGCATTTAGCTGCATGTGTGGTTAGGTGCTCTAAACCGTAATCGTAAGAGTGCTCTAAACCGCAATCGTAAATACAGCTGTCAAGCTCCAGATGTGATGAGTAGTGCATAAAACTATTCGCTATTGGAGAAGTTACATTACACACCTAGTTGCTAGGGATAAGTATCTCATCTGAGTTACGCCCTCCTTTTTATCTCAATCACTATGACAAATACTTCAGAAAATGGATACTGTAGCAACACCGTCGTTAGGGATAATTTGATGAATACAGAGTTAAGTCGAAAAGTTAATTCAACGCGGTAGTGCTACTATTCGACTGAAGCAATCTAAGAATAACACTAGTTAAATGTTGTAGCAATCCCGAGTGGAGCAAACTTCTAGACTTAACTTGGTATTCTTCACAATACAGCCAACAACGGTATTTCTACGGTACTAATTTTTCGGCATTTTTTGCTAAAACAGTCATAATAGGAAGTTGTTACGTCCTCTGGGCATTCAAAATTGTAGGATGAGATCGCTTTAATTCTAGTTCGTCGTGAACAAGCATTTCAGAACTTCGTCCCGTGCACGTGCGCCTTTACCATTACCAATCTACGAAATAAATATTTATCCTCAGTTGTATTAGGTAATTTAAAATTGGGCCAGGCTGTGTATGTTGGGTAAAATAGTAACCCTGGAAAGTATGGAGTTAATAATACTAGGTACCTCCAAGCGATTATTGCATTAGGCAAAACCTTTTTTGTCCTTGCAGACTATCCATGAGTGCCGATTGGTAATTCCAATAGCCCACAACCACTCGCAAGGCGTATCTGCGCTGGGCGTTGGGTAGCACGGAGCAGCGAGTGTACTGGTAACAATCCACCCTAACCCACACCCAACAGCACCGACTATTAAGTTGCCTGGCCAGTGAACCGCCACCACAATTCATCAGCTTCAGTAGCAATATCACGGTAAATTATAGTGGTAATTGTAATAGCTGTTGTAGTGGTAGCTGTAGTGGTCGTTATAGGTATTCATCGAGATATTTTATTGAGGTTAGTGTTCTTAAGTTGTTCGGCCTGGCTGGCTTGCATGAAGTCGCGCCTGGCGGTCGCCAAGGCAGGCATCCAACCGTGGGGCCCGGCCAGCCGGATCTACGGGTAGTCTCAGATACCTTAAAGCTAACAGGCTTTTGTAGCGTAGGCTTATAGAATAACAGCCTGGCTTGGCCTGCAATAAGGGTTACCGCGAGATCGTGGCTGGTTCAGGCTGGTTCAGGCCGGCCTACAGATATATAAAAGCCCCGCCGGGCGGGTGGGGTGATTCTGAACACCGATTGAGGTATGATACTATATATTACTGGCCAATTGATGGGTCATCTGGTTCACACCATAATGTTGTGTAAATCACACGATATATGATGTTTAAACCCCACCATATCTGCCCACTCCTGCGGGATGTCAGGGGAAATTTTTTTAGATCAGGTGCCATCCGGGATGCTGGAGGGACTGGGTGATTCTGCAGGACTCCCTATGCAACACTATTACCATAGCGTACCATCATCATTATCACCATCAACATTATCACCATCAACACTATCAACCGCCCTTATGCGCATACGTTACAATTACATAGATATTACATGGGCACTGTTACAAGATTGTCGTCAAAATTTTAAAGGGAAAATGAGAATGAAGCCAAATTATCTCGCTACATTGGAACCTCAACACCAAGATTCAATCTCATGATAGTCGCGTAGAGTTCTACATACAATATCACTCGATGGGTGGTATGATTTATACTGTTACTTAGGATACTAGAAAGACTTGTTGATTGACTGACCTCGAGAGCCCAAGGCCCCTATATATACAGATTTGACTCCTATATCCATATCCACATCCGTGTCCATATCATATCCGTTTGCATCTCCGTTTGAGCTGATATGAGCCGCTCAGCATGATCTGTATCAGGATCAGGGAGAGCGGTTCATATCAAGATAGTGCAAACGGTTATGCAAACGGATATGGATATGGATATAGGAGTCAAGTCTGTATATATACGGGCCTTCGGGCGTCGAGAGATCAGTCAATCAACAAGTCTTTCAAGCATCCAAAGTAACATACACACTATCCTGGCATATGAAGCATGAATTGCGCCCCAATATCGTTTAACACGCCTAGGATCCCTAACCTCACCTGTTTACTGACTGTAACTAAAGTGTTGCTAGTCGTCCTTTACTCAAGTCACTTAACATCACACTTATGGCGTGCCCGGACAGCCTAGCTTGTTTTTTTGAAAACTCGCAGCTTCGTAGGGCTTGGCCCAACAAAAGTAAGCCGCCACCATGGTTGCATGGCGGTCATGCTATTTCGGGTGTAGAAAAGGTCATATGAGACGCTGGTTAGTATCTTTGGGTTCCTCAGATAAAGGCGTAGTTGTGGAAGATGGGAGATTTAGAGAGAATTAAAGGTGATTTAGAGGTGGGCTCGTACGATCAGCACATTCTGTCCTATCGTTCTTCACCTCTGCCTTTATTCCATTGTCGCCATGGATACTGCTAGCGACAATTCGAAGTTCTTCCCTCACCATGTACATGCCACTAAAAGTCACTCGGCCCGGCGGTGCCTACAGACTGGCAGAAAATCCTATGCTAAGGGGGATTGACCGAAGGCTGGAGACACGAATTTCCACCTACTGTTGGATACAATGTTTCATTTTGAGAATAAATAGACCTCCCACTGTTTTAGCGGTATACTGGTTCTCAGCAGTAAACTAGTGTAGAAACAGTTAGTTCTTGACAGCGCAGTGCAGTTTATAGGGCTTCACAGCTCAGTGGATTGCAGTTTGGCAGCCGAAAAGAAAGCAGTACACCAGTAGTTATCTAATAGTTATACACTTGGTTTGTCCGCTCGAAGCATTCTCATTGGTCGGATGATCTTGCCATGTGGCGCGTGTCCGATACAGTGGCGGGTACAGTGGCGGATATCCACATGTTGACTCAGGATTTATCCCGAAGACCTACAAGTTGTTAGAACGCCATCGAAGATGCTAGAAAGGGTTGGAGAATGCACTGAGTCATTTGTGTAGACTCATTCACAAATTTTCACTCGCCACCCACCATTCGCCACTGCCGGCACCACTCTACCATCTCCAAACCGAGTTCCCTGTGTCAAACTCACCACAGATTGAGCATACGAGAGAGATTAGTAATGGGGGTGGGCTTGGTGGGTTAGTGGCCTCAGTGCCCTCCATTGGGTAGCGGGAAGTGGGAGGAAACGACTTTGCCTGAGTCAGAAGTAGGTGCTGCGTGAGCTAGTTTGGCCGTAGTTTAGCCGATGGATGAACAGGAAGTTTCCGATGGACAGGGGTAAAAAATGTTAATTAAATGCCATGACCACCAGTGGTCGGCCGGCTTATGGTAACTTAGCTGGGCACCTCCCTTCGGGAGGTGAATGCAAAATGATTACAAACAAACAAACTCTACCATCTCCAGCGAACTTCAAATTTCTTTAGTATATAAAGGGATATACAGTGGCATATAAACAGCAGCAGATCCACAGCGGAGGATACACAGCGGCAGATACACAGCAGCGGATTCCAGTGTCGGATAAACAGCAGCGGATAGCAGCGTCGGATAAACAGCTGTGGATACCAGTGTTGGATATACAGCAGCGGATAGCAGCGTTGGATAAACAGCAGCGGGTACACAGCGGCAGATACAGCAGCGGATATACAACATAGCAGACACAGTGGCAGATACACCATGGCAGATATATATACAGTGACAGATATACAGCCAGATATACAGTACCAGGTCAGGGTACATATTCACAGCGGCGGATATACAAAAGTAGTTCAAGATACACAGCACGATATACACAGCGGCGGATACACTGCGGCAGATACACAGTGGTAGATGAACAGCAGCAGATACAGTAGTGGATATACAACACAGTAGACACAGTGGCAGATACACAGCGGCAGATACACAGCTGCAGATACACAGCGACAGATACACAGCGGCAGATATACAGCAGCACCAAATCAAGATACACAGTGGTGGATACACAGCAGAAGTCTAGGTGATCTGCCTGATATCGCAACAAGTCCACCATGCCCAACGTTTCGAATCCTGGGGGCGGCAAAGCCGCCACCGGTGCTAGTACAATTTATATATATATGCCAAAAATACGTACTGAAAAGTGTGTAATCTGCCATGTTGAGTGGAAGATCGTACACATGTAAGAGTCAATATCTAGGCATTAAGCAGTTTGCATTGCTATAATCCAGTTTGTAATAGTTCAATCTAGCTAAACAGTTCAAACTGATATAAACAGTTTATTGGTTACCAACTAGTTTACTAAACTGGTTTTGCATGCAGTGCAGTATCAATTGTTAAATACATCGACAAAAGTGTAAATCGACTTTAGAGTGCGCAATGCGCACACACGCGCAACTGATAACAAGCCTCCTGTGGGACCCTGCGCGATGTGCAGTCCATAGTAGGTCTATAGAGATCCATGTGTAGGCGTATGGAAGTTTGAATGGCCTGCAAAGTCTATAGGCCAATGCAAGCCTTTACTGTCGACAGGTTTTCGCTAGCACTATACACTATCAATACTATCATTGAAAGTACACTTGAGAGCCTACGTAAGAGCTAGCTTGAAAGCTGGCTTGAGAGAGCGCTTGACAGCCTACAACGACCACATGCAAATAATTTTGGCTATACCAGATTCCAAGGTGTTCAATTGACAGTTTATGCCTAATCTGGCAGTTGTAGTGTTGACTTGGGATTTGGCCCGGTGGCTTCTCTAGTGTTTGGTGCTGGCAGGCTCGGGCATAAGGCCGGCGGCTTACGGCCCCCATTGGCCTCGCCTGCCCCCACCAGCCTCGCCTGCCCCCACCGGTCTCGCCTGCCCCCATGGCGAGGAGGAGGGCTCGGCACTGGTACGCGGCATTGGGCTCCGGCTTTAGCAGTCGGCATTGGGTTTTCCTTCTCTCTCTTTCATATATAAGTCTATAGTTTTCCTTCTCTTTGGATCGACAGACAATTGAGCTTCTTCATCCTTTCTCTTTTGCTTTCAACACCAGCCCCCCACCGTCCGTCGTCACAGTCACTTCTCTTTCTCTCTATCTCTCCTCCTGGCTTTGTGCTACCCCTTTCATGGTCTTTGTTATCAGGTTCGTGATTCCCGACCCCCACACCTTGTCGTCCTCCTAGCGGGAGTCCCACTTCTGCTCTCTCTCTTGCATCCAGGTCATCATTGCCAGCTGCTGTGCCTCCTCACGGGCTGCCCGGGCTGCCACCAGGTTAGCGAGATGTGCAACCGTTCGGAGCAGATGCGTCAGTTCCTTTCCCTCCTGTCGGATTGTCCTCTCCATGCGGCGCCTCTAGGTACTTGGGGCCACCGGGGCCTCGCTGCTCCTTCCCCATTTTCCGTTCTCTTTTCTCTCCATAGGCGCCAATATGGTTGCGCCCACAGTCTCCGCGGTGATGGATGTCGCCGCACCTACCATCTCCATCGCCAAGTCCATAGGCGCGTCGCTCCTCCTATTTCAAGCTTCTCACGCGTCCAGGTCACTCCGCCTGCTCACTCTGAATTCGTTGATCACTTCTGTCATGCAATCCTCTTAGTCTTCGTTGTCACTTGCACGTTAGCCGAAGCGCCACTTCAGTCGCGTTTTCTGCCACGCCTTTACGTGAACCCACTCTGTTGTGTGGATTCCTGTCCGCGCTCTCCTCCTGTGGTCTCGGTGGTGGTGAGACGCTCGCTCCAGGCTCAATTTGACATCTAGAATCGATTTATGCCGTCCGTTTTTTAATTGCTATCGTTGTTGTCGACTTATCGCGCTGTTTCTGTTTCGCCAAGACTTTTGGTGCAATTGCTTCCCCTTCTCGCAATCACTACAAAGATCTATCTTCTATTCAGCCTCTTCTATAAATGAAGAAAAGAATGGACAAACTAGGAGTCGAACCTCCAGCCTTTCTCATACTCGACGAATGCACTACCACCACGCCGCTACCCCTTTGATAAATGTGGATCGACCTATTTAAATATTGTTACTGCATCCCGGCTCTCATTTTGCCATTCTCAGACCTACCATCATTAGCATTTGATATCCGTTACGACTTCATCACTCGCATCATGAAAGCATCACTCGTACGTCCAAGTCACTTGGAGTTTTCGGACTGAAGGATGCGCAGGACGAGAAATCATAGCAGAGCAGGGTAATGTGTTGTGCGGACGGCGACGGACCTTTTTGCTCTTGGTGCTGGGCCTATCACCGGCAGTCTAGTAGTCGGTGGTTACAAAGAATGTGAATTGCCAATTGGCCTCCCAACTCCTACGCCCGATCATTTAAAGGAATATATTCTTGGATGTGCAGCAGATGTGAGGTGAAGCTCTGAAGCTTGATACACAGCGGAAATGCAAGTTGGCATACATGTGGTTACAAGACCCCAAACTGCAAGGCACTATTCTGCCTGATCGTGTGCAGGGTTCGCAACCTTCCGGGCAGAGCCATGCCTGATCCCAGACTGCAATTTTCCGGGCTGAGGATTCACGCCCGCATTAGCCCTAGGGCTTCGAGGTTCAGGACAGCAACCTTGCAGGTCCTTACAGTCTTGTGAATAAGATTCAAGCTGCACTGTCCCAAGGCGATTGGAAAAACAAGCCGCATGTATTCACTAATGAATACGAATCGGAACCACAGTGGGGAATGCTGACCGGATTAGAGGATACTGAATTATTCCCTGCTAGACAGTCGGAATTTCCGCTAGTGGGCGGAATTTCTACTTACCGGCTGGAATAATATGCACCCCAGCACCGGTAACATCTGTCAGGGTCCTTAAGCCACCCTGAACAGGCCCTAGGCATTCTAGCCTTGGCCCGGGGCACCCTAGGCCAAAAAAAACGTACACCCGCCCTGGACGGCGGTGTCTGATCCCGAAAGACACCAGTCCGGACGAACAGTTGAGAACCCTGATCATAGTTATCAAATGATTAGTTGAAGTTGCTTAGATGCGACGAGGGTCAGGGTGCATCACAGGAAAGGTGCGCATCGGTTACTCAACAACACGTGAGCTAATCCGTATACCTATCCCGTTCTACCATTACTTTCCTTTCTACCTTCTCATCGCAACTCCTACATTCTCCTCCCACCCTCACTACCAACAATGCGCGCTCCTGATGACAACACCACCGACTCTCTCCCTGTGAGTAGAGAATCGTCACCAGATATCCTCTCCTCGCCTTTTGCGCCTACTATTTGTAACCCTCCTCTCGTCTCCTCTTGCCAAATATTCAGTAACTGACGCAACCTAGACAAAACACCCGTCAAGATGAAGCCTCGCATTAAAAGTGCAGGAGAGAATCACACACCGACAACTTCCCGCTCGCTCACTGCAAAGGCTTCTAGCCCGACGAGTGCAAACTTGCCAAAGCTTAAGTTTAAGAACTACCGCAAGGGATCCCAATCTCTGCGCGTCCTTCCACGCAAAGATCCCAAGTCTCCTCCCCAAGACCTCGCCCGCTCTATCACAATGCAGACCCTTTCCTATGGCTCTCCTCCAACGGTGGCGCGATCTGTTGTTAGACCGCAGTTTGGGGCGTCAATCTATGATTTCCCCTCCAGTCCCACTCCAACCGCCAACCAGAACACAGCGGCATGCATTTACGACTTTCGTGACGATGATTTCGAGGCTCCGACTGCTGTTCCCAGAAAGACGAGTAGATTTGCATACGGAAAGGAGACCGGTAAGACTATCGTTTCACCGGAATATTAATCCGGGGGTGCGGAGAGATTATTAGTTGAGAGAGAACGGGGGAACGTTTGAGGATGGTTATAAGTAGGCAGCTGCAGGTATGATAAGCGGTCTTCGTTTTCTTTGTACAGTAGAGTTTACAGGTTTATGATGGGGGTCTATATATCCTCATTTCACCCGGGAAATCTGCGGTTTACTTAGTTAGGCTTGCGTTGTCAGCGGAGGGAGATCTATGAATATGTACTGTATCAACCTCAGAATTGCGCATGATAGTAGTTATTCCGTATGAGCATCCGAAAGCAGGTTATATATGAGATAGAATTCCCAAATTACAACATCCCAAAATCGCAAGTGCAATTACGAGTTTCCGACCCTATTCTCTTAATACTACCATACTGGAATTGCCATCCAGGTCAATACTGAAATGGTAAACAGTAAATATGTATCCATTCTACTATGAGGCTGTTGGCCGGATTGTCTATTTGTATCATCGCAGGAGTACGAATTCATTCACCGTTCGTGTATATACTGCAAAGAGCATTCCGATTGTTTCCCTTGTGGTTATGATGTCATTGAATTTTCAAAAAAATCAAGTTTTGAAAGGAAGCCCAGACACATGGTACGCGCAGGATAGGTTGTGATGCCCTGCATTTTGGGTATAATCGAGTGATCGCGGCTGATAATTACTTGATTTGGAAATGCAGAAACGTACCTTGGTATAGCTGAAGTGGTGTAAGCTCTGAGGATCTGATTGCAAGGGAAATTTTCCAATATGAAGTACCGTTTTAAATGGTTTTGGGGTCTGAAATGCGTTTCGCTACCCTTGCTAATGGCGTCAACAGGAAGGTAAAAATAGATAACCTCAATCGAGTCTTTAGCTTCGCATATCGTGCACAGACAGCACGAGATAAATAATCTTCACCCAACCGCATCGTCGATTATCGGCATGATCTCGGCCCGGTCCGAAACATGCTTTCCCACGTTGATTGTCACTGTCCAGTTCCCTAGCTACCTTCACCGAAGGAGTCCTTTCTCCTCTTGTCATGCCTAAATGTTCCCGCTGGGAGAACTATCCATAGAATTGTTGATATATAACGGGAAGCGGCGGGAAGTTTAATGGGGGTTTACTTTTTTTGTTTTGTTTTATTCATACTGTATGCACTCTAATGAGAGTATGACAGGACCTGATATCCCCTCGGCCTCCGGGCTAGCCGGCTAGATGACAGAGCTCCCCCCCCCGCTACCGTTCATCCCCGCTGACAAATGAACGCTTAAAGACAGACCAGAACAGAAAGGAAAAGAAAGGAAAAGAAAAGAAAAACGCAGAGATCTATGCCCGCTGCCGCTGCTCCCCGCACCTGAGTCAGCCTCTGTACCTGCTCCATCCCTCCCTTCATTTGGGCGGGAACTTTTCAACTGCAGTCACCGCCAGGAAGTCCACCACTGTTTGATGACATTCGTCTCTGGAAAACTGCTCAGAGATCTGCATGTGTCAGAATCTGCCCGCTTTCCAGCCCGTTGCCTTTCCCACGGCTTTCCACAGTGCTTTCTGCAGATCTCGCCAGTGGCAGCAGTGGCGGAAGAGGTATTCCCACGTCTGGGCCGCCGTCGTGCCTCTGCCGCCACATCAGCAGCATTTGTCTTCCGTACGATGACCGAACAGCTTTAGGTAGACTCCAGTGGGTGCATGCCCGGATTGTAGTCTGTCAAACCTGGTGGCCAGCGATTTCACGCTTGCCTTTGGGATAGGTCTCTTTGCCCCCGCCTTGCCCTGCAATCTGTAGCCTAAGTGCTGGCCGCACTTGTCGGATTCCCATTTCGCTTTGGCTGGTGACCTTCCCTTGGAGATCCGTCTGGCCGTATTCGGGGCCAAGATGTACTGCCGCCCTGTTGCTGCGTCACCCCTTGCCTCACGGACCACGTTTGCCTCACGGTCTGCTTCTTTGTTCCCGGGGATACCGGAGTGTCCCACAACCCAGTGAATCTCTATTTTGATGCTGTGGGCGTGGAGAGCCTGCGTCTTTGAATTGATCCATCTTCCTAGCAGTTGTCTGGGTCCTGGCTCCGGATGTGGCGCCCGCCAATTAGCGGCTTGTGAATGGTTAATGACCGCCACCATTTTCCCCTCATGTCTTTGAAGTATTTCTGTCTTCTCGATCGTATCCTCAAGCGCAAGTCCGATCGCCCACAGCTCGGCATGAAAGACGTCCATTTGTCCAGTCCCCAGATAGCTGTCGTGGGATCGCCACTTGTCTGTGTGCTTGGAAACAGCCGCGGCTTCCATTCGGCCATCATCTGGGTGCAATCCAGCTGTGCACCACATCCAGACTGCCGCTCCTACTTTGGCCTCTTTCTTTCATGCCCCTCGCTCTGCGGGCGTCTTGGCTGGGGAGGCATCGTCCAGTATGATGGTTCTTACCACTCACTCTTCCCACGGGGGCGCCCAGCTCATGCCTTCAGTTGTCTGGTAGTGCTCGTGCTCTTTCTTCACTGCTCAGCATACCGGCACCCCTGATGAAGGGTTTTGGTGGAGTTTTCTTAGCTTTTTGCTTCACGTGTTGTCTAGGCTCGCCGCAAAACGCTGCTGTCTGGATTGTACGACTGTGTGCGTGGGTGTAAGCCCAGAGTCTCTGATTGATGCTCGTCGAGGGGTCGTGAGTAGCGCGCATAGGGTAAATCGGGAGTGTCGATTTGGGAGACATAGGAGACGGTCTCGTCTGCCAGCTTCGTTGCGATCCCACCACAGCTCGCTACCATTATTGCGACAGCTTGGATGCATGCCACTTGAATGGTACTGACACTCTCTGGTTCTACCATGTACGTCTTGGTGAGGGTTTGGAGTCTAGCTTCTGTTCCGGTTGCCTTCTTCATACATCGGTTATGGTGCTCCTTGAGCGTCAGGTGGGCGTCAATCCTGATGCTGAGCCAGCGTGTCGCTTCGCAGGTGAACCATATGAAACCGTCTCCAACCCGTATCTTTGCTGTCAGTTTTGCCCAGAAGAGTTTCTTGTCGCCTAGTCTGCGTGTGAATAGTGCTGCCTCCGTTTTTGTGGAGTCGAACTGTAGCCCCCATCTGCTTGCCCATTCGATGGTCTTTGCCACACATCTCTCAAGTATGGTGACGACCTGGTTGACATCAATTCCAGTTGCCACTCAGCCGTGATCGTAGACGAAAGACAATCCTGTGGCTGACACGTACTGTTCCACCCACGTGATCCGTCCTGAGGTGTTGATGGAAAGGAGAATCGGGGACATAGGTGAGCTCTGCGGGACCCCTTCTTCAACTGGGTGTCTTTCCATGGCATTGCCTTCGATTACCATCTCTACTGTTCTTTCAGAGTTAAAGCTCCCCATCCATTGTATCAGGTCTCCATCCAGTTGCCTGACCATCATTAAGTTGACTAGTCTTCCATGTGTCACGCTTGGGAAGGCTGCTTTAATGTCCATGAGAAGAACACCTGCTATGTGGCCGTCTCTCCAGGCTGCATGAGCTCTGTCAACCATGATGGCTGCAGCATCGATGGCTGAACGCCTTAGTCTGCTTCCGAATTCTCCATTACTCAGTTGTCCTCTCCTTTCGCCCTTATCTGAGAGCAGCTCAGAGATTACTTTTTGGACCACTTTTCCCATGCAGCTCAAAAGCGATAGGGAGCGATTGGCCTTCAGCTCCATGTAGGCGTCCTTGCCAGGCTTGGGAATCACCACGCCGCTACCCCGCTTCCATAGTGATTGCAGACTTCCCTTGCAAATAGCCACCTATGTCAGCCTCACCATCCTCAGTTTGTCCAACTTCCAGAGCAGCCGTATTGCACCAAATTAGAGCTTGTCCGGCCCCGGTGCATTTTTCACTGATTGAGAACAACGGGCTTCTTCAACAGCTTGGTCTATGACGGGTGTGTGTGCGCTCACTGTGGGAGGGAGTTCGTAGTACTGGTCATCGTCATTCGGAGGAATGGACTTGCACCTCAGCATCTCCTCCTTCTCCAGTGATCTGTTTGCTTGCTTGCCTTCCCTGTCTGTAAAGACCTTCACTGTCATGGCTGCCCGAGGGTTTGCGTATTGTGCTGCTCTCCAAATCTTGGAGCCTCGCAGGTTTTGCATCTAGTCGCTCTACATTTTCCTCTTGGAATGTCGGAGTGACTTCGTGATTTCCGCGTTCACCTTGGCGGCCTCTTCCAAGTCCAATCTCCTCCTCTTTCCCTTCCGACCGCCTTCCTTCTTTCCCTGATCTTGGCGTTCCACCACCTCTTCAAATTGGCGCAGATCGTGATCTTCTTTTCCGTGGTGTCAAGAACATTGCCCATTGCTGCCTGACACCGTGCGGCCTCTTGCTCCACCTCGTCTACTGTGCATTATGTGTCCAGGTGAGCTCTCTCTTTCGCTAGCCACATCCATAGCTTCTCCGCTGCCTTCGCATCCTCCTCTATCATGGCAGCTAAGTTGCACTGTACTACCCTCTCTTGGCCCGCCTGCTCCATCCTGGCAACTTCCACCTCTCACTCTGTAACCCCGTGGTTGGATCCTGTGGCATGGTCATTGTTGGCCAGTATGGACCATTTGGTTATTGGTCGATTTGCTAGCATCAGGTCGATGATCGACTTGCGTTCATGACCTTCTCTTGCCCAGTGGTTGGTGGCGTCACCATCATTTCCAATCTCCAGACCATTGTCGTCAATCACGTCTTCCCTGAACGCTGTATCCCGCTGCAGTTGGCCCCTTGGGTCACATTGTATTGTATGGTAGTTAATGTCTCCAGCGAGGACAGTGATACCCTGCCGAACAACTCTCTGTCAGTTCGGCTTTCCCACCGGTCTCTCCAGAATGAGTGTTCCTTTAGTCGTTTACGTTGACCTTACACGTTATCCTCTCCCCTCTCCGCCTGACGCCGGGGCCAATGACATCTTCGTTCGCACATCTGCTTCAATCCATCCACTCACCAACAACCAAGCTGTCCCTTCTCCCTGTGGCCGTCCAAACTCGTATTCTTTATCTCATTTTGTATGCTGAATGGCTGATACCAATAGCTCCTCATTCTCTTGGTAGCTCTTGCAAACACACTGCGTGCGCCCTGCGTTCGACTCCCTTCTCTAGCGCCTCAACTGTCCACTGGTATGACTTTGCCCAGATGGGCAGGAACACTCCAATCATTGGCAGCCAGGGCTCCCGCATCAGTTTCCGTTTCAGGTGCGGCCATAATAGCAGTCTAGGTCTCGGTCATCACGACGTCTCTTTCCTCACCCGCTGCCTCCTCTTCTTGTCCATCAGCCATCTCCTTTTGATCAGCAAAAACATATTCCGTTCAGGAGTGAAGGGCTCCGTCAGAGTAGACGCGGTCTGTCAGTGTCGTCTGAGACACCCTGGTGACAGATTACTCTACGGAGGGCATCAATACAACGCGTCACTTTGGATATCCCCCTCCGATTGCTGTTTCACTGGCTCTTCGCGTTTTGTTGGTCACCAATTTTAAACAATGATTCTGGCGTTGTGGCCAACTGTGACAATATGTCGGAATGGGTTCAGTGGGTATTTGCTTGCATTGGGATTGCAATGCGATGGGTGACGCTGCGAACTTCTCTCCTCTCGTTCTTTCTACCTGCGCCCAAAATGCAATTCTCTCTTGACTCATTACACACATCATTCCAAGTAGCCAGATCTATGTGGCGATTGACAATCCATCGCTCGTTCCGTCCGTCTCCTGTTCTACCACTGGTCGCTATCTCTCGAATTACGTGCACGCAGCCGACAGTATGTCCCCCACTGAAAACTTTCAAAGCAACAACTGCAGGAGCTTTTCTCACATGTACCAATTTCGAGACCGGATCCAAGTTGCCCAAGTGTTCGGGTATTGGGGTGAGCACCAGAGCTAACCAGTACTCAACTAAAGCTCCATCCTCGTTTTGGAGATTGATTTTGAATAGACGTTGCAGTTGGCATGGGAGACGCCCATTGAACGCGCCATACCACCTCCCCGGGCGTTGGTTTGACCACACCAACTCATTCCGGCGATCTCCTCCACACCATCTCTGGCTTCCTGTGCATCGACACATCTGAGATATGCGTTCACCATCTAAACCCTCAACTTGAACCTTAATTCCATGGTAAATACAGAACTCCATTGAGTACAGTTGTTCATCCGATAAATACGTCTTGTTACAACTCTTATGCTTGATAAACTGCCGTGTACCGCTGTATATTGCCATGCGGTGCGTGGCGCCTTCTGTATTGTCGAGTAATGCTCTGAAGTATTTGATCATAGCGTCAGGATGCTTTCCATCATGGCGGTTTTGGGGTCTCATGTATTCGCGCATCAGCAACAAACCTTGTTTCCTTCAGGAACAGCCAGGTGTTTCCGATGGCCCTGACGGCTCTGACGGAACCTTGTACCCTGTGACAGAGAATGAGATGCGACAGGTCACGTTGCATACCTCCCTTGTGGGGGCTATTATACCATGCCTCTTATTCTCGTTGGGTTCTATATTACGCTCGTCGCCCTGGCGTCAGGCTTCCTTTACTTTACGTCCGGAATGTGGTGACGTATACGCACCATCAGAACACCACGTATGTTACACTCTTCGCAGCACTTACGTTTTAGCTGTTTACTCAACGCCTAGCACTGTTTATGTCTTTCACTGGCCGAGTGCCACATTTTAACTTTCAGATATTGCCACTCATTACAATACAGTCTTCGCTTGACATACATCGTGTGCCGTTGCATTTGCTTCACCATTATCATATTTGACAGGTCTGAAATATACTGTCCAATCTTCACACTCTCTAGTACTATACCCTCAGACCTCCAAAGTGTGCATTGATCCTTCCTCGGCTTGCGATGCTTCTTCCTCCTGATCCGCATCCGCATCGTCGCCATCGTCGCCCTCATACCCGTCCACATCACTGGTTCCCAGGACAAACCTCTCGAGATAAGTTGCGGCCCATCGTCGCAGGCTGGCGGTGGGGATGGCATTGCTCTCGTCGATTTCGTCACCTTCATCGTGGTAATCCTCGCAGCCCTCCTGGCATCCCGAAATGCATTTCGTCATCTGTACAATTGTTGTCTATCGGGATGTTTGGGTCATTGCTTCCGATCTCAGGCTCCTCAAGCGCGACCTCGGAGGTCAAATAGTCCAGAAGAATAGCATTTTCAACACGTGCTGCTTCCGTGCTGATGACCGCAGCAGGCGTTGGGTTCTCTGCCGGTTGGATCTGACGCTTGACTGTCGCAAGAGTCTTTTTATACACCCTCTGTTGGTAGCTCTCCGGTAGTGTGTTCCAGGTATTCATCAAGAATGTGTACATGTCTACAATGCCAGGCGAGGTTAACAACTTGTGACCCGTTGCAGCGCAGCAGGATACGATCTTACCACCGTCATTCTTGTAGTTGAAGTAGTCCGAGCGATCAGTTCTGTCGGCTTTCAGCTTTGACTTGGAAGCTTTCGGATGGACACCTTTGTTCTTTTGCCACTCCACATAAGCATGGCGCAACGCGGTGCAGGTAAACATGATCAGCGGCGAGGGTATATGACCGTCCTTGTCGTCAATCATGGAATTATAAAATCCATCAGCATACTTACCGCGGTTATTCGCCCAATGATAAAATTTGATGTAGATAAACCCCGGCCTTGCTTCCGCCAGGAAGTAAGGTGGAAGCTGGCCATTCTTTAGCAGCTTTTGACACTCTCTTTGTCGGATTTGGACCGTGTACACAACCTTCCACATGCTCTGCCACACGAAAAAGGTACTTATTGTCTGCCAGAAAGGAATCAATGAATTCCAAACACTCTGCGTCGGATTCAAAGCGGTGGAGATCATAACGCTCTGCTATATGGTCCTTTGCTGATTGAATAAAATGTGATTTAGCTTTGTCGACCTGTGCAGGAACCTGGTACCGGATTGAGCGTGTAATAACCAAGGTGGGCCTTCGCTTCAGCATACCTCTTTCAAGATCTCCTCTGTGCATGCCTCAAATGCGATGGACCAAATGTTGTTTTGCTGCATAGCGGCGTTCCAGTACTTCTCTATTATCAGCCAGTGTGGGGCTTCAGCTAATGCTTTCACAGCGCGTCGCGTTGATTGCATAACTTACGATCTCCAAGTCGCTTGCACTCATAAACGGCCGTCTGTTCCACATTGACAGCTCCATGAGTCTGCCCGTTGCAAATACAAGACGCGTCATGTCTGAGTGACCAAATCGATGGATGCCGCGACTGCCGGAGACCACTGATTGAGGTGTAGACACCGCCTGCGGTTGCAATTGACACTGCCTCTGTCTCTGATTCCTTTGTGGAGTTCCCATTCTCAGTGGATTTGTAATGGTCGCGCGGGCATCTGGATTTGGGATGGGGGTAGGCAGGTTTTCAAGAGTGCGAAGAGGAGTGGGAGTGCTAGCAATGCCGGATGCGAGGCTGGATACAATGTGACGAGTTGAGTCTCTCTGTGAGTTTCTTCTGTGTGCTGGTGTGCTACGACTGCTTGTACCCGGCATGGCGGTTGGTGCAATCATTGACCGTCGCTGTGTAGCGGACGGGGTTACAGTCACACGTTGAGTGATATTTGGCACGCCAGAATTGTCCAGCGAAGATGAGGGGGTGGATTTCTGACCAGGGATTGTAGAGGCTACGGAACTCTCTCCTTGCGAGGAATCCCTCTCGCCAGCCGGTGTGGACACACGTCTCTTAGCTGGGGGAATCTGAGAATTCCCCGACAGCCTACACTTTTGTTGTTTCTGAACAATTTGTACGACCGGAGTCGTGCCAGGGTGAGGGATTTGGGGAGGCATTGCCCGATATAGATGTTCCATGTTGAGAATGTAGGAATAATTTCCTCCGCGTGCATATGCAACGGCAGGCGAGGTAGACTCCTATTTGAGCGACCAGGGAGGGATTCGAAAAAACAGGGAGGCCCAGTGTATACCGCACTGGACTCTAAATTACTATCGCCCGTGACGATACTTGGGGACGAGATCTCTAGAAAAGCATTCAATTATGGGATCACTGCCATCAGATTAAACTGAGATTTAACTCAGCATTGATATTCACTGTTACAGCAACGTCTGAAGGACTATTTGCACCGCTTGAAGGGTCTTTATGCGTTCTTGGCCCGATTATCATTGTATTGCACTCGTTCTTGGCCCAATACGTCGAACCATCCATTGTGTATAACTTCAGCATCCCGATGGAAATCCTCCTTTGGCAGAGTTAAAAGCATCGCAATGCGAACAATGACGTACTCTCTATCCTATGACATCAGTTACATGTGCTGTTTCCACTGCTAGGTGTTGGTAGCCGTGTTGGATGCTTGCACAGTTGGAAAAACCAGGGAATTACTCAGTTTGCTCCGAGATGCACGAGGTCTGAGCGGTAAAAATGATATGTGATGCACAAGAAACGCCCGGCGTTGCAAACTGTCCTCTCCGCGAGTACTTAATCTTGTCTCGAGGCTTGTCGTCCATGAGGTGGCATGTGGTTCTGCAAGATCAAGGCTGGGCCGTTTTGTGTTCGTTAACCAACAAAACTCACCAGTTGAATCAAGAAATCTCCCAAACTCGAGTATATATATCCCTTCTTCTCACCTACACCTCCTTTCTCTTTTCCTCCCGTATTATACACACCGACAGCATCCTGATCTCGACATCACGTGATTTGTAGAAAACAATGCCTCTCGTTCCAAAACACACCCGACAACCTACACAACTTTGTACTTTCGCTCACTTTCCTTCTGGGCTTCCTTGCGCAACATGCAACTGTATCATAATGCTAACATTTCGGATTGTCATTCATTTTCAACTCACAGCGATGGCACCAAAGGGCAGCAGCAAAGGAAAGGGGAAGGCTAGGGCAAAGATTCCGACATCGGTTATAAATCGACCCCTGTCGTTGAATCGGGACCGTATAAAGGGATTCATCTCGGAACATATCCGTGGACTCATACGTATATACAATGTTTGCGCCGTCAAGGATGAGAGGGCCTAGGACCTCTTTTAGGATATAATCTTTTTCTTGACCGAGTCAAGACTCGCCACTTTTCACAATTCCCGCTGATGTGGCCACACCGCAGGAGCAGGAGTTCGCGTTTACTGGAGTGGTGGGCTGCGTTCTGCTCATATATGGGGCAAATGTTTCACACAACCCGCAACCAAATGAACAATTGGAGGTGGCACAACCCCTGTGCCTTCGGGGATCAAGTCGATCACTCCATTCCGCAGAGAACCATTTCAGGGAAGGTTAAACACACCTGTGAGAGTTTCTCTTGGTACGGTAGCGATGATCCCCGGGCAAGATTACGCCGCCAAGCTGCCGGCAGTACAAGCCAGGCGACTTCCTTGCCGTTAGACCACTGAATTGGGATCAGATAATCGACAAGGATGTTGATGATGACAACTGGGCGGATCCCGGTGCGGCGAGCAGTGGAAGGAGCCGTCGTGGCAATTGGCAATGACAATGACGACTGTGAGAGTGAGGAGGAAACGGAGGGCGCTGAGAAATGGACCAGGAATGGGAAGGGAACAAAGGACGGGAACGGGAAAGGGAAAGGGATGGGGAAGGGAAACGGTAAAGGGAAAGGTATTGTTAAACAAACCCCAGGGGGAGATGATATCTCTTGTGCCGTTGCTTTGCAGTTGCAGAAGTAAATGTCAGAGGCAGACTTGGACAAGGAGGGCTAACTAGAGCGGGTATATTGAGAGCCAGAAGCATCGCCCGCTGTGTCAATTCCCTCCCATGATGATACCGACTCTCCTGAGTCAGACTGTGAATACGTCTCTAAACTTGATCCTAATGTGGATATGTGCATGGAGGATGATGTGGACGCAACGGACGGCATGGATTTAGACGGCGATGTGCAAATGTAAAGGGACGGTGAAGATGAGGAAGATGAAAAGCAGGAAGATGAGAAGGAGGAAGATGAGAAGGAGGAGGAGGTGGTGGATGAGGATGAGGATAATGGCAAAGAACCTCGGAGGATTGGCCAGGGAGAGTTGGTAAATACATCGGCTGACGATGCTGATACCATGGTAGACGATCAGCCGACCGTGCTACCTGAGCAAGGCCAAGAGATGCGTGAGCATACCCCACGGCCACAACCTCCGGCGCCTGCCACCCGGCCACAAACCACGGAGCCTCGCCCACGACCACGAACTCCGGAGACTCATACCCTTAGTGGGCTGGAGTTTTTGGGGCTTGTCACGCTGCAAAAACCTCGCCCAGCGGCGCCAACTCTGAGAGAAGCAGAGGTAGCCGGAAACATCTCGGATGTCGATGTGGAGCAGCAGCTAATCGGTTAATCGGCAGTTGGCGACAGTGTCCCTGATGTCCGTCTCCCGGATGTCCGTCTCCCGGATGTCCCTCTCTGTGATGTCTCTCTCTCTGATGTCCCTCTCCATGAGGCGCGCCCGGATGGCTCGGTAGGCGAGGAGTGAACCAGTCCTCGCGTTCTTGTGTTGTCAGTTTCCATTGCTGTAATCAATTCATCTCAGGCACTGATTAGGGCATGCGTGGAGGTGTTTTGTTCGTTTTGGTTAAGGTTGTGGGCTTGTTCATTTCAATTGTTCTAATCTAGTTATCTCAGACATTGATTATTACACGCGTCGCGAGGGTTTTGGAATGTGAAGGGTTTATTTTCATTTATTCATAGTATTATGGGACATCGTGCATGCAATGTTTTTGCAACCCCTGGCGTGTAAGGAACCTCCTTGTGATGGTGTTGAGGCTCAATAAATCTCTCAAGTATCGTGAGCTTATACCCACACCAGACTGCTCAGGTCCAGCACCAACTTTCGTCCCTTTCTACAGTGAATACTCCACTTCTCGCGTGTCGTTGACAATGCCAGAGGAGACCCCTTTCCGTTGCCCCCAATTTTTCTGCCGAAAGAAGTTAACCTCAGACTGCTTGTGACTTAAACATATCAAGTTACACCATTCTGAACACCTTCAGGTTGCATGCCCAAAGAATCTGACTGTTCACAGCGCGCCCTGATGCGTTGAACCCGCTCAGCGTCGTGAATTCAACGCTAACAAAGATTCAGTCGGAGATTTGCAGGAGTCTCCCTACCTCGAATGCGTTGAACACATCCCAGACTCGGAGTCTCAACCACCGCTGCCTCCTCTGCTGCGGACGGAAACATACCCCGGCGCCGGTGCTCCTCCCAGTGATTACATTGCTGAGCCATGGGAGCGCGAGGCTCAGGGTTTGATTGAGACGAACCTACAAAATAATCACTACTATCCGTTCGCGATGTGTGAAGAGTACAAATATATTCAGTGTGAGATCAAGAAGAAGGGCGTGAAGACGTACTATGACATCATGCTGAAGGAAGAATTCACCGCTCTGTGTTTCCCAAGCTTCAAAAACCGGGATCACGTCCAGAAGCTCGTGGCTAGCATGCCAAATGATCAAGATCTTGGGGAGTGGGAACTACACACTCTCGAGGATATGAAATGGAATGACAATCACCAACGCCCTATCAAATTCTGGAGTCGAGATATCATCAAAAGCATGAGATGGTTGATGCGGCAGCCAGCGTACGCCGAGCATCGTATTTACGCCCTTCTGCGTTGCTTTAACAGCGATACGCCACCGAAACGCCTCTATACCGCAATGCACACTGCGGACTGGTGGTAGCAGACACAGGTAAGGAGAGATACCCGAGCATGATGTCGTGCTAACCGACGTTTAGTCAACGCTCAGAGTGGGGGATTCACTGGTTCCCTTGATCTTCATGTCTGACGGAACGCATCTCTCGAATTATGCTGGCCACATGAAATAGTGGCCTGTGTATATGACAATTAGCAATCTATCTTCGAAGCTCCGCCAGATGACCTCAACACACAGCGTCGTAACTGTCGCTCTCCTGCCGATTCCTATCCAGAACCGCAATATTCCTCAGCAGCGGCTTGTGGGGCAGCGGCATACAAACCGAGAGGTGCTGAACGAGGTACTTTGGCGGGTACTCCAGCGTCTCACCTTTATACAAAATCCCAGCGCCGAGAGCGGGAATTACAACGTTCTCTGTGCAGATGGCAACTTCAGGTATTGCAAACCGGTTTTAGCAGCATGGCTTGCAGATTGCCCTCAGTATAGCTACCTACATCATCTCGAGTGACAGGTCTGTTTTCGGTGCGAGTATCCAAAGAATGAACTTGGAGATTTTGTCCATCCTGACAAGCAACACTCCCGGCGGGATCACAACCTATGTCGAACTCTCAGCGATGCAAGCACGAAGGCAGCTGATGCCGAACTCTCGTGGCGCCATGTTCACCGAGGATCCAACGTGTTTCGACATATTCCCTGTATCATGAGTGAACTCCCAAAGCCCGACCTCCTCCATGCAATGCAGATCGGCATGCTTGATAACCTCCAGAAGTGTATTTTCCACTTCATGAAGACACACGAACGGCTCGACAAGTACAATGCAATATCGTTATCCGTGCCTGCTTACCACTACCTCACGCCAAAAACTGAGTCATATGAGGAAGTTTCTCAATGGAATCGGAAGGAGATGAAGGAAATGAGCCGGTAACTGCTTGGAGTTGTAACCCAGTCTTTACGAGGAGGAAGCCCCGCTCAGCGTCCCATATTCAATCGCGCAATTGAGTGGACACGGGCATTGTTAGAATTCTATATGTATGCTCGATATAAATCTCACGATGATGCAACATTGAGGTACCTGGAAGACGCCTTGTGTCGTTTTCACACCTTCAACGATGTTTTCTAACTCGGGCGAGCCGGCACCCAGGCGAAGGCCAAAGCCATTGCGTTGACAACGGAGCTCGTGAAGAAGCGAAAGGTAGACAATGATACACATGCTGAAACTTGGACGCCGTCTAACAAGCTGCGAGAAATGAACGCCTGGCGGGATTATATCAGCCACTAGATGGATGTTTCCAAGGAGTTAGATGCCGACTTCAGCTTTCCGAAGATCCACTTGATGTCTCACTGGGTCGAACAGATTTGTCGATACGGAGCCTTGCAACAGTATTCTGCCGAGAGACACGAACATGCACATAAAACGAATCTCAAGGACGGTTGGAACGCCTCCAATCACAATCTCAACTACCTGCCGCAAGTAAACAACCTTCAGCATCGCATTCTCTGCTTCGCAATCAGAGAGCTCAATCTCCCAGCCCTCGCTCACCGTCGAGAGAACAGCGCTGCCTCCTCCAAAGTCCTCCCTTCCGGCGCTGATCTGGCTGCCCCCCTGAGCTCCCAGTCTTATGCGAAGCCCGAATTCATGGGATCCCAAAACCGCCGTGATGGACAGCATCCTGATGATATGATCAAAGACTTCAGAGCATTACTCAACAATACGCAAGACGCAACGCACCACGTGACAATATACAACGGCATGCGGCAGTGTCTCAAGCATAAGAGTCGTAACAAGACGTATATATCGGATGAACAACTGCACGCAATGGAGCTCTGTATTTACCACGTTATTACGGTTCAGGTTGAGGGTGTAGATGGTGAACGCATATCT
>Ga0307512_10000064_pt1 | contig 120985 bp, 134 predicted proteins | sample 14_EM_MG_FD_200267 | JGI IMG/M metagenome (GOLD analysis project Ga0307512, IMG submission 200267) | Populus trichocarpa ectomycorrhiza microbial communities from riparian zone in the Pacific Northwest, United States - 14_EM | ecosystem: Host-associated > Plants > Roots > Unclassified... | reverse complement strand
CTCAACCATCATCGCAGAACACAAAGTTAAGTCATCCCTCTCTATCTCTCCATGTCATGATCATGAGTTGACACCGAGTACAGCATACACCGAGTACAAGAATACACCGAGTACAACATTCACCGAGTACAGCATACACCTAGTACAGCATCCACCGAAGATTGTTTGTCTTCCCTTCATTCTCATGATTACGAGTTGACCCCTGAATATAGCTTCAGCTTCCGGCATGCCTCCCTACACGATCGACCGCCATCAGCCAGCTTTCCATGAGAGCTCACAGCTAAAGTCACCTTGTCACATTCTCTCGGTTGCGAGTTAACTAACCGATGAATAGAGTCTCAGCACCTGGCGCGCCATCCATCGACCGCCTCTAAGTACTCGTCCAATCTCACTCGATTACGGCCTCCAAGTGCATCTCCAAACTCGCAAGCTCACGGACTCCAAGTGCATATCTCCAAACTCGCTTGATCGTGGCCTCAAAGTGCATCTCCCAACTCGCTTGATCACGGCCTCCAAGTGCATCTCTGAGTTCACTCGCTCTCGGCCTCCAAGTGCATCTCTGAGTTCACTTGATCTCGGCCTCCAAGTGCATCTCCAAATTCCCTCGATCACGGACTCCAAGTGTATCTCTGAGTTCACTCGATCGTCATCTTCAGGCGCACCTTGAATTGCTGACAATCACCGCGTGCTGCCAGTCCAGATATACCGTATGTAGATAGGTAGCTATATAGATACATAGATACATAGATGAGAATACAAACTGAATGCATAAGTTTTGAAAATCGTTGAACGATAAGTAGTAGCTATGATTTAACATTGCCAGGCGTTGTGTAAACGGCTTGAGCATAACTGCAGCCCCTGCAAAGAGTGTAATACACATGTCCTTCTGATGGTGCGTAAACGTCACCACAAAGTAAAGGAGTAAGTATGCAATGCGACCCGTCGCCTGGGCGACAGGTAGCGTGTAATTCTCCGTCAGAGGGTACGAGGTTCCGTCAGAGCCATCAGAGCCGTCCGGAACACCCGTGTGTTTCTGACGGAAACTAGAGTAGTTGCTGATGTGGCTAACGTAGCATCTAAATCGGCGCAGGTGATGAAGTGGTGCTCTGTAACTGATTCGTGTGGAATCATCAGGCGGCTTGTCGTATTCAGGTTTGCCATACAAATGTAGCATCTCGTATGGACTTTCGTAGGGAGCTTTATATCCGTCGAGATCGTCTCTTTTGGTGAGTCCTTCGTTTGGTAGGCGTTGATGAAGATATACTGCAGTGTTGATTGCTTCCCCCCAGAACTCGAGTGGTGCCTGGGAGTCAAGTATCATAGCTCTTGCTTTCTCTGTAATCGTACAAATCATTCTCTCCGCGACTCCATTTTTATGGTGGGCGTAAGGTGGACAGAACTCGAGGGCTGTACCACATGTGGCCAAAAGCTGTCGGAAGAGCCGATTGTCGAATTCTCCTCTGCCGTTGTTGCACCGAAAACGCTTGATGTTGTATCCTCTGGCGTCAACCTTGGCTTGGTAGTGCTGATAGGCGGCGATGCAAGTCTCTTGTTTCTTATCAGGAAGGAGGTATACGGTGGTCCATCAGGTGTAGTCGTCAACGAATAGGATATAGTGAAGATGGCCACCTTTAGTCGGTATAGAGAATGGACCGCAGGTATCGGAGTGTACGAGCTCGAATGGTCGTGTAGTCCCCTTGACTTTAGTTCGAATGAATTTTTGCTTGTGTTTCGCTTGTAGACAGACATCACACATTCCGGTAGTATCTAGGTCGTTAAATCCGTCTATTAGAGATCGCATTGCCGCTGGATGTAGATGTGCTAGTCGTCGGTGCCAGAGCCTCATAGTAATTATGGAGGCTGAAGTAAGTTCCGTCGTCGATGATGATTTCTTTGTAGGCGTGGACTGGCTTCCGCTAGTCTCGGAGTTGAGAGCGTAACGTGATTGGAGTATATAGAGATCACCAGTACGATTTGCAATAATATTAGTCGAGTCGGTGAATATGGAGCATATACCACGTCGAAAGGTTGTTGTATATCCGGCAAGATCAAGTTGATTTATAGAGAGTAGAGACAGCCGGAACGTAGGAGTATAAAGTGCGTTCAATTGTAAGTCCTGTGATATGTTAACGAGCCCATGATAGGTGGTAGTTACCGTAGTCTTATCGCCAAGTTTGATGATGATGGGCGATGGTAGTCTTTTGAATGAGATGAGGCAATTCCTATCGTTGCACATATTGTGCGATGCTCCCGAGTCCACCACCCACGTCGGAATTGCTGACGATGTGAGAGCAGCGTGAGTGGTGTTGTTTGGTAGTCAAAAGAGATCTCGGTCTCCAGCTGTGATCCCATGCTCGGCCAGGGATGCGGTTGCTTCTGTGAGGGATGCTTTCGTATCTGGCTTTGTGTCCTTGATATTGTTTCGTTTGTTGACCCTGTTTCGAGCTTCGAAGCCGTGTTGGCGTGTTCGGCAATCGGGCCGTATATGACCGGGTTTTCCACAGTGATAGCATAACTTCTCTCCTTTGCTGTTGAGTCGTTTGAGAATGCCACAGTTTTCGGTAGTGTGATTGTTCAATTTGCAGTGAGTGCAGGTATATTCTTTATCGTCGTTGCGATCCTTGTTTCCGCCGTGATTTCCGTGTCCGCGATAACGTCCTCGTCCGCGTCCTCTGTAGCGACCACGAGAGAAAACGGCTGATCCGGTGGCTTCATCTCCGATCATCTCCTTCTTAAGGCCGGCGGCCTGCTCATCTCTTCAGAGGGCGTCCATGGTTTCTTCGACCGTAGATATGGGAATTCGATTCTCTAGGATCTTGATCATGGTCGAGTACTGTTCTGGTAGGTTATTGTAGATGTGTGTACGCATTTCATCGTCGGAGATATCTTGTGGTGTACCGATCAACTGGAGATGGTAGTCGCGGAGTAGTGTAAAGTATTCTCTAAGTGTTTGATCTTTCTGCAGGTGGCATGCTCGAAACTTATGTTGAATAGTAGTTCTGCCAACGTGAGTGCCGGTATTCTCTAGGCGGGCTAGCAGCGTGGTCCACATCGCCCCTCGAGATCTAAGGCCTTTGAGAAGAAACTGTATGGCGGAAGAGCATGAAAGATGAATTGTCGTCTTGGCTTTGGCGGCTCGGATTTTCCATTCGTGGTAGTCGATGTCAATTTGTGATGGTTCAGGTTCTTCGCCGGTGACGATGTCGTATACGTCCATAGCCTCCAGGACGAGGGTCATAGTTTCTTTCCATGTTTCGTAGTTAAGATAGGTGAGTCACGAGGAATATTACCCCTTTCGGTTTTGTTAAAGGCGGGAGCAGGCTCAGACATCGTGAGATTTGATCGACGGTGTTGAGTTTTAAGTAGGAGAGGGTTAGGGTTTTTGAGGCTCTGAAAGATCGTGATGTTTTAAGTGAAAATAGAGTTTTAACTAAGAGTGAGCGCCGGGCTCATAACCTGTTACTTTGGATGCTTCTTTGACTTCTTCTTGATTGGCTTGTCTATCTCGAGGGCCTAAGGACCGTATATGTATAATCTCTCACAGGCGTACGCGTATGCTTCATCAAGCATGAGACGCATCATCCTGGTCCTGATGCATATCCTGATACAGCCACCATCTTCATACACATCTTCATTCTCATACAAGACATCAGACGGCGCTGAGACTCACGATCCAAGTACACATGCAACACTTTATGTTACAATAGTGAAATTGTACTATCTAAGAGGGCTATAAGGCTATATATATACAATAGTCCATATACGAATATGTGTATATGCATCTATGTATAGAGATAGCTGAATACCATCAGTCCAACAGCAATCTCCTATACAAGGCATCATCTCCAGCCATATGAAGGCTGGGATTTATTTTATGCAATAATTCCAGCATTAAGAGTCCCATCCTGTAGTAATCAAAGTCCCACCAGTCCAGGGACATCTCTTGTCGTGTCTCATACCAATGCCGGTAAGTAAGGGTATCTAGTTGCCATCCGTGTTTGTTACCTGCTGCTCTGGGTTCAATAGATGCATCTAGATATGCTCTACATACATATTGATCTTGCTTTTCCGTAGCAAGGGTCCCTAGGCGAGCAGCGTGTTACTTTTTGATCAACAGTTAACAGTGAACCCTAGCCCTGGGATTCGTGTCTATCAATAGATGGAAACCGTCAAATATTAGGCACGCATCTAGCATGACTATCGTTCAGACTGGGTGAGTGGCCAACACAGCCCCACAAGCCAACGTGCTTGCTTTTGCTCAGTCCCAGTGACAAATGAATGCATAAGCTCTCCTAATCACTGGGCACAGACCCAATGCGGGGAGCCATTGAATATTTCACACCCCCGCCCGCCATGAGATCGAACCCCGCGGCTAACTATCAACAGGTTGACGGCGATCATTTTACGTGGGGAACAGCGTTCCAACACGGCATATCAACACCGCACCAGTCCAAATTCCTATCGTAACAAGTACGCGTACTCTGCTGTCCAATGCTCTAACACTTGCGAGCCACAAATTCGTAACAGTTGGATTCTCTAAACGGTAGTCTGGGTTTACGTACACTATACTCCTGAGGGCTAGGGTTTTTCGAGCGGTTTGGCGAACCCAGCTGTGAGGAGAGAGATTCAATTCTGACCAACCAGGATGCCACGCGTGCGTGGTACTGTTCGGCATTGGAGGTAAGCTTGTGCAAGTTCGGGTGATGAGTTAATATCAATGGTGGTATGTGTCTACACCGCTCAATTCGAAGACCCCAAATCCCCACCTCCAGCTCGGGACCGAGCGTCGGCCCTGTGTACCAGTAAGAAGAAGTATGCAATCGCACCCAAAAACCAAGCCAACCAGGCGTCGTACGGTGTTGACAACATTTTGAAGCATTTTTCGTTGTAGCGAGTCGATTCTGAAGAGGATCCAAACTTCCTCTCCCCGTCGTCGACGAGGCGTTTTATATGACAGCCGGGGTACGAGGCCTACCCTTGTTCCGACTGTGCCCGTTTCCGACAAACGTGTGTCCGACTCTTCCGCATTAACCTCAGCCAATCAGCGGCCAAGTCTGAGCTCGTGCACGCGACACCTCGTGTCGTGTGCTTGCCCTTCTGCTAACGACCTATCATTCGAGCCAGTAGCCCCACGGGTGCCCATGCGCTAGGCGCGGTGGGAATGCCCAAGTATCTGCGAGCTTTAAATATAAACACAACTTGGCCAGAATCCCTCAATCCACGACAGCGACGACAACGACTTTCTCCTTCGGTATCTAGGAATCTGTGTGTAATCTACACCACACACGCTGCGCAGCTCAGCCATGGCTGCCTCCCAGGCCAGCTCGATGCACATGTTTGCCCTCCCGCCCCCGGCTCTGCCTGAGCCTGTTGACAGCTCCAACTCTGCCCCAACCGCATCCCGAGGTAAAAAGCGTCGAGCTGCGCAGCAACAGCCACAGCCCTCCGCTGCCGTGACACTGCCTCCTCCACCGACCCGCACCCGCAAGATTATCCAGATGAAGCCGACTCCGCCTTCCGCCTCCCCCGCCAGCTCCAGCTCGCCCGTCTCCCCCTCTACAACCATTGCAAAGCCCCCACCCACCAAACCGAAACCGGCGCCCAAAACCGCAGCCCCAGCCCCAGCCCCGGCAACAACCAACACCACCACATCCCGCAAGGTTGCCCGGAAAACGGCCCACAGCCTGATTGAGCGTCGGCGGCGCTCAAAAATGAACGCCGAGTTCGAAGCACTCAAGAACCTTGTTCCGGCGTGTCGTGGTGTCGAGATGCACAAGCTCGCTATCCTCCAGGCGAGTATCGAGTACGTGCGCTACCTCGAGGGATGCGTAAAGGAGCTGCAGAAGGCGAACGGCGGGAACTGCTGCTCTCCCCCGCCCGTGTTTTCGCCCAGGAACGCCGACGACGATGAGGAGGATAGCGAGGATGAGGGGGAAGATGTGGAGATGAGGGAGGAGCCACAGCAACAACCGTGTGGTAGTAGTGGTGGCGGTGGTGGCGATGGAAGTCGGCGTGGAACAGAGGATTACTCGAATTATACTACCGCCCCGTCGTCAGCAGCGTCGGTCGCCTCGGATTTTACACCTGTCCACTCGGCCACAACGAGTCCGGTCTTTACACACCCCGCCCAGGGACCAAGACTACCGAGTATATCTCCGATGCTGTTTCCGCAGCACCAGCCGCCGCCTTGTCATAGTCCGATGGAGGCGACGGCGGGGGCGTTGTTGTTACTTGCCGATGAGGGGAGGAGGGAGGACGGGCGCGGGAGTGATAGGCCGGTACTGTCAAGAGGGATGAGTGTTAAAGATTTACTGAGTTCGTGATGATGGTGTTACGGTTTATTAATGTGCATTGGCAGGCGGGGGGGTAATTGAGGCGTTTCTTGGGGTTACAATTCTCAGATGTGTTTATACTATATATTGCCTAGAATCATACTGTTTTTTCCAAGTCTAATTTCTAAAACAAATGTTACGATATGGAAGTTGGGGAGAACCGTGTGCGTGTATTCTATGGTATAGAGAAGGAGAAAGACTCGAGATATATGTACGAGACGTCAGCCCCTGCAGCAGTCACCGTGTATCAGATCTGCAACATATCTCCGGCACAAGTATACCTGTAACAACAAAATTCACATCCAAAGCGAGTGACTCACTGTGTCCCGCGCATGCCAAGCAAAACCCGTTACTGCCCATTGAGTTTTGTGCAACCCCAAACTTTTCTTTACTTCAGTCCCATCCTCCCTCCTCCCTCCACCCACAACCATGGCCCCCGATTCCGCAGACGCCGAAACGGCGCGCACAAAACACGCGGCCGACATCCTCCAGCGCCGCACCCTCTTCGTCCGCTCCCTTGCCTACGCCGTCACCTCCGAACAACTCTCTGAGAAATTCTCCTTCATCGCGCCAATAAAGCACGCTACAGTCGTAATCAACCCCTCCAACGGCACCTCGCGCGGCTTCGGCTTCGTCACCTTCGCCGACTCAGACGACGCCCAGCGCGCGATCAAGGAATTACACGACGCCGAGTTCTCGGGGCGGAAACTTAAGGTGGAACTTGCGGAGCCGCGACACCGCTCCACCACCACTGTAGAAAACACAGAACACGCGGAGAACAAGAAAGCGCTACCAGTCCTTGCCATCCCCGGCAAGCCGGTAAAGGAGGAAGACGAGAAGCGGAGGAGTCCCCGCTTGATTATTCGAAACCTTGCGTGGAGCGTGCAGAAACCGGAGCAGTTGGTGAAGTTCTTTCAGAGCTTTGGGAAGGTTAAGGATGTTATTATCCCCAAGAAACGGAGTGGGGAGATGGCAGGGTTCGCGTTTGTTACGATGAAGGGGTATAAAAACGCACAGAGGGCGATGGAGAAAGTTAATGGGATGGAGATTGAGGGGCGGCCTGTGGCCGTGGATTGGGCGGTTGAGAAGGGAGTTTGGGAGAAGGTTCAAGGGGAGAGGATGGTGGAAGAGGAGGAGGGGGTGGAGGTCAAGGAGGAAGATGAGGACGAGGATGGGGAGGAGGATGGGGATGAGGAGGAGGAGGATGAGGAGGATGAGGAGAAGGGGGAGGAGGGAGAGGAAGACGATGAGATGGATGTCAATGACGAGGAGGACACGGATGATGAAGACGAAGACGATGAAGAGGATCGTCCAGTGACGGACTCAACCACCACTCTCTTCATCCGCAACCTTCCCTACTCCGCCACGGACGACAGCCTCTTCGAACATTTCTCCCAATTCGGTCCCGTCCACTACGCCCGCGTCGTCATAGACCCTTCCACTGCCCGGCCAAAAGGCACAGGCTTCGTCTGCTTCTACGACCCCGAAATAACAACCACCATTCTCCGCACCGCGCCCAAATCCACAGGCACAGCCACAAAATCCGACAAGCCCTCCCTCCTGCAAAGCGAAGCCCTAGACCCAGACGGCAAATTCACCCTCGACGGCCGCATCCTCTCCCTCTCCCGCGCCGTCGACCGTAACGAAGCAGAAAAACTCACCTCCGTCTCCGCCAAAGCACGTGAAAAACAAAACAACGACAAGCGTCGGCTATACCTCGTAAACGAAGGGATGATACCAGCAAACTCCCCCATATGGGAAAAAATCCCACCCTCTGAACGTCTCCTCCGAGACCAGTCCCGCCACCAACGCAGAAAACTCCTACAAGCGGACCCGAACCTGCACCTCTCCCTCACCCGCCTCTCAATCCGTAACCTCCCCCGCTGGGTCACCGCAAAAGACCTAAAACAAATCGCCCGCAAAGCCATCCCAGGCTTCGCCGAAGACCTGAAAGCCGGCCTCCGTGCCCCCTTATCACGGCAAGAACTTGCGCGCGATGGCGGCGAGGGAAAAACAGCCGAGGAAGCGCGCCGGGCTAAAGGCGTGGGCGTGGTGAAGCAGGCAAAGGTACAACTCGAAAAGGCCGGTGGCCGGAGCCGTGGATACGGGTTCGTAGAGTACTGGAGTCATCGGTACGCACTCATGGGGCTGCGGTACATGAACGGCCAAATCGTTCCGGGTTCTCCGCCCGAAGATGCTGCTGGACCGCCACGGAGACGCAGCGGCGCAGAGGGCGAGAGGAAGAAACGGTTGATTGTAGAGTTTGCGATCGAGAATGCGAAGGTTGTTACGCGGCGACGAGATAATGAAGTGCGGTCGAGAGAGATTGGGGAGAAGCGGAAGGCCGAGGCGAAAAGGAAACCCGCGCCGGGGGGAAAGACACAAAAAGTGGATCTTGGGAAGAAGTTGAGTGGCAAGGATTTCAAGAAGAAAGACTTTACCGGCGGGAAGAAGCGGAAACGGGATGATGATGTGGGAGGGGAGAAGAAGAAGGGGAAGAGGGAGAATTGGAACCAGAAGACTGAGAAGACAGGGGGGAAGAAGAAGGAGGATAGCAGGCCCGTGATTGCTGCTGCGCCGAGGACGCAGGAGATTATTAAGAAGAAGCGGATGGCGAGGAGGGCCAAGAAGGCTGGGAAGTAATTTAGGGGATGGTAAAAGTTATTGTTTTTAGGATGGGATTGGATTGTAAATACTGTGCGCGGATGGCTGTATTGATATCATGGGAGGGAATGGAGTGATGGATGATGCATGGTGATCCACTCGCGGTACTCTCGGTTTTGTTTAACCAGCTTTATAACTCGCACCCCACCCTCTCACAGCGTCGTCAGGGTCCACCCCTCGACGGTGTGACGTTCGAGAATCCGGCTGATTCTCTATTTATATGCAGAATGACGGGGACGGTAACTGGTCACATCACTTAAACTCCTCATCAAATCATAGTAGTATTCATGGCGGGGGTGTCCAAAAAAACCCAATGTACATTCCCATTCCCATTTCCCCGAAAACCCAATACAGCCACATACAAGGGCGCAGATTGTATCACCAACCCCCACTCACCCATCGCAAGGGTATATATATTTATCTGTACATCCCCCACCAAACAATCAAGCCGCGTTCCACCACGGCTGCTTCCTCAAAAACAACCCTGTACTCTGCACTGCATGTGCACCCGCGATGCCACTCTGCATTCCGCGCTGAGCCCAGGGTCCCACGGCGACTTCGACAAGCTTCCGCGCTTGGTGGCCGTAGATACTGCAGAGCTTCCGGGAGCCGATATGGAGGATCGTGTTGACGACGAAATAGTGGCTGTTTGTCAACTTGTCGGCGGGTTTGTTGAGGAGTGATGCTAGGACGTGCCATAGATTGAAGGATGGGTATGGGTTGGTTAGAGCCGATTTCCCGAAGTCACTGTTTGCTTCGTTAGTAGGAGTAGGAGAGGAGAGGGGATGAAACTTACCGTCCAGCAATCGCAACGTAGCCTGCAGTGTACGCCTGCATCCGGCCCGCATATGCATCTTCCCTCTCGGTTTCTCCCGCTTCATCCTTCTTCCATCCCAACCTGGCTCTATCAGCGTCGGTGGCATCAGGACCGTCCTCTCCCAGAAGGATGGGGTTTCGCTTCAGGAACCGGGCGATAAAAATGTCGATCAAAGATTTTCCTCCAGGCAAGTACTTGGGATCTGCAAAGATGGCAGCAATCACAACACCAATTGGATCTGCAGCATCTGCCTTAGATGTGCATTCCTGCAGAACCTGACGAACCGCCATCTTTGCCAGCTCGTTTACAATCCAGAGAAAAGTAACCGGCACTGGAAATTCTTGGGCTGGAGGGCTGAACAAGTACTTTGAGCCATGCACGGGGGGTCCGTTGATTGCCAGGGCCTGGTTGAGTAAACCCTTGATCGACTCGCGCTGTTCTCATTAGTACCGCTAGAAAAAAAAGTCCCCAGAACCGAAAGAACATACAACTGCAAGAGTCTGTTCCTTCACCCCATTCAGCTGTCCAAACTTTGGAATCAGCTCACGGCGGATCTGCTTAAGACCGCTGTTCTTGAGGAAGTTCTCATCCAATTTCTTCAACTCTTTAAGGTTGGTGATGACCCTCTTAACATTGGCTGCTTCGGTTTCAAAAGACTTTCGCCCATAGACCTGAAGAGCAGCAGGTTGAGCAGGGTGTGGGGTCTGGGTTGCTTGCACCGCTCGTGCTGCTTCCGCATCTTGCAATGCCTTGGCTGCAACTGCCTGGTCCTTCTCTGCCTTCGCTTTGGCTTCCTGTTCCAGACGAACCTTTTCTTCGGCCTGGCGCTTGGCTTCGGCTTCTTTCTTTTGCTGTTCGGCTTGCGCTTTCGTTGCCTCCTCTTCTTTGCGCTTCCTTTCAAGCTCTTCCTGTTCCCTTCGACGTAGCTCTTCTTCCTCCCGTCGCTTCTGTTCCTCAGCAGCTTTTCGAGCAGCTTCGGCCGCTCTAATCCTTTCCTGCTCCTGCCTCTCTAGCTCGACCTGTCTCTGCTCTTCAACAAGTCTTCTCTCGTAAACGACCCTAATCTTTCGCTGATACTCTGCTTCCAACAAAGCAGCTTCTCGGGGATCGAATCTGTTTTCTTTCGAAAACAATGCATCCAGTTCACGAGCCAGTTTCCTGTCTGATGCTGGTCGAGTAATAGACTCACTATATGCTTGCGCTTTAATGTGTAGGATCTCAAGTTTGTTTGCAAGAGCTTCAGCATGTGCGGCAGCACGGCCTTTACCTTCAAGGCCTTGTCGGACTAGAGAAGGCGATGGACTCCGAATTGGCGAAGACTCAAGAGATAGTGATGGAGAAGAGATCAGCGAGCTCAGGCCAGAGCCTTCGGGGGAGTCGGGAAGAGGGAGTCGCCTCGGACTGGTAGTCGGCAATTTTGGAAAGCTCCTAGTTGGCGTTTTGCGGGTTGGGGATCTATGTTGCTGTTTCGACGGCCCAGGTGAGACAAGCTTTGGCGATTCTTGAAGTTGTTTTGAACCCGCCTCTGGCGAGGTTGCAGCTTTTGGTGAACCGCTCATCTTGGGTTTCTGGGAGCCACCAGGAGTACCGCACACAACCTCCTCTACATCAGGCTCAAGGCTTGAATCGCTTCCAGTCCCTTCGTTCTCATCCGAATCACTGGAGGAAGTACCGTAGTTGAGCTTGCGCCCAGAAAAGATGTCATTCTTTGAACGCTTCGCCTTCTTATCTTCCTCACGAGCCATGTGTAGCATAGGGGAATCAATTCCAAATAACTCCGAGACATTAGGTTGAGAGGCGCGCTTTCTGGATAGATTAGAAACACCTGTTGGAGATTTCACTTCCGACTTTGCGCGTCGGTGCGAGGAGCTTGATGTCTCTTTGGTCGGAGAACTGATATTGCCTATGTCGTGTCAATGATCGGTGCAACCCGATTATTAGGTGAGACGTACCGCTTCGGGTTCCCAGTGCACCGTTCCGACGACGAGCGAGCGGTGAAGTATTTTCAAGTGGAGATGTCAATCCCTCTACACAGGTTGTTAACAAATCAGAGGCATTTCATGTCATAGGTGCTTCATACGGGGTAGAGTAGGCTTTAAGGATGATGATGCTGCTGAATCCTCATCCTCGTCTTCGCCGTCGGATTCGTAGTAAAGGATAGCTGAAGGCTCTGCAAGCGGAGAAAGCGGATGGTACACTTCTCGCACGCAACCATAGGAGCCACCGGGTTTTCCATCCTTCCAAAGCTGCTGAAGTGTAGGCGAGATTGCCGGGAACTCTTGCAATGGAACAGGTGAGGTGGGAAGGTCCCCTGGAGATGTTAAGGTAGCGGTTTTGGTGGACATATCGATTCTGTCTTAAATGACCGACAAAATCATGTGTTGTGTCCTGAACTGCAATGTCAGCCACATTAGTCTTTTTGTGCTGTAAAGTCAAGATCTATACGGGTGCAGTTCGACTAACTCGGGAGCAAAAATTTCTCAATTGTACCGAGATTTTGCGGCACGGGAGGTGAATGAGAGATGATAACCGTCCGGAATTTTCTCAAGGTGTTGTCGTAAAGTCGCAAAGAGGCTACAGGTCTAGGTAACAAGGTCAGCTTCGACAGCAACTTTGAGTATGATACCTTCACAGATATCTGATAAGACAGTGGGTGGATCCGGTCTGAAGAACCTGAACTTAGGAGCTCTCCAATGTGGGGGTCGAGCCGCAGAACGGGCAACCGACAAGCGAGTTAGATGGCGATCGATGAATATTGGGGGTTGTGGATCCGCAATGGATGGTGGAATGGATAATTGGCAATGCGAGTGGGTTGAAAGATCGAGCTATGAGCAGCTCTAACCGAAGCGGAGTGGAGCTTGGGCGAAAAGCAGAGGTGGTAGTTGTTTGGAATGTCGGACGTGGTGAAGGTGAGTTGTGAGAACGCAAAGCGACAGGGATTGCGCCCAATCTCACGGAATCAGGTGATTGAAGCCGACCATCCTGTTGCCACTCTGAAAATACTATTATAACTCTGGTCGCCCGAAAGCGCATTCAATTGCTAGAATTTCCCAGACAGTCATCCATTTCTGATGGATAAGGGTGGGAATAGGTAACGACTTGTGTCCGTACGACAATAATGGTGCTATGAGCATCGGTGTTTTGTATCATGGATTATCTTACACAGAAAGTTCAGCCCACGCATAACACGGAACGCATGGCTTTCACTGCGCCTTTAAGGTAAACTATAGGTAGTGAGGCATAAACGTCAATGAGGCGACAAAAAGACACAGCTTCCATCTGATGGATGGCCATTTCTCCCGAGCCAAGTTACCGACCTCTCAGACAGGAGATACACTGCACGAACCACACAGAAATGACGCTTGCGCTGTGTATTGTCACCGCACACAAATGATAGGTATGGCATGTATCGCCGCTGGGAAAACAAGAAACCGCAGGCGAAGAACACCATTCCAAACCGTCCAATTCCTCCAATTCCACACCCAGTTCCGAGTCCATTAGCCTCCATCTGTCGTGTCGTCCATCATCTCACTCGCTGTCTCTTCGCCACCCACCACCTCGTCTCTCTGTCGCTCCATCTGGTCAGTACATGTAAGTCTCTTATAAAAAGCAGCATGGGTGATTGAGATAGCCGCTTTCAATGGGACTAGGCTACCCACTCATGCAAACCCCTACCTACTAAGTAGGTACACACATCACCAAACCCATCCCCCATCCCATCCCCCGCTCCGTGTTGCACCAACTACAGACAGCCTGTGCTCCGAATCCCTGCCAGCCATCCACCACCATCACCGCCCACCATTCCACCACCAACCATTCATTACTGGGCTATCTTAAACTGCGCCCTCCTTTCCCCTCTTCCTCTCCTCTTCATTTTCTCTCCTTCGAAATTCCTCCCTCTCACTTTACCTGTCAGTCCTTCTTGCCGTGCAATTCCCCTACTGCGTCGTCTGCAGTTCGGCACATCATTCATCCTCCCTTGCTGACCGAGTCTTGTTGAAGTAGTAGTACTCTCCTCTCCTTGACACGAAATCCCATCGGCTCGGTGCTGCCAATCAAATCAACACCTTTGGGTCGTCACCGACAGACATCACTCTCCCTCCCCAACGATCTCTCCCATCTACTTCGCGCCTCTCCCTGCGATCCTTCATCATCCCACCGTCATCGATCCCGAACTAGCCTCACCATTGACCCTTCGCTTGCCCTCGCCTCAATTCCGTCAGCCGTTACTGCAAAACAAGCATCTCCCCCGCATCTAGCAGCTGTCTCGGCCGTGATCCCACGAAACTCAATACTTCAGATTTGATCTGTTTGGTTTCAGCAATCCATCACCCCCTGATTGCTCCTGAACTCTTTGGGCTCTAGTGTCTGGTTTCAGACAGAGCAGCTTACGACAGAAACGAGACTACGCCACCATCCTCATCAAAAACATAATACGAAGGATCCACTATTGTTACGACATACCTTTTGAATAATCACCAGCACAGTCCTTTTGTCCTCTGGAAAATTAGATAATTATCGCCCGCTCGGCTTAATTGCAGGAACATAAGGAACGGACTACCTAGTGGCGTTCATACAAAGTAAGTAGGGAATCTAGGGCAATATACCAAGCCGGCTAGCTCTAGCAGTAGCTTCGGTTCGGTTTGTAGGCAGCGTTTAAGGCCGAAATGCTAACTCAAACCCGCTGTGTCGTCATTAGCTCGCGTTGCAACTTTTCTCAGGGGCATTTCCGAATTAGCTTCACCAAGCAATACCTATCATTTTTTACTTCGCTGTGGGTTTCCCCCTGTTGCTCAAGCGATGATTTCATACTTTCTGTACCCCAAATTCTAACTTCAACGCTCCATCAGGCATATACGCTTGAATAGCTCCCATAATGGATCAACAGCAACATAATCCCACTGGGCCTGGTGGCCGGAGACTTCATATCGCGCATAGGAGGTCTCCATCAGAGCTGACGCCACTTATGAGTATGTCGCATTCTCTTTACAAGGATCTTTCAATGCCCCAACATTCTTTTTCCAAGAATTCAATCTATAAGGAGGATGTTTTCATCGCCAGTTCGGCAATCCAGATAGCATGCTTACAGAATACAGTGGAGCAATTAGCTCTTCAGCAACAGATCGAAATGCTCCAAGCCCAGCAGCAACAGATGCTCCAAACTCACCAGCAGTACGCGAATATGGGGCTCCTTCCTCCGAATCAAACCCACCTCCCGCCCAACTTTAACCCATTGCAACATCAACAGATGACCGGCATCTCTCCCCAGCACCAGCAACAAGGCAACTTCCAGTTCCCGCCTCAACAACAGGGTGCCGCTCCCCAGGGAGCACCTACCCAGCCATCAGCTCACAGACGGAATGCTTCTGCTCTTCCAGGTATGGGTGGTGCAAATGGACCCCCGCCTGCGCCTTCGTCTGGAGCTGCTGGCGGTAATTTTGGAGAGTTTAGCATGCCAGGTGCCGGCGGTAATGTCACCCCGCGTCGCCCTTCCGGTGGTCCCACTGGTGACCGCGGCCATCAACGACGACACTCACTTGCTTTACCCGAAGCGAAGAAAGCCGCCGAACTAGCTCAGCAGCGCCGAGGGCAGCCTGGATTCCAGTTTCCACCCCCCAGCGGAACGTCGGCAAGCCCGAATACCGGTTCTAACTCCCCTGCCAGCGCCAGTACTCCGACACCTACCGAAAACACCCCGGCTCCGTCAAATCCGCCCCAGCCGCCGCAGAACAACCAGGGCACCAACCTTGGACCCCCACAAGTTCGACCTATGAGGGGGGGGGGAGCACATGGACGAAGCCAAAGTCTTGCTGTTCAGAATGGCCGGGGCAGTCGTATCGCTGGATTCCAGTTTCCTCAGCCAATGCCAACTAATGACGCTGGTATCAACCCGAATGCTAATCAACAACAACAGCCAGCTGGTGGACAAAATGTGGAACGACGAGGTAGTAACTCTGGATTCCAAGGTCATGGCAGAACTAGCTCGAGGAATTATCAAGACAATTGGCGCAACCAGAACCAAAACCAGCAATCTAATGCGCCTATAGATGTGCAGAATCAAAACCAGGGCCAATATAACCCTGGTTTCCAGCCCGGCCATCGCCCAAGAGCATCTATGGGTGCATCGCTTGGGTCGTTCCAATTTCCTGCTCAGCCCAACCTTATGATTCCTGGTGCTGCCGGTCAAGGGATTTTCATCAACCCCGCCACTGGGCAACCCCAAATTTTGAACCCCAACTTGCTCCAGCAGCAGCAATTAACTCAACTTCAAATGCAACAAGCCGCTTTGGGTGTACAACAACTTGGTCTTGGAAACATGGGCCAACCTGGTCAGAATCTCTCCAATCAGCAGCAGCAACAGCAACAACGAAAGACACTCTTTACTCCCTATTTGCCTCAGGCCAGCTTGCCAGCTCTGTTAAGTAATGGACAATTAGTCTCTGGTATTCTTCGCGTTAACAAGAAGAACCGGAGTGACGCATATGTATCCACCCAGGATGGGCTGTTAGACGCCGATATCTTCATTTGTGGAAGCAAAGACCGAAACAGGGCATTGGAAGGTGATTTAGTAGCCATCGAACTGCTAGATGTTGATGAGGTTTGGGGTCAGAAGAGGGAAAAGGAAGAGAAGAAAAAACGCAAGGATATCACTGAGAGTAGCCGGGGTGCCAATGTTAGTAGCAACAGCCCTAACGACGCTACTACTGGTGGCGATGGCAATGACCAGACCACCCAGCCTGGCGGTATGCGGAGGAGAGGCAGTCTGCGACAGAGACCGACTCAGAAGAAAAATGATGATGTAGAGGTTGAAGGACAGTCGCTGTTGTTGGTCGAAGAAGAAGAAATCAGCGATGAACAAAAGCCGTTGTATGCCGGTCACGTTGTTGCCGTTATTGAGCGTGTTGCTGGTCAGATGTTTTCTGGGTAAGTTGCTCACGTTGTAGAAGCTCGCCTGAGGTCTTTATTACTAACGCCGAGTTATATAGCACACTAGGTCTTCTCCGTCCTAGCAGCCAAGCCACCAAAGAGAAGCAGGAGGCAGAAAGAGCAGCTCGGGAAGGCCATAATCCCCGCCCTCAATCTGAGCGGTCTCACGACAAGCCAAAGATCGTTTGGTTCAAACCGACAGACAAGAGGGTTCCTCTGATTGCGATTCCTACCGAGCAGGCTCCACGCGACTTTGTAGAAAATCACCAGGCATATGCCAACCGTATCTTCGTAGCTTGCATCAAGCGTTGGCCTATTACTTCGCTTCATCCGTTCGGTACACTCGTTGAACAACTTGGAGAGATGGGTGATATCAAAGTCGAAACAGATGCTCTCCTACGAGACAATAACTTTGGACCGGATGAGTTCTCCGATGCTGTTGCCCGAAATGTCGGTTTCGAGGATTGGTCTGTTGAGACTGAGGACGAAGAAATTATTACCGCCCGGAAGGACCTCAGGGAAGAGCAGACTTTTAGCATCATACCCAAGGAAGGTGTCGAGATTAACAATGCTTTCCACGTGAAGAAAGTCCGTGAAGGTGTTTGGGAAATTGGCGTTCATGTGGCCGATGTCACTCACTTTGTGAAGCCAAACTCATTGGTAGATCGCGAAGCGAAGAAAAGAGGCACGGCCGTTGAATTGGTTAATCGATATGTACCGATGTTGCCTTCGAAGCTTGGTGAAGATTTGGTTTCTCTGAAACCTGGTGAGGATAGGTTTGCTTTTAGCGTTGTCTTTATTGTTGATGCGAGTGGAACGATTGAAGGAGAGCCCTGGATTGGAAAAACGATCGTCAAAAATGACACTAACCTTCTCTATGGAACCGTTGACTGCCTTGTCTCTGGTGAAGGTGGAGAGATTGAGGAAAGCCTGAAGGAGGCTGTTGGCGCACTATTGGTGAGGAACTCTGTTCTACGAAACCCAACATTACCCATACTAACTTTATGTATCACAGCAACTTACAAAGAAATCTCGTGAGCAACGATATGGTGTTAGCGAAATTGAAATTCCTCCTCTGCGGTTGCTGTATCAAACAGACGATGAGAATGTCCCAAACACGGAGAACATTTTTGAGACACGCCCCGCGTACGAACTTGTTGAGGAACTTCTCATCAAGACAAACTCGCTAGTTGCGGAAAAGATTGCGGCTGCTTTGCCTGAGAAGGCGTTGCTCCGTCGTCAATCACCTCCTACTCCGCGTCGTCTCGCCACATTCGGCGACCGAATTAATCGCCTTGGATACAACATCGACATTTCGAGCAGTGCAGCCTTGCAGCCTAGTTTGTTCAGTTTAGAGGATTCTGATGTGCGCAAGGTAAGATTATATGCCATTCTCTTTTAAGATAAATTAGCTAAAGTAAACCTAGGGCATGGAAACTCTTTTAGTCAAAGCAGTCCCACGGGCCAAGTACTTTGCCGCCGGAAAGCTTCCTGTTGAGCTTCGCAACCATTATGTCTACAACCTTCCAGTGTATACCCATTTCACCAACCCCATCCGTCGTTACACAGATATTATTGTACAGCGTCAACTGGAAGCCGCATTGTCCAACGGAGAGATTGAGTTCGCTGAAGATGTAGAGGGTTTAACCAAAACTGCAGAACAGTGTAACGTCAAGAAGGATTCTGCAAAGAACGCCCAAGAGCAAAGTATTCACATTGAACTTTGCCGGGCTATGGACAAACGCCGTACCGCACAAGATGGTGAATTAATTTGCGAAGCCATCGTCATCTGCGTTTACGAATCTGCATTCGATGTCCTGATTCCCGAATACGGCTTTGAGAAGCGTGTACACTGCGATCAGCTTCCCCTGAAGAAAGCCGAATTCGACAAGAATACCCGTGTTCTTGAGCTTTACTGGGAGAAGGGTGTTCAGTCCAGTGCTTACATTCCCGAAGACGAGCGTCCCAAGGGAGGTGCAGTACTGCGCGCTACAAACGAAGCTGCTGCTGCCAGTGCTGCTGTTGCTAAAGCAAAGGCTGCACAAGAACAAGAGGAAATGCAGCGAAAGGCTATGGATATCTCATCGTTATCTGTCAATGAAGTTGACGCATTGTTTGACGATGATGGGGATGAATATGACGATGGTTCTGAGACTGGCGAAACAGAGCAGTCTTCAACTTCCGGCGTTGCACTTGCTCCACCCCCTACAAATACCAGGCCCACACAAAGCATGCCCGGCTCTCCCACCAAAAACTCACCGACCACCTCTCAAACACCTCATCGCACCAGATCTGATCCGAAGTTATCAGTCTCTGCTCTTGATGCCCAGAAGACTGATGAGCAGGAGTTGACGAAGAAGGAGAAATATCTGCACATGTTTACTTTGCGCGAGGAGAAGGGAGACTATATTCAGGAGGTCCGAGAACTAACCAAGGTTCCGGTATATCTGAAGACGGAATTGAGCAAGAGTCCTCCGTATGTGCTCCAATCCCAGCCACCGCAAGAACCCCTACTAATTGCATATTATAGTTGCTTGACTATCCGCTCCCTCAACCCTTTTGCCCTGTAAAATGGTACCAACGATACGTGCATGTAATCAGCGATATTCAACATATCGGTTATTTCTTTTACTCTCGGCGTGATGATGCGAAAACTTGGGAAGGGTTATGTGTGAATGGTAGGATAATGAGCTGATTATAGATAGTAATGTTCACGATTGCTGTTGGTGGGGGTCATATGGATGCTCTATATCGGATGAATTTTCTTTTCCCTCTTCTTTTTATGGCTGTGTTGTTTTTGGCGATTACTTACTGTTATGGGGGTCAAGGACTGGGGGAGTATGATACTTTGTGCTCTGATCGATTTTCTGGGGAGAGGAAAGGGAGGAAATTGGAGATTGGTGTTTGCAGTATGAAGCATGAGGCAATGAAAGCATGAGTTCGAGTATATGATACTAAGACGTCCGCGGTGAATCATGGGCTGTGATGGCGGATCGATGATCCGATGTTCCAAACCTTCGGTAGATTACCCAGACGGTGTAAAAATAGTGCATATTCGCTATTCCATCAAGTCCGGATGAACCGGCTGGCTGCATCTCACATGCTGCACAGTTATTTGTTCGTTTGCAAGGCGTTAATGGAAGTGGTATAAGATGTGAGAATTGTGGCGATACCCGGGATGAGCAGGGACGATGCTGCTGGGAAAACTTGTATAGGGCTGGAACGGCAGATCCGAGTGGAAATATACATGCAGCTTTTATGTGAGTGCCGATTTAAGTAGTTACTTGGTAGGCATTACGAATTATTAGGGCATGAGGATGAATACCCCCATTCGGATCAACTTGCTTCCAGAGAAAGGAGGCTCTCTCAGGAATTGGTAAAGCTTGTCAGCAAACAAACCATTCAAACTTCGATGGGGCGTTTTTGAGGCTGATGCCGTTTCCGAACTGCCGCTGAACAGTAATGTAACGCCCAGTCAGACCTCAAAAACAGGCTTAAAGTACCGATCACAATTTATTACTCAGTATTTCCTAAAAGAGCGAACTGTACTTTGCACGGAAGCATGACGAATAGAGTGGAGCGAGCACGTCTACATGGCAAAACTGACATTGCCAGATTAGCCGAAATGACATACCTCCGCCACAGTTATTAAGGCACAGCAACGGTCATATACAACGGGTGCTCACTCAGATGTGAGAATAGTGCCGCTGGTGGTTCTGCACTTGTAGCCGTTGGGCGATCTTGGATAGCTACAACGGAAAGTCGCTCGCTCTTCACGACCACAATAGAGTATATTAATTAATTCGAACAGATACACATGCACATTAGTCTTGAGGCGAATATATCAGGCAACTCATGCACACGGGGAGCTTGGTTACAAAGCTGCTGCTGCAGCATGCCGCCGCAACCACTGAGCCTGCCACGTACGGGATCCGATAGGTCCGCTTCCTTACGCTATCTTTGACGGGCGGGTCGAAGGGTGGGTATATCCTTACGCTATCTCTGACGGGCGGGTCGAAGGGTGGGTATATAAACCCTCTCACAACTCGTTCCTTACCGCCATCAATCACAAACCGCGGTTTGAATTTCTCGAACAAAACAAAACAAAACGATCAATACCTGTCTACAATCATGTGTTGCGTTCGTTCCCCGACCTGTGTTCAGCTTTTGTGCTGATTATGTGTTAGCTACCGGTACGCGTTTCCCGCGCTTCTTCGCCGTCGTCGACGTCTTGGAAAGAAGATGACGATGATGAAATACACCCGCGGCCCGCAATGCGTGTCACAGGAAAAATCGTGCGCGTGCGGTCACATCCAAGCAAGGCGGTGCGGGAGAAGGTAGCCAGAGTGCGGAATCATCGCCCACAAAGAGTCGGCGAGAAATGTCATTGCAAAAGCGCTGGGGGAGGGAGAGGAGAGATAGGGAATGTGTACAGTGCTTAACGATGGGTTGGTGGAGGATAGTTTAGTTGGGGGGCTGAGGGCCTAGGTTATATAATTGCTTGTTTGCGTACCTAACCTGTCATGAAGTTACTTTGTGGACGCCACAATATCCCTTGGCTCCACTCACGCGGCCGCAATCGCGATGTTGCATGCAGCAGGGTGAGACACCATGCGTCCAATCCATAATCTCCTCTCACACACCGTGCCACGTCAATTTCCTTACATCTTGTCCTCCCTTCGTTTCCTTCTCTTCACTCTTCCCCGCCCATCAGCACATTACACAAAACAATGTGTTTCTGGCTCTCCTCCTCACGCCGCTCCTCCTCCTCCTCGGTCGCCTCCTCAAACTCTAAGAAACCGAAGCTCCTCCGCAAGAAAACGCGAAAAGGCTTTCCGTACTCCTCGATGCGCGTCGCGAACCTGCCGCCCACCATCCCGAGCACCGTCATGTTGCATGCGCGCGCCGCCTGCGAATCGAAGCTCACACTCGGGTTATATCGGAACTCGCTGGTCGAGAGGAGTAGGGAGGAGCTTAGCGGCGGCGGCGTAGAGGGGAGGAAAACGGCGTTTAGAGAGGCGAGCTGGATTTAGGTTGAGGTAGAGCGGGAGAGAGAGAGTAGGGGCGGGGGTGTTTTAGGGTTGCGGGGTTTGGCGCATAATTTTTTGCGGCTGCTGGCAGCTACACATGGGGAAAATCGAAACCGGAAACCTGGTTAATGGGGCGGTGAACGGGTCGGGTCGTTCAGGTCGTTCAGCAGGCATGGGTTGGGGAGTTATTTATCAAACAAGGGCTAGCTAGCTTATTCGCATCTTTTTCCTTTATAATTTACAAATGGCGAGGCGGTTCAGGTCAAAGGTTTCAGCATTCGTGTAACCTACTAAGTATTCTACTTGTAATGTTACGAGTTGGGAATCAAAGGAGTCGTGCAGAATGAGTTGGACGGTCTGTGTCAGAGAAGAGAACTTTGGTCTAATTAGGGAAACTGGTCGAAACCCTATGAGATTTGTTTGTTGTAGGATGAGATTGGGTAGCTCTATTCGAATACGAGTATCTTTCAGGTCAGCAGCGCTCTGTGGAACAAAGACTCTTCGCAGCCATTATGAGCAGCTACAGGGTTTTGCAATGGAACTCCAGAAATACACCAGCGTACGAATCCAAGACAATGAACCAAAACATGATATGCGCCATAAAGGCCATTCGTGTCCAATAGATTTCGAAGTACCCCTCAGGAAAACCTTTATAATTTCATATCGTTAGATCCCAACGATATGCACCTAGTCTTCGAAACAAATTTCAGCTCTCAGCGTTTATGAGTTCCCGGGATTTATGCCATTCAATAGTTCAATCAGACCCAACCAAAGTGTAAACTAGAGTCTGTGACGGATGGCCTGTCTGGAATTGGATATCTTCAAGTAGCTACAGCTAGCGCCGGTACCTATAGCTAAAGTGGGTATAGAATGCTTAATGTTCGTAGATTATTTCCCCTTAACCATAATCCAATTCAGAATGTCATTGACTACTCGCAAGTAGGTCGAACTTGTTATCTTGAGGATCCGAAGCCTCATATACTACCTGTTGGTGGGTGTGATATATAAACGTGAGCTCGGGAGTGAATAGCAATAAAACCATGGGCCCCTAACCCTAATGAGACGTTGCTTAATGAACCATTTCTTCTCGACTCTTTTCTCCGTCATGGGGAACAATTTAATCGTAAACAGATGTAGATTGGGTTTTATGACTATAGCTGTCAAAATGGACGTTGTTCTATTGATCTATCTAATAACTCATGAGTGCAGAAGAGTGATCGCTGCAGGTTTCGAACCCGCGCTCTGCGTTTACAGCGCCTAGTGTCTCAAATACTTGACGTTTACCGCATCCTCTGCGCAGGTATTCAAAGAAATTCTCTGCTACCGCCCTGCTTGGCACTTAGGTTTTAGCTCAGAGCATTCACCTGAGCTCGTCCTTAGCGTAAATCTTCCAAATTGTGACGCTTAGAGCTAGGTCCGAACTTACCACCTACTCCGCAAATCCAAATAGTACAGATACTCTACTTCTAACTCCATGCTACTGTTCGTCCCAGCAACGCTTCTCTGTCAAATTCCACGTATCGCTCTCCGTCATTCCCAATAAACCATCCATATCCGTACCGATTCCCTATCTCGTCCAAGTGTCGTGCCCGTTCGACAGAGTCTATCTACACAGTGCTAGCAACATTATCTAGTGCATTACTTGCATAAAAGGTGGCATACGTGCCCGCCAAAGGAGTCGGTGCATGACAGGAACGCACGAAACAGCGACTATACGTCTATACTATAGCCAGTATAAATATTGCCAACAAGGCTACAGAAACGTAAAATGCACCACTCCGTCTATGTTGCCAGTAATCGGCAAGCCATTCGGTACGGCGATGGCCCAGAATTTAAACCTACATCGAAACCTGCGTTTGTGGGCGAAAACGTCTGCACGGTGAGGCGGTTGAGGTGCCGTTGTATGCTGGAGGGAATACATCGTTCCAATTGAGTTACACATATGTAGCAAACAGCTTGGTGTACACCATCTCTATACTCTGAGCTACTATACAGGTCGAAATTCTTGTTCTTGGCTTTATCCGTCTGTTTGCAAGTACCGAGAACCAATTGCTAACCCTGAAACTTAGCTTCCAGCCACCATCATAAGCATTATTTACTTCATCATTTAAGAGGCTAGATGTGGTCAGGAGTGCGCCAATTGCAGTGTCTACCTCAGCTGTGGGGGTACCTCGCGGTCAACACTCCTGATAATGTTTCCGGACAGGTCCGACAGAACCTCACTCTTTACCAACCGCGGCCTGTGAGTGCAGTGTATAATATTACACTTCGTAATAAACACCATTAGGCCCTCAACTTACTTCCCTTCGTGATTTATCAATGATTACATTTCTTATCTCAACCGCATACTGTACTGGTCACAGTGGTTCGGACGTCAGCAGTCAGAAGGGGGTGTCCGTCCGGCCAAAAAAATGTACTTGTCAGCGTCAGGAAGCCAATGTCCGATGAGTTAGATCTGTCAGCACTGGTATCATGATCGTATTTGTCCTATCTAAAACACTCAAGAGTACTATTTCTTCTTCCAGCCGGCCCATCTTTCATATCCCTCATTCTAGTCGCGCTTTGTCAATAGTCAATAACGGTTGCTACTCTTTCGTGTCCCCACAGCCATAAAGCTTTGCAGCGGCAACATTACGGTGTCCGATTACCCAAATGCCGTCAGCAACAACTGTCCGATGAGAAAAAACCTGTTAGCACCCACCTGCGTCCGAATCACTGTGACCAGTACAGTATTCAACCCAAAGAGCAAAAAAGTCCCAGTCTCTTTACCAACTTTTTTAAGTACTCTCCAGAGATCTATGCAGCATAGAGTTAAAAAATCGCCAGAAGAAGCACAATGAGCGTTGGTTGTTTTCACGTGGGAGAATCAACGATGCCTCAGGCTTGTCTTTCAAGGTGAGAAATGATGATGTTTCATAGTCGAGCTATATGGAAGCGGAGAGAATATGCCATTCTTTGATCGGCTGGGTAGTGAGAATTTTGAAGGCTTAATTCTAACGTTTTAGTCTGGTACTTCGTATCGGATTTAGTATGTGACAGATCAGAGAAAGGCACATCAAACAGCTCGTCTGTGGTCTATGGAAGTGAACGGGGGTTGGCCCGTTTGTCGAGTGCTACATGTGATGGCTCATAGTTGATTATACTATATAATAGGACCCATCATAACATCAGGGTCAAAGCCAGCGCGGTCATGGGATTCAATAGTCCCTTGAAGCATGACTTGTCCCAGCTCCTCAATTTCCACCACACCTGTGCAAAAGAGACCACCAGTAGCAATGGCGAGGGGTTTTCCAGAAGGAGAGGCTGAGAACCCCAAGAAGTGCGTTTCTGGTTTTGAAAGCATTGAATATCTATATAACGATTGGTGAGACCCCGAGAATCAGACAGACTGAACATAACATGAAATGATTGTAACGTACTTGGAGATGCGGTGGTGTCTATTCATAATTGGCGGTGAGCGTGTTTCTGCAGTGGCTCCGCCTCGTTCGAGTTGTTGAATGAGAGCAATAAAGTGATGTAGCCACCCAAGAAACTAGATAAGCCATTATCAGGGTTGCGGAAAGTGTAGGTAGAAGGTCGTACCAGAATGAATTGCCTAGCTCTCAGCTCGAAACTCTTTATTAATTACGACTTCTCATTTGCAGAGCACTCAGTGTCACACTAATACCCAGAAGGAAGGCTGTAGAAAGCACGCTAACTAGTGGAGTAAGAAGCCAGGGTTTTGAGTGTTGTTGCTTGTGGAGCATCGATAACTGGGTTCTTCGCTGTTTCACAAGAATTGCCGCTGGTGCCGCTGGTAACTTCAAAGTATACAGATATCCTCTAGTATTTAACCTGTCTGCCATTTCTTCGGGTTCATGAACTCCGCTTGCCCAAAGTCTTCTAACACACTTACATCCGCACCCACCATTGTGGAAGCAATTGTGCCTGATTCCCCACGAATAGCACATCTTTGAGACCTCAAAATGCGTATGAGAGCTAGGTTTAGTCTAAGTACAGCCGCAAAACCGGCCTGTAAGGCCCGGACCTATGTGATATCAACTACATATCTTCGGACAATATACCTTCGCTGACCTAAGACTATATAGTACGAGAAGCAGATGGGAATTTGGAAAGGCCTGTCTAGAGCGTAATTACAAACATTCTTCGATACGCCACATCGAACGTCTTGCTCAATCCTTAGTTCAACAGCTCTGCGAAGTCGTCCCGTTCGACAAAGTCAAATTTGGCGATGGACCTTCCAGGCTGTAGACAGACTCGTCGTAGGTGGGGAAAGTGGAGTTGTTTCTGAAAGGATCAGACTTTTTGTCTCTGAAATAACCCGGATTGATATCCCTAAATTTGAACCGCGTAATCTCGGAGTTTCCAGGCCTCGGATTGTTGGAATAGCTCTCATGGTACAAGTGATTGGGTAAAATCCAGTACGAGGAATTAGGATACATATAAATTCCATAGTAATGCTCATCTGTTGCGGCAGATGATCTCTCCGATACGTTAAAATCTGCGGTAGAGGCGGGAGCTCCAAATCCTACCAATAGATCACCCCAATATTTGATATCAATATCAAGGCCATAAAATACTCGATCCCCCTTCTCTAAGCCTGTGATATCTTCAATACTCCTTATCTCGCGTATCCTAGTATCAACTGTGACATCGACCTCTCTTCCTAACAATCCATCCCGCTCCAATGAAACCACAAAGTGAAAACAAAGTAAAGTTGCAAGCCCCACCCTTTACCCACATCCCCTTATTCACACTATTTTAAACTTCAACTTCACCCCCCCAGGACTCTACTCCTCGTCCTCTGAGCTCTCCGCCTCTTCTTCCGCTCCGGCATAGTCCATGGAGGTGAATGGCGGTAAACTACCATTAAAATATTGATGACTGTAGGCCACATATCCCCTCTCTGTGATTTGACCGGAAGGTTTGCTCGCTTCTCCAAATCGACTGGGCGTACAGTAGTTTTCTTGGAGATGATATATAGGCCTATGGCTCGTGAATGATGTTATGCTTATCTGTGCATTAGCAATGCTCTACCGCGAGTGCAATAGAAGGCTTTAGGAGTTTATTCCGAACGTAATCAGGACTAAAACGCTCGCCGAAAATGCCACACTCCAATACTTGTTACATGCTATGAGTAAACAGACCCTCTCTAGCCGCGAGTTCCCGTTAAGTTACTCGCCTCTTACTAGCGCCTCAATTAGCGCAACATAGGAAAGCACATAAGGATACCCCAACAACGGTGAATCCTTAGCAGATACTCCTGGCCTGGGCTTCGACAACTGAAAATACGGCTCCAATTTCTTTACATTATGGTCAATACAAGCACACATGAGTCCGTAAAACACTGCAAATAACGGTCCAAGTCGAACAATGCCTCGACATATCCATTCGAACTGAATGTTATAGCACCCTGCGCTTGTGATCGCTAGAGGAGGTATTCGAGCATTACAAGACACAGTGTTGTGATGAACGCAAACAGAAGCAAGAATCCCGGAGTCATCACTGTAGGCTGCCATCCGATATCGAACGTGACGCTAGGGGTAATAGAGGTGCAGGAGGGTTGTTTTTCTTTGGACGGAGGGGCAACAGTGGAGCACTATCGTTCTCGCCTCCAAACGTGGTCGAACACCAAGAGAGAACGAGATTTCATTCCCGGTGCTCGCTAGGGAAGTCTGAGGTAATGATAGACGCATCTGTAGATTGGATGTCAGCAGTCAGTAAAGCTGTCTGTCCCTCTAGTGGTTCAGAGCAGTCAGTAGCAATATCAAATGAACATTGATGGATAATATACCTACAGAGTTCGAGCCCACCGTGCTTCCACCTGCCGGTCCACACTTTTCTTTACCAGTTTAACCCATCATAGTGTAATTTCAAAGCTGATCTTAGGGCAGATTAAGTAGTAGCTAGCCTAGGGAAATTCCAGTTTCGTACTAGGTAGCCCGGGTCTCTCGGCGGCCCAGCAACAGCTTTCTCGGAAACTCGTTCGGATATTACAAGAGGCGTTAGCACTGGCCATCCCATGAAGAATTTCTTGCCAGCAGCCAGTGCTGCCAATACAATCTTTGCCACCTGGATCCTGCATCGCCTAACCTTATTTTCCTGTTACGCGAAAAGATGTCGTGGATCGGGTACCCGCCCATGCAGCATCCACACTTTCTACCTTTTACCATACTACATCTGGCCGTCGTGCGGCCAAGATATACTCTAAACCTACTATCTAGTGTTTATATGGTTTTGGGCTATTGATTTGGTACCTGGTTGATTGATACGCCAACATTGCGCTTGTGAAGGGAAATATGCGTACAACTTCATGTATTGGGAAGAGAGGTTCGAACGGTTATATTTAATGTGCCATGGATGTTGGGAATCGTGTTTTGCATGAAGAGAGCCGAGTCTTCCAATAGACAGGAACTGGTACCTAGCCTAGCTTGAAGTTCATGGTGCGAGGTGCTGTAAACACCAAGGTTCGAAACCTACGGTACTCAATCTTTTGTCATGCCCAGAACAATTTCTCTTTCCCACTCTTAGCCTTGTGCCTGGGTACTACAGCCCAGACCCGATCGGAAGGTCCGCGCAGGAACCACGTTGCTAACTTCCTTCACAGCTGTGCCGTGAAATAGTAAAGTTTTTGGATCAGGTTGCATTCGGACACATGCATGCATGCAGGTACAGTAACGGTGGAGATGCTACGATAGCATTGGAACCCACGGACGAACGTAGGCTAGACATTCCGAGTGAGGAATAAACTACATTCATATTGGATAGAGCCTGAGCTCTCAGCTGTCCGCTGATAAAGACTGAGTCTGGGCCTTGCTGCGCACTCCATGAAGGCCGTGCACACAGTAGAGTCGTCCTGGTCGAATGCTACTATTGAGCGTTGAGCTTTATACGTACCTTATCATAGGGGGTCTGTACGGTACTGTGGACCGAGCGTAATTGAAGCATGGTTTCCGTATCAGCTACAGACTAGATATTGAACATCGATCGCGAAAAACTAGAAGTGTCCAGGAGCAGCAGCAGCAGCCTTTAGGCTTACCTACCGTATATGCACCGTCCATCCCTAAAGCATCCATTATATTCATGATCACACAATCCGAGCATATCAGTAATAATGCTAGCCTATAAATTTTAGACTAGAGGAACTCAAGAATACACACTCCCGACGCCCAGAATAAACGCCCCGAAAACAGAACAGCAAGGAATAATCATCACCTCAACCGTAGAAACCAAACAACCGTCAACCACCACCACCAGAAGCTCCCTACTACCGCAACACTACCCCCAGAGACAACATCGTTCGCTACTACCACCACCCCCGGTGTCCACATCAAATGTATCCTCCTCACCCACCGCCCCGCGCCAAGCGTAAGAATAACCAATGCGACAAGGAGAAGCAGACGGTGATTATGTGTTGCCCGCAAGCTCGACGAGCCGCGGCGGTAGGAGTAGAAGCTGTGTCCACGGCGGTCGCGGAGGAGTGGGGTTCTCTCGTTCGGCGGTGTAGTCGCCATGAGACGGACTAACCGTGATTGTAACTACCGACGGCGGGATATATTTTAATTATGGGATCTTAGGGAGGATATGCAATGCATACGGGATGGGAGTGAAGTTCATCACGATGTCGGGATCTCGGTAAACGCGGTAAGCCCGCATAGAATAGTTGTGGCAAGGCTAGCCAATGGCGGTGCAGCGCCACACCGAGAAATTCCACCATCGTCATCCAACGGCTTTTCACACGCAACACCCCCACCACCCCCACAACCAAACGATGCTACCACCACCGCGCACGCTCCTGCGGACATCCGTCCTCAGCAAACCGAGCACGCTCCTCCTCGCGCGCCATGCCACCACCGTCGCTCCCTCCTCCTCCACCACCACCACCACCACCACCGCTCCCCCCACCACAACCACAGCAAACACCGAAGTGCTAGACTGGGATGCCTTCCTCCAACTCCGACGTCTGCGGCGCCGCTACAATCTCGCCTCCAGCTTCCTCACCTCGTTCGTGGGTACCAGCGTGGGTATGGGTTACCTCGCCAACAAGGAGATCGACGTGACGCAGACAATATTCGGCATGGACCCGCTGATCATGTTTGGGCTCGCTACGATCGGGTGCGGGGCTGCGGGGTGGCTTACAGGGCCGACACTGGGCGGTGCGGCGTTCAAGTTGGTCAAGAAGCGGTGGATCGGTCAGATTGCTGAGGTATCCGCCCCCCGGAGCTTTCTTCTTTCCCGGTGTCTGACGTGCCGAATTGCAGCGTGAAAAAGAGTTTCTCCAACACATTAAAAAGAACCGCGTCGACCCGAGTTTCCAGAGCTTCTCGAATCCCGTCCCGGATTACTACGGCGAGAAGATCGGCAGTGTAAAGCAGTACCGGCAGTGGCTCAAGGACCAACGTGCTTACAACAAGAAGCGGGAGGCACCTCTTTTGTAAACCCGAGACCCTAGAGTGAGGTGTGGGGATTGGAGAAAATCATATCTGCGACGGTACTACTACGTTCTCGCTTTTTCCTTGTGTTTTTTAATTTGTGCAAGTTGGGTGGGAGGGAGGGAGATGGGCAGAGCTGGATGTTGGAAACATGGTGTAATATAAGACGGAGGATTATACAGGATAACTCTCCTCCAAGTACACTTTTTCTTTTTTTCTTTATGGCATTGATGGACAAAAATTAGATATTGGAATATCCTTGCCAACACTGCATTCCCCCCGCTGTGAGCCAACGATGAAAGCAAGTGCTAGACTGCGGAACTACTATGAAGCCATTAGCAAAAGATACTTTAGCGGGAGTCCTCTGTTTCAGGTGAGGTTCATGTGAGGCCGGTAGATGTCTAATAGCCTCACATGAGGGTGACTGAAATATCATGTTGATATAAGGATATTTGTTGACTCATGGTAACCTCTCAAACTTATGACTATCCTGCCACTGTCATTCATACAAGTCATTCAGGCAGATTTGACACCATTGCAGTTGACTGCAATGGTGACAGTTGAGACACACTATCCTCAGTTGAAATTCTCATGCCACAGTAACTAATCAAGTAGAAGATTTTAAGTATTCTCACAATCAGCATTTTGCAGATTCTTGTGCAATGCTGTGAAAACTAAAAACTCTTTACATTCACAGCCAAATAAAACATTACATAACAGGTATTCTGTGATGGGGTTGTCACTTCTGGGAGCTACTTTTAGCTCTACAATTATTTCCCGCTGCACCCGTGATTTTGGACGTGCAGATGCGCGTGGGGTGGTGGCAGTGGCAGTGGCAGTGGCAGTGGCAGTGGCAGCAGAATGCTGGTGATGATGAACGTGGTGATGGTGATGGTGATGGTTGTCATGGACCTACGGGCCATGGTGAAGGTGTGTGCTGTTCCAAAGAGCTAGAAGCCATGCCCCACAACCCCACCCGGCGCTTGAAGCGCGGCTGTGAGGGCGGCTACTGAAATCCTGTCAGGATTCTGATATGAGCCTGGCAGGCATGACAAACCTCCAAGAGTACCATGGTTGCAGCTGACTGCAACTGCTGCAAATCTATCTGGTATCAACTGTGCCAGCACTGTCATGAGTATGTAAAATCAAATCAAGGTGATTGCAAGATCAACCTCATATGCGCCTTATATGAGCCTCACCTGAAACGGAGGACCCCCGCTAAAGTAACAACCACCCGTCACACTAAGAACATACCTCTGTCACTCAAACAAAAGACAATGCGCCAAACCCGGATTGAACGGGTGACCTTCAGATTACCCCGGATTCTCTAATAATCTCAGACTTCAGTCTGACGCTCTCCCAACTGAGCTATTAGCGCTTTCGATATCTCCTTGCCTGCACCTGTCTCAGAACAACATTTCATCGTCCCCCTCCACAACTCCATCCACAACGGACCAGAAAACACACATCCTCCACACCCTCCCTTGCACCTCCACCTCCCACCATGGCCATTCATACGCCACCCTACACCCCACACCCACCACCCCCTTCGCCTGCCCCCTAACCAGCAACAAACCCTCCTCCCCCCCAGTAACCGCAATAAACCCCTCCTCAACCCCAACACCCCCCACCACAACCTCACCCCCCAATTTCCGCCCCTGCGCATGCCGCGTCTCCAAAACCCACCCCACCACTGTCGCCGCAAGCCCGTCAGGCACGTACTTCCCGGACCCCCGTTTCTTGGTCGGCGACCAGTCCACGGGCAGCAAATGACTGTCTGTGGCAGCCGAGGGACGGAAAAGCGGCGGTGCTCCAATGACACTGCTACCAGTGGCGGCAGGGTCTTTGGTGGGGATGGGGGTGAAGGGGAGGATGCGGAGGGTGCGGGAGAGAGTTGGCGACGGGAGGTCCGGCGGTGACGACGGCGGCATCATATCCGAGTCCTGCGGAGGCGGCGAGGAGTCCGGGTCGTCGTCTTCATACTCCCAGCGTCGCTTCCGCGTGGCAATAGGCGAGGAATCTGCTACGATGTCTGAGTCGATTGTTTCGTTGGGGGTTGTGGAGGTGGGGGCGGCGAAGGCGAGTCTTGACGCTGGAGTTGGGGTTGACGGTTGGGGGTGGAAGAGTGGGCGTTTCTGGGAGGCGGAGGTGCTGGCCGCGCTGATGAATTTTGGGGTGGAGCGTGAGGCGGGAGTAGATGATGGTGCTGCTTGGGTGAACCGAGGTTGTCGCGGTGGTTGCTGGGAGTTTACTGGCTGTTTTGACGGCTCTCGTTCGGTGCTGGAGGGTGTGATGAAGCGGGGTGTCTAGTGTCATCTGTCAATTCAGCTGGTCGAGGTGGGTAGGGATGTTGTGTAGTACCTTAGGAGGCATCGTGGGGTTACTGCGGTGTGTAGGGAGGAACCGCGACTTGGACGAAGTCAAATGACGTCCAATACACGTGACCGTGGTAATGAGTAACTGCTGTGTTTGGTCTTGCAGTGTGGCACACTTGTGTTCACCGTTGCTGGAGCAGACCAGAAAGTACGGGCAAATGAAATGTTTCTTGTATGGATCCTTCTAACCAAAAACCAATCATCATGATATCAAAAAGCCAAAAACGCCCTCGACTCCTGCATGCAATGAAGACCCCACCAATCCTTTCTATACGCTGCCCCCCCTCTCCCTGTCTTCAGGAAAAACCGCCCCTCCCCAGGCTCCCCAGCCCTCCATTGCGGGCTCTATTCCTCACCTCCTTCTCCCTTTCCTTCATCTTCCTCTTCTCCGCCTTCCCCACACTGTCTCCCACAATCTTTGCTCTTGCGTGGAAATTGATACTACTACTCTTTGTCCCACCCTTCTTAAGTCCCTGAGAATCGCCCAAGCTCCTCTCAGTCGTCGCGGAACCGGAGCTCTGGCTGTCAGCCGAAATGGAACTGCCGGTAGCTCTCCTCAGCAGAGACGGAACCCTAAAACCAGCTGGCCCCAAACCCCCGCTTTCCACCGTCTGGAAGGCAAGCTTGGTGGAAATGGAGATGGATGATGGGCCACGAGAAAGTGTGCGGTCGATTACCGCTGTCGTAGTGCGCCGTCGTTGTGAGTCGTCTTCCGAGTCAGAAAGGTCGATGAGCGTGTTTTCTTCAACTCCGAGGAAGGAGAGTGTCTGCCATGCCATTAGCTCAAATCTAACTAAGGTAGTGAAGATAAGTCATACCTCTCTGATCTCCGCCAAACCCGGCTTTTTAGACCTCACGGGTCTTCGGGGGTCTTTAGGCTGCGGCTGCTGTAGCGCATCCGCCGAATCATCGTTCTGACCGGCAGCCGGTTCCTCGCTTTGAGATTCGAGAAGAATTTGACTCTGCGAGTCCCCGATGTTTGTAAAGAGGTCTTCTTCGGTCGTATCCAAAAAGTCACCCTCTTCATCACTTGCATTATCCTCGAGCACCCTAAAGAACGCAGCCTTCTTCGGATCCTCTGCAATCTTCCCCAGATTCTCATTCTGTAGTAGCGCCTTCCGAATCTGTGCCAGCTGTCTTCTCTTCGCTCTCCTCCGTCGTTCTTGTGCCATGTACTCATCATCGCTATCGTCATCCAAGTCAAAGTCTGCGCCTCTCTTTTTCCTGAGCATTCCGTTCTGGATATTCCGAAAGAGCTTGTTTACGTCTTTTTCATCTTGCAGCTTCTCGCGCTCAGCGAAGAAAGCAGCCATAGCGTTTTCATCGATATCTAGCTCTTCGTCGTCGAGGAGATCTTTCATTTCTTCGTCACCCCCTGCTTCGTCATCACCTTCGTCTTCAGATGCTCCGCCAACTCCGCCATATTCATCATCAGACTCCACGGCCCTTTCATCGACCATTTCTTTAGCCTCAGACTTGCTTTTGTCAAACGGTTTAGCTGGGATCTTGGGCTTTCTGGCAGCTTTTTTGAGAATGGCAAATGCATTTTCTGGTTCATCGTCATCATTATCGTCGTCTTCGTTGTCATCATCTTCGCCTGATTCCTTTTCTTCATCCGAGAAATCAGCAGCTGCTCTCCTCACCAAACGGCCTTTAGATCGTTTCTTGGTCTCAGGGAACTGCTCATCCAGAATTTGAGTTGGCACAGATCCAGCAGAGGGTTCTGGTGAGACCTCAAATCTAGGTGGAGCTGGACTGGAGCATTTTTCAAAGCCAGAGTCTTGTGTTGGGTCTGGAATCTGTTGGGTAGGTTGCGAATCCATGACTTGAGATTGACTGTAGTCAAGAGTCAACGCCGGCAACGAATACTGGTTATCGATTTGGCTCTGCGAATAGTCAAGGGACAGACCACCGCCCAATTGACTTTCCGGAACCGTGTCTAGCTCGTCGTCAAGATTGTGAGGGGCTTGCGAGTTTGGTAGGACCTCGTCGGGGAGTTTCCTCATTTCATCAATCATCTTTCCTACGTCTCTATCCGTCGGCCCAAATGCAACACTGCCGCCCAGAGTTCCGGCAAAGAGTTGCGTCATCCCCATTGCTGGTGCCTGTGCCGCATTTTTGAAAATATCCGGGATCTTGGGTCCGGCCTGAGTTTCGGGAACAATCATATCGGGACCTGCCCAGTTTTCATCTTCATCGTCGTCATCCGTCACTCGCTGTTTCTTTCGGGGAAGCTTGCGTTTGAATGGTGCAAACCCTCCATCATCATCATCTGCTGAGTCCTCACACTCGACAAAAACAGGTAACATATCCGAGAGACGCGGTGTGGGTGTGGGTGAAACAGAGTCTCGCTCACATTGGTTAACAGATGACAGACTGAAAGTCGGTGACCTCGAATCCATTGGTGCAACGTCTTTCATCTCTACGTCGTCGTCGTCGTCGTGGTCCTTATCAGAATCAGATTCATCCGCTTCACCGTCAATCAGTCCGCTCTCTTGTTCGTTGTCGGCTTCGTCTTCGGAAAACTCCACACTACTTTCATCCAGAAGCCCCTCATCTTCCTCTTCCATCAATTCAAAATCACCATCCTCATCTTCATCGTCACCAACTTTCTCCCCTTTTGCCAACTTCTCCTTCCTCTCGCGCCGTTTGATTTCTAATGCCTCCTTTCGGGCTTTCTCGAGCAAAGTCTCGACTTCTTGCTGTTCCCTCTCCCGTTCCTCTGTAGTTTGGACGATGATTCCCTTCGCTCGTAGTTCTTCGATCTTTTCTTCTCGTTCATGAATTGCCTGAAGCCGACCCTTTTGTAGCAATTGCAGGTGCAGTTGTTTTGAACTTATTTGTGCCTTTCCATTCGGGGAAGTGGCAATGGACTTGGGAATCGGTCGGGGACGTCGTATTGATGCGATCAGTTTCTGCTTCTCCAAAAGAAGGCGCTTAGCTTCTTCCCGCGCCTGGATTTCGGGGTCCACTATTTCGAGGTCGGAATCAGAGTCATTTGGGAGGGCGCGGATTGGAAGATGCACTTTGACGTGCGGCATTGGTTTCTTTTGTTTGGGTGAAAGGGGTGGTTCGACAGCCTTGCCCTTGTCCTTCCCTTTGTCGGCTCTTGGAGATTCAATGGCTTTACCTTTGCCTTTATCGATCTTTAGGTGTGAAGTCTCCACGGTATCTTCGGCGTCGGGGGATTTACTTTTCTTCGGAGTAGCATTTCGCGTAGAATTAAGGAGATCGAGGGCATCGGGAAGGTCCTCGGAATCCGATCTGTCCGACCGGTCCTCGTCCTCTTTCGCCGAATTTGAGAATGGCTCGGGGCTGGGTGTGGAATGAAGTACTGTTTTGGACTTGGACGGACCCTTAGAACTGCAATCTGTTAGTCCTTGACAACTCAATACCATCTACTATAATACCTCGATTCTGAAGGATTTGGTGGCTTCGGGGGTGCTGCTGACGGTTCCGACTCTAGGTTTGTAGCTTTAAAGTTGAATTTATCGAACAGACTTTGCTTGGTAATTTTTTTCCGTGTTCGAGCTTCATGCTCAAGTTGCATGTTTCTCGCCAAACGTTGACTCTCTTTATGCATCTCCACCAATGCCTTCTTGCCCGCCTGCCGTCTGGGTCTGGTGGGCTGAGAGGCCATGCGTCTATCATTATCATCATCGTCCGAGCACGATTCTCCTTGCTCTAACTGCTTCATTTGTTCCATCCGCTCCTGTTCCTTCTTTCGCTCTGTGGCCTCTCTCGCTTCACGCTCCTTCGTCCTCTTCTTTACCAAGGCCAAGAAACGAGCACTTTTTGTCAGATCTTCGGAGAGATCATCGGAGTCGGAATCTTCATTTGGTTTCGGGGATGATTCTTGCGAAATTCGTGCTGGAGTCTCCATTAGGGACGCTACTAAACTCCGAGCCGGCGAGCTAAGTGGAGCCGGTGAGCCACGTGAAGGGGAAGCTGTTGGTTTGAGGGCTCGTTTTCGCCGCGGCGCAATGGGCATGTCCTCGTCGGTATCGTTGTCATCGTCACTGCAGTCCTTCCGGCCATCCTCAACTGTTCCCTCCGACGCCTTCGCAGAGTTGGAATCATTGCAATTCTTGTCTGCCAACAAACTCTGCTTCACACGTTCGTACGCGGAAACGCCATCGTTGTCAGATGTAGCAGAGGCAGGTACTCCATACATCCGACTTGCTAGCTTTCCACGGGGTCTGGCAGAAAGCATGGACTCAGTGTCGTCCGATTCCGGTGTGTCATTGTGTTCTGTGAACAGTGGTTTCTCGATGGTAGTTTTCTGTGGCTTCTTCCGAGACGATGACTTTGCAGCATCATCGTCTGAGTCAAAATCGGCCATGAAAGCGCGCACCTTAGAACGCGGCGTAAGTGTTATTGGAGACGCGACGCGTTGTCTTGAAGTGGGTGTTCCTGGTGTCGATGATGTGGTGGACGACATTGGGGATTTCGGTGTGCCTGTGCCTTGGGTATGAGAAAAGGTTGATCGTAGATAATTGGGGTATCTTGATTGAGTTGATTCAATCGATGATGGTGGGGTCGGTGGAGATGACTGCGCGGTGTGATATTTTGTGCCTGGTGTTGACGCGCAACGCGTAGATGTAACTGAAAATGTCACCTTTCCACGTTGGGCGCGGTTTGCACAAGCTCGTACTCGTAGTGCCTTATTCGGGCAGAGGGTACCTGCGGTGTCACGCTTTGACCGTGTGTCCCACTTCGTTGCTTATCGTGCATTCCAACAGCATACCAAGAATAGACGCTGTTTATTTTTCATCGAGTTTTATAGAAAGGGAGAGAGTTCATTCCCACCATTAGCTGCAGACCGCATTCGGGCGCTTGGGAGAACGAGCGAATTAAATTATGGACGAATTTGGGTGCTGACTCCACCATCACCACCTGAACGCTGAATGGTAACCGACGACCGACTGCATATCTATAGAGCCATAAAACGGTGTGATTGTGAGTGCGGGTTCTTCTCTTTTGAAACCCACTCTCTTTGAGAAACCTGCATCTTCAAGTCCTTCGCGGCTCCCCCCTTTCCGGCTCGTCTGAACTCTGTGCTGTGGTCTGCTTTGCCCTCGTTTAGGCGCTTTGCTCCCTCCTTTCTTTTCACCGCCACTCCTCTTCCTCTCGCCCATCCTTCCACAGCATCAAACCTGCTACTGGCGTGAATCGCGTCTCCCGCCAACTCGGCAAGCAGTGTTTTGTTCTCAATAGTGCGCCACCTTGTCTCCGTCTCTGGGCTACCCAGGCCATTTCAGGTCCTGGTACTGTTACAAGTTTCATACTTTCCCATCCGCTCTCTATACACGGGACCCCACTTCTTCCCCACCTTCGTCACTGCAGCAGACCGACCGAGCATTCCTTTGTTCTCCTCGATACTCACTCAAGTTCTACCGCTACATACACCCGTTCTCTCCACACGGAGTCCATCAACATGGCCGAAGACGGTTCGGGGCTCAAGCCCAAAACTCTAAAACGCAAGAATGTCAAAGGCCTCATGCTTAAGAACGGACCAAAGAAAGAGCCTGTGCCTTCTTTACAGGATGCACAAGCACCTGGCGGGATAGCGAACGACTATCACGAGAGTCTTACCGGTCAGCTCAGCACCTTAGAAATCGGAGTGGAGTTCAAGCTAGATCTGCGGGCGGAGGATCTGCAGGTCATTCATGAGCTAGGTGCGGGCAATGGTGGAACTGTTAGCAAGGTCATGCACCAAACTCTTAGGACTGTCATGGCTAAGAAGGTTCGTTTCCGTCCCGACCTTGGATGCATTCAATGAAGTTCTGACTGGTGGTCGTCACTCTGTGATTCCAGGTGATACATATCGATGCGAAACCAACCGTTCGCAAGCAAATCGTTCGAGAGCTTCATATCATGCATGAGTGCCATTCGCCATACATTGTTTCATTCTATGGAGCTTTCTTGAACGAGGGTGATGTAGTTATGTGTATGGAGTATATGGACTGTGGGTGAGTTATCCCCTACCTCTGTTTCCCCGCCTTCGTTTCAGTATATTCGGTGAAAGCTAACTGAATTGATCCAAAGATCTCTGGACAACATAGCCAAGAAGATTGGGCCTATCCGTATCGATGTCCTTGGCAAAATATCTGAGGCTGTCGTCGAGGGGCTGCACTATCTTTACAACGAGCACAAGATCCTGCATCGGGATATAAAGCCCTCCAACATCCTTGTCAATTCACGGGGACAAATCAAGCTATGCGACTTTGGCGTTTCAGGGGAGCTCATCAACTCTATTGCAAATACTTTTGTTGGAACCTCAACGTACATGGCGCCTGAGCGGATAAAGGGTGCTCAGTATTCCGTCAAATCCGACGTTTGGAGTTTGGGGCTATCTCTGTTGGAGTTGGCAATAGGCCGATTTCCGTTTGATGCAGATGGCTCAAGTGCGGGTACCCGTGCAAGTGCTGGCCCGATGGGTATATTGGACCTCTTGCAGAAAATCGTCAATGAGCCTGCCCCACGGTTGCCGAAAAATGCAGCCTTCCCCCGAAGTCTTGAGCTCATGATTGAGCATTGTTTGATCAAGGACCCAGACAGGCGACCTTCGCCCGAAGATCTTTTGGTATTTGCATTGCCAACATATCCTCCGATCCTTTCTGTACTAACATGTATCCGCAGTCTGAACCTTTCATGAGGAGCGCAAAGGCAACAAACGTCGATTTGGAAGGATGGGCGTGTGAAGTGATGGAGAAAATGACTGGGAAGCCTCACCAAAGAAGTCGTTCCTCGGTTTCGATTTCAACCCCCGGGCTGCAGCAGGCTCCACCAAGACCCATATCCAGGATTGATGGACCTGCCCCTCCTCCGCCCCGCCGGCCCTCTGCTGCTGCAGAACCGGCCCCTCGTCGGTCCTCCGCCTCGACAGAATCTGGAAGACGACCGTCCGCTACGGCCGAGTCGCCCACAGCCCGAGCGCAGCCCGTTGGTCCATTCCCGACTCGAACATCATCGCATGCAGCTCCCCGCTCAACACCATCTCCTCTTGCCGGAGTGAGTGCAGGACAAAGCCATGACAGAGCTGGGTCAACATCTGATTCTCGGGGGATGCCTCCACCACCACCACCAAATAAGCCAACCGGAAGGTCTGGTATACAGAAGGCGTACACAGAAAGCTCTTCCACATCAGCAATGGAGGCGCAAAGAGAACGGGAGAAGGTGGACCGGGAGACTGAGCGCGAGCGCCAGCGTGCTTATGCATTCCGACAGGGTACCATCGGGATTGGATTTGAAGGTAGTGCCGCCGGTCTGCCCGTAGCGAAGGACACAGAAAAGCCTGAGATGAAGGAAAAACGGCGTCTACCAATGACCACCATGACAACCAGCGGTAGCCCTGGTGTGGGAGTTCCAAACGGATGGGATAGGTCTAGATAATGGTTTTGGAGATTGCATTTTTCGGCGATTGATTGTTTGATATCTAGTTCATTTTGTGGGGTTCCCTTCTCGTTTTGGTATACCAATTGGGCGAGCGTAAGATATGATTCGCTGTCTTTGTGTTTTTGTTCGTCTACCGAGTTGGTAAATATGGTGCAAGCGCGGGTCAATCGCGGGGGTACTTGTGGGATTCCTTCGTTTATTTTTGCTTATAGTCATTTGTGTCTAGCAATGGGTAAAATACTGATACTTCAATAACTGCAAAATTGATATAGCGAGTGAGATGGTATGATTACGACCTCTGTTCATATGTGCTGAGCTTGTTGTGGAGCTTTCTTCAACTATCCAGATCCGGACCTTCTGCTGCAGATAAATTAGCCGCGTAACCAGCTCTAGAGTCAGGGTCGTAATCCCCACAAAATTCTCTTGCTAATCGCGGAGTACACGACTGGTGGTTGCAGGCTAGCGGCACTCTATGAAAGGCTAGCGCTAAAAACATTTTCATGCGGGGACAGAGTTTTTTCTTACTTCTACAACACCTCTCTGAAGTTCTCTCCATACTCCATCCACATCAATTCCTCTATACATCACAATGGCCTCTGCTTCCCGTACCATTTCCAGGGCTCTGCGCTCAAACCTTACCCGCCAGGTCGTGGCTCCCGTCGTCCAGAAGCGCACTCTCGCTATCGTTGCCAGTGCTGCCAGGGCTACTGTAGCTGTTGCTCCTCGCTTGGCCAACTCGGTGCAGCAGAGGGGTGTTAAGACTATTGACTTTGCTGGAACAAAGGAGGTCGTTTATGGTATGTACAATTGACCCAATTATGAGCGTAAAAAGTTCTGACAATAGGGTTACAGAGCGTTCGGATTGGCCTTTGGAGAAGATCCAAGTAAGCCACCCTTACAAGCATGCAATCAACCATTCGAGTCAATTCAGCAAAGAAAGAGAATATGTATTCTAATGTGTATTGTGATCATAGGACTACTTCAAGAATGACACCCTTGCTTTGATTGGTTACGGGTCTCAAGGTTAGTTGTTGCAATTGCAACCCTTCAGTTTGATCAATACCTAACAACTCTCGCCGCATCAAGGCCACGGTCAGGGTCTTAACCTCCGCGACAACGGCCTCAACGTCATTATCGGTGTCCGAAAGAACGGAGCTTCGTGGAACGAGGCTATCCAGGATGGATGGGTCCCCGGCAAGAACCTGTTCGAGATGGACGAGGCTATCTCTCGTGGTACCATCGTCATGAACCTTCTCTCTGATGCCGCCCAGTCCGAGACCTGGCCTGCCATCAAGCCCCAGCTCAAGGGAAAGACCCTTTACTTCTCCCACGGTTTTTCTCCCGTCTTCAAGGATCTCACCAAGGTCGAGGTTCCCTCCGACATTGATGTCATCCTTGTCGCCCCCAAGGGTTCCGGACGTACTGTTCGCTCCCTCTTCAAGGCTGGAAAGGGTATCAACAGCTCCATCGCCATCTGGCAGGATGTCACTGGCCAGGCCAAGGAGAAGGCTATTGCCCTTGGTGTCGCCGTCGGCTCTGGTTACCTCTACGAGACCACCTTCCAGAAGGAGGTTTATTCTGATTTGGTGGGTGAGCGTGTAGGTTTCCCCTTCTCACTGCAACCATCCGCAGCGCGCTGACATTTGCTTCTAGGGTTCCCTCATGGGTGGTATCCACGGTATGTTCCTCGCACAGTATGAGGTTCTCCGTGAGCGTGGCCACACCCCTTCGGAGGCATTCAATGAGACCGTCGAGGAGGCTACACAGTCTCTGTACCCCCTAATTGGCTCTGTACGTTTTTTCTCCTGCATGTCCTCCCTCTCACACTAACAGCAAAACAGCACGGAATGGACTGGATGTACGCTGCCTGCTCGACCACCGCCCGTCGTGGTGCTCTCGACTGGACCAATAAGTTCAAGGATGCTATCAAGCCCGTCATGAACGACCTCTACACTTCCGTCGCAGACGGAACAGAGACTAAGCGCTCGCTCGACTACAACTCGGCCCCTGACTATCGTTCCAAGTTCGAGGCGGAGCTTGAGGAGGTGAGAAACTTGGAGATCTGGCGGGCGGGTAAGTCCGTGAGGTCACTCCGTCCCGAGAACCAGCAGAAATAGGTATAATGTGACGTGGGCATATGTGATAATAGGGATATGATGTAAATTATTCAACGGTTTGTTTTTGCGTAAAGGTGATGAAAAGTTAACGGTTTTTTTTCTTCTGATTATGCATTTCCGCGCTGCTGCCGTTGTAGGAGGACTGCTGGACAAGCCCTTCGAGTTGTGAGTTGAAATTTTTGAGTGATACCTTGTGACTTGTGTTCAAGTCCACATAGCCTCACATATCCTATTGCTGATTTGAAAGGTCAAGAATTGATGTGAATGACGTGAATCATATCCGAGAAGCTACGGTCCCACTAGAGTAAAACATCTCCGCGGAGTCTATGACTGATCCCTTCCCCTCATTGGAGCCCTACGTCTCGCAATACAAAAGACTTTTATCCAAATATTTCTATTTATACGCTTTCTTAAGTTTAGAAGTGTATTCTAGGAGCCGGGCAAATCCAAAACCCACGTTCGAGAATTCTTGCCGGTTTATGTAGCCAATTAACAGTGCGATCGACTAAAGATCTACAAGCAGCTGTGCAGTAAAGTGTGTGAATTGTCACTTGGATTTGCCCGGGGCTCATACTCTCTACTCTATTTACTTACAGGACATACTTTCTCTCTTCGAATCATCTCTATATGATAACCCGCCTATAAGCACGGTGGATGGTTGATACACCGATCGTTGCAGAGCTCAAAACACTCCGGGCGGTTACTTGTTACGACTCGGGGCAACAACGGCAGAACAAGAATAAAGCAGGAACAGTGACAGCACATAGCAAGAGCGAATAGAATGGTATTAAAACCCCGTAACACAAACCCCTAACTTCTGCTAGAAAGTCCGAAAAGGTACAGAACCTTCTCCACCATCCTTTTAATGAGTGGCGTACTATCCATATCCCACTAAATATCTTCCTGGGTATTCGCTTCAAACGAAATGCACCTTGTTCTCCCTAGCACCTTCTCCTTGTAAGAGCGGAGTAAAAGTAAGGCCATAGAATGCTGGAGCCCGGGCGACGGCGATTGAGTGGGATACTCTAGTTCTTATAGCCTCACCGACGACGAACCACATGTAAAATAACAAGACTGGAAACCTCACGGACTGACTCCTGGTGCAGATTGACGGAAATAATGGATTCAGAGTGATATATCGAGTACGGACCTGAGCTTGAGTGCTTTGCGGTAGTGTCGGGACCCCGCTATTCGGGTATGGCTAGGGAACCTTATTACGGGGTCGCAACGATCCTTTAGAGGGTTATTAGTGTTTTCTCTCTTCGTCCTCGCAAAAGGCGAACGATCTGTGGTTTCTACATACTTAGCTCTCCCCCCGCCATACTTAGTAACCCCACTTCCACAACAATGTCCGCTACTCCGCAACCACTCTCCCGCGCCTCCGTTATTATAGCGCATGAACTAATCGCACCACTAATCCACAAAACACCCGTCCTCACCTCATCCACGCTCTCCGCACTTGCCGGCCCAAAGATCAAGGTCTTCCTCAAATGCGAGAACCTGCAAAAAATCGGCGCATTCAAGATTCGTGGCGCTACGCATGCGCTGGCGAGATTAAGTGATGAGGAATTGAGGAGAGGGGTTGTTACGCAAAGTTCTGGTAGGCGCAATCCCCGACCCAACGAGGCAGAGAGACAACTGCTAACACCCTATACTACAGGAAATCACGCACAAGCCCTCTCCCTCGCCGCCCATACACTATCCTCCACAAAGGGCTTCACAATCCCGGCGCATGTCGTAATGCCGAGCATCGCCTCACCGTCTAAGATCGCCGCCACTCGGGGCTACGGCGCGCAGGTTACACTCTCAGGACCCACCTTTGCGGAGCGGGAGGCGGCCGTTGCCATTGTGCAGAAGGAGACGGGAGCTGTGTTGGTACCGCCGTATGACCATGCCGACATTATTGTGGGGCAGGGGACAGTGGCGCTGGAACTTCTATCCCAAGTCGAAGGGGGGTTGGATGCAATCATCACACCCTGTGGAGGAGGCGGGTTGTTGGCTGGGATTGCAACGGCATGCCAAGGGACGGGAGTAAGAGTTTATGGTGCGGAACCGAGAGAGGGAGCGGATGATTGTGTGCGCGGATTGAAGGAGGGAAGGAGGATAGAGGCGGTGCAGACTTTGACTATTGCTGATGGACTAAGGACGCCAGTGGGAGTGACGAATTGGGGGATCATCAGTGATCCGGAGAAGGTGCGGGGGGTGTTTTCGGTGGGCGAAGAGGAGATCAAAGATGCGATGCGTCTGGTGATTGAAAGGTGTAAAATCTTTATTGAGCCGAGTGCGGCGGTGCCAGTGGCCGTGCTGTTGAGTTCTCAGGAGTGGAGGGAGGAGGTGGAAAGGTGTTTCGGGGGAAGAGAAGAGGTGAAGGTGGGTGTGGTGTTGAGTGGGGGAAATACTACAATTGAGAAAATTATTGAGATTTTGACGGGATGAAAGAGCCCTAGAGATGAGTTGCTTTTATGTATCGTACATGTCCTTCTACCGCGATATCCCTATATAAACAAGAAAAAAGTTGACCCTACCTATACCCGCTCGCTAACATAGATAGCTGCCCTACATCCCCCTCGAATGAGGTTGTGCAGCACCTCATACCCCTCAGCACCCTTCGCATCGTGCTCCACCGCGGTATCTAAATGCTCCAGCTCGTCGTCTCTAAATTGCCGTATCGTATCCACCAACTCCTTAATCTCGCCTCTCTCTAGTAGTTCTGGGTTGTCCTTACACATATCCAGTAGCACCCTGAGCTGGTTGTTATAGTGTCCACCGATCTCGGTCTCCACGGCCTCAGTACATGCCATCGCCGCCTTCGGTCCCAGCAACGCCGTTCCAACACCCAACACGTACCCAGCTACATTCCACAGCGGCCGCATCGCCGTCGGCCGCACGCGGTGTTTAGAAATTAGCTGGTCGAAGGTTTTGAGGTGATGGACTTCTTGGTCCCACATGTGGCGGATCAGCGTCTTGAGCTTCACATCCGATTTAAAGACGGCATATTGTCCTGCATAGATCAGGTTTGCACCAAGCTCACCGGCTTGGTTGACCCGGAGCTGTGAGTTGTTAGCGGAGATGGTGGTGAGCGGTGGCGGCTTACAGCAGCTTCGAGGAACTCGAGTTCTTTGACAGTCAGAGGCCGAGGATCGGTAGGCAGGTTTTGTGAGGCATTGGGGGAGGTGGAGGAGTAACGGAGAGCTGTAAGAGCAGCTGTTCGTGTTCGGAGTGGTGATACTGCTCGGGAGTAGGCGAGGGAACGTGTCGAGGCGAGGATTCGATTTGCCATTCCTTCGATCGCAGTGTCCGATTTGTACTCTAAATACAATATTAGTTGGTTAAAAGTTGGTGTGTGGCGTCACCACGCGTCAAGCTCTCTAATTGGTCCGATGACAGCCCTTAGCCCTAAATGTACTTAATAGGTAATCCATGCGTCTCCTCAATCCTGAAGCCCAACACCCGACGTGCCCTGACCTCCAACCCTCCAACACTATATAACCAACTGACCTCCCTCTTTCTCTCTTCTTTCTCCATTTCCCTCACACTCTCTGCTCCTACAGTACCTGCTACACTACATCATTTTCGCCACCTCGACACCGCCTCATTCCCTCCAAAAAAATGTCGTTGGAAGCAGAATTACTAGCGCTCGCTGGCGATGAATCCGATGATGACGACGTCAAGTCAGAACCATCACCACCGCCTCCCTCGCGTCGATCGCCACTCCCTTCCTCCCCCAAAAAGCGCTCGCGACCCCCCACAAAACGCTCTCGAAAAAAGGCCCGCCGCGACTCTGACAACGACAGCGATGATGCAAATGTAAAGGATGAGGAGTGAGTTGCCATTACCCCTCTTCGGTTACAACTGCAGCGGCGGCTGAACGATGTCACAGCAGTGACACCCTCTCCGACGTTGACTCTTTGGGCGGTGCCTCCTCACATTCCGAACGCGACGCGCCTATGGACCTGGGTTCCGAATCCGAAGAAGATGAAGACGGCGATCAGGAGCTCTACCCCCTCGAGGGGAAGTACAAAGACCAAGCCGACAAGTCGCGCCTCTTGGCTATGACCGAAGTCGACCGCGAAGCTGCGCTCGCCGAGCGCATGGCCCAGATCGAACGAGAACAACAGAACCGTCATCTCCGGAACCTTCTAAAGTCGCGTAACGCCGCCGATAGTAGGGCCGCTGCTGCCGCAGCAGCAGCAACACGGAAGTCGCTACGTACCAAGAGCGCACCCAAGAAGAACGAGGAAGCTACAAAGCGCGGGAAGCTAGATGAACTTCGACGGAATCGGGAGGAGCGAAAAGCGACCGGGCGGAGAAACAGCTTTGGGGATGAAGATGCGAGCAAAAAGATGCTGTCTGATGGAGAGGAGGAAGGTGCATTTGCAGAAGAGTTTTACGTCAAGGGTGAACGACAGATCGAACTCGATGATGCCAACAGGTGCAGGATTGGACGGACAGCGTTGGGGAAGCTGTGTGATTATCCTGGCTTCGACGATGTCGTGGCCGACATATTTGTTCGAGTCTCTATGTTCGACAAGGAATCGAATCGGACGGTGTACAGGATGGCTCAGATCAAAGGTAGCATCTCCCAACCCCTTGTCATGCTAGCCGTCTTCTAACATTGAACTTCAGGCTTCAAACAAGGCAAAGTCTACTCCATGCTGGAAGGCGCCCGAAGAACAGACAAACACCTCACACTCCTCCACGGCAAATCCGAGCGTGACTTCCCGATGGACATGATGTCGGACTCCCGTTTTACCGAGGTCCGCCTCCCCTTCCCCTTCCCCTTTCGCTCCGCATATCTAACATCTACAACCAGGCTGAATTCAACCGCTTCAAAAACCAACTCGAAATCGACAAAATTGCACTCCCCTCTCTTTCACACATCCGTGCCAAAGCCAAAGCCCTCTCTGAACTTGCCACACGCCCACTCACAATGGAAGAGGTCGACGCCATGATCGCAAAGCGCAACTCTGGCAAAGCCGACTACCTCGAGAACATCCGAAAACGCCGACAACTCGCGCAGGAGCGCGAGCAAGCTGTCCTCGACGAGAACGAATCCGAAATACAACGCATCGACCGCGAACTCCACGATCTCGAAGATCAAAAGTCGGGCCCCGCGCGTGGAGAAACACAGATGCAACGCATGGCACGCATCAACGCCGAGAATAGGAAACGCAACCAGACGGAAGTTAGGAAGGCAGAACTTGCGGAAAAGAGAGCTCAGAGGGAAGCGCTCCTGAAGGCAGAAAGTGGAGGCGGAAGCTTTGCAAATCCGTTCATGCGTGTCAAGACTATGGTTAAGTTTAGACATGACATTCATGATGTAGACAAGAAGGAAGTGGCTATTGGAAATAGCCCGCCGAAAGAGACAAAGAAAGAAACAACTCCACCAGCTCCACCGCAGACAGAGACACCAGCGAAGGTTAACGGCATCGGTGTGATGACGGGCGTGCCAGCGAGTCATAGGGGACGCAAGATGGGTGGTGTGGATGATGTCATTGCCAGCATGGATTTGGGTATCGAAATTGATATCTAGTTGACTTTGAATAATCTGCAACTCATCGACGTATGTGAAAAGGGGCTTGTGGAGACTTATACCTTTTCTTTTCTTCCGGTTTTCTCATCGAGGTTGATATCCAGTCTTGACTTCGGGATGGCTTGGGCCCGGGGGGAGTTGTACTTTTTTTCTTTTTGGTTTTTCTTATGGATTGTATGAGCGGGATGGTCGGGGGATATAGCGATTACTTATCTTTTTATTCTTACATCGGCTTGCTTGGGGGTATGTAAAAAAGGGTTGTTTTTTTTTTCTTTAGGGAATTGCAATCTTGTTTCAATAGGGAATGCGCATATGGTGTTGCGTGGTGTATTTTTTCTTTCGTCTTTCAATCTTGGGATAGGTGTGCTGGTGTTAGATAGTACTTAAGTCTCTAGAGGTGAATTTACACTGGCTCCGATTGGATCGATGTGTGTTGTACTTTATTGTGATGAATTGATCAATGAGGGCTCAAGTCTCTGGTAATGTAGACTTGATGGATTGAACTAAGAGTACTGTGATGGATTTGCCAATCACCGTTAACAATGAGTAGAGCAGTCTTCATCCATTGCCGTCTGTATAATCCTCTTCGCCGCCCGTTTTCATTTCTTCGAATCACAAGAACCCCGATCCCTAGTACTCAACTCTCTTCGTTGTACGCACTTCATCTTCGACACTTGCCGCCAGACATCTAGAAATACATAACACTCCCCGAATGGGAATAGATGAGATGAGACTTCTGTATGTTGGTATATTCCTTTCCTCATGCACTGCGGGGGGATGATCCGTAGGAAACTAGGGAAAGCCGTTGGAATAGAGAACAGCTGAGGCAGAAGGTAGCTGAGATGTCTTGGGCGGAGTCCGTGCGCAGTTCGTGATGCGAGAGATCGAAACGGCATGTCGGTCGACGAACACGAAATGTATTAGTAAATGCACCGGTTGTACTTGGGACAGGCTTTAAAAGATCGGACGCTCTTCTTCTGGCAGGTTACTAACGAGAACTGGTAAGAAATGAGAATTCCACATGCAATATTGGGTAAAACATGGTTTGAATATTAACAGAAAGGGCAACAATTAGTGCGCTTTGACTTTACTTTCAGATTCAACCCAGGTCAACAGTGACTCAATACCCTGCTCTCATAGCAAAATTCATTACCAGAAATAGGGTGTCCGTATTTTACAGCCTGACCCGAGTACATATACAGCTATAGCACAACGACGGGACGTGATCCTTTACGGGACGGATTGAATACCCGCCACCGTCACCGCGAACAGCTAAGCATTTGCTATAATTATGCGAAAATAGCAGTCTGGGCTTCACAAAGACTGGGTAAATTAGACTAGTAGTTCACCATAGTAACAGGAACATCTAAAACGAAACAATGTTCACTCTAGGCGAATTTTTAGCAGTCTTTTTGCACGAATCCGCGGTATTAAAGACGTAGGGGACTTCCTTTCGTGAGTGCTCTTTCGCCCCGCTATTGTGCTATTAACGGCTTCGAGCGGCTACTTGATGCTAGAGTAATCACAAAGCCTACTTTAATATATGCACACATGGAGGGTGAGTGCATAAATCAGTGTAACAGAGCAAGAGGACCCCAATCGTGAGACACTGTCCGTCCCCAGCACCTTGGTTCAACCGCACGCAACTTGCAGGTGCAGTTTTGGGTCCGTGCACATACTTGGTTAGCTGCACCGTTTCCTTGGGTCCAGTAAAGGCCTGTACCTACTTCACAAAGCTCTACTCTACTGGGTAACAAAGTACTATGTCTTCTGTTCTGTATTGTGAGTACAGTGCTTCCTCCCCATGTCCATGAGGCAGTTCAATCATCCCAGGCAGTCTACGTGGTGTTCAGTAAACAACCCGCCCCGTCCGAACAGAATATTCATGGTAGATATCTGCCGTTTCTCAATTAAACCCCCACATCCGCAGCGCAAAACAAGTACCCATACGTGATAGAGATACCGTTTTCAGTTGCACCTGCATGTCCTAAGTACTTGTATCCCATCTATCGGTAACTTGCCTGGAGCAACCGCAAAATCTGCACTTTCCGCACTCAGATTCCCAACGCTGATGGACAGGAATTCATGCTTCCTGATTCCGTTGGGGTGAGGGTGGGAAATCTGGGTATAGTAAGTGCATCAAATGACAAGATCGCCCAAGATGTTCTTCGATTATCTCAAAGACATCTTTTTCAAAGCAAGCTGTTGATGTATGGCTGGAGCCGCTGCACTCTAGAGATTCATTGCCATTCCAGATTCGAATTCAGCCATGTCTCGGGCATTGCATTCTCCGGTACTAAATCCCTACAGTATCATGACGATGAAACTCAACGAGGTATTGATACTTCCAAGATGATGTTCCCCGCAGGTGCCCTTGCGCACTTGTTTGAGGGCCAGAGTCCCATATATCCTTCACCACCTGCCCCATTTCCTCCTGCCACATCGCAAATTGCATGACTGGCAGCTACGTTTCTGTCAACCTAGATTTACCTCGGCCGGCACCTCCTCATCCTTCTCGCTAGGCCAGGGCATTCCGCCAAAAATACGTAACATTTGTTACATACCGTCACACTAGTGACGAAATCCCTAGGTAGCAGGTTCGATCTATAAGTAGCAAGTACAAGCCAGCCACAAGGCGGGTGATCCGCAACTGTGATATCCTAGACATCGGCTGCCGTGATTTTCTTTTTGCTGATCCGGCTTCTTGAAGATCTCATTTCGGTTCTAAGTGAGTTATGTGGGGAAACAACGGTATGTGCACTTTTGGAGCAATATACTTGCGGCACCAAAACTTCCTGAGTGGCTGAGACTTGCTTGATATGGAGAATACTAGTTCATGTAAGCAAGCCACTCGCTTCGAAATCCCCGCCCCCGCCTTCCGCCGTTGAGTACAAAGCATGGCGGTGGCTTATGCTGTCGCTTCCACAGAAATAGAGTACTTCCTTTGTCCTCAACGGCCCCCACAACCCCCTGCCCACTTGTATTCGGGATTGCTAGGGCATTGGTAGAGTACTAGCAATTCTTCGGCCCGCTTCCCCTAGCCTAGTAGCCCGCACATAGAGTAGGCATTTTCTACACAATGTCGTTTCTGGGTTCTCAAGCATGATAGATACCTCCTCCTTGAGCGTTCTGGCAGTAGCCGCATGAAAATAGTAAGAAGCCCAGCCGCAGTTTTAGGTATATCATAAAACGCAGCCCGAAAAATGAGCAGACTGGAGTGCACTGACATTAACCTATACCCTACTTGCAATATCAGATCAGAACTGCCTACATGTGGTACCCCCACTAATCTCCAGCAGCACGGAACCGAGGCCCAGCGTTCCGGATCCCTGGGCTTGGAACTTTACCCTGGACGGAATGGAAAGGTGCTTTTCTTCTGGCCCCTGCATGCATCATGATACACACTGCCATCGTAATATAAGCACGTCCGTCCGAATACAGTTAAAGACGCTGTTGCTGCTTAATTGGTAAATTAACCAATAATCTTGTTTTATTTTTTTGCTTCCTCGGTGGAGGTGGTGGTGGTGAGACAAAAACGATGAGTTGTCTGTCTTAAATGATAGCCAGACGGGAATGGAGTCTGATTAGACTCGACGACGAGTCTATCCACAGTTATGAGGAATAGCATGTCAAAGTCAAGTAAGCCATATGGAGAGGCTAATACATCTAATTCATATGACCCATGTCTATCAAGCCTAAGTAATCCCGAAAAACCGCCGCCGATTGAAATCACAAAAGAGAATAAAATTTGCGGCCACAAAGCAAGAAGAATTGAGAGCAAGTCAAGCAAGTAAGGAAAAAGAGAAAGCCGTTCCGTAAACAGAGCATCATAACTATTTCCCATCACCAGCAGCACAAACAGCAGATGTTGACAGTTCAGTCGACCAGGGAGCCATGCTCCTGGGCTCGGACAGAAAACGCTCCATACAATTCGCGTAATCCGTCATTGTGGGACTGAATTTCTGTCGCACTGGCTCGAGGCACGACGTATCGATATTATGCCTAAGTGTAATTCCTTTCTCGAGTTCTTGTAGGCCCGATTGGTGGTACTGGAGATATAGCTCTTCGAATTCGGCAGAAATATTGCCGAACCTTCGAGGGGGTGTTGGGGGGTTTTGAGGGGACAAAGTCTATGAGGGGTTAGCATAGGAAGATGGCTTCAGGGGGTATTATATATTGTTCAGAGAGGTTAAAGATGGGGGCAGGAGATGGGGGACTGACGAAGCTTCCAGTTCCGCAGTTTGCAGTGGTAGGTCTGTGGGACATGTTGGCGTGACTATTGTTGAGTAGGTGGAATTAGGGGAATTGAAGGCGATTGATGAAAGCAGAGAAGAAAAAGAACACAGGTGCGAAAGAGATTTGAATCTGGCTAATTGATATTCTGGCAGCGTGATGTTCACTTGTAGGGTGATGGTGATTGTTTCGTTCTCGTTCTGTGGTAAAAGCGGGACTTTTAAACTGTAGCGGAGTATGTTACTAGTCCATGAACCTTCCAGATTCCGATGCAGTTCCGGGTCTGGATTGATCTACTCGGGAAGGTACTGCACTACCCAGGAAGAAGAACGGGGGTGGTACGAGGGGATAGGAACAGTTGGTGCTGTGTGATTCCACAGTCCATTAAAAAAGCAAACGGCATCGGAAAAAGAAAGGAAAATTCTGATTCAAAAGGGTGGCCTCACTACCAGAATAAGGCCATTAATGCGTTAGATGGCTTTGGTTAGATGTGATCGGTCCTTCTGCTAGCAGCTGTCCCCAAGTTTCTGTTGCAGTTGGAGGCTCACAGCATTTTGATATTCCTTTGTTGGGTCCCGAAATTTCGTCAGAATCAAGGTTGGTTCTCCCGGGACCATGGTAAAACGGAATCCCACATGATGGACTCCAATCACAGGGCGTAGCTTACCGAGTGTAATCCGGGGGTGTGGTTGAAACCTCCACGAGTGCAATGCCACAAGCCGCAAGCCGCTTAGCTTGACGTTTTCCCAAGATGCTGGGACCAACACATGGACTAATGCCAGCCCCATCACGTCGTACAGCCCAATACTCTAGATAGGTAGATAGACACAGGGAAACGGGCTTATGGGGTCATTTTGCGCCTGGCCACCGGGGTTCTGCAGGCTTAGAGTGGGGTAGGTCTCTAACTATTAGAGATACAAATAATAGGCTGCATTTCCCGTTGGCGCCTTCCACCCAGCAGCTGCGTGTATTGAATGTAAAGTAGCTATCGGGTACTACACGGTGTTTGCAAGTGCAGTCCATCGGGGCCTATATTGAACTGGGCGGTACTAGCTTCGTATTGCAGGACTATATCTGTGGGTCTTCACACAGGACAGCGGGCATCTGGGACTAGTCATTAATATCCGCCGGGATCTATATGGGACTATGGAGACTATGCGGACTCTGGAGATTACAGGTAACCAACGTCGTGCCTGACCTAGAAACAAAAAAGGCGAATGCTGCTTCCTTTCAGGCCTTAATCTTCTACAGCCCTCTTCAGCCCCCGTTCATGACGCGGAACGCGAGACCTTTTTGAGCCGGCGTGACTTGAACTTTATGCAATCCATAATCTTTTGCGGTCGGGACTGGACATTTGCGAGCATTTGTGCTATAGTATCCAGGTTCGGAGTAGCTACCGCATTCTGCCAGTGACGCCTCTGGCTCTAGGACACTCGGGCGGAGCAGCGCGCTGGGGCCAAAGCGTACAGTTAAAAGTTTTTCTCATCCTTGCCATAGATATATGCAGGAAGCAGCAGTACTTTCAGTGGCTTCATTTCCGGCCATGTCATACCAGTCTGCTATACTTTAATTCAGATGATGACGGAGTGGTGCTTCCGAGTTCGGTTTCGGTCCTGTTAGACGGCGCTTGAAGTTGTTTCGAAAACATAGTGCTCGGACCAAGCGCCGACGCGCCGACCTTCGGGAATCGGGATACCTATCTATGTGTTTCTACAATCGGCAATTCCATAGAGCTATGCAGTCTTTTTTGGGATATTAGCCCGAGTTCCTGCAGCGTCCTCTCATCATGGAAATTCAAGTAGGCCGACGTGAAATGGCATGCGGACTCCAGGAGTTATTCCGGGCATATCTCTGATATAAGAAGCGGTAGCACTGGGAAACTCCCACATCCCAAGCAATATCATCCGTGCGTCGCACATACTTCCATCGGCGACCCCTTTTAACAACCGCAACAGCCGGGCTGGCACGTTGGAGTTGCTCCGTAGCCCCTCATTGATTGCGGTTCTACCGTCTAATTGCAAAAATGGAAGTCGGAAGAAAACTGGCGTCAATGTGATAAGCTGGTCCAACTAACTGTTGGTGGAAGTTGCATACAATATGCAATCGTGTGTCGTTACGTATCGTTACTGTGTTGTCCCACAGTGGGTGTGCCCCAACCTCTCCAAATAATAGGGTACGCCATATGAATTCGTAAGGATCAAGGGGTATTCCCAAAGATTTCTGCCACATACATAATATTAGCACTCAAGGTTGTAAGTTCTTTCACAAACGGATTCCTAGAAAAAACAAAGCAATCGGGTGATTGTGAAGCCTGGATATGTCTTTGCAGTCTCAAGTTAAGAAACATTACAAGTTCTCATACGAAAATCTGCCCGATTCAGAAATAAACTTGCATCCCATACAAGTACGCGTTAACGTTCGTGATCTGACATGAGTATGATTTGATATGGAACAGCTATGAAAGCTGCCACAGGATTTTCTGTTGCATACGAAGCACTGTATGCATTGTTTCAGGTCTGTCTAATCGGTGATAATATTGATTGGTGAGGATAGACGTCTTCTCCGTGGTATTCATTCTGCTTGCCAAGTTATATGTAGGTGTGTGCTCTACAAGGTCTCTCCAGCACCTATGCTGCAGACCTAGTATTTAATCCCTCAAGACCATTTTGCGATCGAGACGCTGTCTATTTTGCCTCCTTGGTGCCTTCCCGATGTGCATCCAAAAGAGATTGATTGACCTACATGGTGCCATCCTGATTGGGATAATACCGGCCACTCTCTCGGGTCACGGATGATGTTGCTTGCCATTGACTTTGACCATAAGCACCGGGCGAGTGGTTTATTTCGGACTGATGCAGGAGTTTCTTGCTTGGTGAGGCATCGGCAAGCTTGTTAGTCTGGGAATTCCGTTGGCCAATAAAAGGGACGCTCAACCGAGTGATAAATCTGAAAATGAATTGACAGAACTTCCTCGAAGCTCAGCATGTAAGTTCAAGTATGGTGTTGTTTTGATGTGGTGTTGTTGGCAGGTGGTTGCGACCAGAAGAAAGGCTTACAGACAAGAGGAATAAGATCCCAGCCTTGTCAGCGAGCCCCTAACGCACCATCTCATGCGACCACTCGTTGAACTCCGTTGCAGCGTTTCTATCCAAATATCCTCTCCACGGTTACGGTTGAACCTCATCTTGCAAATATTTCCACATCATGCCCACACTCTTCTGCCTGCACAGACTACGGTGCTCGTGCAACCACCACAGAAGATGGACTTCTCCTTCTCCTTCACCATCACCACTACCTCACACCCAGTTCTATGAACTGGACAATGCCGGTGATGCAGCAGCCAGGTATCCGATTCCACATCTCCCTGCTAACGCAAAATATCGAGCACAGAGGGTCCTTCGCTTTGCTTCTTTTGCGGTGCCTGTTTGGTGGCTGATGGGTGCTTCACGAAGTAGGTGCTGTTCTTCCCCGGAGAGAATTCGGCAGCTATCTCGGCGTCGGGCATGTTGGTGGAGAAGTGCTGACACACCGGCAATTGATGGGTTCGTTCAACGGAACGTACGCTCCTAACAGGTTACGTTCTCCTGTACGCCTTCAAGGTCTATTCGAGTTTGACGATTTGACGGTCTGACGGAATGTTCGATCTGGTATCTAGAATAATACCACGAAAGAGTCACCTAAGCAATGGCGTTGTTCACTAGAGCCCTATGAATAAACCGACGGTCCCCAATTTTATCCGGATGGTTTGACACCAAGCTATAAGTGTCTTTATAGAAAAGTTAGTCATTGATTTTATAATTCAATTATAATTAACTTACCTCTCAAAGGAAAAGAACCCAACCGAACGAAGTCGTGCAGCACAGAAAATTCCACTCTATTCAAACTACCTAGACGCATCCCATGTCCGTAGTTAATACTCACCACGCAGGACCGACTAGTTAGATTGACGCAATGTTTCTGGGGGGGTGGTTCTGGTCGGCCGGGTACCCCCGAACGACGAGTGCTACACTGACGACGGACAGCGGATATGCCCCGAGGACTGGATAAGATCATCTCGGTTGTGGTAGTAATTGGATTTCCCACGGAAAAAGGCAGAGTCGATGCCAGCCATACCTGTGACAGTAAAGCTGCCCATCAGAGGACCACATCTCGATGTGTACTTTGAACGACAGCAGCAGCTCTTACAGCCACTCTGGGAAGATTTACCATCCGTTTTGGGCATGATTCTTGGATCCACGGACGTGACAATGTATCGTTTTGAGTCACGTCAACCACACATTCCGAGGATCAACCGGAATCGATTTTTACTTGACCACACCTAGAGAATCCGTATCTAGGTGGTTGGGTATATCTGGTTGCCCGTAATATTGCATGACGCTGATGTTTCGAGGTTGGAAGTCCGCCTTGTGTGGCTCGCCACTACGCCCTAGATGAGACAGAACGGTGATCAAGAGATTCGGAGATGCAGGACACAGGCTGAATATGAACCCAGCAAGGGCATTATTTCACCACTGCATCCTTCGAATTATAATTTGTTATAAAGGTCTTTGCAGGTATTAAGATGCATCCCGGCGGAATGGACTCGGGCATTGCCGGTCAATCAATGCAGCCCTACCTTTGTCAGCCATGTCAAGAACCCGGTATGATATCACCCCTTTGTTTGTACTGATATATAGGATAGGGCATCACCCATAATTTAGATAACCTCTCCAAGTTGAGAAAAAGTCGAAGTGTATTCATATTTTTTTTAACATGGTTTCCGCGAGTACGATAGGTCGATAAGTAGCAACCTTTTCCTGGGAAGCTGCTTATTGTCTGGGCTGGTGAGACGAAGCAATAACCGTGGACGACCGCAGAGCGAGGAGCCGACTAACAGCGCCAGTACGAGTAGATAGGTCGTATTCCCTTGTTCAGATGGGGCCAAACGCGATGTAGAGACGACGGAAGCAGTTATCGAGGATACCTATAAGGAGCGATTAGCCTTTAATACACTCAGGAATCTTCGTCATTCCCTGGCTGAAATGAAGGCTAGCAAATTGAACTAGGGCCCCTGGTGACATCAACATCGTACGATATGACCATGGGTAAGACAATTCTGGGGGATTTTTGATCTTTATTTTTATGAGTAAATATGATACGTAGCTGGAGTTCACGGTCTACAGAAGGTACCAATCTATTCTCGAAATATATTGATCCAATCAAAACCACAAAGCTGTAACGCACATCTCTGCGCGTGCAACAGGTTGCCACCAATTTCTCTATGTTTAAGAGCACTGCAGTCTAAGGAACTTTAATGCTACGACCTACATCCTAACCTACATCTTATACGACGGGTACGTTCGAAGGTTTTGCAACAATGGAAGAGTCCTCTGTCTACAGACTACCGGTAATGGGAGAAAGTTAGTGGTACTGGGTTGGGACTACGAAGGGTCCGTGCGTACGGTCCTTCACGCAAATTTGGTCACCAACCACTTATAGAGTCCCGGGTTGCTTGATAAAAAGCAATAGCTAGACCACCAGGAGGTCTAATACTGGAGGTTCCTAAGTGGGTACATTTCTGGTAGATGATCAGCAGACTCCCTGATGTTGATGATTCCTCTAGTGCAAACCATGTCTTTACGGGCATAGATTTTCTTGTCCACCCCAATTCAGGAGACAGGAAGCAGTTATTCTCAAAATATTGTTACATCAGGTACAATTTTGAGACACGCTTAGTTCTTTCATGGGTTCGCTGCGACAACTAAAGGACTTGCTGTATTCGGAACGAGCAGTCTTGATACTGCTTAGACCACCATCAATGGAAGCTTGCGATCGTCAACGCCGCGCTATGTCACTGCCCACGGCTTTCCAGCTGATGCATAGATAAGGAGAGGAGTCAATTGTAGTATGGATGAAACTGGGGGTGTAAAAAGCTACCAGGTACCAACTCTTCTGCCGTGGAAGGGTGTATGAGCTTGAAACATTTCGACTGACACGACTTGGACATCTTTCTCGAATTGTTTAAGTGTCTACGTTGTCTGAATGCTCTCCCGAGGTTACACCTGAATCCTCCGAATTCTGCCGAGAGTGGGCACGGACCGTTGAAACTATTTCCGACAACTGATCTCCTGTATCCGAACTGAACTCGAACCAATGAGCATTATTGGGAATGTTGCTGGCGCATATCAGTAGGTGGATCACCGAGATATTGGATATTTGCGCCAATGACAGATCTGTAAGTTGAGTCTATTTTGATCCAACAGCACTGTGGAATGAGCTTGTTGTAGAGTTCATCGCTGTGCGGGTATAAACCCGTGTCTTATAAAGTGTATCTTCAAATGAGAACCGAACTGGACCTGCAACGTAATGCGGCTTCAAGGCAACAGAGATCATGGTGGCTGAGTTGCAAGGAGTTTCCAGTCAGATACGCGTACGCCTGTATCTTTTTGGTGGCTTAGAAAGCTGTATGTATGCTACCGCTGCTTCCCTTTACTGTATATACCGTAGATATAGGTAAACGGAAAATGTAATATTAAAAAATCAACTTTTACACAAACAACCTGCCTTCAACCCCCCAAATTCTCTACGCGAACACCCCCATCACTAGAGTAGGAAGCAAAGGCTCCCCTCAACTCCCGAACCGAGAATATCTCACTTCGATCATGAGATCAGAACACTGCTTTTAAGCTGGTGTTTCTGATGTTGCAAATCCGCCAAAATCTCAGTCTAGGAAAACCGACTCTAGAGTATGGTCTCCCAATGAAACTAATATCCGGCATTACTTATTTGATACTCCTAAGCTCTGACTGAGTGTTGCTGCAGCTTCTGGTAGATGCTTCTCTTGGTGGTTGCTCTTGTGCAGATATTTTGTTTTCAGTGCTTGTTTTTTTGGCGTAGGAGACCACCTAAACCTCCTAATCAGATCGTTACACAAGCTAGACGCTTTCTCGTGCTCGTTTGCATTCCCCGCTTTTCCATTTCCCCCATTCCACCACACCTCTGCACCCGACCTCACATTCTCTCTTCAGCGTCCTCAGCAGCTAACAAAAACTAGCTGAAGTAATAGAATGTACGAGTGAGTGTTCCATATCAGCCTCTTCCACCCGATTTAACTATGCTAGCCTCAATTTCTCACGAGGCATTGTGTAATTTAATATCAGATTTGGACTCTGTTATGAAAAGACGACAATTGCAACTCTCATCCAGTGCTTACATCTTCCCATATAACGCAGAGCATCTGAGTGTCTGGTCATTGAAAACCGCCAATGACTACGTCTTTGTGAGCGGAGATTACATGGATCCAAAACTTGCGGACAGTATGTTCCTGACATTAGCGCGGAAGCGGAAAGCTGGACTGGAGGCAATGCGGATGAGGAAAGCTAGGCTAGAGGCAGACGGCAAAGGTTAGTGCAGGAACGAGGGTACGGAGAGCTATGGCGAATAGACGGATTTCAAGAGATTGGTTAAGGCCCGGGAAGACGGCGGTTGAGATGTCGTAGGTATGAATAATTCTAGACAGATGCATCAAATCACGATGTGTTTGGATGTTTGGACCCATTCGCGGACTCAGTCCACCTGTGACGACTCGGCTGCTACATCTCATCCCCTGTGTGCATCGTTACTTCACCCACCATCTCCCTCCGTGTCTTAATTCTATATGTAGCACACGGTCCCTTCCACATCCCTACTATATGACACAGGAGGCACGAAATCAATTTCACGAAATTTACCCGACCGAGTGTGATGGCAAGCTTGCGAGCAACACACGCCCGAACTCGCCTCCAGCTCCTTCGGGCCAACTTTGAGAGAACCAGCAGAAGTATGGAAACATATTTTTCGGGGTACCGTATGGTTTCCACACGCGTGTTCCCTTGTTGCAACCCATGAAGGCCCAAGCAACAGGCAGTGCAGACGGGAATCTGAATAGCCAAAAACTGGAAATCTTTAAGGTTACTAGTAGCCTGTTGTAAGCCAAACTTTGCCTCGGTCGAAAGCTCGTTTCTGGGCGAAGAAAGTCTTAGAACGACAACAAAGGTTTGCCCGAACCTTAACTCGCAGACAAATGCACCGTCACATGAGAAAACGCCAGGTATCGTATCGTTTCACCTCAAGAGCCCAAAGAGTGTTCTCCCTCCTTCTATGTCCAAAAGAACCGGTAAAGTCCCAGCCCAAACAATCCCGCCGCTGTGCCCTGGATACCAAGCCGTCGAATCCCGATACCAAATCTTGTGTTTGCCCGTGCGATTTCAGCTTCCTTGGCAGCTAGCTGCGACAGTCCTGAGATGTAGGTATAACCTCCGAGACCCATAAATGCGAGTGATCCTATGGGTGAGAGTGATTGTTAGCATCGCGAGGAGAACGAGGAGAGGAAAAGGAAGGGTATACCAATGACTCTACAAGGTGTACAGTCGCCTCGGTCCTGGGCGAGGGCTTCTCGGAGCGTTATTTCATCGGTGGAAGGTAGTTTGACGGGCATCGTGCTGACGATCAAGAGGTGAGGTCCAGAGTAGAATTGTGGGAGACATTTGAGAACTAACTAAACGTTGAGCCGCGGCAGCTAAGCCGCAAAGACGTCACCACACAAGCATCCCCACCTGCGAACTCCCAACCGCCCACACTACATATAACTCACCACCATGAGCGCCATCGACGCTCTCTACGTCTTCGACCGCTTTGCGCCTACTGCCACCATAATACTGCAGCACGAATGGCGTTCCAGACCTCCCACCGCTCCCACATCTCTCCTCGCCCACTACAATGCTCATCCGCTTCCTCGTCCATCCCTTATCTACATCCCGACCACAACACCTCCAACACTCCTCTTCAGCCTGATCCATAGCAACCTCCTCTTACTTTCTCCCGCTACCTCAGAGATCGAGCCATTGCTGGTCCTAGAGTTTCTCCACCGCACGGTCGATGTGCTGGAAGACTACCTTGGCGCGCCGCTGCTAACCGCAAAGATTGAGTCAAATTACGATATCGTTGCGCAACTGCTATACGAGATGGCTGATGATGGATTTCCTTTTACTACCGAACCTAATGCGCTCCGAGACGTTGTTCTCCCTCCGAGCATAATCGGCAAGCTATTCGGGAGCGTCACTGGCCTCCCCAGGTGCGTCCCTAATAGTTGTGAGAACCCTTCCATACACTAACAGCCACCCAAAGCAATACACTCTCCTCCCTCACCCCTTCAAATGCGATTCCCACCACCCCATGGCGCCGCGCAAACGTAAAACACACTAACAACGAACTTTACGTCGATATTCTCGAGCTCGTCACTGCCACTATTGCCCCGAGCGGCCGCCCCCTTAGTGCGCGCTCAAACGGTACCATAGCCTTCAACTCGAAACTTTCCGGCGTCCCCGACCTCCTCCTTACCCTCCAAGCTCCAAATTCTCATAAACAGCAACTTGGCGCCGCCCCGACCAGTGTTATTTCATACCCAGTTTTCCACCCCTGCGTGCGTCTTAGCCGCTGGCGCGATCGCCCCGGAGAACTCTCTTTTGTACCCCCCGACGGGAAATTTATACTCGCGAGCTACGAGGTTGATCTATTACCGACGCAGAAAACGCCACTGCAGCTGCCGGTGCAAGTGGAGATGAAGACAGCGGTGGGCCATGAGGGTGATGAGTTTGAGGTGCGCGTCTTGATATCAACAACATCGCTCACGCCTACTTCAGGAAATGGTAGTTCACCGGCGTTTGGGAGCAGGAGTGGGAGTACAAGGAGCCCCGCATTCGGGGGGAGCAGCAACGCACCGTCAGTGGAGGAGGTCACCATCACCATTCCTTTACCGCCAATAGTTAAAACTCTCGTAGCGACGCGATGTAGCAGGGGAGAATTCCACCACGAGAATAGAGAAATCGTCTGGAAGATCCCCACCACCGGGTCCGGCTCAGCGCCGTCGTCAACCGCAACCTTTAGGACTGGGGTGCAAATCCGCGGCTACGACGCCGATGATGAGGATGATGACGGTGATGGATCCGAAGAAGGCGGTAGCAGCAGCGGAGGGAATAAAGCGGCCGTGGCGAGGAAACGGAGGATAGAAATGGCGATGCCTAGGTGTGCAATTGTTGGGTTTTCGGTGAAGGGCTGGTTGGCGAGTGGGGTCAGGGTTGAGAGCTTAAAGATTGTGGGTGGACGAGGTATCGGCGAGAGTGTAAAGCCGTATAAAGGCGTTAAGTATATCACTAGAGCTGGAGGCGTGGAAGTGAGGTGTTGATGGTGATGCAGGCATGGTTAGATGGTAGTACATGATTTCTTCTATGGCGTTTGTTTTGATATTGGGTTCTGGGCTGGCTGGGTAGATTTTATAGAGAGCGGATTGGAGAGCGGCTCCGGATGGATATGTGGGTGGTTTTTGAGTCGAGCTTCAACGTGTATTATCGGAATAAGTGGTCGCTCATAATTCCAGCAATACAGCCGCTTAAGAATAAGCCGCACCTGGAGTATTGCCTCTAATTTTTCTTCATTCTAGTCAAAGGGACCTGGTGATCATTTTCAGAATGTAGCGTCTTCTAACGGATATAATTACTTCCATGCTTACCTGAGTGCGTTGGGGCTGGTCGGTTTTTTTGTTTTAATCATACTGTATTCACTCTACTTAGAGTATGACAGCCCCTTAATCCCCTCCGCCTCCGGGCTGGCCGGCTAGATGGCGGAGCTCCACTCCTGCTACCCGTCGTCCCCTTCGGGGCCGGTCGGTTGTGGGGTGCGGTGGGGCAAGTACTCAAACCATTCCCAATACCGCGAGGGATATGGTCATTGAGGTTCGCTTGCAACACCAAAGTACTGGCTGTGCCATTTTTTTATTGAGCATAATCAAAGAGAGCAGGTGATCACAATCAGGAACCTGGAGCTTAGAGCTTCCCTCGACGGCCCGAATTGTTTGTTGGTGACTTCGTGGTTGATCTGACATGCTAGATAAGTGATAACCGCGTGGAATTACCTCACAGCGCTTAGCTCGGAATCCATCCTCTTCCCTTAACTCGCTTTCATTCAAATGAACATACTTAAGTATACAAATCGAAACACAATCCAATTAAAAGACTAGCTATGACCACACGTCTCTCTCACCCGCTGATCGAATTCTGATACCCGGTAAGGACGGAAATTGTGACAAGTTGAGGTGTATGATATCATCAGAGTTTTGAAGGACACTTCGGGGCACTGCGTTCATCCGTGTTGTCGGCCGGTTACGGCACTTGAGCTTGGCTCCTCCTCCACCGTCGCCGTCTCTTCTAGGCCAATATGCAATGAGTCGTTTTGAAGTTGCAAAATATCATCCTGAAGAAGTGAACCTCGTCAGCAGCCGGTCCTAGAATCAACCGACGCTTATTCGTCTTTATCAGTTTGGGGCGAACGAAGGGAGATCGCACATCTGTAAGTGGTTCTGGAGCAGTAATGACCCAATGGTCTTCACTCACGCCCTGTAGGAAGACGAATTCATTAGTATTAAAACAAGCACTTGGGTGTTATGGTGGGACACACCTCAATTTCTAGTTCTTCGCAACTCGGGAAGCGTCTCTTCAGGAAATCTTCAAGTACTTCCTCCTTGATATGCCGCGCGGGCAGATCTTGCCTGACTAGCGTCGCCGACCGCCTTGATTCATCGCCAACGGCGTCAGGTATGTGCAGCCGAGCTGACAGGTCCGAAAGCCATTGTTGCATTCTGGCTGTATAACTTTCAGCGTAGACTTCCTGCGAAGTAGGTCCACTTTGGGCATCCTTCCCGAGACTTATATCCTTCGATAGATCCGCATCAATCCTAATAGTGTTCGTAGGTTCACCGATATTATCATCTTCCACGTCTTTCGGACGCAATCGTGCCGATGATTTCTCTTCTCTCCACTCCGACAGTGATGCGGCCGAATCTTTGGTGTCTGGATGGTCTATTCCTAGTAAGCGGCTACGAAGGGCCACAACTTCGGACATTAACGTTATGGATTCATCGATCCGACCCCTCGAGTTGACTGTGATTGCGAGATTTTTCATGCTCTCCAGGGTATCTGGATGCTCTTCACCAAGCACTCTCTTTCTCTTCTCTAATACTCGTAGCCCCAGCTCCTCAGCTTCGCCCAACCGCCTCTGCTTATTAAATGTGATTGCAAGATTGCTCATTCTCTCCAGGGTATTTGGATGCTCTTCACCAAGCACTCTCTTCATCTTCTCCAACACCTGCAGCCCCAGCTCCTCGGCTTCGTTCAACCGCCCCTGCTTTTCAAATGTGATTGCGAGACCCGACATGCTAATCAAGATATCTGGATGCTCTTCACCAAGCACTCTCTTTCTCTTTTCCAACACTTGCAGCTCCAGCTCCTCAGCTTCGCTCAACCGCCCCTGTTTACGAAATGTAACTGCAAGACTTCTCATGCTCTCCAGGGTATCTGAATGCTCATCACCAAGCACTCTCTTTCTCTTCTCCAACACTTGCAACCCCAGCTCCTCAGCTTCGCTCAACCGCCCCTGTTTACGAAATGTAACTGCAAGACTTCTCATGCTCTCCAGGGTATCTGGATGCTCATCACCAAGCACTCTCTTTCTCTTATCTAACACTTGCAGCCCCAGCTCCTCGGCTTCGCTCAACCGCCCCTGCTTATCAAATGTGACTGCAAGACTTCTCATGCTATTCAGGGTATTTAGATGCTCTTCACCAAGCACTCTCTTTCTCTTCTCCAACACTTGCAGCCCCAGCTCCTCAGCTTCGCTCAACCGCCCCTGCTTATTAAATGTAATTGCGAGATTGCTCATGCTCACCAGGGTATCTGGATGCTCTTCACCAAGCACTCTCTTTCTCTTCTCCAACACTTGCAGCCTCAGCTCCTCAGCTTCGCCCAACCGCCCCTGCATTTCAAATGTGATTGCAAGATCTCTCATGCTCTCCAGGGTATCTGGATGCTCTTCACCAAGCACTCTCTTTCTCTTCTCCAATACTTGCAGCCACAGCTCCTCAGCTTCGCCCAACCGCCCCTGCTTTTTAAATGTGATTGCAAGATTGCTCATGCTCTCCAGGGTATCTGGATACTCTTCACCAAGCACTCTCTTTCTCTTCTCCAACACTTGCAGCTCCAGCTCCTCAGCTTCGCTCAACCGCCCCTGCTCATAAAATGTGGTTGCGAGATTTTTCATGCTCTTCAGGGTACCTGGATGCTCTTCACCAAGCACTCTCTTTCTCTTCTCCAACACTTGCAGCCACAGCTCCTCAGCTTCGCTCAACCGCCCCTGCTCATAAAATGTGGCTGCGAGATCATCCATGGTCCCTAGGGTATCTGGATGCTCTTCACCAAGCACTCTCTTTCTCTTCTCCAACAGCTGAAAATACCGCTTCTCGGCTTCGCTCCACTGACCCTTGTCAAAAAGTGAACTTGCCCGCGCATTTTCTTGAATCCCAACTAACCAGCCAGGAATAAATCTCTATGTAGAACATTATTAACAAGAGACACGACTAAGCTCGAGCGTGGAGGAAAATTCGAAAGAGGCACTCATACCAGTCGCTTTGTAAACCACTTTGCAGCTAGCGGATTTCTTGATTCGCCTTCCGCAGCGGGGAACGCATCATGACTGCTTCTGCCTTCCTTGACTCGCTCATCATCGTTTATACCCTGTAACAGTCCCACATCGGGTTCTTGCTCCCCATTGCCCCTAGGGCTATCGCTTGAGCTTTTGGAGGAGTTCGAATCGAAATCCAGCTCGTCCCCTACCCCTGGCTCTCGGATTTCATCGTCCAAATCATCGGCCTGTGCTCCGTTAGAATTTGAATCACCAATTTCACCTTCATATGGCCTTGGAACAAATAACGCAATCTGTTGCATGTGTCGTGCCAAATGTCTCTGGAGGCGACCAGGAAGGTAACATGTGGGACATAGGGGGCATGTCTGCTCCGATTGTATTGTCCGCTCGCACCTGTCCACAGCAGTCTGCAAGCCTGGGTGTACTTGTCTCAAGTGCTCTCCGCAATCTGCGCTAGAAGCAAATATCTTGCCGCAGGAGTTGCAATACCACTCTTTTCGGTGGAGTTCCTGTTCGTGTTCAAACCACTCGTGCCGGCTGTCGAATAGGTGGTTTTGTTTTGGACATTCTTTGAATGTACAGACATATGGCTTGATATCTTTGAAAACGTGTCTCCTGTGTATAACAGTTAGCACCTCCCGCGACCACTTTCCAACAGAATCCCAAAGTTCCCCTCATGGTCACCTGTTTGCATTTTAAGACTAGTGCTGTGAGAATAATGCAAGCCTCTACTTACATCCAGGAAGTCTCTCCGGCAACAATTATCAAGGAATAACAATAAGGACATCGAAACGGTTCGTAATTATACGCACTATCCTGGTCTGGAGGAGGTGGCACACGAATAATCTCGGGACTACCAGCTTCGGATGGGCTATAAGAAGTTTGTGAGTGATCCGCGTCAGAGCGCAAATCTGTGATATCCTGTTCTACTTGAACATAAGTTTTCGAGACGGTGGTATCGGTTATGGTAGTGGCGGCAGCGATGGTGCCAGGAGCCCTTACGGAAGTGTCAAGGTTCTCATTTCCTCCTGCGCATTGGCTGGGTACCGTAAGCTCACCCTCTCCATCTTCGGCACCGGTGACTGCTTCCAGTGGTAACTTTATTCCCTCAGCAGCAGACGCATTAGATGATAGAAACTCATAACGTGCTGCAATTTTTTCATGATGCTTCTCGTGGTACTTCAGAAGCTGACGACGCTTTGTATTTGCTCTACTCAAACGCTCTATCAAAAATTCAGTGGCTTCAGGAAACTTTTCCCTCACGTGCTGTTGATCGAAATACTCGAAGCAGGAGACATCGATTTTTGAGCATTTTCGAAGCTTGTCGCTGGGGGCAGGATTCCGGATAGCGATTGAGAATTTGTAAAGGCAAGTAAGGATGTGATTGATGTCTAGCACACATCCTTCTAAGTTGTTGTTTGGTTTGAGTTTTTCTGGCTTGGACTCGTTCTCCGATGAAGAATCCGAGGAACCCGAGGAGTACGATTTGGAATCATGAAGAGATGTTTCTCCGGATGCAATAGCGATAGCTGGATTGTAGTTAACCTCACAGATACCAATGAAACCACTATGCATTGAGAGGCACCATCGTTTATTGCTTGATTAAGGTCCGCAAGAAGCTCGATAACCATTTGCTTCATGTTCGACGCTTCTTGGAGTCGGTGGTCTAGAGATACTCGGCCGACCCGATGTGCCCCAGCATTTTCAGCCCAAACACGATATCTCCCCCTATCGTTTTGAAGACCTTGTGGAATCCCATTGCCCCCCAGTAAGTGGAACAGTTTGTCGAAGGAAAGCTGGCAGTTGTGATGCAACGAGGCAATCGATTTCTCTGACTGGTAGCCGAAGTTATGAATCATCATGAATAGGTTACCAAAGGTAAGGGCAGTTAGGCATAGGTTTAATCGATCGCGTGAAGCGAGGGGTCGATATGGCTGCGGGCAGAGTTACACAGACAGTGAACCCCTGCACCACCATGAATATTTTTCAGCCAATAGTCCGCATGCACATTGCATATTGTATAGGTGATGTATGGCTTGAATAATCGGGCCATACTTATATTCATCGCAGCTGATGCGGGGTACGTTTCAGGCTTTGCCAGCAGCAGAATTCTTCAGCTTGAAGATCTCACACTTGAGTATTTGCAATCGAACCCCAGAAAAGTTGCTGCATTGTTGAGAATCAACTCAAACAGCACCTCTACAGTACTGAACGACAATGGCCGAAGCAGCGGGACTGACATTGGCGGTATTTCCGCTAGTGGTGAAAGGGCTGAGTGTCTATCTCGATGGATCTCGAAGAATCAAGGACTTGTGGCAGTGGAAACTGGGCTTGAGGTGTTTAATCAGAGAGCTAAAAGCAGAAAGTGTTTTATTCCACAATACCTGCACAAACGTTCTTAATGGGATTTTTTCACCATCAGAAGTGATTGAATTGATGAGTGGTAAGGGCTGGGACGATCAATTCATGGATGATCTTGGGGCGTGTTGGGGAGCGAAGAATGCGCATGTTTTTGTCGACGCGGTGAAGCACCTAAGTTCCACCCTTGAGGAGCTAAGAACAGGCCTTGGACTCGACGAGAACATGAAGGTATCTATACTAACCGGCTTTGAAGGAGACTCAATCTAATTGTTGCTCCCGATAGCCTGAATTACTCGACAAAAACGCACGAAGAAAGCAGTGGAAACAAATCAAGCTCGTCCTTGAAAAGGGTGAATCGGTGAAGGAAATATCGAGAATTAACAACCACCTTGAACGACTTGTCCTACAGTTACCCACCTCGATCCGGAGACTATCTCGGCGAGTCACAATTGCGAAGAATTATCTTCGCATTCGGGATCACGCTATCAGCCTCCACTCCATCTTTCACGATAAGTTTCAAACGACCCGTCTCTGCCAATGCTTGGCCATTCATAATGCAAACCTACAGCTTGCCCGTATCCCGGTGGACATGATTGGGAAACAACATGCCGTAAGATTCAACGTGTTGTTTTCGTTTGATACCAAGTCGCAGAGTTTTTCTGTGCCATGGAACTGGCGGGAAATGGAATTTGAACCAGTCGAGGCAGCTCCCCAAACGCAGCCTAAACCTGCTGATGCCACCGACCAGCAGCTACCGCAACTCAATATTGCAGCTACTGCTCCGATTAATAGTGGAAAGAGAGCCAAAGTCGTTTCTTTGTTCCGGAAAAACAAACCCCTGGACCCTCCAACAGCGGCGAGCAGCTCACAGAATAGCACAGAGTGAGAACCTCCATAAGTCCCCAACCTACTAAACCACTAACATCGACTCCTTCTTTCAGCCCGCCGAAAAAACTGAGATTCAACATCCCTCCACCTCCAACCAACAATCAAACCCCTGGGATACAACTACCCCCTTCCCACTCACCCGTAATTCAGAACCTATGCTTGACAATTGCCCAAGCAATAGGTCAGACCTCAAATCGCCCATTGGGGACAATACTTGGGGAGGGCGATAGGATGTGGCAGTGCCTATGTCCGCGTAAAGCCATTCCGTTCTCTCTCAACAAAGTAGAGGCAGTATCGATTGAGACATTACTCAAGCTAGGAATCCTTAGAGATAAAGAAGATCGGCTACGACTAGGAGTGGAGTTGGCCTCGTCCATGATGCAGCTCCATACCACTGAATGGTTCGGTGGACCGGGTGGGAGTTGGGGAAAGCGAGACATCTTCGTCCTCCGGAAGGCTGTCGAGCGTCAGGTGGTGGGAGGCGGAATGACTTTAGTTTGGGAACCGTTACTCGATAAGCCTTTTGTTTGTCGGACGTTTGGGTCTCAGCAAGGCTCAAATGGATCCAATACCAATAAGTCACCTGTTGCGGACTACGACAAGAACCTATTCTCGCTTGGTATCATCCTGATTGAGCTTTCTCTTCAATCTTGCATTGAGGACCTTCGAGACCCTTCTTGGGACCAAGAAGACAGGATCTCTCCTGTAGTCGGAACTCAAGGAACCCAGCCCCACCAGTTGTGCGACAATCCCGAATATATTACAGCCAACCAACGTATTGGCGAAGTGTTCAAAACCGAACAAGAGGATTATGGTCTTGCTGTACAGCGCTGCATCAATGGCATGCGTCTCCCAGACGAGGCCATAACAAAGAGCTTGGACAACCTCCAATACAAGAACGAAGTTCACGCGAATATTATCTCTCTACTGGAGAGGAACCTCAAGGTACACAACCCCACTTACTGTATAACACTTCCGAAGCTTAATGTTGATTTACTAGACATTCATCGGTTCTACTACCTCTAATGAGTGAAATTGAAGTCATGACACCGCAAATAGGAGGAGCTGCAGGGGTTTGTTACTGGAAGTGATGTGTTAGTAGGGAAAGGGTTGTGGGTGTTAATTCTGTGTTTGATAGTAGGATAGCCCTGACGCTATATAATCAATTCAAACATCGACAAATATCGTGCTATATACAGAAATCTCCAGGCAGTAGGTAAAAATACACCAAACGCACAAACCACCAATTGCAACAGGTCATGAATCACCAACACTCCTCCCTCCAGTATCTCAAAAACTACCCAATAAGCTCCGCATCAACATCCTTAGCATCCCTCAAACTCGGCGAAAACCTGCAGCTCTCCTTCGTCTCAAAATAAGGCTCAGTAGTGGTTTCATCCCTGCTATACTTCCTCCTAAAGAAATCCAATAATTTGATCGGAGGATTCTTTTCCCCATCTTGCTCCGATGCTTCAAGGCGCTTAACCCACTCCCGCTGGTCCACCGCCTCAAATTCCAAACCCGCGTGCTTAAGCGCAGTAAGAACGTCGCGGTTCCACCGCAGGGCCCTTGGATGGCAGACGTGAAAGACCGCACCGTGTAGCGGCATATACCCGTTGAGCCTCTTGTCTAGCAGCGAGAGGTCAACGACGGTATCCGCAGTAGTGTCAACTAGGAGCCAAGAGACTTCCTTGTCACCGTTTGATATTACCGGGAGGGCGCCAATTGTGGTTGCAGACTGGATAGTGAGAGGAATTGCTTCGATTGCGTTCCACATACCGAAATGTGTGTCACCAACGATCTGACCGATACGGAGTACACGCGCTGCAATATCAGCTTTTGCAGCTGCAGCGTGGCAGATGTACTTCGTCACGAGCTTGGAGTGTGCATATCCCATTGGCATTGCGTCTGAAAACTTTGGAAGGACTTCTGGGATGGTTGGGGTGCCCATTGCCATTGCCGTGCTGACGGAGGTGATGAAACTGAAGGTGGGGATATTGGCGTGTGACGAGGAAAGGCAAAGGTTGATCAGGTTCCAGGAACCTCGGATGTATTGCTGTTCGAAACTGGAGACATCCATGTTGAAGTTGACACTCCATGCGCCGTGGATAATGGTAGTGACTTCGCAGGTGATCTGGTCTATGGTCCGTGTTGGAAGACTAAAGGATTCTTGGCTCAGGTCTGCAGGAAGAGCGATGATCTTGTGCTTTTGTTGCTCTGTAAGACGGTGGAGGTGGAGTGCTTTGTGAAGTGCGTCAAGAACACGCTGGGAGCCAGCGTCCGGGCTGTTGGCTCGGACAAAACAGTAGACCTTGTGGACGGCGGGGCGTTGGATGAGTGTAGATAGAATATGAGCTCCTAGTGAGCCAGTGGACCCGGTGAGAACAACGTATTCTCCGTCCACCACAACACTTCCAGGGACATGGGTCTTGAATATGGTGTATTTTTCGACTAAATTCTGCATGATGTCTTCTGCTGAGCGCTCCTTTCTACGGCGCTACTCCTCAGGCTGAACGAATAGTGTGTAAGAGCGTTTACATTGGAATTCTCGAACACGATGTTAGAATTCAAAACTTTGCCGTCTGTTTCAATTTCCTGTCCAAGCTTTCTGCGTATGCTAATTGCCATCAAGGGGTCCAGTCCCAAAGAAAAGAAATCAGTGTCATTCTTCAGAATGCTATCATCTTCCATCTGAAGAGCATTTGAGACGGTATCACGAATAAGCTGACGGATCTCGGCTTCGGAGAGATCTTTACCCGGCTGGGCTTCATTGCGCTCGATGCTGTCGTAGTATGATTGAATATCATGGCCAAAGGTTTTGAGAAATGCGGCGCGGACTCTATGAAATATATCAATAAGCCACGACATCTTCCTATGAGAATCTGGGGTAACTTACGCGGTTCCTTTGTCGGTCCTGGGGAATTCGGTGCCCGGTCTCTTGACAATGACAGCGTCAGGGTGGGTTTTGGTATAGGCAGGGACCAACGAATTTCCTGTTTTTACATCAGGCCAAATGCTTGAAATTATTTCTTCTCGAGTCATCCCGGTGGTATAGTCCGAAGCTATTACGATTAACCCCAGTGTAGACTTTCCAGCTCCAAATAAGACTGCCTCAGTAACATAGCGGCTTCTTCGGGTAGCATTCTCGAGCGGAATTGGACTTGTCTTCTCGCTATTCGAGAAAACAATTATATCGTCGACCCGGTCTATGTACTTGTACACGTTAGGGTTCATCGGATGCCTCAGGAAGAGATCTCCGGTAGCAAAACTTCCATCAGGGCGGTTGGAAGTAACCAATGCTTCCCAGCCAGGGAGAACGACAGGTTGATAGAGTCCGCCACCTTCGGGCTCCCAACGTACGTGAGGTACTGCAGCTGGAATAACCTGAAGCCAGTTCCAATTTTCCTTTGAGTATCTCATGAGAAATCCGCCTTCGGTACTTCCGTAATAGTTTCCCAATTTCACACCCTCGCTAACAAGATTATCCCCCAAACTTTCTGGGCAACTGGCTCCTCCGTACACGATTTCTTTCAGCTCCCTAAGCTTTGGTATAGCACCGTCGGTTTCGGCAAGGAGTTTTATGACATAAGGTATGGTGAAAAACACTTCCGATGAAGTGGCTTCAATAGCTTCAAGAACGCTTGGTCCAGTTATAGGGAGGTCTCCGTTGCAAAAGGAAACTTTCTGGCCAACGATAAGGCTGTTGATAAAAGTATAGAGGTTAAAAGTATGAAATAGCGGTAGAGTCACCAATCCTTGGTACAAAATATTTATGGCTGAGACGGCCGCGAGATATGCTCTATGAGTTTGTCCAATTGGTTTCGGCAATCCCGTCTGCAAGAAATTAATATGCTAGGCTATATCTCTTAGCTCTGGTGCATACGCTTCCGCTAGAGTGGATTATCCATCCTATCTCATCTGTCTCCTCAGGATCGATATTCGATTGGAGGGGTTCCAAATCTTCTGGTTGTGAGGTTATAATGTAGCAAATGTCAACCATGGACAAAATATCCAAGGCCCCATGCTTGAGTTCTCGGGTTTGATCCATGATCATTTGATACCCAGGTTGCACAAGAATAATCGAACACCCTGTCTCTTCCAGTAGATAGAGATATACAGGGACAACAAGTCTTGTCGAAAGAAACAAGCAAGTTAAGCCTAGTCGTTGAAGAGCAAGATAGGTGATAATATATTCGATACTTGTGGCGCCCAAAACCGCAACAATCAAACGAGGATCATCGGATGTTTTCCGTAGTTTCGGCAGGATTTTAACATATCTTTATGCAACTCGTTGGGTCATTAAATTAAGCTCAGAGGCAGTATGGTCTACATAGTTATGACCGTCGTTAGGGTACGACAGGATAGGGATATTTGCATGCGTTATGGCTCGAGTTTGGACAAGTTCGTCAATGGTGCGGATTGGAGAGTCCGGCATGACTGTCAGGTAATGTTTACCAGTACAATGCTGCTTTTTGTAGAGATGGTTAACTGATGAAATTTATATCAAGTGGGAATAATACGCCAGCATATACGCACCTAGCACGTATGAAGTTGTGGACTGCCTAGGGCTTGAGCTATTCACCAGCATATTCTGTATCTGATCCTTATATACCCACTTCGTTCCAGCTCCGTGCTAAGGACCAGAGGCAAGAACAATGCGTCATCGCGGGATTGGCTGTTTGCGGGAATCGGCACGGAAGCCAAGTTCCACTTTCATCGTGAAGCTCGCGCTGAGCTAGAGGAAGCCGACCGCGAAAAGCCGAAGCCCTACCTTGTATTAAGCATTTCAAATGTCACGTGGCGATTTTCGATATAATCCCGAGCGACTCGGAAGTGGTCCGTGTTAGTGTTGGATGCTAGGCTTTTACAAACCCTCACTCGCGGATGGCAATTTCTTGGTGCTGGATGATAGAGAATCAAATGACCTTTCAGGGATCAAGAAGTCATTTCCATGCCAATATGCACCAAGAAGTTCACTCTGGGCAAAGCTTGCGTCGGGTCAGTATATAGGATATCCGCCGTACCAAGCCGTGTACTTCAACAAACGTTAGGTAGGGGTAGAATGGTGGGGGGAACATAGGAACAGCAAAAGCGTTGGGACTAGGAGGTAGTTTATTCTTGATGCATTGCTCAATCCTCAGATATTCTACTCCTCCACGATTATAGGTGGCCATCCCTTGTGAGCACGCCACAGATTATGGAGAGCTCCGCCATTAAAACACAATGCTTTCAACCAGAACTTACGGACAGTCGGTACTTGTGAATTTTGCGGGATTGACATACTGATTTGTTTTTTTGGCCTGGGGGCACGTCTTCCACGCCAGAAGTGAGATAGTAGGTATCATGAGACGCATCCATGCCGTTGAAGATAACCCCCAACCCGTAAATGCCTTACGTCAACACATTCATACGCTATATCTCGCTGCCTAAGTTGTGCGGAGTAGGTATGTAATCGTTGGATTATAGCCATCATTATCACCGCAACTTAAGGTTTCCTGCACGTACAACTGCTGCCGGGCGGCGGCGGCGGCGGCGGCGGCGTTTTGCGTTCTATCCGTCAGCAGCTCAAGGGCGATGAAGAGAGGTGGAGATAAACTGCTTGTCAAACACCTATCACACAAATCACAACACTTCACACGGCACTCGACATAAACATTTCAGCTTTTTATTGTATCCTGTTTCCCCCCCTACCGAACAAAGTAGCCATCGCGCAGACTAACCAACCATACACATACAAAATCCACTGAAAGGGAAACGGGGGTCGAGGAATTGGAAGTAAAACAACTAGAAGGAAGAAAAACACAACATAACACAACATTTCAAAAAACGATTTGGTACAGTGTCTGCCTCCTCATTACACCCCACCCACTCTTCCCATCATCTCATCCTACACCGCCCACCACACCGCGTATTGAAAGCTGCCAATGTTACAGACCAAAACCTAGACAATTTTGTAGTGACATAAGTTAGAAAGAAAGCACACAAAAGGAACGCTAAGTAAAGAAGTGAAAAGACGCCACCGGGCAGACAAAGAAAAACTAGGACCCAATATCCGAAGATTCCGGGTGCACAGTCCAATTTTCATTATCAACCTCAGCCCAATCCGACCCCGAGGTGGTCCGAGCATCACTTGTGGTGTCCAGAACACCAAAGTTATTATTCGATGCCTTCTTTTGAACAACTGGCTTGGTAGCCTTCGGCTGCTTCATGGGCTCGGGAGTGGGGACGGGCTTAGGCCTGGAAGCTTCGTCGCTGCTCTTCCCTGCGTCTGTATCCTCTGCCTTCTTAGCGCCGCGAGTCTTCTTCTTGACTTGGTTCCACTCTGGCTCGGGAACCATGACGCCACGAGGGATGGATTCCCAGGAATCACCGAGGGTAGTACTCTGCTGTATTTTCTCATTATCACTGTCAGGAGTGAAGGTGTCGAGCAATGCGGAGCTTGCAGGTGCGGAGGGTGCAGAGGGTGCGGAGGGTACAGCGGGAGCGGCAGGAGCCTTCTTGGCCCCTACCTGGGTCCAGGCGGACTCTGCGGCTGCGTGAGCCTGGTTAGGTCTGTTCTTCTGCTGGGCAGCTTCCTCGGCCCTCATGGCTTTCCGGTGCTGCTCGAACCTGGCTTGTTGGTCCGCTCGCTCCATCTCCCTTTCAGCCTTCTTTTTTTCCTTCTTCTTGGCGTTCTTGTTTACGTGAACCCCGGCCTCAGGAGTCGAAGCAACGGTTTTCTTCTTTTGTCCCCGGGGGAGCTGGGTGGGTGCGCTGATTCTAAGAACGCCAGGTCCACCGGTAGGGGTCTCGAGCATGTCGCTAGGATCGGTCGAGCTCGACTTCGGGAGGTAGTCGGACTGGGTAAGGGGGGTAACTTCCTCTTCATCGATATCTCCATCGGCTCCAGCAGATGAGGTCTGGGAAGCTGCATAAGGAGACGGGGCAAGGTTACCGCCCTTGCGGGAAGCACCGAACTTTGGGCCATCTCCTGCCTTCAGTCTCCTTGCAACATCTCGCAAATCCACCTCCTGAGCGACATCATCGTCAGACTTGTTTCCACTATCGTCGGTTGAGACCACCTCCTTCGCTGTAGTAGTGCTCTTCTTCGCCTTCTTCTTCGTTTTCTTTTTGACATCGCCAGTTTCTGCCCCACTCCCCAACGTGCTTACAAAGACGGACTTTGGCTTTTCTTGTAATGGTACATGTTTTTTTCCTCCTGGAGTCGGTGTCTTACGTTGGCTGACGTAGTAGATCGCCCCGATAACGGATAGGAATACTGCCCAAGACAGAATCGGACCCATGATGGCCATATTAACTCCTCAGCTAGACCACCAATCTGACGCTTAGAGATTCGTCAAGGAGGATGCGAACAAGGACACTTGAGTTGAAGAGTGGAGAGAATAAAGAAGGCGGTAAAGCTTCGGCGCGGTCAGTGAGGGAGAATAACGTGGAAAGTACATACGGTCCGCAATACCTTAGAGCTCAGCCCCTTAATGGCAGCCACCGACGTTGGTGGAGTTGGGAAGCGGATCCACTCGAGTTGGTTGGTGCCGTTGGGTGCTGCAGGGAAAGACACAAGGTTGTGCTGTGTGCTGTGAATGTTGGTCGAGGTGATCAGTGGGTGGACGAGTTAGTTGAGTACAGAGGTGGTTATCGCGTTCAACGGATCTTAGAGGAAGGAAGGGATGAGGAATGATTCGATGAGATGACGATGATGTGATTTAACGACAGACGATAGTGAAGGGGAGTGAATTGTAGCGGATAAGAATGAGAAAGAGAAGAGGATCAGCAGCAGTTGTAGGAGTAGCTGGACCGTTACCGTGTCTTCTTCTTGGAACTTCTCGGGTTAGTTGCAAGTAAGTCTAAGAGAGCTCCTCGTTCATCAGTACAACCCTGTCGCCGCAGCCACTCAGCCTGCTTCTTGGAAGATGGAGCCGCGCGCCCCATTGGCTGGAAGAGGACACGCAACGGTATTCTTCAAAGTTTCCGTTTTACCGGCTCCCAACTTGTTGCTACTCGCGAGGCTAACCTTTTAGCGACAAAAGAGAAATACTCGAGTACCGATACCTCTTCCACTCTCCTACAGTGAAAATGCAACCTGGTTCACATAGAGTTCTGAACACGAGATTGCGAGATGACAAGATGACATGATACCTATCTCAACTTCCTTCTCGATGCTATTCGCCGACGCGTCTCCTCCCACCCACCCCTATTTACTCGACACCTTGCAGATTTGATTTTTTTCGCTGGGTTACAGCCGATTTCCGGATCGATCGCGAAGGTTTAGTCAGATCCCAAGATTCCCAACAGCTTTCACCTTGTAGATACAAAGTGAATACCAAACATAAATCTTCTCCGTCCAAATCACTCGCGGACGAAATGGACGAATATATATGGCCAGAAGGGTGGTACATAACGACAAAAAAAGGATGAATCCTTCTACTGCATCGTGAACCGGCCCAACGAATACCTTTCATTTCCGGTGGATTAACTTTCGGAAAGCCAATGTAAAGTGATGGAAGTGTGGTCCCACCACTGCAACTTTGCTACGGACGTTCGTCGCTAGGGATAGCCGCTACCTGTTCCTCACGGAAAACGAGCTCATCTTCAATGGCATGGGTTGCAGTGCATCAATGTTGACTACCAGCCGATCTCCCGTTCAGAGCAAAGTTTGTGCCGCCCTAGCGCTGGTAGAGAAGCCGCGCCAACCCCAGTAAGCTGTTGGAGGGAGATGAACGGAAAGTACTCATGTCGCCGAAAAGTCCCCGTTTCACGTGACATCAAGGTTAGGTTTGCCAACCGAACATTGCTGGAGCAGCGAGGCGCGTCGCGAGAGCTTAAGAGCGGTCACGACAATGCCATTCCACCAACAATGAATCCAGAGCCACTACAGCAAAAGCTTCATTCTTGTGGTGCTGTTTCTGCACTCGCTGCCCTCTTGCCTACTGCTTGCTGCCCCAGCAAAGTCCGGTCGGCAAACCTAACCTCGATGTCACGTGAAACGGGGACTTTTCGGCGACATGAGTACAGTGACCACCCGATTGCGAATACCACTCAGTTGCGAATCTAGTAGTTATGCTTGGTTACATCTCGACAAGGGTTGTGTTGCAACCGTGGTTTGTATGGGATTCGCAACCGGGGGTATTCGCAATCGGGTGGTCTGTCACTGTACTTTGAGATCTTACTTCTTATAGAAACGCGGCTGCGCTTGTCTTGCTCGGCGAATTTCTGCTATGTATGAATACTCGTCTCCGCCAATTTGCTGTGGCCGGCGTTTGTTTGTTTGTAATCATAATGTATTCGGCCGCTTGCGGCCATGACATACAGATATTTCTTCCACCGCCCCCCCAAAATTCCAATCGCTTCCTCAGGGTTTTCAGCCCCTTGGCAAAGTTGTGAAAGCCGTACTCTTTGCAACCTCCACTTTCCCGTCCTCCCGCGATAAAGACCGCCCAATGTTCCTCCACCTTTCGGTGGCTTCCCATTCGGATCCCTACCCGGTTCACCCTAAACAGCCTTACCAATCCAAACCACCTTCCAATTCCCTTCCAAAGAAAGATTTATTTGTTAGCTGCCCCCATTCCTTAAACCTGCTTGCCCCACTTAGTCGACACCCTTCTTGAAATTCCTCGTTATCGCCCTCCGGGGTTTCATATGATATTATCGCAGTGGAATACCCCAACCGTCGTGAGACAGGATTTGTAGGTCCGGAACTGAAAGACTCCCTAGGTCATTCACGGTGAACTGACCATTGTAGGGCTGTAGGTGGGTGGGCGGATGGTTGACTACAAAGCTACACTTGTACTGGTGCTTGCAGTGCTCGAGAAGCGAGTCTTTTGTTCAGCTGCGGCTGGCGTCAGTTGCTTCTGTGCGCAGCAGAATCGCGCGCAAAGTTGTCGGATCTTCCCCTTTCTCAAATAGGCTTAAGAGTCTTTTCCTGCTCTAGAGTAGTTACTTAGAGGTTCCTCGCTGCAACTTAGGAGGTCAAGAGGGAGTGATATAATAATGCGGTGGGCGGAATAGGATGAGAGGTTTGAGTTCAGGAGGGATTAGAGTATCAATCATAGTGCATATATATAGAGAGAGTATTTATATATCAGGTTGTTATGTGATCTGTAATGCAACTTTATTTGATCGCAGCTAATATTGCTATTACTATAATGGAGATCCAGACAGGAGCGTATCTCGGTACGCTGCATCACAGACAAGACTCTCCTCTGTCGGAATGAAGGGATCATTTTGAAAGGACATGATCTAAACCGCCATATGCAAACAACTTATGCTAGTGGCTTCTACTATTAGTTGGCTGTGAATAAATGCAATTGAGGTTGGGATTGCCATTTCCAACTTTGTTGGATGTTAGCACTCGACGTCGTTTAGCATGAGCGTGAGTGAGGAGTTGTGCGGCTCTGTAACCTGCACCGCCACAAAAATCCCTTCTAGCCACATTTCGCCAACCACCCATGTCATATCTCACAGGTCTCGCCCCACTCAACCTCAAACCGCCGTGGTGCTCTAGCCGGATACGATAGCAACTCCTAGAACGGCCAGCGACTGAACTGACAGACTCTCTCGACAACTTCTTTCCGTTGAGTGGATCTCTTCTCCTCTATCGAATTCCAGAGATCACCAAGCTTTAAATCCACTCCATCGAATTCACAAGTACTCGCCCTTACTTTCTTCCTGGTCACGGCTCGTTCCCGTCCGTCGATCGAACAGTCAATCTTGTCACTAGGTCACAGCTGCTACTATTGTTGCTGTTTGTGTCTCGACTCAGTCCGTCCCAGACACAAAGGAAATCTTCTCGCCAGCCAAATGGCATCCCACCTGTTTGGGTTCGTAATTGCTTCCGTCTCCTTATCCCGTTGTTGTTTCAAGCCCCCTTCCCATTATTTGTACCCTCCTTGATCGACATTCCCGCCCCTTCTCCCACAACGCCCCTTTCTCAGCCTCCGCCTTCTCCTGCATCGCATCTGCAAAACATCGACTCAAGCATGAATTCAATTAACGCAATGTTTAGTCGGTTCCGGAGACCTGGTAACAAGCAGCCATCCTCGCCGCAACAACAGACCCCCGGCAACGGCGGTGGCTCTGGATTCAATGGCGGGGGCGCAGGACAAGGAGGACCTCCGTCGGGCGGGCTCTTGCCAAATACTTCTGGTTCTACACGAGTCGCTACGAAGCCGCTATTTCTTTGCAAACCTTTCGTTACCAGTCAGTTGGTGAAAGGAAGTTTCTCGACCATCGTGGTTCTGCCGAAGTATGTCGATCAGGGCGAGTGGTTGGCTCTCAATGGTATGTACGGTAATGAGGCGATGCACTCTTCCAGATGATACTAACCTGGATTGGTTTTGCAGTGTTTGAGTTCTTTGATACGTTGAACCGATTCTACGGGGTGATTCAAGAATTTTGCACACCGAGGAATTGTCCATCCATGTCGGCTGGTCCAGGGTATGTTCGAGATCGATCTAGACCCCGTACCGCGTGCTCTGCGGATCGGGCTGTAGACGCTAACTTCTTGCCTAGCCTTGACTATACCTGGCTTGATGCCAACAAGAAGCCGATGCGTCTGCCTGCACCAACATACATCGAATATGTGTTGCAATGGATCTCAAACCGCATCAACGATGAGACCCTGTTCCCCACCAAAGCCAGTGGCACCACAACAGCCACCACAGCGACACCTTCCGCCATGTTGCCTGGCAATGCCGGTAGAGTAGGTGTCGTAGGGGCAGTAGGAGGAACATCCACTGAAACCTGGGTTGGAAAGGAGGGAGGCTTCCCTCAGGTGTTTGAACAGACTTGCAAGGGTATCTACAAGCAAATGTTCAGGGTGTTCGCACACATTTACCACACCCATTTCGACAAGATTCTGCATATGAGCTTAGAGGCCCATTTCAACAGTCTCTTTGTGCATTTCATCCATTTCTCCCGGGTGCGTATTTCTGAGAGGGAACTTCAGAGTGATTGTCAGTGCTAATATACACCAGACTTTCAACATGTTAGACCAACGTGATGTTGAGCCACTGCGGGCCTTGATCGAGAACTTCGAAGAGCAAGGTCTATTCAAGGACAGTTCCAGCTCAAGAGCACAGCAGCAACAACAGTGATTTCCGCCAACGTCGTTCTGATACCGTTTGATACCACCCACGCTTCAGTATTGTCATTTTTCGATATTACCGTACAGCCCTAGGAAATCTTGGGAAGGGATTACACGGAGTTCTTGTTATGTCAGCAGCATTTTCAGTTTTATTTTCATGTTTCTTCGTCTGCAGAGCACTGTATATGTCTGCTCGTCCGTTCATTCATGTAACGAGGGTTTTGGGGCGTTTTGGGATTGCGTTCGTTCAACGTCCGGTCACTCTTTTGAGGGGACTTGTATGGTACCCGTTCATGTCGTTCTTTTGGATCTCGTTTACAAGGCGGTAGATGGGTTGTACATCTTTCGGGCGCCGTAGATGCCAGTACGTAGTAGAGGAGCGAGGGTACTTAGATTGCAGCTAGCATAGGTACTAATGGTGAATGCAAACGTCTGTCTGTATACAAAGGTTCTGCCTTCTCCTTCAATGGCAGCCACGACACGATGCGTGTTGTATAGAATCCGTCACTAGAACACCGGCCAACTTCCATCCCCCGCTACCGCCGCAGACCACGAACTTGAAGTAGTAACGCCATAGCAAGCCCGCAAGTAGAAAGCCAACACCGCCAACATGGAACTTCGTAGATTTTCGCTTCCGCCCCTCCCTCACTCCTGTTCTCTCCGTTCGTTCGTTGCTCACGAATGCTTCATCCCTCCTAAAGGATACGCCTTTACGGCTGTCCAATCAATCCCGTTCTCGACGTCCTCATCCACAAGCCCGCACACAGCCACGTTGTCACCACGTATCAGGTACAGGCCATGCTCGACCTCTTGACTTGGCTCGTCGCTGTCGGGAGGCGAGAAGATGCGCTCGATCGTTGACGACAGGATCAAGTTTGTGGTTTGGTCATGCCCCAGCAGCTGGCCGGTGAGGGTTCGCCCGTCCGAGGTTATTATGGTTACCGTTTCTGTAAGATATCAGAGGAAACCCATGTTAGAAAGAAGAGAGGGGGGCGCACTGCCGACGAAGGGACCGAGCGATGACATCGCGGCGTGAGGTGGAAAGGAGATGGGGGAGTTGTCGCGCAGACTCACGCTAGCTGATGGGGTTGAAGTGGCGAGGTGTGGTGGAGGGAATAGTTATACTAAAGCTAAGCCACAGGGATGACGAAGGCAAATGCGCGTTTCATGCTGCCCAGTTACTTTCTCTTCCCTTTCTTCCAACCTCTACAACTTCCCTCGTTTGCAACAGAAACAATAACGCTCGTAAATACCACGACCATAGCTGATCCCTAGAGAACATACACCAACGGATTTAACGAGAACATAAGCTCCAGCATGCCCGCCCCTCCACCTCCACCTCCACCTCCACCTCCACCACTCCCAAGTTTCGGCGGAGGTCCACCGCCCCCAGCTCCTCCCCCACCTCCTGGCGCCCTCCCATCTCGACCTGCCCCCGGAGCAGTTCCAACCCGAGTATGCTTTTCCCTCCTTCCCGACTGCTGCCATAGCTAACAGTCCCCAGGGCGCGCTGAATTCCGACATCACCAAAGGCATCCGGCTGAAGAAAGCTGTCACTAATGACCGCAGCGCCCCAATTGTCACCGGAAAAGAAGCCGGAGGTGCAAGCGGCATGGGAATGGGGAAGCCTCCTTCATTCGGTGCGCCGCCAGTACCTACCGCAGCCGCAAGGGCCCGGAGCGACAGTGGTGCGAACCGCCAGCGGAGCAATAGCGAAACCGGTGGATCAGGGGGAGGTGGTGGTGTTCCTGCGGCGCCGCAGCTGGGAGGATTATTTGTTGGTGGCATGCCACGGCTGAGGAGTACCAAGGGGGGCGTGGATACTGGCGGTATAAACCATATCCCCATAATATTACTATGGCACAATAACTGACCACAACAGCATCCCGCGAATCATCCTACATGTCCGACAGCGATACGCCCGCACGTGGCGCGCCCGCACCGCCGACAAGACCCCTCAGCGCCGCCCCAAACGCTCCCCCCCGCATCCCAACATTACGCACCTCAGGCTCGGCCCCGACTATTCCCAAACCCCCACCATCCCGCCCACGAGCCGCAGCTCCCCCACGACCGGGTGCTCCACCCCCACCCCCGCCCCCACCCTCCTCCACACCAATCCGTCCTCCCCCACCGCCAATACGGAAATCACCCTCCCCCACCCCTCCCGCCCCGCCGCCACCACGCAACACCCCTCCTCCTCCCCCACCAGCATCAACTAACGGCGCTGCCGCAGGAATCGCAGCAATGATGGCAGCTAGACGTGCCGTCTCGGGCGGCCACGCACCGGCACCTCCACCGCCGCCGGGGAGAAATACGCCGCCCCCGCCGGCACCTCCTCCAGCTAGAAATACTCCCCGAGCACCACCCTCACCACCGACAAATTTTGCGCTTACGGGAAGGAAGGGAAGAATCGTCATTGATGATTCTAGGTGGAAGTTTCAGCCCGAATCGAGTTTTCCGGCGCCGCGTCCGTGGGTGGGTGGGAAGAGGGTGTATAGGAGTGGCGGGAATGGGTATAGTGTCCCGTTGGATTTGTTAGTGTTGGAGTAGGCAGGAGAGGGAGGGAATAGAGTATTGTCTTTTTTTGTTTGAAGGTGTTGAAGTACCTGGGGTTGTATTTGTTCAGATGGAGGTTGTTGTGATGAGTGAATGCATAGCTTAGCAAGTAGATGGAATTGAATTGAATTGAATGGAATGGCTTTTTAGGTTTGTTTGAGGTCGGGGACTAGTGAGATTGTTGGGCACGCGAAATCACAATGGGAGTAGAGGATGCTGGAGGTTTTGATAGCCCGGCGGTCGAATACGGGTCTTTGAAAGTTCAGGGCCGTTGGTATGGTGCGTGCAATAGCACCACGCCTTCATGCAGAACTAGTTTTGGTACAATCAAGATCTATGGTTGGATGTGATGGTGTGGATGCAATTGCGTCTATGGTGGTAGAAATTCTTTGAAGGCTCTGTAGAAAAAAACATACTGCCTCAGACGAGTAGCAGAGGTTGGTTTTTTTGCTGTTGGAGTGGCCATATCTCCAACGGCATCCAATCAACCACCGCCGGCTTAGTTCAACAATAAGCGTAGTTCATTGCACAGAAAACCTTCACACAATTCATGTTCACCAACACACGGAACGGCGGGTTGTAGCAGCACCATCATATCATTATTAAACGCTCGATACAAAATAAACTACAAAAGAAAGGTTGTTGAGATCCATTTCGTACCATCTCTTCCGAACCGTAAATTCTAAGCCATGCTGGTACCTAAAGACTAAATAAACCCCACATACCATCCAGACATTTTCAATCCTCTCGCAGCTAATGGTTTTGCTTGCGAGATCTGCACCACATCGTATACAGCTGTCTGACAAGTCTGTGTATAAAAAACAAGCACACAATTATATAACTAAAAATCGGCTTATAACCAGTGGGCAAAACAGAAATGAATAATGATGCGAAGGCCAAATCAAGGTATTTCGGCCATGCATGAGCCTTAAAGTTCTCCCACACCGCCGACCACCCACCCGTCTTCAGCAACGCCGAATCGTTGAGACACCTTTCGATCGACAGTCGCAATATGAGTATGAAGATGTATATTTGTGCGACAGTACATATGCTCCCATTTTCAAGTGATGCAATGTTGAGTAAAAGCATGACGAACATAGATATATCGATTATAATATGCAAAAGAAGGAAGCTCTTTAATTTTATGAGCAAATGGAGCAGGGCTCCTGCCGTAAGTGGCAGGACAACCACAACAAAGGTCAGTGGTATTGCGATCTGGAAGAACAATTTGAGACTCGGAGCGGTTGCATTGCTGGCGTAATTAAGCTCCTTGAAATTCATGCTGAAAAAGCCCTGTCCACTTGCATTAGCCCGGGCATGCTAAACTCCGCTACAGACTGTGAACTTACGGCTAGGAATGACACTGGGATAAATATGGACGCAAGGATCGTGAGTGTCTTTGCTTGTTCTGTCTGTCGTACTGCGATGATGTTGACTAGCTGGATACCACTATCAGTGACAAACCGCCTATATTTGAAGTGCAAATATACCGTTTCTTTCGCGCATTTCACTTCTGCGCTCAGTTTTTCTGACTGGCCAATGAGGTAAAGAACGTCCTCCCTGCTCTCTTCTCTGCTGAAACTACTAGGACTGATACACATAGCCTGTGGGAGGCCTTCAATGGTTTCAACAGCAGCATCCAGAACTCCAGGCATTTCACTGAGATACTCCCCAGCCATCAGGAGAAACTCAATGTTTGTTCTTCCGGGTTGCTTGAGACCATCATACTTCTAAATCACTATTAGAAAAAAATACCAAATATCAATAGAAGACGTACAGCAGTATGGATTTCGCGGGAAATCTCCTGTAGAAATCTTGCGCTATCCCCTATCACCTGTCGAAGTAATCGCCTAAGTATAAATAAACCAAATGGAACCCCGTCTAGAAGTTCATTAGAGTCAACTCCTTCTGTAAATTCCCTCAAGGAGTCCTGGTCGCAAAATACAAACAGCGCATCAATATGTAGCCGGGGATTATCAGCCTTCGGGTTGAGGTAAATGTTGCAGTAGGTAACACTGGCCCGGCGTGCATAATAATCATGGTTACCATTTTCCATAAGTTTCCAAAACGTAAGGAACTTCGGTATACACCGAAACCATTCCAATGATACAACAATTTTTGCTTATAAAAATTGTTAGCACTCATGGCTAGCAACAGTTCCGCACTTACTTACATTCAACGGTATGTGCTAGCGATGGAAGTTGGATCTCCGACCCAAGCACTGGTAACTGACGACATGGCGAGCCGCCTGAAGATGACCAAAACTCTTTTTGGAGTAACTTCTCAGGGTCTTCCACTTTCCAATCCAGAATTAATGCTACAAGTAGGAATGCAGTGGGCCAATCACGAGTGCTTCCAGCTAGTACCTCTTTCAACTTTTGTCTATGCTCTCTCCAGTTTCGCTTAGGACGATCTCCTAGCTGGCTCGAGTGTAGCCTTCAATTAAAAGAAACATTAGCAATTTATCAGATTGGTAAGTAAAGAAAGAAGTCGCTGACAAAATTCGGTCAGTGTTGGTTGACTGCAATTGCTCCGGCCGCCAGAAAGTCCAATGTGGGGTCAGGAACAAAGTAGTATTGCCTGTGGTTAATGTTAGTGTGTCTCCAGAACTCCGGCGGAATTTAGACGCAATACCGTGGGTACATTCAAGTGAATGTATTGCACACTGCTCAAATCTCAGGCGGTCAAGTTGCCGCAGAGCGTCATCAAGTGTTTCCTGCAGCCTCCGCACCTCAACGGGCACCTCCCGGGGATAAATCTTCCTAATGGTTTCTATGAATAATGTGTGAAGTGATTTTAGAGCCTCACTCAGTTCCTTGCGTCCCGCCCGCGGGATGGGTCCGAGTTCAACATCAGTCATCGACATCGCACCTTTGAGTAAGAGATGGGGTTGAAGACAGGCGGAGTTGAGAAAGGTGTCTCTTAACAAGGTTGTTTCGTAGTAGGCATATATCTCGATCTCATAGAAGCACAGCTCTCTCAACTGCATCCGTTTGCTGCTTATGCTCCAGCTCCCAATAAAACGCATCTAACTACTTAAGTACCTAATTCTCGTGTTACGCCTATATATGTCAGAGCTAAGAGTGTATTTTCCGCAGTTTAGGGCTAGTTGTATCCGTGTACTTGTACGCACCACCTCAAAAATCCATGCACAGCCACTCGATCGGAATCCAGGCGGTATCACATGAGCGCGGATTAAAAATAGAATTGTCACAGCAAAACGCTTTCGATCGTGGCCTTGCTCAAAGGTAATGGAGAAACCTCTAGCAAGCATAAAGTAGATTCAATATTGCATATGCTACTATTATCTCTACTACAATCCTCCTTACCCTAGGCAGTGAACAGAAGCGGTCAGATCGGTCAGATATGGACCTCGACCGGGCCGATCTGTGCCAAGGGTGGTTTCATTGATGACCATCTTGCCCGTTACCAATTGATAGGTTTAATATATATCTATCTAGCCGGACTACAGATATCTATGCACGGAATGCACCATTCGGTGTTACCATAATATTAATGAAGACCTTCCATCCCACCACCGCACCATTTCCTAACTTGAACCATGCAAAAGAAGTAGTAGCTTGCAGTACTGAAAGGTCAATTATTTGAAGTCTCACCCGCAGGATCTAGGACAGTATATATACGACTACAAAATATATCATCCCTACATATAATAGACGAGGTTCTGGACACGAAAATTTACCCGGCCAACGCTAGGGTATGGCGAGCACTGCCACACGCCCGAAGGAGCCGAAGGCGAGTTTAGCCAACTTTTAGCATACATTTGTTCATTTTCGAGGACAGCTTTGAATCCAATTGACTTTTCGTTTTACTGGGTCGTTGCAACTGCTACAGGTGTCCCCTAGTTAGCCTTTAGCAGTGCTCGATAGGGTTCGATATCTCCTCTAAGCGCCAGATATATTTAGAGACTGTAGATATCTTTGGCGTAGATATCTATAGGCTCTGTAAATATGTTAGATATCTGCCACATGAAACCGGGCCCATCTATGCCAAGGGCAGCTTTCAAAAGTATGACCGTATCTGATCGATCTACGAATCTGTAGAATACCGCGCGGTCGATCTGTCCGCTTCAGAACACTGACCCTAGGACGCCTAGCAGACACGGTTTCGAACTACTATTCGTATCATTTAGAGACGGGGCACTCCATAGAAATGCTCTTCATCCCTTCGCACCTATATGCTGGTCACAAGAATCAAACCCATGCCCCAGGCCTGTATGTACCACATACATAGTGTACAAGGCATACTGGTGTTGACCGGCGCTTTGCAAGATACGCCCACGACAACCTTCAAGTGGGAGCAAGTTGACCGTGTGGCTGTGCACAAAGCCGTACTTCCCTCCTCGCCTCTGCTCCAACCTTTGCTATGATCCTCGGTAAATCTGCAACAATCATAGTGTGGTATGTAAATACACATACCAAAGACAATTCAACCAGAACACCGCATAAACTTCTCTTGGAACCACAGGTTTACCTGTTTTATTTGTCGTTTCCAAGCTATGATTTAAGCTCTAATCTTTGGGTGATGATATCGATGTGGACCCTCCGAAGGGAGAAACTCCCCTCCATTGTTGGATATTTTGTATAATCGACTCGGCCATGATAGACAAGAAGCCTAGATCCTTGAATGAAATATTCTTCTGACTGAAAGCGCCCAGATGTTTTTCAAAGAGCCAGTCTATGGTTCCGTGTTCTTCAAAAACCAAGGGAACAGTTTTGAGCGGCGGAACATCGACGGTTTTTATATCCATCAGCCCGGACAAGCGTCAGAAAGGCAATTGATTGCCATACGGTCACTAACCCTTGAATGACAACAAAGCAAAATTCAACGTTGTGCTGATAGCTGTTATGTCTATGGGTTGTAGCCGATGAGGGGAGAGACGTCGTTGACTTCGAAGTGTACATTGTACATTTCTGGCATGCTTCGATACTAGATGACCACTAAGGATTGAATTATAAGGGCTAGACTTAAACGCTGTCTTTACACTTAATGCGGAATATTGACTGTACTATCAACGGGCGGTTTTGATGATCGGTTGTGTGGAGACTACCACGTTAGAGACTTCAGGATCTGTGGACTACTGCTCTGTCATTCTTCGTTAAACAACGAGGTGGTCATGTGTGGTAGAGGACTTCGGATATGTACCCCAGAAAACTATCACCAAAAATATACTCACACGTTTCCCACGTTTTGTTGAATTTCTGGCGCGCAAGGATTTTAGTCCCCCCGCTAGCAAACCAAACTATCGGGGCCCACAAAATTCCTCAGCCCCAAATTTTCCACTTTACCCTCACATTCCTTTCCTTCTCACCTCACCGGCGGCATTCCCCATGAAGCCCACACTCCTCCTCAGTCTCCTGACTGTGGTCGCCTCTCACTCTCTCCCTCCCCGCAACCCAGAAATCTTCCTCGACTTCGACGGCACCATTGCCGTCACCGAAGCCTTCGAGAACCTCCCACTAACCGCCTATGAATCTCTTCCAGCCAATTCGGAAGTTCCTCCATGGCCATATTTCCAAGACACCTACTATGCCGACTACCTTAATGTGTCTGCATCTCTCGCGGAGCCTTCCACAATCCAGGAAGAACTTCAGCTGCAATCCCACGCCGGTCTCTACGCCGCCGAGAAGGACTCTTTCGACCGCGTGCACGCTAGCGGATTATTCACCACGGTCTCCGAGTCCGCCCTGGAGGCCGCTGCAGCAAACGTCACCCTCCGTGCTGGTTTCTGGGAGTTCGTCTCCGCAGCACAGGCGCGCGGGGTCCGAGTCTCTGTGATCTCTCGGAACTGGTCGGTGCGGTGGATCCGCACGGTATTGCGGGCGTCTGCACCGGATGAGTTGGCGGAAGTGCTGTACATCTATTGTCCCGAGATCTTGCCGGCTGGAGTGTTGGCGGCGAATAAGCGTGACAGACCGGTGGACGTGTTTTCGGGTGATGATAAGATCGAGATTATGAAGTGTGTTGCTGCGAAGGGCAAGCAGGTCGTGTTTGTCGGTGATAGTAACAGCGATTTGGGGCCGATTTTGCTGCCTCCGACAGTGGTTGGCGTTGTGGCGGGCCTGGACTCTGGGAGCGCTAGAACGATTCGAAGAGAAAATAATTTATGGAGAGCTGACCAGGGCTGGGAGGGGTATACGGGCGTTGATACGGGAGCGTACGTACTCGAGGATTGGAGGGAGTTGGTGACTCTTTTGGGGTGGACGAGAAGGAGGAAGGTTGTGGTATAGGTGGAAGTAATAGAGAGGAATGAAGATATGAGTGGTAAATCGAATCTACCATGGTCTTTTCAAGTGTTCTCCACCGTTTTCGAGTATGCCACGTGACGCTGTTGGTGTTGCGCTAGGAACTTCGAGTAAGACAACGTGAAGTGAAATCATGTTGTGTACCGTCATCTTTGTAAACTCCGCCATACTAATCTATTTTACATGAATTCAAGTAGATTAGAAAGAGCTATCCAGATCCCGTAAAAGACTCCCAGGTAGCGACTATACTTACTGCTCACCCCGATAGGTATGAGAATATGAGATGTAGAGTCCCCCCTCCTAGAAAATCGTCACAAACCATCCCCATACTTATCGTCAACAGGAGACCCTCGGCATACCTCTCTCTACTATAAAATACGCTGTCTCCGAGCAATCCTTTCCCCCACCCGCATCAAGCCGGTTCCTCGCACGCCTTCAAGCAACGAAAACCATCCGTAGTAGCTCCGCCCACCACAAATGCCAGTGACTAACCCAGTGCGCGCCTGTACCCTCAACCCTCCACCCGTGGCTCAAGCCCATGCAACATCATTAACAACTGAGTAGAATCAGGTATCCAATCGATTAACCATTCCCTACACACAGCCATTAACCTCATCCAAATCAAAGTCATATCTTACACCCCTCTCTCGATCTTCTGCTCTATTCCCCCCCTTTTGCCCACTCGGTGAACTCCTTCCTCCTCTCCCTAACCTCAAAGAACCCCAACCGCTCCTCTAGCATATTCCATGGGCCAGCACCCTTCTCCCTTTCCAGCTTCCCCATCCACACTCTCTGCTCAATATGCCGGAACTGGTCTCTCCCACCGCTGATCACGATTCCAGATATCAACAGAAGCGATGCGACGATAGTTTCGATCGTGATGTCGAGTGGAAGACTAGCTGACGAGTGTTCGTGTGCTGAGTAGCATCTGTGACAGGTTAGTTAGGAAGACGGTGAGGGAAGGAGAGAGAGAGACGAGTGCGCGAGGAGGATAGCCGAGATAGAGATGAGAAGTTTGCTGGAGATTGTCATCGTGGTAGTTGGGTGGTGTTAGGTGATGAAGAGTAAGGTGAGAGGTAAGGTTTGAGTTTTGGTTTGTGCGCTAAAGTGGCAGGGATTAATACAGTATCTGTGAGGCTCTATTCGTTCAGGCACTTCAAGTCATTCTCTACGACTATAGTTTTATACCTGGGGAAACATCTCAATATGTAACAGAGGGGAGTGGTAATAATTATTCCAGTGGATGTTTCGTTAAATGAGATTTATCGCAACACATTCACGACAGTCGAAACATCGAAGACAACAGCAATGCTCATGAATTTACGGTTTAATGAGTCTAACTTTTCCCAACGTCCATTCATGAAGGCGCCACGAAATCCATCCCATTCATATAGTTCATAAAAGGCCCCCAAAAGTAACGAACAGGTGTTTTGTTTACAACTTCTGCATAGCAGCAATATCTGTAGACTGGACATGGTCCTCATCCGCCTCAATCTGCTGCTGGAGTTCATCGAGGGAGACCTTCTCGTCCTCAACGACCAAGTTGATCTGGAGCTTCTTGATTCCGTAACCGACCGCGACGAGAGTGTGGGCACCCCAGACAAGACCATCTATCTCCTAGTTAGCGATGTGCACATTTGACCATGAAATCGATCTTAAACTCGCCTTTCTCAATGCCCTTGACGTTCGCAATCAGCTCGTCCATATTGGTCTCATCATCCCAAGGTTTAACATCCAGAGTGACAATGGACTTGGCAACTGTTAGTCAAAATGTTAGCAGATGTCCGGTGCAAGAGCAAAAGATCCACAATGACAGCAGTCTCGCTTTCATCACTCCCCGCCCAAAGCTTTGCTGCGTTTCGGAATTTAAACATACTGGTCTTAGGCTTGAGGGCCTTCTTTGCTCTGTACTCTTCTAGTCTCTTTGCAGCCAGCGCCTCCTTCTCGGCATCCTCCTCCTCATCATCAGATCCGAACAAGTCAACCTCCTCGTCGTCATCCTCTGCCGGTGCTGCGGCAGGGTTGACAGTGTTGGCGACGGTCTCAGGTCCGTACTGGGAGATATCGGTGGACTGCTGTCCAGGAAGGAGCTGGAACTCGGTTTGGTAGGAGGCGATGTTCTTGTGCCAGCGCGCAGCGTTGGGGTACTTGGAGGAATCAGGAGCCCCGGAAAGGGCTTTGTAGATGGTTACATCAGCCTGGGAGGGGACGTATCTATCAGGATGGCGTTAGATCAACCCGGAAACCCTGAGTAATAGTAAAAAATAGTGCAAGTATAAAAGGAAATGTCAGAGATGCGTGTAGCAATGGGCTTGTAGTCAAACAGCGAGGTCTTAAGTCGCCTCCTAAACACGGACCAATTGTCTCTCATCATTCAAGATCTTTGGACAAAGATTTAGCAGGTTTCACCGCCGTACATGGTGACCCGAAAGCACAAATGTTGGCTAGCGAGGGAAAGTTCATTGATGCAAATTCGGGGGGTATAGAAACGTTGCAAACATACCCAACGATGTAGCTCCTGGTCTCTAACCAAGAGTTGAGGGCTAGAAGGCGAGAACGGAGTCAGCCACATTCATGAAATCCCCGTCCTCCAAGCGAAGATTCGACGAACCCGAGAGCCCAGTGGCAGCAGCAAGATCGGTGAAACCCATTTCGAGATGTGGGGATGCAGTGATTGAATGAAAAAAAGGATTGATGTGAAAGAACGCGGAGACTTTTTTCGGTGATGGACAGTTGAGTGTGATGTGGTGGAAGGAGGGGTACAGTCAGAGTGAGTGGGGCTAAATTCAACTTCGGTCAAGGGTGAACCATGATATATAAAAAATGAATCAGACTACGCTAGGTGCTCAGTAGATTGATAAAAATTGTTTATATCAGTAGTAGAAAAAGTTCTGTTCATGTTGGGGGTGATTATAGAATCTCCTCACTGGTCCTCACTCGTGATAAATTTTGTCGTAAATCGCACGGGAATATCGAGTTATATATATATACAAGACTCATAGCAGGATACATCATGGATCACAGAGTAAACCAGTAGTTTCTGTTGTGGTAATGTCTGAAGAATGTTCCTCTTCTGAGATTGAAAGGCCATATTTCACGAAAAGTGAACGCGATTTGCACGAATTTACAATAGCTCTTTCAATGATTGACTCTTCTCACAAAAGCTCAACTTGGTCCCATTTCCTATCGATCTCTCGGTTGTCGGCCATCGTTCTCGGTTCGTTCCGTCGGCAGTCACACAAAAATTTTCGCCGCCCGCCAAGCCCTATCTCAACCCCATAAAACCTTGCCATCCCTTTCCCGCCTCTTTTCTTCTCTTCACAATCAGTAGGGAATACTTTCTTAGTATTCCTAGACTCTCCACTTTGTGGCTTGCTGAGTGCTTTCCCTTCTTCTGAAGCGATGGATAGTGTTCCGTTCCCGGGGTCTTAGAACGAGCCACTTCGGTTTCTGCTTAACGGTGGGGATCGAGGCGCTGTGCTCTCCCGATTGTTTTCTCCTCCTCGGTGGGGAGGTGACGCGGGGGGTTGGCGATACATCTGGATCCGCGTGTTTTCATTGATCACTTGGATGCTCCTCCTGCTTGGAGGAGATCGAGGTGTCGAGGAAGACAATTTGGTACCGTCTTGTCGCGTATCCACGAAGTCGCAGACTTCTTCGCGTCGCTTCTAAGTCCAGTTACGGAAGTCCAACGTCCCAACAGTTGACAGTACTAGTCTATTAGAGTTTTTCATATTTATTCTTATTGACTGTCAAACGGCTATATTTTCGCTTGCGTGTAGCCCTATGAAAGTATAAACGTCTCGGCAAAACGTCCTTCTTCCGCAATATCCTTTATTGTTTACAGACGCTGTTTGAGGTGTCCGACCAGGTTACTCTACCCTAAGCCCCAATTCAATTAGTGAAGCTACAGTATATCAACTCCTCTGAGCGATTACGCAGTCGAATCCACCTCCTACGCAGTCTTATAATGCCACAACTTGACGACCCCCCCTCTGAAATTATCCTGAATATAATCTTTATACTCAACCGTAATTACAACATTCGAGCATTGCCCATCAGGAGCTTTCGCCTTGTCAATCGTCGTTTCTAATGTCTTGCAACACCATATATCTACAGGTCCTTTGGGGCTACCCACTGCCTGTCCAGAGTTTAGGGATATCACTAACTCTTCTGTGTTCTCTAAGTCTAAATATATATTGCTAACTTCAATTCCGCAGCAATTTTATGGAACATATATATACAGGTACCCGAGGTGCTTCTACGAAGAAACTGCGATAAGAATTCAGATATACGAGCGGGAAGCACCAAATCTACAAGTTCCGCGAGAATGCTTCACGAATTCAAATAATGAGGACGTTGACAAACATTGTCACTTCATCACTGCTGTCGAGATTGACAAGCCTAGAAGCTTTGTATTTCAACGTCCCTTATTATACCAAGCCGTTGCAAATAGTCGGAGTATTCGACAATTTTCTACGACTAAGGCGTCTTACAATCCATTTGCGTCTATTATGGGGCCCGATCTGTAGGAAAAAGGGAAATGCTCCCTCCCAACCTCTTGCGTATCTTAAGCTACTGGGTGACTATATACATGGCCGACCCATGGAATTCATTTACCATAATATTACAGAACTACTGGAAGAAAAAACTAACAGGTAAATGCAAAGATTGGTGGAGGTGGAGTAAGAATACGTATCGGTATAGTGGAGAAGTTCCGCTTGTTAGGCGAAAAATACGATGTGGATTGCCTGGTTCGTAGTTTCTGATACTACTCTTGGGAGGATGGGGGAGGTGGAATTCGAGAAGAATGAAAAAAACGTTGTATGTTTCAAGGCGATGACACCGTGAGTGACCTACCTTGCGAAAAACTACCATTGCGTACAGTGAGTTAAATAGTCTAATATCTCGGACCTCAATGCTAGCACGGGGAGATTACTTATGATCACCCGCTCGTCCCGTGACACCCGCGGTTTTAGACCGCAGGCAAGATGTGGCCTAACGCCTTAATATACTGAACACCTAAATAACCAGCAGTATGCCGATCCACGACGGCCTTCTGGCACATCGGCAACCTTATGGGAGTCATCACCAGCACCAGATGTCATCGCGTTGGAGCCGTTTCTTTGCAGTTTGTTTTGCACTAGTGATGGCACGAACGAGTTCACAAATGATTTCCCTACCGGGGGCTTGATTTTGCCGCACCTGTTAACGTTCAGACATTTCCGTAAGATATTTACAGTTTCATGCTAACTACTGGCTCTTTTCTCTTTGTAAGGTCTCTCAATCGAACCTTGCTTTTAACAATCCCGTTCATCGGCAGAGCAGCCCACCATATATACATCCCACATCTATACATTACTCCCGTGTAGGTCATTTCGCATGTACATCCCGTCCCACATCATAATACGCCCTCTTCTGTTCCAGCACCATCTCCTCCGACTCCGAAGTAGTTCCCCTATCACTCGACACTACGACATCAGTCGTAACTTGAATACGCCCCCTATCACCGCTATTAGTGCAGATAGCACACAGCTCCTCCTGCGAAGAACCATCTCGCAATCCCAGCTCTGTGTCGATCCCCGGTTCCTTCCTCTGTTTTGAAACGCGCTGTTGATTGCTACCACGGCTGAGCTCGTAGTTGTTGGAGGAGGGCCCTTTGTTGGTGTCTCGCGAGCGGCTGCTGCCCCAGAACACTTTAAATTCCAGACCATGCACCCATAGCGCTTTGAATGATGGGATGTTGGCGGCGATAATCATGGTTTGGATTTCGGCTGCGGAGATGATCACCATCTGTCCGAGGAGATAGGTGAAGTCTGGGTCTTTGGCGAAACGGTATAAACTACGTAATTAGTTGGCGTGGTGGGAAAGCAGGGTGGGGGACGTACACTATGAGACGGAGACAGGAGACTACCAGAGCACTATAGATGTGGGGATTAGTTGCGAGTTCGACGCTCATGAAGGCTCTGCGGGAGACTTACATTCCACCGAAACTCATAATGCCCAGTATTACCAGCCTTCGGCGGAGACTGGTTTTCAAGGTCAACAAAGTGGGGAACGGTAATATAAAGATTATCACATCCGTAGTGATATTCTACTCGTTAGTCAATAACCTGAAATCTAAGAAACCCTGTACGGAGAGTTCGTACAAGCGAGGCCGGAAAAAAGTATAGGAATAACGCGGGAAGACAGTCCCCCTTGATTGTTGGATCCCAAAAAGCCTGCAACGGACGGCACTGCAGACAATATACCAGCCAAATCACAAGGGTGCAGACTGCATTGAATGCGAGTGTAGCAAACACTGCGATTCTGAACGACTTGACGGGAGAAAGTCGGAGGTAGAACACTAGAATACAGGTCTTGATGATGAATTGCATGAAGACGTAGTAAATTTCTTCGGTGAAGAGGAGCTATACCACGCTGTTAGTTGCACATGGAGTATATATGTATTGAACGATGCGGGCAAACCTTCGGAAGCAACAAGAGTTTCTCTGGTGTTTTCGCTATCACACCCTCAATATGTCTGTCATATAGTCAGCCTGCGCTCTTCTTTATTCCCGAATATATAGGCAGGGTGCTTACAATCCAGCCCCATATTCCAGGAACAGCATTAGAATCGCTTGCTGTCCCACGTTAAAAACCTATTTCCAATCAACCCATTGCACTCCCCCATATTTCGGTCTTCAAATGCTGAAATATACCAGAATGGCTGCCATAATCCAATCATCCCATCCAAACTGCCGGACAATAGATGCTCGCGAATAGCATCGAAGTAATATAGAGATTGTCCCGATGACGAAGAGGATGTTCACGATGGCATAAGAGGCCAGCTGGAGATCGTGGTCCATGCCCATTCCGCGTTTTGGTGGTGGTGGTGGTGGTACTGCTGCTGAAGACATGTTGAAGTGGACTTTCTCCCATCCCCGAACCTCCTGGCGTGTGAGGGCTTCTGTGTTCAAGGATGCGTGGAAGGATGTGCTGAAGATTCTTTTTTGTACCTGGAGCAATCAGCATCAGCTAAGTAGCGGCGACTTGGTATTTATCGTCTGTGTACGTACCTGTTATTACCATCCCTGAAGATGATCCTTCATATTCCCTCTCACAATTGTAGTTGCTGAGTGGTTTGCGGTTATTAGCCATGGATCTTGGAGTCTTAGACTTCTTCCGTAGCTAGTCGCTCAAAACTTCCGGGCTAAAGCAGCCTCTGGAATGAGGGAAAGAGTCGGGGAAGCCGTCAGTAGAGATAGTCATGGTGTGTAACACCATTCTCTAATGGGGTGCTTTCGCCGTGGTATCGAAACCTCCTTACCCCTCTTCCCCCACGCTTGTACTTTACACGCCAGAGTGGGTCACTAAACCTTCGCTATCTAGATTTGCGTTTTGACTGTCAATGTCGTTTTCACAACTCCCTCACTTTTCACCTCGTTCTCGTGCCTCAACGGAATGAACAGCCAATACAATTGAGATGCGGATGAGTATCAGCTTTCCAACATTCGCGGATATTACAGTGGAGTCTATAGGCAGATAGTGACATGAAATGCCCATGCCAGACAGCGGATCGTCCCGACGGGCTGGTAACTGACATGTCTAATCTTGCAGGGGTACCGGAATTCGGCACATAGCCTTCCCGGGCTGGCTCAATCAAAGTTTGTTCCGTTCAAACAAAGTGATGATTCCGACACAAGGACTTAGGATTTATCACACATAGAGATATATAGGCATATGGAAGGGAGCACTGGAGGGGCTTGTTTAAACATGATTCCCTAGACATACTGGAGTCGAACCTCACCCTAGCTGTCAGGCTACGATGTTCTTACGCTAGCGATCGCAAGCCAGGCTAGGTTTCTACTCGGATACGAAAACTCGGCACGCAATCCTTGGTAACTCTCGGATGGAAAAAAGGATTGGTCACATGTAGGCTCGTGCGATGGCCACAGAATCCGGCTGGCAGAGCCTATTGAGTTGTTTCCTCGACTTGCAGATCTCTCTGTGATTTTCTTTATTTTTGTATAATATCTGAGTGTGCTTGTTGCTAGGGAATTTATTTATCTGCAGTTGGTTTTTCAAATGAAATATTTGACCATTTTCCCTTCGAAATCCAGTTATTTTCCCTCGATAGATGTTGTAGGTAAATGCAACTCTGCTTCTATGAACACGCACTGCCCGTACCTTGCAGGTCTGCTCTAGTAGAAAACTATCAGCCAGCTAGGGAGGGGGTCCTCTGTAGGCCCTACTCACTGACACTAAACACGGTTCGTCGAGGTGACAAGTCTGAAATATGTAAACCCCCTTCTCCCCCACTTCTTTCACGTGGCCATTCGCAAATCCCAGGAACATCTCGCATTGACAGCAATGAGCTCCGACGTCGTCGCTCTCTCTATCGGAGCGGCAGTACTGGCCGTCGGCTTCCATATTTCCATCATCCCGCAAGAAATCGATTTCCAACTCAAGCGTCTCTTCGTCCTCTACGTTTCCGTCATCAGCTGTCTTTTCTACCTCCTCCACTGCTTAAACACGCCAAATGCAGCGCTTAAGACCGTATTTGCGGCGAGCATCTTCAATGTCTCCCTGGCGCTCAGCATCTTTGTACACCGCGCGTTTCTGCATCGGACAAAGGGTTTCCCGGGACCGTTTTGGGCAAAGGTTTCGAGGTTTTATGCAGTGTACTTGACGTTGAAGAAACTGCAGCATCACAAGGAAGTGGAGAAATTGCATAAGAAGTTCGGAGACTATGTGAGGACGGGTCCAAGGGAGATCTCAATTATTCAGCCAGCTGCTGTGCAAGCCATATATGGCACCCAGTCATTGTGTACTAAAGCTGGCTTTTACAGTCAGGCTACTGACCATCCTAATGGTTCTTTGAACTCTACTAGAGTGAAGGTTGGTTGCTTTTATCTCGCAAGATGATGTGAAGCTGATACTAACCGGTTTTTATGTAGTCATATCACAATCAACGACGCAAGGCGTGGGACAAGGGCTTCAGCATCGCCGGTAACCAGTCCCTGTTCAATCCTAGACCTTCATTAGCTAATAATTATTGTTTCAAAGCCCTAAAGGAATACGAACCCGAAGTCCAACGACTAACGGATCTGTTGATATCGCAGCTCTATACCCGCGCTGGAACCGTAGTGGACGCAGTTGAATGGAGCAATTTCTATGCCTTCGATGTTATGGGAGCAGTTGGATTCGGGAAGTCCTGGGGCATGTTAGAGAGTGGAGAAATGCACGAAGCCATTTCCCAGCTCCACTCTGCCATGGTACCTTTGGGCGTGTTGGGGCCTGTTCCTTGGTTGTTGAGATTGGCCACAGATCTACCGGGCGCAAATAAGGCCGTACAGAACTTTATGGATTGGTGTTGGAACCAGCTTTCTGAAAAGAAAAAGGTATGTGTGTTGTTCCGGGGTAGAGAGAGAGGCTATTTGCTGATTTGACGGGAGTAAGAACCTTGACTATGAAGGCAAGCCAAAGGATGTTATGACCTGGATCCTGACAGATAGCATGAAACTTCCAGATACCGCTGTGAATGAAGACTCCCGTCTGATGATTATCGCCGGAAGGTTCATCTCCCTTCCAGCCTATGCCTCCAGAAGCTTACACGTATCAGCGACACCACAGCTGCGGCCCTTGCAAATGCCCTCTACTTCCTCCTTACCAACCCCCGCGTCTACAAAAAGCTCCAAAGTATCCTCGACGAAATTTTTCCCAGTGGTGATGCGGATTTCAACTACTCGCAAGCCTCTGCCATCCCTTTCCTTGACGGAATCATCCATGAAACACTTCGTCTAAAGCCCTCCGTACCTGCTGGACTCACACGGATTACCCCCGTCGAAGGTTCCTCTCATACCCTCCTTTCACAAAATAAGATACTGACAGATATCGAACACTAGGACTGACCATCGATGATGTCTACATCCCTGGCGACGTCGTCGTCAGCGTTCCAGTGCACACGATCCAGCGTGACGAGCGTTATTATGAGAACGCGCTGGAATTTATTCCAGAGCGGTGGACGGTGGAGAAAGCAGAGATGGTCAAGGACAAGCGGGCGTATGCGCCGTTCTCGCTGGGTACGTACGGGTGCGTCGGAAAGAATTTGGCCATGATGGAGCTGCGCATGGCGATCGCAAGGATTGCGCTGTCGTTTGATGTTGCGTTCGCTGAGGGGGAGACCGGGAGGAAGTTGGATGAGGAGACAAAGGATACTTTTACGCTCACAATACCGAGTATGTTTGTGACACTTACAGAGAGGAGGACATAAGGGGGAATGCTGTGGTTGGTGTTGTCTCGTACCCAGACTCCAGCGGTGTTGTCACTCGTACCTCGTTTATTCACGGAGCGAGCTTTAGAGCGATGGCAACGAGAGTCTGGGAACAGCAATGTTTAGACTTTGTAAATCTATTTAAGTTAAGTACTTAGAGTAACTGCGTCATTCCAAAGTCCTGAATCGCGTTACTTTGAATTGATAATCTCTATTTCTCAAGAATGTTTTACAATACAACCCCTCAATTTTGAATATCCACAAGGATCGAAATATTTTCCACCATCATGGCATTCTCATGTGTGTTCCATATCATGGACGATTATTTTGGTTCTGAATTGTAGTTGCTGGTTCGTAATATTTATAGTTCATTTCACGAACGTTTTCAAACCACCTCACCCCCGACCACACCGACATGTTCTACATGCGAAAAGCTTTAGACCTTATTCGCTTTCCCGATCAATATCCCCACTGCATGAGCTTACTGCACCGAGCACGATTGTTCGGATATCATGCGTCACAAAAGCCCCGTTCGAAGAGATTTTATTGAGGATTTCGCCTGCTCTTGGGTATTTGGTACTGGAAAAGTCTTTTACAACAAAAATCTCGAGTCATCGTGCTCGGTACGTACAGTAATATTGACCAAGGGGTTTGGGGCTTATATAATCGAGGTCTCACCCTTTACTCAGCTCGCTCTATCCTATAAGTCCTGAGATCCCACCACAAATCCTAGGACCTTTGATAACATAGGTTGTGGCAGCGGGGGTTAATAATCTTTCAAGCCAAAAATTTCGCAAAGTCGCAGATGGGCTGTCGAGATGCAACCTGTCTCCAGGTCGTGGCCCGGATTCTGTATCGTACGGAACATATATAACCTGGAAACCCTACGAAGTGCGACGGTGTGCAGAAGAATCGGCGGAAGTACAGATGCTTCTCAGATTACAGACAGAGATGCCGACGAACACCTCATACCAGGTCGTTTCGACGGCATTTCAGATAAGCATCGAAACCGTCATTAATGGTAACGGCAGCTTGCTAGAAATATCGGAGGGATGGGAACGTTACGGTCTATTCATACATTGAAGACAACAACCAATGTTATTAGGTTCTGTTCTAAATTCCATTATTTGCACTGGTCTTGCTGTCTTTACCAATGACTTTACAGGATCTCGTTGCTGCCATATTTTCGGCCGCCGTTTATGGGGACTGAGACTCTAAGTATCTTAGAAGTTAATCTATCTTGGATTGAACAATGAGCTTTGTGGTTTCGGGGAGCAACCAGAAGGGGTGGCTTTCAAGTTTGGTAACATTCACAATTGCAAGGCAGCAATCAGTTGGGCGAGAACTTAAGAGCAGTTTTATTGTAACGGAAAACAAAGTGTATATTATATGAGATGTTGTCTGGTATGACCTTGGTTCGAAATCTGCCATACAGAAAACGATCGAGACATGCACATCCTGTCCCACTAATGCAGGCAAACTTCTCCAATCCAAGGACAACTGACGTCACGCCCCAATAGTTTTACCACTAAACGCATGCGGCTCTCCTTAGCGCTCCACAACTACCAACCATGCATGCGCTCAAACGGCTTCCCGTACATCTCACCTTCTTCACGCGGTCCTCCTGTGCACTCTGCCACAATGCGCGCGACATCCTCGCGCAATCATGGGAGCGCCGGCCCTTTGAGTACACTGAGATTGATGTTATGACTACGCGCGACACAAAATGGAAGGATGCGTATGAATTCGATGTGCCGGTAACCTACACCACACATCTCGCGCTTGTCGCTGTGTCTGATACGAGGTGGGGTAGGTGATTCATGTGGTTCCGACTATTGGCGAGAAGGCACTGGGTGAAATTGGAGAAGGGAAGGATGGGAGGAAGTTGATGCATCGGTTTGCGGTGGAGGAGGTTGTAAGTGTTTTGGAAGAGGTTGCGAAGTTGAGGAAAGAGTAGGCGGAATGGATGAGTAGGCGTTTCGAAAATGCATAGATGCTCAACTCATCAGTGAAGGGTAGAACGAAGCTCGTTGGGATGACTCTCGCATTCGTTGCAGTTGCTTGTATGTAGCTCAAAGGTCGATTGTAGGCCATCAAGGGTAGTGGTTCCGGTGGCTCCGCATCGAACTTGCCTAGGATTGACCCGAACTCCATTAGGCGGTCTGAAGAGTATTCGTCTATCTAGATCGTTATGGAAGGGAATGTCTGGTTGAACTTTCGTACAATGCTCTCTGTCAAAGTACCGCCAAACGAGAAGGTGCCACAGCTTCTGTTGGTCGGGAACCGGGAGGAGGCCTTTCTTGAATGCGGTTTTCATAATTACTACAAGAACCTCGATGAGAGCCACCTTATTTGTCATATACAACGCAGCGTGGTTGCATGAAGCTGGTCGAATTTTTCGTCTTTTTCAGTACTCCCTCCGCCAGTCTTGTAGATATCGATATTTTCCACCCCTAGGTTGATGCATAAAAACCCATCATAACACCTTCATTCCACCTATAGCACAATGAATTAGCAAGGACTTCAATGTAGCGAAGGGAACTTCGAGCGCTAAATATACTGCTGTGGCAACGCCTCAATACGACTACGTTAATGTAGATCTGACACCATCAGGGGGCCTCATGGCTATCGTGTCACTAACTCTTTACGGTAGTTTCCAAAACGTATTTTGTGATATCCGTACCGGTAAACTGATTCCATGGATTGGTTCCTGAAGTAGTTTAGATGCCGTTACAACGGTTTTAATTCCTTGAACGAGCCTTAGACTAAGTGTCGTGAGGACCCTACTGTTGACTTGTTGTGGAATCTGGATACTAAAAGGCTTAGGAGAACGTGGGAGTCGGCAGTGGATGTAATTGAAAGGAAGTAGAGTTGGTGGTAGATGTAAGAAGTCCGAGAGAAGAGCACATGGGTGTTCAGTACTTAGTATGTTACTTACATTAGCGCAACTTTCTCAACCCCTCTCTTACTCTTTCGCCACATCAAACAACATACAAATTAGAAACCCTCCTCGATCCAATCAAATAAGTCAGCTCCTCCACTTACAGGCATCAAGATCTACCAATGCAACAAATTAGGTTACTGACCAGCATCCAGAACCCACACGACAATGTCCGCTTCCAAAACCATCAATTTCCACGCCGCTCGTTTAGACAATTTGATCCCGCAGAAGATTGTCAACGCCGTCGTTCCTCGCTCGGACGTCGACAACCTCAAGGTAAAGAATCTTCCTCCTCACTAAACCAACCCACTAAAACGCCACCAGTCACTCTTTGAAACTGTCGCTCGCCTATGGTTCATTCTAACGTAAACATTCTCTTAAGCACGGCTAGCAAAAGCACGCTCGTATTTGGTTGGGCAGATGTACTCCTTGTGGTTATCATCGTGGAGGACTGAGATGAAAGCATAGTTGTGCGCCTCGAGTTTTTTTACAAAGACAGAGATGGAGATAGAGATAGTCACGGTCACGCTGTCTGTTATTCCGTGGGTGAAGTAGCGCGGGCGGCTTTCGAATTCTGAGGATATACTACTTTGGTATGCGGTAGAATTTGGGTACAATAACGGGAGCTTTGAATCTGTTTAAGCATCAAGAATAAACACAATTCAACCTCAGTTGAATCTCATCATCAGTGACTACCAACATTTTGGATGCTTCTATACTGCCCCATTATACCCTAGAGGGGATCGACGAACTTGTTAGCCTATTTAAAGCGTTCTTTGGCTAAAATTTTATATTATTCGTATATCATCCTTATAGCACGATTGTACTATTATGCCCTCGTTAGCCTAGCATGGACTCTGAAGAACTAGAGGTCTAGGCCTACGAAGTAGCTATTAAGATGATGCGAAGAATAGTTAGGACTATGTGTGCACTGGTTTCGTTCGAGACGTGGAAGAGAACCAGGGTGAAAAGCCTGTAAGAACTAAGATTTATTCTATCTCCATCATCCACATCATACCTCATACATATCTATCAGCCTTTATCAACCTTCGTAACACCGCCTACAAGCCATATAAATACCCTAGGCTGCAAATGGAACGTGATTAATCAATCAAGGCGTTCTCATCCGCGGTGTGTTAACTTTGAATGGCAGAGATCTAGAACTGCAAGTGATCTGATGCTGGGGTAAATTCTTAAAGCAGGTATTTATTACGCGTGGTTCACTCTGTGCTTAACTTGAATAAAGCACCGCTCTACTTAGATAAAACTTAAAGGCTGTGAGAGATAGTGAGTGCGTAGCGGAAAGACTATTGAAGCGATCGAGATGAGTGAGTTATATTTCACTGCGATTGTGCAGTACAGTGCAAAACGGAGTGGACAAAAACATTTGCTTACAATAAAGTGTGAGTGTACTAGTTACCACCACAATAACCTTTTATGGTTAAATAACACTACGAGATCGTAATGTCTAGATCCCTAGTCTTCTCGACCCACTTCTTCAGAGCAAAGGCGAGACGGAGCCTTGGGATATCATGAAAGGGCTGGTGACTTCGCATATCAAGTTTATGGATGACTTTGCATGACTGTCATAGATTTCTTATTGTCACAACACTAGTGTAACTAATCGGAGAGGAAATTCGAATCTGAGTGATGAATGAGTATCTGATGAATGACCTTCAACTGCCTGTCCCCCTCCTGAGCATAACACTCTCATCTCTAGGATCGGAGGAACCCTTTTTACTCGCTGGATGAGATGTTTATATGAAGATATCTTACATAAGTCCAGCAGCCGTGTGATGCGGATTTGAAAATTCTAACACCGTTTGTCGGCCACAATATACTCGAGAATTAAGGAATTTCATTAACTTCAGTGCAGTATTCCGCCCAGAGGATTCGAGCTGTGGGTAGGTAAAAGGAATATATGGCTTCATACCGAATGATGCTCTCGAACCAGCTATCTGGGTAGTCTCGGTTAGACGCTCACGGAACCTGTTAACAAGGAACGAAGCTACCGTCTTGGTTTCTTCCAAAGGCTGGAGGATCGAGTTTGCGAAGAGCCAAAACTCAGGAAATAATATCAAGAGCAACAATTGCAGCAAGTCCGCCACATATAGTGCTTCTAGAGATATGGTGTGACAAGCCTAGGGAAAGCTCACAACTGCGTGCAACAATGGTTGATTTGTGACTGGTTACCTTTGTAAACCAGCTTCGCTGCACTACCTCGAGCTTGCGAGGCTTAGACGCTACGCTACACATAACCTTTTCTTTTCGCCTTCCATATTCCTCCAACCAATCACTGAGCCATAAAATAGAGCGTATTTTCAGTTACAGAGAGAGGGTTGTCTAACACTAAAGCAGTGTCTAATGAGGTGCGATAAATATTAAATATCTTCGAGTGATAGAAAATATTGCACCTCTTGGCATGAGTAGTACATACTAAGTACTTTACAGCATGTCAACCAACCGTCTGGGGCTTCTTCAAAAGCAGACATTGATTCTTTGGCATTTCTGATGGATGAATACCACCATTTGCGTTCGATTTTAGTTGCGCAACACAACATCGTATGGCAGCTTATTTCCGCCAAAATACTCCGTGACCGTGGACAAAGTCTGAATTTTACAATTTACCCAGATACCACTATTAAAATAAGATTTTATCTACCGGGTTGTAGGATAGTAGCATAATAGTGCACAAGGTTGTTAGACGGGGTCATGGGAAGTGGTATAAGGTCGTTGGTACAGTTGAGATTCAGAACTTGTCCAACACTAACCCACAATGAACCCCTGTCAGGACCCCGTGATATAGACTACACACAAAAACCACAGGCTGTACCACCCTGCACCTCATCCCACAACCCCATCCAATGACTTCTGCACGATGATGCCACTATCCCACAATCCCATGGATAAAGTTTTATTTAAATAGTGGTGACTGGGCAAATTGTAAAATTCAGACTTTGTCCACGGGGTATTTTGGCGGAAATAAGGCCCCATATAGGTTGTGTTATGTGCGTCATGCATGCAGTCTTAAGGGCGTGAATAGGAACTAAACTTCTAATAATATTATATTCAGCCTAAATATCCCGAGTGTTAGAAGGAGAATAAATATATAAGACGGAGTTAATACACAGTTTGCTTTCTCAGTCCCGTTTTCTGACAATATCATCACTACCAAATGTCTCCTCGCTATTCTTGGTTATGTTGTGTCACGGAGAAAGCTGCTTTTGTGCTGGTCTATCTCGCTCGCACAGTCGGTGCCGCAGCCATTCCGGACAGTAGCTTTGCCGGCGATGAATTTTCAAATAATCGTAAGACTGGAAGCTAATGGGGATTGGTTGACAAAATTACCTAAGTACTGATAAGTGGCACGATAAGTGTTTAGCGATCTCGCTCCGTATGCCACACCCTACCGATCTGCGCTTACTTCGCCCAAGATGCTAACGTCGTAAGGCTTTTGACTCTCTTTGGTGAGCAAGTTACTCGCCAGTATCAAGCCCAGTCGTTGGGGTGGGCGGACAATATTATATTCGCATGGTGAGGACAGCTAGGCCCCGAAGTGCCTGCTTGACTAACAGCGCAAGTGCGCCACTGGGTATACTCACCGCGGTTGTCAGTGCCATTCGCGTTGCTGGGCCAAATTGGCTTCGGGGAGTCATTGGCAGAGTCCGGGAGGGTCATGGCATGGCCGAAGTGGAGCTGATGAGTTCTACATCTGAATCTGTCTGCGAACTCTGGAATGGCCTGAGCATTGTCAGGCTTTTGGGATCGCCAGATTTGTTGGAATTGGTTTATATACCCCGCAGTAATGTACACGGCGATCAGAGGCCAGAGGTCTATTCCATAAAAGAAGCTGTCGAGAAGGGGCTTCTCCAAGGAAAAGAAAATGAGCGCGAAAGTTTCAGGGCTATTCTGGAACGTTCAGATCCACCAAACCTCTCACTAAGTGTAGAAGGTGCATTATGTCCACCATGGGAGTTATGGGTGTTTGCTGCGGCATGTATACCTACGTCCAACCACGGGAGTGGCTGCTAACCTGCTGTTAAGATTGCCATAATTGTTCAATCTGGAGTGATTGCATACAACGTCATTCTAGTTGTTTACCTGAAGTGGACGAAGGGAAGTCTTCCCATAAGTGGATACGCACTACCTTGCGCCTTATTCGGAGGTCTACTGGTTGTTGTTGGGCTGTTGATCTGTTCCCACGTGAGATGATACTCTATATATATCCTGCATCTCCGTCCTTATACTGACCACTCTGTAACTACAGGTCATCGAGGGTACAACAACCGAGGTCAAATTATATCCACGTGAAATTGCTGGGATCGAGAGACGCACTCGAGTGATGCGTATACAGAAGGGCAGTCAAAAGGTCAACGATCAGATGTTCAAAGCTTTTGCATTCCCAGAGCGTGACTTTGAGACAAATACCGACGAAGGTGTCAACTATATGTCGCAAAATATCATAATGTCACGGAATCTGCCAGACGGTTCAGCTAAATTCAGGATTATGGCAACGTTTGGGAGTTTTGCTACTATCATTGGTTTTATAGTCCAGTTTGTTGGTTTGAGAGTAATTGCGACCACCCACATTCCATCAATGTATCCGTGCTGGAACTCAAAAGGGAATGCATTGGTCAGCTACAGTCGTTCAGTTAGGTTGGGTACGTAGTACGTAGTTTGTGTGGCTTGTAAACTGACGGCCATCTTTGCAGGAGCAACCCTCGTTATGACTGCAATCAGATCCTGGGTTCGAAGAGGACTCTCCGTGGATCCTCAGCCGAAACCAATCCCGGAAGGACGGGAGCTTGATTGGTTGGCGAAAGAAATATGCGGAAGTTCTGACTGGAATGTCAAGTCCCTCGTCGAGGCAGAGCAGCTATTACATCCACCAGAAGAGAATAACAACTTTTCCCTGGCCAGAAACACAGTAGAAATACGAACCCGTATTGGAAAAATTATTGGATGGTACCCAGTAAGCAAGGCAGCTAGAGGCTTAACACTGGCCTTAACTGCTTTTATGAACCACGTCACTTCTTCCAATGGCTTAGTCGTTGATGAGACTCGTATTAAGAATTACCACACCAATGCTGGCGCGAACATCGAATATTTCCAGACTTTCAGGTGCGGAATAGGCATCGAGGTGGGAGGTGGACAAACACTGTTGAACATTGAGATGCGGCGGACAGCCATTCAAGGGGACCCGCAGTTTGGGCCATGGTATGTCGATGAGGAGCAAATTGAAGCAGTTATATCACTTTGGATGGATTGGCTGGCAGAGAGACGTGGCGGCCGTGGTTTTGACGCATATGAACAAACGCCGAGGCTCGATGAAGTCCCAGCCCCATCGGAGGCCCCTGCAACGGTGCCGCAAGGGCCCCAAAAGAGTAGTTATCTCAAAGTTCTAGGGCGAGCAGACCCCAATTTCAATATATTTTACAATCAATGGATATATCGTGGGTCAGGAGTGGCTCGGTACTGGCCGAAGCAAGTCCAAGACCCAGAAATTGAAAACGACACTTTTCCTAACGGACTTTACGTTCTTTTCCGTAACAATGAAGAATCTGGGAGATCTGGAGCAAGGGAGACAAAAACTTTGATTGGATGCTCTGATCATGCTACTACATGGGAAGGAGAAGAAAATCGAGCAATCAGAGGGCGTATCGATGCGTATCCCAAGGAAGTGCATATGGAACCGATTTCGCGAGGTATGTGCTTTTAATCTAGCATAATTATGATGTAATTCGATATTAACTATGTTTCTTGGCCCCCAGGACCCGTAGCATGCGTCCAGAATTCGACGCGGCCAATCGAAGAGGCTTTTGCACAAGATATTTTTGCTAAATTCATGTGTGCTGCAGCCGGTTTGGTCACTGGTATTGAAGGCACAACGACAGAAGTCACAGTCTCAGGTGATGGCACCCTATTTGGTGTGAATGGTATAGTCCGGCTTTCGCCATCCTTCAAGGCCATGCGGAATACAGCCTTAATAGACCTAGCGGAATCAGTTGAAGCAAGTGGTCTTTTCACAGTTGAAGAGGCCTTAATGGCTATTATTCCACCACTCTGGGCACAGGGGAAGCTGCCGAAGCTACCAGAGCCGCAACCGAAGTCCGAGGAAAGGTCTAAGGAGAGTCAATTTATGGAGAAATGGATTCGGAGTGCCAATCCCCACATGGCACCGCAAGACCCTTAACACAATGCATATGGGGAGTGACAGGGTATGAGTGACGGACCATCCGCTAGTTGCATATGTATGGGGGTGCTTCGATGTGCAGTGGTCTTTATTGGCGGCTATTCACTGCATACTATGACATCTCATTATACTTTGGCGGCTTTTTTGGTATATTTTCGGTTTCTTGTTCCCCTTTTAATGTTCTTCCTTTGGAGATCGTTAGCGGTGTTCTTTCTTAGTCTTATTTCCTGTTCAGATGTAGGTTTTTGGGTATCATTGGGCTCGAAGGAGAGATGCTCGGTGGGGACGAAAGTGGTGGGAGTGCAGGAAGGATTTCTGTTATCGGCTGTGACCTCTTAGGGACCGGTACCACGGCCGAGGGAAAATCGTTACTTCCTTCGATACACAAGCGTATTCATTCTTTGAGTTTTCTACTCATAGCACGGGAGACTTTGGTTCATTCATTTTAGGTTTCTAGTTTTAGTTTGGTTTGATTTTGGCAATAAGAGGGGTGTGGGTGCTGGATTGAACTGGAAGGCTACCTTAGTACTGATACGGTAAACGTAAACATGCTTCTACGAGACTTTATCGGCTTTCTGGCTTCGCAAAGTCTTCGCAAGTATTTTGGATATACTTTAGGTAGGCTTTAATGACAAAGTGTCTCATAGAAGTCTTTATGTATTACTGTATCGACACTAAGGTATGGACTAGTGCAGAAAATGTTGCGGACATAAGACAAGCTAGCATAAATGTTTGCAAACAGTATTGGCCATGATTTTGGAACTGACGAGACTTTGGCAATTATGAGACGAGATATCCTGGGCGGGTTTTGATAACACTGAACTCCGGGAGTGATGACTTATGAACGCCAATGCTAGTGACCGAGATAGAGTGGGCGGGGTCTTTGAAGGGCGAGAACTCACTCCAGCGGCCTCATCTTCTGCCGTAATAAAGATACCGGCCGCAGCGCAATTAGAGGAAGATTGCGAGATATAGATAAGTAGATACTATCAACACGCCAAAGAAAGTAGCGCGCCCCGCTGTCGTCCCAATAATTCAGATCTGAGACCTCCGATCACCGATGCACCTACATGTTGCCTCTGGGAGTGTTTATGTCACGAAATATCTGGCGGGATTGTATCATTTATCCGCACGGGAATAACCCTAGCTACTCAAGTATACATATGATTACTCCGCTCTACGACCCTTTTATTCCCAAATGCATCATCGCCTCCAGATTAAATGGAATAATGCCTATGCCGTCTCAAAAAGAAAAAGAAAAAAAACATAACGCCTCCCTTCTAATTATAGCATCTATCTAATCTCCGCCCCTCTAGCTCTTCAACACAAATATCTGCTTCAACCTCGTCCCTGCCAAGCGCCGAATCGTATCCGCCAACTGACCCTCCTTATCCAACTTCGCTATATCATCGCCGCCGCCAATACTTCTCCCCGCCACGAGAACATTCTATCCCATTAGCCCCCTATCTCCTCATCTCTCTCTCGCAGGTAACTCACCGGCACTGTCTTTCTCCCCGTCAAATCCGCAAGCGCATCCTGCAACTCCGACCCCTTCGGATGCTGATCCAACTCGACAATAAACGGTGGCGGCACGGTATGGTATTTCCCGGTAAGAATCTGCTTCGCGGTCGCAGAGTACGGGCAATACGTCTTTGAAAATATCAAGATTGTGTGTGCGGAGATGAGCTGGGCGAGCTCGGAGTTTCGCTCCGCGGCTGTGACGGAACGTAGCTGGTGGAGATATATGGACGACCGCGCAGCGGAGGAAGACGGGTGGAAACACAGGTACAGAGAACCTGTGACCAGGAGGATGGCGGCGAGGAGAAATGCTTTGGCGCGGCGGGTGGAAGGCATGGTGTGGTGGTTGTGAGCTGTGGTTGTGGTAGCTGTGGTTGTGGTTATGGTAGCTGTGGTTATGGTGGTTGTGGTTGTGGTGGTTGTGGTGTGAAGGGAGGAGGGAAGGATGGTTCTGCATGAGGGCTTCCCGGTTTTTAGGCGGATTTAGCGGCGGGAAGATGGTGAAATGTAATGTGAGGGACGCATGGGCACGGGAGGCCTGAGTGTTATCTCGCAATATGCAACATTCTTCTTTGCTTTTTATGTTGCGATCTGAAAAAGTTTGAGTTTTTTTATTTTGAGGTTGCCACGTTTCCGCGCGCGAAAAGTCTTTGTGCGTGAAGGTTTCCCCACAACTTTCGAGATACTCGCGTATCATACGAGGCTTTCCGATAAATTCTTCATCGGTCGAGAAAATGCAGGGCCATCCTGGCCATCTGTCAATTGGCTTGGTTGCGACTGTACACGTCCTCCCTGTCGCTTTCATCGAACAAGACAAGTCCAAACGGCGAACCTGCCGGGCGGCTCCAATGTAAGTTTCTTATTTATCCGGTTATCCGGTTGTGCTGACTCTACAAGGCTGACTACAGTACTGGATATCGATCTCCCATGTCAAGAATGTCATGAACAAACAACTTCTATCTACATACTTAGGTAAGTCTCTGTTATGGCGGAATCAGATCCGGTATGGATGAGCTAGAATCTGACGCCTAGTAACCAGTTTCGGATACTTTCCCACCACGCTGAGGTGGCGAATCAGCATTTTTGAAACCTCTCTAACGGGGTAAAGACTTTCCTATTCGACCCATTTTTCCTATTCGAGTTTGTTACACAATCCGGTCCCCCCAAAAGGCGATGGGGAGATTCTGGAAATAGACGTATGTAAGGACTTGGCGTCTGTGGAGTGCTTTCTCGATTTTATACGGCTACTCAATCATCTATATTGCTTCTCATCGATCTGGTGTTCTTGCAACTTCTCTTGCAACTGTCTTGCCGAAGCTGTGTCTTCGCTTTTTCTCTCAAATACATCCCTAATTCCCTTTCTGATTGTTTATAGTCTATGGCCCAAAAAGGACTACCCACATTCACGTCTCTTGGAATTGGAACATGTTCCAGGCGTGCTGGGCATCCTGTCTGGTTTCTGAACCCTCCTCCGGAGCATTCTAACCCCTTCCCGACACTCTCGGGTGCGGAGAAAAGCTGGTGCGATGAGATAGCCGAGGCTTGGCATCAGATCCTGATTGACACTTCGATCTTCTACCTCGTCATCATTTCATGCAAGTTTGTCTCGTTCCCAGCCGGGTAAGCGAATTTGCGGGTGACGAGCTGTCACTCACTATATTCCAGCCCATCTATACCGCCGACCAAAGCACTTGACTATGCTGGAAGTGCTGTCACCTACAAAGATGACTCGATCAGGCACAGATACTACTGTACTGGCCATTGAGATTGGGACGTCAGCGGTTAGCAGTGGGTGTCCGTCCCATCATTTTTTCGTCCTTGTCAGCGTCAACAACTACTGTCCCATACTTGACATTGTTGTCAGCAGTCACAGTAAACGAAGAGTGCCAGTGCTCAAATTGTCTTAATATTACAAAAATTTCAGGCTACCTGCGGATGCTCTATCACCAGCAGGCCCATCCCTGACTCCACCAGTCCTTGCAGCACTTTTGAGTCGCCTCCAGCAGTCACTACTACTACTACTAGTTGGCCACTTTACTAAACAGAGGTAAGATAATTCATCACAAGCCCTTATCTAATTGTTTCAGCCCTGTCAGCGACAGTCGTCCCATATGGATTTCCCTGTCAGCCGTCAGGTCCGTCCCAACCTCAATGGCCAGTACAGTACAACCCTTTGCCCGTCCTGGTTATTCGTCAGAACAAAGCGTTACGGCTTCTACGGAACACGATCAAGATTCTACATGCTTCCCATGGTTGGATGACAAGGTTTATTAGGTATAGGACGTATTGGCTGAAAAATCCGTCGGTCTTTGTCCGTGCTGACGTGGGCATTCTTATCCCCTGGATCGTAACCGCCTGCGCAACCACCTCGCCACACGTCCAAAAATGGTCGTCAGAGGCCCTCCTTTTATCAAGTCTTCTTTAGTAGCAAATAAAACTTTCTGTCCAAGTGAATTGCAAATTATATGTGATGTGACTTTGTAAGCCTTACTGCCCCTCCAAAATTCGCTCTCTGAACTGGCAACCCCACCCCATATTTATGCACTACTACCCACCTTTCTCCTTTACAGGTGATTGAATTCCGCAAAATGATGCCTTTCATTATTGAGACATCACAGGTACTTGCATTTTGAACATGCTTAGCAAAGTTTGGGTGGAGATTTGTTATTTCTGGCTGGGCTTTCCCACTGGCTAAGCTACCATCCTAGCTTCTTTCCCTTCTCCAGGTGGACTGAAAATTGCCTGCAGCTCTAGCTCTGGCTGAGGGGTAAAGATATGCCCTCTTTGATGTTTGACAAAGTGGGTCTTGGCCTTGTTTACTATGAGAGCTGTGTGATGGGTATTGGTATCCCTCCCTCTGTGCCTCAACTCTCAGGTACATTGCAGATGGAATTCCTTGCATAATGATATTGGGACTTCAGGGCATGTCCTTAGCACAGATCTTGAAGGATATTTTGGGGTGTTATGGGCAAAGTTGTCCATCTGGGCTGTGCAGTGACATTTTCGAGTTTTTGGGGAACTGATCTTGAGACAACCCTTCCAATAAGAACTGCCCTTTTTATCGGTGCCCCATTCCTGTACAGTCCTTAATTTTTGCCAAAATACTCTCAAGATATAAGAAAGTAAGTTTATAATGCTCCCAGGCCACCCCCACAGAGATGGTTGCATCGCTAAATATTTGCAGATGGGGAGTCGGTTGCCATGCCCAAACTGGCCGGGAATGCCAAAGTTACGATCCAGGGGATACCGATCATCCGGTTGGTCGGAAAGCTGGAGCTTGTAACCGCCATCTATTTTTTTTTTTCGTCGCTGCTGTCAGTGAATTTACAGGATACTAAGCTTCTAGAATCAGCAAGTACTAACTTATCTACCCCGAGCGTCACTGGGCATAGATCACCGAAGGACATTACGACGGAGCTTGTATATTAAGGCGCCATCACTTCGTACGATAAAATGAAACAAGTGGAATTGATGACGTCGGGTTACTTCCATTCGAGGCGCCTTCCTTGAGGCTCCCTTGTATCTAGGTCAAAGTATAAGTGGCAAAACTATGATTAGAGCACTCGGTACAGTGCTCCTTAGCGCCCCGGCCCGGTTGGCCTGTATGAAGCCGAGCTGTTGTTGTTTATTCATACTGTATGCACTCTAATTAGAGTATGACAGAGCCCCATATCCCCTCCGCCTCCGGGCAAGCCGGTTAAATGGCGGAGTTCCCCACCCACTACCCTTTGTCCCTTCACACCGGGGGGCTGGCACTGGGATTCGAACCCATAGAATTGTGACCGTATACCCCGCCTATACTTTCAGGAGCGATACCACTTCGCCACGGGGCCAGCCCCCTATGAAGCCGAGCCTGGACTCCGCCAAGGGAGGCCTCCAAAATTGAGCCGGGCCGGCCTCAGATATCTGAAGGCCCGCAGGCTTTTTTGCGGCGTAGGTTTTGATATGGCGGCCCGGTCCGGCCTGGCCTGCACTATGGGCGTCTGTGTGCTTCAGATACATATCTCCCCTTTTGTTAATTTCTGGACCGCGTTTACCCAAATCTTGTGGTAGCGCCCTCAAATTTCCGATTCTGTCGACGTTCTACTAGAACAGGAGCGTCTGATCATTTATTACCTGACCCGACTATGCCAAGCCCAATGATAGGCTCTTATGCTCGGCTAGGGCTTGTTCTACCTATTCTCAATCCCTCCTTGGTATCAGCATTTACCTCTCCCACCACGATCCTAAACTGCTCCCGTCGACCCCGTCCCAGGGCCCGTCAGGTCCTACCATATCTTACCGCGCCTCCTGTCACAACTTAAGGGACACTCATTTCATACCCGGCGAGATCGTTGTTTGTGGTTCATCCGCCGCCTAGTTGGCTCCCGACACCGTCAAGATTGGACCACGACCACACTCCACGATATTTCTCCTCTGGCTTTAGTCCTGTACCATCTCCACCACACCTCACCTCCGAGGTGACGACCGGGCCGAAACACGACTAGACTTAGCGATGCCCTTATTGTCTGAATGGCCGGCGAGATCATGGCCGGGCCGGGCCGCTTAGGAACACTGACTCGGTACCTTCTTGCTGCCATATATAGCCACAGAATAGTGGTTCTCCCTCTCACTTGCTCTCAAGTCACTCAACTATAGTTTCAGGTAGCATCACCCGATATGGGCTTAATGCTTCCCATGCAGTTCTTCCGATACCTCTTGACGAATCACCATCAGGGAAGTTATTAGCCCGGGATATTTGGATAAGTTGGCCTTTTCCGTGATCTTCCCCGTATACGTGGCGCAAGAATAAGCTCGCGAGTATTGGAAGAACTTCTTGCCTGGGAGGGACTATTGGGCAGGTTGTTTGTCACCGACTTGGTGTCGGTAGTGATGATTGGGGCACTGTCCAACTGAATAGCAAATTCGGTAGTAACAACCAATGGTACGACTTCGACCAAGTCCGGGCTGTAACTCCTGATGCGCTGTCCAGAATACTCCTATTGTCACCGTCCGCGAGTGTGTCTTTAAGGAAGGGGCACGCACTAGAGCGATCGCAGGCATTGCCCAAAGTGAAGACGTCTATGCTTTTTGGAAAGCTTCTTTTAATCCTGCGCCAATGAAGAGACCGGTCAAGCTGGAAGAGAAGGAGAGGATAGATGAATGCCGTATTTGTATGCTGTAGCCGGTACCTGGTAACAAGCAGCCGGTAGATTCGGGTGATTCTGGTAGCCCCTGTTTGGCTTAGAGGCAGATGGTGTCGCGTTTCTCGGGGTGATTTTTACCACGGCCGATGGGTTGGGGAGCAAGAAATATGGGTTGTTTGTACCGCAGAGCCAGCTGTTTAAGCAGCTGCATCAGAGCACCGGTAGTTTTGAATTAGTCAGCGGTGGTCCTCCTTGTGCTGGATCGAACCTGCTTCTAGATGTTTGGGGTTTTTTTTACTTGCCATAGTTGGTTATTGCAAGCAAGTCTGTTTTTTCCTAAATAGTTTAAGTACATTATCAACAGGCGGTGTCTCCGGCCTTTGGCCGAAGGTATCAACCAGCTATGCGGGTGGAATTCTTGACTTCATCATTTAATTCATTCTGTGTGGTTTCTGTGAAGTGAGTCAAAACTATGTAACAAATCAGTGGTAGCAATTTATTTCGTCACTGGTTAATGGTGGCACAATAATCTCATGTCGAATCGCGAGATTCACACCACAACATTTATTTTACCGTTTGAATCAAATGTCACATCCTATACGCAGAATTATCCCATCGTAACCACACGGAATTCACACCATAATTTCTATAATTTTCCTCAGAGCTCTTACTCAAATCATGCCAGTCACACGACAGGTCTCAATATACTCATATGATAATGGCATGACTGCAACGTGCCATTTAAACCATGGATTTTATACTGTTGTAGTCATTGCTAAGAGACAGATAGTTGAAGAAGTCCTTTCAAGCCATGGGGCTAGTTTAACTGTTATTCCACCAAGGACAATCCCGAACAGGAAATGATACCGGGTCTAACCGTAATAGGAATTCACCATGGCAGAGGTCCTAAAGTAGTGACAAAGGTTTGTAGATTTTGGTGAGAAAAACAATAAATAGCAAGAAATGATGACATGACGGTCATGACAGATGCGGCATTCTTGCTCTCCTGACTAACCCAACGAAGTCGTTTTGAGTTTTGATCGGCTTGTACCCCGCAATTCAACGATCGGTGTGCAGATCCCATAATTGCGGGGAAGCTTGAGCTTAATTCCATCAAGACTATTTGCGGTGGGAAGTTATGTCACCTATCGCCCGGAGTCGAATGTTGAGGCCTGCCAAAGCTGATGGATATCGGGTGTCCGTGAGGATGCTTCTGGAGGGAGGACTTGTCAGGTTGACGGAAGTGCATTAATAAGAGACTTTGTGGCACATCGAGAGCGCCCGCTCACGTGCTACTTCTTCAGTCACTAAGGAATCTCTCTGCCAACGCAGCTCACACAAAAAAATTGTCCACTCTCGAACTTCGAACTGTCATCGCCACCAAATGTGACTTTGACGCTGTGTCACAGGAGATCCCGTAGCTACCGAGACCGGTGAGCACTGCATATGGGTCGCCAGCTGGGGTTGGGGTTGGGGTTCCACCGCAAGGACCTATGGGTGATTGTGGTCATATCGATACCTAGCCTGGTAGATTACATATATTGATGATATCACCAATACTACCGTTACATTTGGGGGCCCACTTATGTAGTCATCGCATCACACACTCGGGCTAGTTTTTTTTTGTGATGACTATATGACGGCGGCGACGGGGGAACCCGCGGGAGGGTGGTGGCAAAAAAAAGCATTAGTAGCTGTTTTGGTTTTCACAACCCTCTCTCGCTCTTTCTACCTTCTCCGTCCTCCGTCTTTCACGCAAAACGGATCCAGGAATTACTACACCCTGTTAATAGCTATTACCCCCACACACACCCACCCACTACTCAATGAGCTCGGGTCTTAAGCTGGAGAATTTGAATTTGGCCCCCCAGCAGCAACCCGTTGAAGCATCGCTCCATTTCAACCCTACTGTTCCAAATCCTCCCCAAGTGCTTGGGGGCGACTCCCCAGCAGGCTTACAGGATAATCTTACAGTAGGAACTACACCGCTTTCTTCAGGTGATACGGATTCTTCACTGGTGTTACTGCCTGAGGTTGCTGCCACCGGGAGACCGACGGGGTCGAGAAGGCCGTTTCAGAGGAGGCGGAGGAGTAGAGCTTGCGACGCATGCAGAGCTAGGAAGACGAAGGTGTGTGGGCTGTGATAGCGTGTAATATGGAGAGATAGCTTACATATAAGTATAGTGTGATACGCCCGATCAAGGACCGTGTTCAGCCTGTGCTGCAGCAAGTTTAGTCTGTAAATTCTCGGAGGGAGGGGAAGATCGGAGGCGGGCAGGACCAGCGAGGTAGGGATTTACCCGTTATCTGTGGATATTGCAATTATCCATTGCTGATCATCCGGGATCGGCAGACGTATAAGGACGTTAGAAGCGCAGCTTCAGGAGCTCACCAAGAAGCTAAGAGACGCGGAGGCGCTCTTGGGAGGATCAGCTGTAACGAAGCGTTCGGTCTCGCCCAGCAATTGTTCAAGCCCGCAGTTCCCCTGCAGTTCGTCGTCAGTCACAGGATCAACAATCGGCCATCCGCATGCGGAGAACACGCCGGAATGGTGGCGGCCGCCCAACGCGGATTCCGGTGCACCTAGCACCACCGATCACTTCCGAGGCGGAATGCCCTTTGGTTCCGCAGGTTACAACCCGCAGCCCCCAGTCGGGACAGAGATGGTCGCCGCTCCACGCGCCGCAAGTTGGTCTCGTGGCGTTTTCGATTCCAATCCGCCCTTTGTTGCGTCTTACAAAGCATACCTGCGGCATCTCGGGTACCCTGCATCGAGTTCTGAGTATCCGTCCGCGGAACAGTCCCAGCAGCAAACCGTTCATGGCGACCAACCTCCGCCCAGAGTACCGCTTCTGTCCGAGTATCCGTCAATCGTCGCGAGCAAGACATTACCACTGGACCTTCGTGTGTTCCTGCCTCCGAAACCGTTTGCCGGACGGTTGCGTGAGGTATTCCGCCGGACGATCCAGAACTATACCCCGCTATTCTACTGGCCTGTGTTTCTTGAGGAGAAGTTTGACCGTGCGTGGGCGAGTCCTATGTGGGAGGAAGATACAGCGGTTGTGAAGAGCGTATTCTGCATCTTGCAGATGGTGCTGGCTGTGGCGAGTCAGATGGTTGAGGAGGTAGAGTCGTCGGAGCTAGGGGAGATGTCAGGCTCCTCCGGAGACATGCAAGAACGGTCAATATTGTCTCGGGCTTTATCGAGTTTACTTTGGAGGGGATCGTAAATGCTAACGCACGTCAGGGCGGGTTGGAAGTTCTTTCATCTGGGGAGGAGATATGCGGATTTGAATAGCCCGGCATACTCAGCTGATGATGCAATGTGTATGCTCTCTCCAACGGCGATGTCTGCACCCGCACTAAGAGTGTTATAGTCCTTCTTCTGATGTCGCTTTACCTCGATAACGCATCCCTCCCCTCCCCCTGCTGGATGATAACCGGTGCAATGGCGCGAGTATGTCAAGACGTCGTACTCGACAAGAACCCACCCCCAAACATTCTCTCGGAAGTAGAGCTGGAAAGTCGCCGCCGCCTCTTCTGGGCCGCATACATCCAAGAACGCAAGGAATGCCTGAAGAAAGGCCGAGCAGTGATAATGAATGACAGCGACGTTGAAGTTCCGCTCCCACAAATTCTCGCAAATGAAGACCGTCTCGGGACCGGCACACTCGCGGGTGAGGGTGGCGGCGACGACAATCAGCTCCCGCCAGATTTATCCGGCTGTGTCCCTAGCAACAACCCACTCACAGCGGAGCAATCACTGCAGGTGATGACCGCTCAGATCCACATTAGCATGCTCTGCAGCACACTCATGACCGTCCGCGTCACGGACAACGGCGGACCCCAAGACCTCCAACGAATCCAGGATTTCGACCACAAGCTCAAACGTGCCTGGGACGGGTTTCCATCACACCTAACCGATCTGCAGAACGTTGATCCCCTAGACATGGGAGCCATCCGACGTATCCCCTCCCCTTCCCCCTCCCCCCTCTCCAGCTAACTCAAGCATAGCCCTTTTCTACCTCCAATACTGCCGCCTTCTCCTCTACCGCTTTTTCACCGAACCCACACTAAACCCTGATTTCCGCACATTCTGCCTGGAGCAATCAATTCAGGTCTCCAAGATCTCAGCACACTTGATCTTCCGCGCCTCCCGCAACAATGCATACTTTGATCGCTGCTTCGGCATGCGAACAGAGGAGCTAACACACCTACAGACGCTGCGCACAGCAGTGATCCTACTAATCGGCTACTGCACGCGCCACGAGCCCGCGCTGCTGTCGGTGTCAAAGGAGGAGGTCGAGACGTGTATCCGGGCGCTCCGGAGCATTGCCGCGTTCCATGCGAGAGGAAGGAGGTTACTAACCGTCTTTGAGGAGTTTGCGAGATCGTTTGGATATGAAAGCAGTCAAGCCCCCGCTCCGTCTGTACCGCCGAATACAAAGACTGCGACGCCGGTAGAAGTGAAGCGGGAAGTTCCCACAACCACAGCGAGTATCGAGTTTATCCCTCCCCAGCCGCTGCAGTGGGAATTTGGCCAGAATTACAGCCACACCAATACGCCGCCGTCGACAGCGCCACTGTTTGGAGCACAGTATGTGCCCGCGAGCGACTGGCCGGATCTGATGCAGGTGCAACCAGGAGCGGAGTTTCGGCTGCCGAGTTTTGGGGACCTGGGATCGGAGACCCTGAGTATTGGGGACTTGAGACTGGATTGGGAGGCGGTGCAGCAGACGTTGCAGTTTAGTGATGGGGGAGGGGGAGGTGGGGGTGTTAGTGCGACCTCGGGACAGCCGGGTTTTTGGGGGTGGCTGTAAAAGGGAAGGTTGTAAGTGGGAAGAGGTTTTGGGATCGCACCTGTAGCCCCCCAAAGTACCGGAATCCTTGGCACCCAATTGCATTGATAATGGTCTTACTATGGTTTGTTTCGATTTTCGTTCCGCTTCGGAGTTTGTTTTGTATCGAGGGTTTGATGCTTGTTACTTTCGATTTTCGTTTCGTTTCGAGAGTTGGTTTGTTCTATCGTCTAGTCATCTTAGTCTTATCGTTACATAGAAGGATGGAGCTCACTGAAAGGTCTAATTCTGCCGTTACTGAAACTTGGGATATGTCGAAAGCAGTGGCGTTGGCGAAGGAGATGCGGGTGATTTGAACTCAAATTAAGGTTTAGTGGTGTCACGCAAGTCACTCTTCCTGGTTGCGCTATCGGCTCAACAGTACTATAGTAGTTGGCCGCTCCAGGCTGCCGCAGTACTGCCAGGCAAGTAGACCCTGATAGAGCTGTGGGGGTAGCGACAGTGGATCGATCGCTAGTGCACATCAGACCAGCACTCACAGCCCGTCGCAAAGTCATCAGCGTAGGATCAGAACTGGGTATATTCAACTACCCTTCCTCCTCCCCAACAGAAGAAACCCCCCATTCGCCGCATTCCCAACAACTCGACTCGCCT
>Ga0307512_10000063_pt1 | contig 121138 bp, 129 predicted proteins | sample 14_EM_MG_FD_200267 | JGI IMG/M metagenome (GOLD analysis project Ga0307512, IMG submission 200267) | Populus trichocarpa ectomycorrhiza microbial communities from riparian zone in the Pacific Northwest, United States - 14_EM | ecosystem: Host-associated > Plants > Roots > Unclassified... | reverse complement strand
AATTGGGAGCGTACAGCCAAACAAGCTGAGAGTGTGCAATCAAGTGCAATCAGGAGTGTACTTCAGAGCATACATGGGAGCATACAAGGAAGTGCATCTGGCAGCTTGCTTTCAAGTTTGGTGTATGCAGTGTGATGTATAGTATCCAGCACACAAAATCACATCTGTATCATAGCAATGAAGTCAAAGCATAGGTCCATAGGACCTCATAGTGCCAAGCATCAAATATGTTATAAAGTACTGTCCCAAAATCTGCTTCTCTATGGGCTACATGTCATGTAAGGTTATTTCTCCCGATGTGTAGGGTCTGATGGTACAGTTCAAGTCTGTGTTGATTGATACTCCGATGGATCAATATAACTGGTCCAGCAATCTTACTGGGCTCAAATTAAAGGTCATTTGATGGTGGCATGTATTACCATCACCAAGTAGGTCATGGTGGATAACAACAAGATTGACTTCAACTACTTCAATACCAACCCATTCAACCTGAAACAAACATTGACTAGTACTGTGGGATAAGCTAAGGAAGTAAGTAAACAAGATCTACCTGACTGACAAGATAATTCCACATACAGATTCAATCTGTATGAATTGAAGAATATGGAGTCAGCAGTGAAGTATGATTATGTTGGGGATAAAATTGTGCAGTAGAAGGATGAGGAGGTCAAAATGAACATTGAAGAGAAAAAAGAGCTTCTGTGAATACATGTGGACCTGGACAATTCTAAAATGCTAATTATACATACTCTTACCAATATATCACTGGGAAATACCCCATGCTGAACTGTCCAATAGGAAAACCAAGATTTTGATGGTAAAAAGGTGGAAGAATTTGTTTATATACATGCTGACTTCAACAACATTGCCCAAGAAGTATATGCTGGAGCCAATAGCCTTTAGGCACAAGCATAAATGGAGGACCAGGTGGATACTACACATGTAAACTGGTGAGTCACTGTCCTTGGCAGAGTGGTCACTGTCGGAACTTTCAGTCTATTGTAAGTATGCTGCTGCTGGTTGACCTACATTCAGAGTTGTTGCCATAACTCAACTAATATCTGAGCTACTATTGAAATAATAGAAAAAGATTATTTTCCTTGCAGATAAATTAAGCTGATGGATAAACAGGAATTTCCCAGAGAAATCTTGAACATGTCAATAGCAGTATTGGTTTTAACAGGGAGGTTTGAATTTCCAAAATGCTTCATCACTTTAGAGAGTGACAACATCACACATACACAGTAGTGCATGGGATTGCAGAGAATGAGAATAGTACAGTGAAGATTAGTTTAGTGGCAGATAAATATGATACTGAAAGAGGTAGGCTCTGCTCAACTCTTAAGTTAAACAGTTTACCATACTAACACTCATCAGACTTCAACAGCACTGGCTTCATCATGTCATCAGGTTAATATCAGTAAACTAAGAATTCAAAATACACCTCTTGGATTTAATACCTAGAGGATTGAGACATATCACCATGAAGTGAATATTGAACTGGACAAGAAGGTTAGAAGGAATCTACAAAGGCCACAATTGAAGATCAATCTACCAAGATTGATTCTCTAGTCTACCTTGCATGAATACCCCTATGGTTACTTCAGATTAAGATTGAACGAGCCCTAACCCAATTGTAGCAGAATGGGAAGTCTCTGTATATAAATTCACAGCATTAATTTCACATCTTCATGATTGCATATCATCCTGGAGGATGGCATCCCATCAAGCTACACTTCTGTAATGGCATGTACCCCTCAATGTTCTCATATGTAGAAAGATGCATCAATTCAGGGGATATATCAATGTACATAGTGTAATGTAGTTTAAAGGTATTTAGTATAAGATTACCACCAAAGATCTAAAGCTTGCTGTGAGCCAACTATAAACAGCGGATGTTAACTGGCCCTGGATGTATTACATCAGCAATGCAGTAATATTATCTCCCTTCTTGGGTGCAGACATTCTGGGCTTTATAAACCCATACATGAGCAGAAATAGAAAGGAAACAATTAAGCAACCATTCAATATATGCAAATATAAAAACCCATTTGTCCCAACCCTGGTTAGTGCCTCTGAGGGTAACATTTTGGCTGATCTGGCATAAAGGGCTACTCAACCTCCACTTGACTTAGCTCTGGAGGTTTCATACCTATGCTGTCACCATTTGTACTAGGCCAAGACCAAAAGATGTAAGAGCTAGAGTGAATTGAAGAGAAAGATGAAACATCCAAAGTTATACTGTCATCCATATCTCCACTTCCAGAATTTCAAACATCTGATCTTGCCATCTTCAACCAGTTGCACATACCAGGCATAGGTTATTGTCAGAATTACACATAGTAATCTCCATGAACTCACCAATGATTGTCTAAATCTTGTCTTTCACGCTAAGTATTGATGGTGATTTCCACTTGGTGCTTATCATTGCCATTGGCTATTACATTTGTATATCTAACTTGTATGCATTCCAGTAATGAGTCATGCTCACTATACTTTCAAGAGTTCCAGCACAGAAGCTTTCCCAATTTGTCAAGAAGAATACTGTAAGTCCAGCCCATCAGTAATGATTGTAGCTGCTTTGGATGCTGCTTTGGTAGGCATTTGCACTCAGTCTGTATAAATGAAGCAGGCTGGACTTCCCTGTATAGATTGTAGCTTCTGCTATTGGTATCACAGCCATTGGTGATGGTCAATTATATATGACCTTGTAACAGTCTTATAACCTGCTCATCAGAAGTTCATTGATTCCATCTCAATTCAAGTGTATTGCCCTTCCCTGATACTTGCCTCCAGCTGTGTAGGCCAGCCTCAATACCTGACATCTTCCCTCACAGCCAGTAGCTTTCACATGTTGCCAATTGGTAGGTATATTGTTGCTCATTCAGTATTGACCAAGCTTGCTTATCGCCCATTACTATTGTTGTTTGACATTCATTTTGGCCAGTGGTTTGGTACACATCTCAGCCAGTACCTTTGATACATTGGGCTCCCAATAATACTAAGTGCCCACACTCTCCTGGCAAGGTCCTACATTAATCAACATATGGTTGTTGAATAAATTGTGTCTTATGATACCTCTTGGTGGTGTATTTGGTATATTCAGCGGTATTTTTGCCTTGTTTGGTAACCATATGTGGTAGACATCATGCAGTTGCACAGCAGCTCATTCAAAACAGCATTAGTAGGTATTTGTTGACTTATTTGGGATTGATCTAGCTCTGATCGTCTTCTCATCTTCTCTCAGGTGAGGCTCTGTCTGTTGTGCTGGTCATACATTTAGTGAGTGTGTGGTGGATACACTTGGTATCTGCTGTATGCTTAGTGTACTAATTATCATCAATTGTTGGGTATTCCCACCAGGTTTCTGTTGGATATGCTTTCTGCTCTTTCTCCAGATTTGTTTGTTGTCACTTGTCTGGGTATTCACATTGTCATTTTCTAAGTTCACCTGTCATTTCATCTCCAGGTGCACTGTATAACTCTAATTTACTTACTGTTGTTGACTGTGCCAGTAATTACTTCTGAAGTATGCTTATCAACAAATCTCTTGCTGCTAATCTCTGATTGTAGAAGCACCCAGGGTTATTCCTCTCAGCGCATCCAGTACAGTGATTGCTTGGAGTTGGGGTTGATTGTAATATCAGTACAGTTATCACTCTGTTGAATGTTGTAAGTCCACTGATGACTAATCCATTATAGCATCTTCAGGTGCTTTATTAATTAGTTAGACTTGACTTTGAATTGGATATCTAGTTAGAGCTGGATTGTTTGGGACTGCTGAGATGGAGTTGAGATCGCCAATACTGAGTAAGAATCTCATTCCAGATTGTAAATTGGGCATGCCACTTCTTGATTCATCTGTAGGTCCATCTGGCCTCAGTTCTCTGGGTGTACATATCACCATTCTCAGAGTATGAACATTGCTCCTTGTCCAGGTTCACTTACCACTACTCCAGTTCACATTTGGTAAGTGTTGTTTACAGTGCTTCATTCATACATATCCGATATGGTATTTGTTCATTCTAAGGATTGTTGTGATTCCAGCACTGCCATGCTATCTGTGAAGATTGTTGCACCACCAGAGGCTTATCTCTTATGGCTTCACGATGAGAGCTTTCAGCATTATAACCATGACTTTGCATCACCTAGGCTGAGTCAGAATCTGATTTGGCTTTGAAAGCTGCATTGTAACTTGGACATGTAGCAGATCAAATGGAAGTTTCTGAATACCTCCCTGTGTAGTGCTCTTAATATTGCTTGGTATCATACTTGATAGCCACCAGTACACCATCTGTCTGTATATCTTTGCTTGATTGTAACTGCATTTCTTGCAATTAAAGTAACTAATCTCCAGTAGGGTATACATTCCCATAATGGCCATATCTTGATATAGAAAAGAAGATTGATCAATTGTCATCCATCTTCTGTAATCCATCTCCTGATAAAATCCATCTCAGGTCATCTATCTGGCATTGCTAATTTGGTTCTGCACTTTGCATATGTGTACTTGCATAGACCGCATTGCATGAATTCTCATGTAGCTCTGTAGGGTCTCCAAAAGTTATCATTCCATTGGGAGGTGGTTTGGTGTTACGGTAACCAGGATTTGTGATGGCCGTTAGTGCAGTACTACGATACGTTATTGATATTACCGCCATCCCATGGTAGCTTGCGGGTTTAATACCATGAGTTATGGGATTTTACGGTACATTTGCTTACATTTTTACTGTTTTCAAGATATTATGACATCTCGTGCGTGAGAACCTCAACTTATGCAGATGATTTTTGATACTGATTCGGATACCTACAAGTTGGTGTTCACAAACAAATATTGTTAAGGCACAATCATGTCATTAATCAAGATATATGCTACTTGATTGGTGTAGAATCTCGTTTAGCAAAATATATACACAAAGCTCGGCTATGCTTCCACCACTCCCACCAGTAAATCTCACCACTACGGCAATGCAAGCTCAAACGAACCCAGTTGAAGGTTACTCTGGAAATCTGAAAGGATATTGGCATGACATAAGCGGACACTCGAGATGTGTTCATCAAATAATCGTAATGTGCACGTACTGAGGCTGACTTGGGTTGACATGTATATTAGTTGTAAGCGACTGTCCTGAGATGATCGATATCTTTCTCATGACATTGGCACTGCAACACTACCTGGTATTCATTGCCACTCTACTGTGACAAGTGCAGCTCTGATATGGTCTGACAATCTTGGTCTGATTCATGTGGCTCTGACAAGTGCGGCTCTGACAAAGCCTCTGACAATCCCAGCTATGAAAGTACACTCGGATATAGTCTCTGACGATTCCAGCTCTGATCATGTGGCTCTGACATGTGTGGCCCTGACAAGTGTGGCTGTGACATGGTCTCTGACAATCCCGGCTCTGATTAACAGAGCTGTGTCAAGTGAGCTCTGACATGATCTGACAATCCTGGCTGCGATAAATGTGACTGACAAGTGCGACTCTGACATGGACCCTGGCTCTGACAAGGTGCAAAAGGCGGCACGGATAAGTGATGGCTCTGGATGTCAGGCATCCCTGTTGAGATCAACATATCCGGGCCATCAAGTATATCATGATATATGATTCCCAAGTTGCGTACTGGTTGAGTAGGTATTGGTTAACTTCACCACTCTGAACAAGTGGCGCGGGTGTCAAAACCGAAGAAACATCTACAATGCGTCGTACTCTGTGCGGTCCATCTCGCCACATTATCATTCCATGGGTTCTGGTTGGAATCGCAGATGATAGATACCCCAAATCCTCTACCAGCAATTGGTCATGATAGAAAGTCCGTCATATTACACTCCCATTAGCGTTGGCTACCCCTGTATTGATTCTATCGCTAAAACCGAGAGTGTATAGCAGTTTTGCAGAGCAATATGCTTTTTGATCTACCCAACTATTGTTTTGTGGTGCTCGATCTCATTGTATCAAAATATTGTTGAATTGATCGCCTTGTCCACACCACTTCTTCACACACCTTGCCTTTTGAACTGCATCTGCATCTGGATTATTGTGCTGCTGTATAGTGACTGTGACGCCAATCGCACAGTGTATCATTGGACGGGGAATCCAGGATTCGCAGAATCCGGATGTCTGTAGGTCTAGACTGGCCCTTGTACCTGCTTGAAATGTCGAAGAATAGGATGTCAGAGCATCAATACACTCGGATATGCTGATACCCTCTGGCAATGTCAGAGTTGCAATCATGCTGTATTTGCTCATAACTCCGTTGATGTGAGGTATCAAACTGGGTGATAATTTGTCAGATGCCAGAGAATCCCCCACAAGAAGCTCTCTGCATATATCTGCCATCAGTGAGAGGGGATCTGATTGAACCATATGCGGTACATTACTGACTCTCGACTTGATATGAAATAGGCGCATTAACTATCATCACATCTGTGGAACATGGTTAACCTTATTGAAAGAATGGTAGACATCCTCGATGAGATTTTTCTGAGCGGCTTCAGACATTTCGGTGTCACTGGTCTCAGCAGAGCCCATTTCCCTAATACATTCCATATAGTGGAGAAGGGTATTATTTTTGAGTATCTTGCTCGTACTGTGGCTCCTGCGGTATGGTAGGAAGAGGTAGACATTGCTGCTGATGCCACAAAGCGCATCCTGTAGGTGTTTGAGCGCAGTTTCGCTGTGGGAGTGGTAGCTGGCAATCAATATGAAGTCGGTGACAGATTTGGTGAACTTGAAGTGGTCGGGATGCCCTTTGGGAAGAGGGTCAAGCACTGGAAGCCAGACCTTCACCATGTCATTGTACCCAGCACCGGTCGATTGTTTCATGCATGTAAGTTTGTCCCCAACCTGGCGTATGTCAGAGAAGTGAGGAATTATGGAGAATCGTTCATCTATCAGGTCCAAACCCTTTTCCTGGCCACAAATAGCTTTCAGAAAACCATCAATCCATTCCCAGGTGTGATCTTTGAACAAGCCCTTGAGTAGCTGGTGCAACCGGTCAACATTCATGCAACTATATGTATTACAACCTGCATGAGCATCGGCAAAATTTGGACATTCAGCAAACTTCCACAGCCACGCCTCTTCAGCAGCCGTTGTTCACAAATGAAGGTATCGTTGAGGATGGTGGCACCTGGGCCTCAAGGCGAAGCCAGGCTTGTCATCCGGGCATATCTCGCATTCAGGGCACAAACCATTTTTCAACATAGTTATGGTGCACTGCGCTGGGTAGTCTGCAAGGAATCACGCAATTCAGGGAAATGTGTGACAAGTGCGACTGTCTGCACACTGGACCGCTATTCTGCTCATCACTGGCCCCTCCAGAGCACGCATTATCATTGCGTTAGATTCATGATAGGCAAACCTACTGGTGTGGGGATTTGGTCCGTTTGGACAATTCGGTAAAGGAGCGATTAATTTTCGTCCATTCGTCTTAACCAATCGTCTCTCCATCTTGGAGAGGTTGCCGATGCTGAGACAATCTGGCCAAGCGGTTTTGTCACAGCTTAGCATTGACAGCATAGTTTTGTCACTGCTGAGTATAATAGGGACAACTGTTGATCCTTCTGCCAAAGATTCGTAGGATGTGTTAGCAATGAAAAATGAGGTTCTAATATCTTGAGAAATCCTGTCAACACTGGCACTGACACTTTTGACACGCTACCCGCTCTGACACAATGAAACTCTGACACACAATCTCTGCCAGTCTGACTCTGACACTCTGTGACATGCTCCCTGACACGCTCTCTGACAAGCGCTCTCTGACAATCTGACTCTGACCCTCTCTGACATGTTCTCTCTGACACACTCTCTCTTATGTGTTCTCTCTGACATGCTCTCTCTGTCAATACAAGGAAACTTGCTTGCATTTCCCACCACCAATCTGCGGTCCACATCTCAGCATATATACGTCCACCATCGGAATTCATTTATTTGACTGGCGCGTACGAGTGTTGGTCCTTGAACAGGGGATGTCCTGGGATATATCATACCGCTGCAATGGGGTTCCGATGCCAGAACGGAGTAGCATCTCCTTCAATATTAATAGAACTCTCCTCCCATCCACATCCAAGTCCATCCAGTTCTTCCATGTCCGCAATGAGTTGATAGAGCTGATAATGGTTTTTAGCATTTGTGTCAGCAAGAATAAGTCTTCGTTTGAGGATGTTGTTGAGTTTCGTTTTGCCTAGATTGGTATCCAAAATAAAACGACGAAGGTGCAATTGTTCGCGTGTCGCAAATGGAGCAAGGGGGTTCCAGTTATCATCCTCACAAGACTGAACCCATACTGTGTCATCAGTTGGGGTTCCTATGTTGGGGAATATCTCCGTCTCAGGTCACTGGCTTTGTGTATCGTCATCAAATTGGGGAATGTAATCAGCTAGTTCATAGTCTAGCCCATCTGACACGGAATGATTGCTGGAATTTGGGTGAAGATGCGCATGTGTTGAACAGCGGTAATGAGTGAGACCACTTTGGTCAGAAAAGAAAGGGCCCGATTGAGTGTAAAACCGGACCGCATTGTTGTAGGTGAAATGATGCGATTGAGTGCCACTGCCCCTGGAAATGGTCGTAGTGAGGCTCCCATCACGGGTCCAAATGTTGTGTATTCAGCCTACCCTGAACGCACTTAGATTCTAGCCTAGCCTCGTGATCTTTGTTGTACCACACACTAACTTTTGCCCTCCTCGTTTGCTTGTGTGGGAAGTTCCGCTTCTAAGAACAATTTTGGGCTTCCTTGAACAGAACAGTGTGAGCTGATGTTTCGCCCGTAAACCAATGAGCATTTCTAGACCACACGACCCCTCACTTTCGGAACCTCGTTGCGTTCAGCCTTCAAAAAAACCACTGACATTTTTGCATCTTACCTATTTGACTTGTCTCAACTAAGTAGCATTTTGCTTCTTCAGACCCTCCTCACTTTAATCTGTGGCGCATTCTCAACCGGATTGACATGCAGATTCGCATCACACTGAAAATCTGTGTTAGAGTGGTCATCTCTTCCAGCGTGGGTCAGAGCGCATCTAGTAGTACTAGCTGGTAAATAACACAAACAATCCTCACCTATTCACTGAGATCAATCAACGTTAACTTGATGACTGTCATATCCACTCAGTGATCCTCATATCCACTCAGCGACCATCATATCCGCTGAACAACCATCATTATGGCACCACCATGAGTCCCACGGAGATGGCCTACCAGGATTGAGAACTGGATGGAAGAAATCTGTGCCTGCCTGCTGAAGACGATGACCGAGGACATAGATACTGTGAGTAGCCGGTCCGCATTCACTGAAGGCGTTTCAGCAGTCCAGGAATGGAAAATTCAACACAACAAATTGAGTTTCCCTTTGTACACCAATAAGATGTGGTACGCCCAGATGCGAGGCGTAGCAAAGATGCGTGACCAGGTTAGTCATTCCGACTCTGACATTGAGTCTCTGACAAGTCTCTGACATTGAGTCTCTGACAAGTCTCTGACATTGAGTCTCTGACATTGAATCTCTGACATCGAGTGACATAGACCTGACAAATAGGAGTTTGCCGACATCTGTCAGTCGCTTGCTGAAACATCTCGAGATTTCCTGGGACTTACACCGGACGCGAAGATAAATGATGTTGATGTCCATACAACGCAATGACTCATCTTATGCATACAGAGAAGACTCACCCGAAGGGCCACCACCATGCCCAAGGAAGCCCCACCAAGCCCTGCTAGAAAGTCAAAGACCACAACGAGCCCCGCCGCAGAGCCAAAAGCTTCAACATGTTCCGTGCCCATGACAAAGATCCCATCAGCTCCATCACTAGACCATATACTGGTCACTCGGAGTACACCGATCAAATGCACTTCAGATGTTTGTGTTGGGTCTACAACACCTGTGATCTCAAGCTCGACCTCATTGCAGCCAAGGGGAAATTGAGCACTGTGGGGTAGAAGTACCACTTGTAGATGCACTACACGATCGGCGGTATTGTCCGCAATACAGTCTCCCCTGGTTTCGGCGGATTCGGGAGATGCTCAGTCGCCTAGATTCGACCCTTCTCAGATTCACAGCTCCGGCAGTGCGCTGCAGTGACCCAGTTTCGGACGGAATGATGCACGAGATCCCTCGCCACTTTCAATAATAGATCTCAACAGCAGGAGGCCAACACGTGGTGCAACCAGCTCACCAGCTCACTCTGTTGTGAGAGGCACCTCACCAGGAAATCAATACCAAAAAGCCAGAGAAGACCATATTAATCTTGTTATCACGTGGATGGAAGATAATCACCCGTTACATACTGCCAAAAAGTTGAAATGACCTCGGGTTCTAAGTCATTTCAGAAAGAATCCTAATGCGCCCCAGTGTTATCACCAACTTGTTGCCTGGATAATTTGGCAATATGAACTAGCAACATACTTGCTGGCTGTTGACTCCTCTCTGGCGAGCACAACGTCCACTCAAGGTGATAGTCCATTGTCCAGATTTGCACCGATTGACAGTTCATTGGACGAATCGAGCAGGGATGACTCTCTCACCTTCGCCGAAATTGAAGGACGTCTGATGGTTATGTTTGTTACCATCAATAAGCCAGCCATGGTTGACCACACCGACAATGAAATCGAATATATCATGACCAACCCCCTCAACCTGGAACAAATATCGACCAATAGGGCGAAACAAGAGGAGGAAGATAGCGAACCCTTAGTTATTGACTTACGAGACATTTCTGAAAACGATATCAGTCGCAATTGATTGCACGATATCGAGGAGGAGGAGGAGGAAGGGGCGGATGAGGAAGGGATGGAAGAGCTACCGGGGATGTTGGAGGATGATTCAGAACCGTGGATCATGCCGAGTACAAACAATCCAACAGCATAAAATTTCCCCAGCCGTACTGTCGAACTGGAGAACCGAGTTTTGGAAATTCACAATGTGGAAGAATTTGATCAGGTAGATGCTGACTTCAACAACATTGCTCTGACTGAACTAGAGGGAGCCAATGACCTCGATGCACAATCACACAAGGAGGATCAGGCAGAGAATGCCGTTGTGGACTGCTGAGTCACTGTCCTTGGCAGAGCTGTTGAGTTACTGTCTGAACTCAGCCGCTGTCAGCTGTTGTCAGAGCTACTGTCAGAGCTGTTGCCAGAGGTCAGCCGCTGTCAGAATATTAGAATGAAGCTGATTTTTACTCACAGGTTAGCAGAGCTGATGGATAACAAGGAATTTCAGAGATAAAACTTGGAGGAGTGAATAGCAGTGTTAGGCATCACCATGGAGACCAGAACTTTCAAGCCGCTCCACAAACCCACGCAGTTACAACCTCACCAAATTATTGCAGTCAATTGGATGGCAGTGAAGGAGGATAACTTGGCAAAAGGTGGTTTATTGGCTGATGACTGCGGTACTGGCAAGGTTAGACCCTGCTGTGCTCTTGATCTGCTGTTCACCACACCAACAATCATCAGAGTCTGACAGCGCTGGCTTTAATATGTCACCAGGGTAATGTCTATGAGCAAAAAAACAATAATCCACCGCCTGCGTTCAACAAATGGGAGATCGACATGGACGACCACGACGCGAAGGTTGAATGGGGTGAGAAGGTCGGAAGGGAGCCACAAGAGCCATGGTGGGAGGTCCACCTCCCAACAATTATTCTATTGTATGACCGGAATACATACCACTATAGTGACTTCAAGCTCAGGTGGAAATAGCCTGAAACCAATGGTGGCAGAATGGGAAGCTCAGGTGACCAAGTTCACAGAGTTACCTCCACATTTCCGTTACGATACTTTCTCCTGGAGGAGGGCATCCCACTGAGCCACACTTCATGGCAAACCCTGGAGAATAATCGTGATCTCGAGCATTGAGACATTCTGCCAGCAGGTCACCCAAGGGGAAGCCAACGGTTCACAATTTCGGAGCCCAGGCATATTTCTTCAGGTAATCTTGGATCAGACCGACAGCTTGAGAATGAGCGTGACCCTAATTAGCAAGTTCAGGAAGGCTAATGGCAGAATGGTAAACATGGACTCCCGCAAGTGCAATGTGCATATGACATTCCATATACTCAGTCTGGAACCGCATTACGAATGGATGTTAACAGCAACCCTATTGGAAACCGGTATCGAAGACTTGCACTGGATCTAGCATTTTCTGCACAGTTCATCCTGGTTGACAATACAGCTGCCACCGGATACATTCAACTATACTCTCAACTTTGATGACCATTGGGTCATGGACGGGAGGAATGTGTCAGGTACTGAACATGGTGCCGGGTTCACACAGGTTGCAGATCCATACAAAAAACGCCCCGAATTCGGGTCATTTCTTCACTGGAGAACACTGGCTTGGGAAGCTCATATGTTGCCCCGAATTGGTGAAGTGGGGAAATTAAGAAGGGCCACACAAACATTGGATATATTGATTATATGGCACCACAACAAGGAAACTATTCACAAATGAGCCATGTTGGTTGTATGCACACTAATGCTACAGCTAATGATGGTGAGCCACATCCCGTTGCAGAACCCATAACTCATCATCGACATCCCTCCTATGAATGTAACCACCAAACTTGTTACATTCATGAAGTCCTCTGGAGCTGGCCAGTTCTACATTGATTTGGTAGATGGTAGCTATAAGGGGCTCAGAGACAGAATCACAGGGGTTGCCTCCGCGCACGCTACAACGATGAGCAGGACGAGGCCTTTTGGCCATCGTTGGCCGTGTATTCGCCTTAAATCTGTTGGACTCATTCGTGGCCCTACCTCGATGGATCCAGAAATATCTTCGTCAAAATGATTATGGATATTACGTTCCAGGGTTGCTAACACAGGCAGACCGAACCTGATGATGCTGAGGCCGGTTATTTCTATGTTCGCACAGGCTTTAGCAGGGAAGGCAGACAGAATACCTCCACCTGACAAGGTGAAGGGTATCGCATCGGATCGGATGGAGGCTGCGTTGCGGTGTGGGACTCCATAGTTGGCTCGGCTCAAACAATATCTCCAGAACACCCTAACAGCAAAAGACAATGAAGAGAAAGTGATTCTGTAGGTATATTGGCCACTTACCCAGTGGCTAGTCGTAGCAATGGGTCCAAGTAATGCGCCAGCTGTCTGGCTTTGAACCGCAAAAACAGTTCGGTTCGGTTCCAGACAAGTCCAGAAACCCTACCCTCTCTTTCTCGGGGGGTTGTTACCCGGACTGGACATAAACCTGCGGTTCTTTGGCCAGGTTCTACATACAGCAAAGCCTCATTTTGCCCAACTCTAAACTTTGGCTCCAATTAAGTATTAGAGTTCTAATCATATCACAATATGATATATACGTAACAAATGCAGTTTTACCTGCTCCTTCGCCTTCTATTCTCCACATTGTGATCCAATCAATATTCGTTGCGTCACTGCATAAAACGCTTCACATTTGGCATTATTAAAATGCAACTCAACGAATATTGATCAGATCGACAAGCAGAGAATCGCAGGTGAACGAGCATGCAAAACTGCATCTTTTACGTATATATCATATTGTGATACGATCAGAACTCAAATACTTAATTCGGTCCAAAGTTCAGAGTTGGTGAAGTGTGGAACTGGGCAAAAAACTGCGGGTTTGGTGCAGTTCAGATTGTTGATGGGGTGAAACAGGTTTCACCGGTTACAATTTAGTTCCAACCCAGACCCGGAACCGAACTAAGGATGTGGTACCCTTGCTAACACTACCTGTCGCTCGTCGAACGGGTTAGCACACATTTCACATTCGGACTGTCTGCCGCTGACATCCGCTCCGACATTTAATTATGACGTTTCACACTGCCATCGACTATTCGTATGACACTGATACTTACTTGTGCGCAGTCCACCTGCCTCATTGGCTACAGTTGTTTTGCTACCCAGAGCTCAGTGAGTGCTGATGCAGGTGCCTCTGTGAAGAAGTCATTTATCAATCACGGGCAGGTGAGGGTCCTTGTCTTATCTTATCTGAAACGCAATGAAGGCTTGAACCTACATGATAATTGCCGAAATTCCATCATGGTAGAACGGGGTTGAAAATACCCAATGGAAAATCAGGCATGGTGGTGTGTCTGGCGGATTGGTGAGCACCAATCGTAATGCACGACGCGATTGGTTAGCCTTGCCACAATCCATCGGTTGATTGAAAACACCCAGCAGATGAAGAAATCACCAATGCTATATGCGCTGGGGGTTCTTCAGAAAGCTGCCAGTGATGACATTGAGCTCGATGCTAATCAAGTATATGATACCTTGATTGGAATGGTTTCCCCCCAGGAACTGTAGTGTACTGAGATTGGTCAATATAACGATGTAATGGATGTTAGTTGATGTGTGATCGTGCTCTACTTTCCACTTTTCAGTCTGCTCGGTTTCTCATTCTGGGCTGGTTCTTGGGTTTGCGGATTCGTTTGGGTGTCCAGGTTAGCTCTCTTGGGATCTGGGTTTGGATTTCCGGGTTAGCTCTGTTGGATTTTGGGTCGTTTTCGGAGTATCTCACTGTTTTGTCTGTTTGGAAGGTGTCGAGCTGTATTGTTGACTAGTACTGATGTATGGAGTATTTTAGTCGCTGACTTTGACTCTGATAGCAGCCACTCTGACAGAAGCCCCCTGGCCGCAGCTCTCTGACAGTGGCCACTCTGACAGAAGCCTTCTGACAGAAGCTCTCCGACAGCAGCCACTTTGACAGCAGCCACTCTGACAGAGACCCTCCGACAGCAGCTCTCTGACAGCGGCCACTCTGACAGAAACCCTCTGACAGCAGCCCTTTGACAACAACTCTGAGAACGACCTGACGACTGCTCTGACAACGACTCTCCAACGAGTTTGCCATGACCATACTCGGTGACCGAACTATCCTCATCATTCAACAATGCGAAATCTCCACTCATAACTGCTCTTCAACCATATCGCCTAGCAAGTACTCTACAGTCAAGTTGACAATGAAGGATGGTGTCAGTACTTCCTAAAACCATATTGAAGGGACACCGCGACGTTAAACTGAACCAAAATCCCTTAACACTCACACAAATTGGGACTAACCCCAGAAGACCTAAACCAGTGAACAAAATCAATATGCAGTGCTGAAACACAAGTCCCGTCCAACAAGAAATCCATGCCACCCAGTTGTCGGCTCAAGTTTGTCGTTAGTGTTTATTCACTTCGAAAATATGAGAGGCGCCCACAATGCCAAACAAGAATCCCTTAACACCTTTCAATACGGAGTTGACTTGGCACTACTGGGAGCAACGGTTCCAACCCGGAAGTACAGTTCCGGGTTGGAGTCAGAATGGGCACCGAACCGTTGCAACAGGTCTTACCACACGACAACCCAGACTGTTGCAATTGGGCCGGTTTTACCACCAAAAACCCAGCATTGCAATCTCACAACTTTGGCTCTAGTTGAGTATTAGAGTTCTGATCATATCATGACATGATCAGTACGTAGATTGTGCAGAATTAGCCGGTCATTCACCTGCCGCGTTCAGATGTGCGATCCGACCAGTATTCGTTTAGTCGAAATCAACATCCCACAAATTTCGCTTCAAATTGTGTGATTTTTCGAAGCCACTCAACGACAATTGGTCAGATCACCAATCCGAACGCGGGAGGTGAATGAGCGGTTGATTCTGTACAATCTACATATTGATCATGTCAGGATAAAATCACAACTCAGATACTTAATTGGAGACAAAGTGGCAGGAACCGAAATATGGAACCGCGGTCTGGGTACAACCAGGGCAAAAAGCCTCGTGTTTATGTCCGGTCTGGGTAACAACCCTGCCAACACAATGCAGGTCGGGTTATTGGCCCGCTCTCGAACCAAACCAAACCAAACTGCTAGTCACAACCTGGACCGCTGGATGGTCACTCGGACACGTTGCTAACACTACTTGGCATATGTTTGATGGGCTTGTCGGCAGAGCGGATAGGTGGAGTTGCCGCCCCTCACTGTCTCGCGTTAAGAGGGATATTATCATCGGAATGCCGTCGGTTGAGGCTTTGGGACGAGAGGCCAGTTGTAGCAGGCAATGTTGGGGGGTTAGGTAGAGAACGTCATGGGTAGAGATGGGAAATCTATGCAGTACAAGAGTATGAATTTTAGTGCCTGCGATGGTGGTACCATTGTACTGCACAACCTATTTATATACTACATACTCCCAACCTGAAGTTACCAAGATCAGCTATAGTAACACCCCATCCCAGAGCCACACAAGTAAACTAACAAAGGGTGCATGACATTGATTCATCTACCCAATCCCCTGGCCACACAGTAAACTACTACAATGGCTCATTGACATTGATTTGTCCATTTCAATTGCATACGTAGCCGAGTTGTGAGCAAAATACCCCAACCAAGCACAACTCGGCTCTGACATGGTCGCTCTGACAGGGCGCTCTGACAGGTTGCTCTGACAGGTCGCTTTAACAGGTCGCTTTGACAGGTTGCTCTGACAGGTTGCTCTGACAGGTTTTTCTGACAGGTTTTTCTGACAAGCACATCCTGCTCTCACAAGCACAAGTGCCAATTTCGTATGGCCGACACTAACTACTTACTCTACTTTGGATCCGAGAACACTAGTGGTCATGAACCCTGGCGGCCGTACCCCACAGATCCGATATTAATGTAAGTCAGTGTACTTCGTGTATATCACCTGATCTACCGCGGTGCTTTGCAAATTGTGGCAAAATTCACTGACTACACTCTCTCTGAAAGACTCACAGTGATTTACACAAATACTATGCATTTCATTGTTGAAATTATGTCTTCAATGCAGTGGCCATACAACCTCAGCTGCAGGGATCAAGCAGTTTGGAGGGTCAGCTCGGGATAAGAACGGCCCGCAGTGTCCCATCAAACCTTCCTCAGCAGCCCTTGGAGTGGGCCAAATCACCCATATCCAGTGAACCCATCACGAACAACTACGCATAGGGATACACGTGACGTCCGACTCTTAACCTGGTAAATTACCTCCTGAGAGTCCTTAGTTGGTACATACTACTGTACATCTTAGGGCTGCACCGCAAATCCCATCGACCTCCAACTATGTGCAGTTTCATGATGCTATACTTCTTGCAATGCGATATTCGAATTGTAATGCCTTCATTGTGTTCAACCTCAGGTCGGGTCAGCAGCCATTGCCTGCAGAGCACTGGCTGAGAGATCTGGCTGCAGTTGTGAGAGCACACAATTCACGACTGTTTCTGCCCCTGCGACTTGCATATCAGTGAAGACAATACTGTGCTGTATTGATATTCACCTGCATGGTGGGATCCACAGAGCGAGATCCCAGAGTGGTTGCGTGAGAAGGGTCTCATAGTGTGGCCCAATGTAGAGGTTTGTGGACAAGAATATGGTCGGGAGGATTGCCAGATTACTGAAACTTAACAAAGCAGTATAATATCAGTTCTAACTTACGGAACTTATAACTGACTCAGAACATGGGAAAGTCCAGTGTAACTTTAACTCTGGCATGGGGAAACCCAATGTATATGGTATAACTTCGACTGTGACAATTGCTTTAACTCTGACAAATTCCTCAACTCTGACAACCACCCTACTCTGATACGGGAAGCAACCCCATCTATAATTTGGCATAGCTTCCACTTGGCTCAGGAGACCCAACGTATACGGGATAACTTCGACTCTGACAATTACTTTAAATCTGGAAATTTCCTGAACTCTGGAAACTGCCCTTATCTGGAAAAGAAGCAACCCCACCTATAATACGGCATTACTTCAACTCTGACTCGGGTGACCAAACGTATACGGTATAACTTTCACTGTGATAATGACCCTAACTCTGACAATTACCCAACTCCGACAATCACCCTAACTGTGACAACTACCCTACTCTGACACCATAAGCAACCTTGCCTATATAGTAATTGCTTCAACGCTGACATGGAAGACTCAATGTATACGTTTCATCAGCAAAAACTAAATCTCCTTCATGAAATTTATTTAGTTTATTGTACCCACAAACCCAACAATATGAAATCAAGGTTTCCCTGATATATGGCATTGCTTTACTGTTCCACAGTATTCATTGAGTCGTCGCAATGTGGTTTTCAAGCGCAACGACCAGTGTACCCACTTTTGCGAATGTGACAAAGAGCACTTGGAGAATGGTCCATACTTTCTTTCGACATATCACAAATCATCTCTCAGCATACTCCTACATTGCCCTATTCAATTTGTCCTCGCGATGATGAGAGTACTTGCACTATCCGTTTAATGAAACATGTAGTTCTTGTTTTCAAAGACCCCCAAGGTGTAATTTTACCAATGATGGTTACCATGCAGAAGTGGTTCACGATATCTAAGTTGTTGATAGAAGCTCATCAGCGCCTTACAGTTCAACCATCGGGGGAGGGTTATGCAACCTTGCGATTATGATTTCACACGTTTGGGATCAGACTTCAGTGAACTATCAGTTCTATTACGTTCACCACAATTATGATATGTCGACAAAACCTCGAATAAAATAGCACAGAGAGGATATCCTCAATCCGATCACTGACACCATTCCTAACCTCCAAGCGACATCGCACCCTCCCCAAATGTACTTCCATCGACTAATCCCGTATTCTCAATACTGGTGATGTTGGTGATGCTGGTGATGTTGTTGCTGGTGCTGTTGCTGTCGCTGCAGGGGATGGGCTGGCTGCTGCTGGCAACAGTGGCAGACCCACCGATAGGTAGAACAGCTGAGAATCGCATGCTAGCTTCAGTAGCAGCAACAAAGCTGCTGAGACGATTCAACGAATTGTCAGGCTGCTGTATCAGCTCCTCCAGGACGTAATCAAGGATGTCCTCATCAATGCTGCCCTGATCATTGTGAGGTTGTGGCATGGCTGGGTCCGTACCAATTGAGTGGATCTTTCGGCGAGTCATGCTGCTGATATTGTCTATCTTTTTGGCTTGAACCTCTGGGAGGGAAGAACGAACATCCATGTCGAGACTACAAAATACGTCTGTTCATCCATTTTTAACTGAGTAATTAATATTTCTTGTACTGCATTTGCTTAGTGCTCCACCTCCTGGACCAAACTCTGGCCAGTCCCTCGACTCGCCTGTTTTGAAGGCGGACAGACAATAGTGGATGGCCGTCACAGTGGGGGTAATGAATGTCGTGTCCAGTTTATCAATCAATGATCTGTCTTTCATTCCCATTTGCCGTATGCCATAGATGTATGACCAGTGAATATGGTGCACAATTTCAGTCGCTGCAAATCGAAACTTGCATTCCTAAATTGATTGTCAAGACAACGATTAAACAAGAAGGGATCTTTGAACTTACCTCAGGAACGTTTGTGGGGCATGTAAATCTGTCCATCGCCAATAGCCAGGGTACCATTGTCCGGATGTCTGTAGGCGACTGTGTTCATAATCAATATATAGAGTTGATAGTGGTTTTGCAGCGGTATACTATTGCTGCATGGGAGGAAGTAATCTTAGCGAGAGCCTGATGCACAATGACAGGGATGGAAACAATCGTTGAGATGATTCATTTACCACTGAAAGGTAGGCTCGTGGAGGGTCTGAGTGTCTCTGGGCTGGATCAATCCTGGCAATTTCCTCATCCCACCGACAATGAATCTGGATGGTCTTCACCGCATTCGTGGCAAAGGGATACACAATCATCGGATAATTGATGGCTATAGGCTTCACACGTTCCATGACCATTGCTAGAACAATTGAATGGGTTGTCTGGTCATTGTATCCTGCGCCGACGATGAGGCCTGTCATGTCATCAACACAGGGCTCATATGGTCCCATATTTGCAGCTTTCCATGCAACCAATTGCTCACCGGCTTCGTTTGAATCCTTCCTCTAGTAAATATATACATTAGCAGGCGGATTCAATCATTCAAATGCTTTATCAGATATCTTCTGGGATGCCAGCAGCACTGCCTCGTGTTCATCCTCCTGCTCTGAGACACTATTGACCGCCTGATGATCAGAATGAAAGGGTGGCACCGACATAGGAGTTAATTGAGTTGCCGTGACTCCTTTTTCAAGTGTTGCCATGAAGGAATCTTTTGATGGCTGCTTGCCCATCGCATTCCTGGATGGCTGCCAAAGAGGCTCGTCGTCGCATTATGAATTGCCCTCTTGACGATGATTGAAATTGGTGTGTATCATCCTGAGATCGTCATCGAGATCATCATTGTGGATAGATCGTCTGGTTCTCCTAGTCCTGGAAGGAAGAGCAGGAGGAGGAGAAGTGCAGCGTCTTCTGGTCATGATTTAAAAAGGCGGCGAGTGATAAGTACGAAAAAATTAAATGAGTGACTAAAGGAAATGTGAATGAATGTATAGTATATGAATTAAAGCGTTGAATGAAAGAAAGAAAGCATTGATATGATCAAAAGCATCGTCATGATGCATCTGTTTATCCTGTCAACGATTCCAGGATGTTGGCTTGTCCCACCACCCACACTTTGAATTCCTTGGATGGATGGGAACTCGGAACTAAGAATTGCAGGTGCCACGCATGCCGCAGGGTTGTTGATTGGCTTCCTTTGACCAAAATCTTTCTCGCAACAAGGTAAAATGTGATCCCGTTTCACTAATCATTTGGGCTAACTTCTGCTGGGTAATGATACCGAACTACCAATTACATGATAGCCATAAACGGAGTCCTATCGCTGCCACTATGCCTTTCCCAATGTCAAATGTCTCAACGATCAATCCCAACATCGTGAAAGCTCAACACAGCCCTTCATGCATGAAAATCAACGATGTAATAAAATAATACACAAAACACCAAAAAGAGACCCAATACCTCACCAAAAAACTCCAAATTATCACCCATCCGTCCACCCTCCAAAGTGCCAGAAAAATACCTACCCACAGCGCGAATCCTTGAAAAACTGTCCACCCAGTCCATTCCATCCTCTCAACGACTAATTTGCAGCTGGGCGGCTGCTTGTATGCTTCCTATTGGCAAAAGAGCCCACACTGGTAGGATTCACGATGTGATCGTGCTTGCCTAGCCAAGCTACATCGTCATCAGCAACAAGGCTTTGCTTGTACTCGGCAAAGAGACCAAGAGCACCGTTTCGGATGACTTCAAGGTATCACTGCTGTCTGATGATCCTCTGTCGAAGCTTCCATTCAAACTTTTGGATGCCTGTTGTCGTCATTGGGAAGCTTGTTTGATTATGGCGCAGCATCTCACAATCATCATCTGATTCCTCTCGAATATTATTCATCTCATCCTCGGCTGGAGGTGGGAAGATGTCATCCAGAGGAATGTAGCTGCAGCCACCACACATTGGCGTCTGGGCACGAGCTGTGCTGGCGGCTTGTTGCCCACGATAAATGATGCAAAAAAGTGTTGGGTTGCTTAATTCCATCGCCGCCGTGACCCATCCGGCACCAGTATTGTGATCGAAGATTGGGGTATCATTACGGGCGTACAGACCACCATGTCCAATAGGCTCCTCCCTGCAGCCCCACAGCTCTCGGATTGTCCGGCTGGGGTCTGGCAGACCGGTGATTGGACCATTCGCAATTGACAAAATGATTGTATCGTTGATTGATGTAACTATCGGAAATATCAATTCATCGTCCCCAAGCCAGTGCCATGAGACTAGTTGAGTATTGTTTTCACCCTCCCTCTTCCCAGCAATGTTGGGATCGACAGAGGCGACGGTGAAGCTTAATGGCTCGACAAGGAAATCGGTCAAGGCGTTGCGACGCACCTGTCTAGGCGAAGACCTGTGAGCCGAGGTTTCTTCCTGGTCATCTTCTGTATCTCAATATCATCAGGAACAACAACAGAAGCATCGGGGTGATGAAATACATACCAAGGTGCATGAGTTTCCACTCTTTGATCAGGGTTTCTTCAAGCCTAGTCTTCCTTCGGCCAGGCCCAAACTCTGCGAACTCGTCAAGTGCTGCCTTCAGTTTCTGACCATCGAGGTTAGTCTTGTCTGCCATGGAATGTTCTCAAGGCGGCATGTGAGACGTTTGATCACTGATTGGAGTAACGCGATGATCAATTAGGAGATCCCATTGCTCCGGGCCGGTGCCTTGCTTGTTGATGAATCTCATGGACTGGGCAACCTCCCAGATGCGCTTGCTCACTGTGTTATCTATCCTTTGTGTTGTCAAGCCACCCATATCCTGCGAAATCCCGATGGTTTCTGCTGCCCATTGGCTGACTCCAACACCTGCATTCTCAGCCCAGACGCGGACTTGGAGTCGGCATCTGAATTGCATTGGCATCTGCGACGACTGATTTCCGCAACAGGTAGCAATCACCGTACATTTCGGGTTCTCAATGGTGGTCAATGGTTGTGTGGTGGATAGCGAATGATTGTTACTGTAAACGAGCATCGAGAGTGTTGAATATATCGTCAAGGGTGATGCGATGTGGTAGCAGAGGTGAGGAGGGTGTGTCAAAGGTTCTGGAGATTGTAAGTGAGGTGGGCTGGCAACGCGAATATATATATGGGCTTGGAGAGTTTTCTTGATCCAGCGACATTGTCTTGGCTGCAATTCCGCTAGGACACAATTTGCTTAGCATCATCTAAGTGCCCTGATTTGTCGACTGAACGCTTAAGTTCATACCAAAGACAACTTAAAGCATCCACTGCAGTCATATCTCACTGGCATGTCCTTGCGCTAGTTCTTGTACCGCGCAACGACATTACGGGGTCGGGATCCAAGGAGAATGCACAGTTCATGTAAGGTATGAACTTAAGAAAAAGTGACAACCATAAATCAGGCAATGGGCATAGAAGGGTCTTGTGAGTGTGCAAAACAATCGCCGTAACGAGCTGAATCCAGATGCGGTATTCTTGTTGAGATCCAAGGGATGTTGACAGTGAGAGAGCAATTAAGCACTTTGCAATCGTGTGAAGAAGGATGACTGAGATCCTACGAGAGTGGTAAAACTCCTTTTTGGAAAAATACAATTGAGGTGCGGCTTTGTCCGAGGTGCGGCTGTCTTGTCATGGTATGAGTAGCTTAAAGTCTGTTGAGACGTGGCATAATGTTGTTGCGACATATCATTTTGCTAACAAAACATGGATCTTCGTCAACAGTGTCTTTGATGCTTGAACACGCACTCCTACATCGGTGCTTACATCACTCACCTCCATCACGACCACACAGAATGGATTGTAGAGGTATCTGCCAAACCACTGCCAGATGAAGGTTTTGCGATCAAGCACCTTAGTTTTCTACTTCCATTTCTTCAGGAACCGTATCCCAACACATTTCCCCAACCCTTCCGACAATGAATCCAGCAATACGGAAGCCAACAGCAAGAATCGGTGTATCGATCCGGAGCAACCTCCAGTTCGGACACCAATTTATGGCACTCCACACTTTGATAACCGTCTCTCCTGCAAGGCTATTGGTGACCAGTATATTGATATCTTCAACGATGAAATTGATCTATTGTCACCATTTTCTTGAGAAGGAGGAGTATCGATTAGCACCCTGGTGTGTCAAGCGCAACATGTGCAGAGCTGCAATCAACGAGCTTTTCAGGAACTCTATGATGGCAACCGTCAGCAACTTCACTTCTTCCCACACATGATTGATAATATCGCACGAAATGTCCTATGCGATGGGCATCGCCTCGTGGGAGTCTGCCAATGCCTGTTTCAATTCTTTGCCTCATCAAAACAACCTTCCCAATGATGATTACACACGTTTCTTTTACTGCAATCATGTTGAATACATTGAGTTCCTCATGAAACAGCCTGTGTTCAGGGAACATATGTTGTATGCCCCAGCAAAGGAATTCAATGATGCAGAGGAATGTATCAACTCAGAGGAGAAATCAAGCGATGGGTGGTGGAATGAACATGTACGTTTGTTGAATTTCGTCATTGCTACGATGAGTTTGATCACTTCAATTGCCACGGCGGTCGCTTGGAGCCACAATTGTCTGTTGATTCTGCAGTTCACTCCAGACACATCTTACAAACTATTCGGGTGACAAGAAGCAATTGACAGTATATCTGGGTCTCTGAAACATCATCTCCACGATTAGATCAAATCCTTCGAATGTTGCAATCATCCTTGATGCCCTTCTTCCTGTTCCTCAAAAATATCACTTCAAAGGAAAAGGAAAAACCAATGCCGTGAGGGAAGAACAACTCCACGATTGTGAGGTTTCAAGGAGGGTCTTCGAGCTGATATTTCGTCCTCTGGATGCGCTTTTCACAACGGGACAGCGTCTACTTTGTGCGGACGGCCTGATGTGGCAATGTTATCCTGTCATCCGCGCATGGACGGCCGACTACTTTGAAAACATTTACTTGCACTCCGTCATGCAGCCCCATTGTCCTGTGTGTGAAGCACCGAAATTGTTGTTTGGAGAACGGAATTCATCATCGTGGCAGTTGAGAGCGTATCGGCTAAACTTCCATAAGATGATACTTGCGACTCAGGGAGATGATGTGGAGAGATGGGAAGCAAGACAATATCTCAAAGATCGAGCTGTTGGAACCTCAAAAGGGGTGTTCTGGAATGTGAAATGCATCATCTCCGATGACGATCATGGTACCCGATATTCTTCATACCGTCTGTCTCGGTATGCTTAAGCATTTGATGGACTGAGTAACGTCATTTCTCGAACAACATTCCAGCATCGACACATTCAACCAGCTCTGAGCGAACATGCCTCCGTATCCCGCCTTCACTCGAATCAACAAGCCATGTAGCCAAGTGTGACAATGGAGTGGTGAGGAGATGAAAGCACTCGGGCGTGTGATTGTCCCACTATTCGCCGCGACTCTTTTAAACCCATCGGCCAGCCACACAATTCCCTTCACAGAAGCCCTGTTGCGCTTCCAGCACTTAGTGTATTTTCACCTTATGGTGCTGTACTGGTACCATACTGAGGCCACAATCGAGGAAATGGTGAATTATCTGGAGGAGTTTCAACCTCACAAGGATGGTTCAGTCAATTCGGCACCAGTCAATCTACAAAGAAGGTCTTGGAAGCCTTGAAAAACCAGCTTACTTTGGTCAAACAGAAGGAATAGAACAGTTACCCAGCTTAGAACAATCTTTCTGTGGCTGCTAAGCGTCGTCGCGTTGATGAAGATAAAACACAGATTTAGTCAGCAATTGCACAACATCTTGATGACAAATTTGATTTCAACTTTGTGAAGATGCATCTTCTGAACCACTTCTCTGACCATATCCGCCAGCTTGGCAATCTTTTAAATGTAAACTCTGAACTCCCAGTAAAAGAGATGATGGATCTTAAACAACCATACCGGAAATCGAAACGTCATGAGGCCATGTTCCTGATTTTGCCAACAAAAGTCCGGAAGGAGGTGTTTCAGTATCGAGAGCTAAATACAAACACTGCAAAACAACATCACGACTATGCTGTGCCTCGACCCAAAGCGCCTATTAAGCGAATGATGAAAATCCAGCGACCAGAAATCATGACCCGTGATGACTTGGCCAAGTGGTGTGCTATCCCAAAAGGGGAGCTTCAGAATCACATTGCTTGGTGTTTCAAGAGATTTGCCGACTTCACAGACTACGTCGGTCACAATCAGTATTTCTGTCGTCTCGACGATGCAAAATACATTCGATACAATGCGGTAGGAAATCTGCTGCCCTCATTTCAATGCAATGAGCAAGCAGTTCATATGGTTCCTTGCACTGGGTCCACAAGGTCGAGAAAGCATAAGCCACCAAGAATTGATACAGTGCTTCTCTGGATGGGGATGAGTCCAGATAGCCATTTCAAGTTGACTGCTTGGCGCATTCCCGCACAGTTGAAGTGTCTTTTCGTCGGCAAGTATTTCGAATTCAAGGTTCAAGGGCTTCTTGCCTTGGATCCGATGTTTGCAACAGGACCGACACGTCAAACTGCTGGTATGGTGATTGTTGAGGAGAGACATTATCATCTGATGCGACCCTTGCATGATGGAAGAAACCATTGTAATCATCTTTTCAGCACGGGAAGCACTTATACCGTCCCTCCAAGCGCGATTCATGGGGCTGTACACCTTCTGCCGCTGGCACCGCAGCCAGATAGCTCCCGGTGGTACTTCAGCAACACAAATGACCTGAACGCTTTCAAATTGTTTTGTATGTAGATTATTGGACTCGATACTTGAAGTAATCGTTGTAGCGATATATAGAAATCTGATTAGTGTTTACTCTGGGTGTCTTAATTTCTGTAATGGGAGTTGTGCAAGTTGGTATATAATCGATATCTCAAGGGATTGAATAGTGAAAAATATTCTTGAAATGAATGGAACAGTTCGAAAAAGGGTCGAAACGATTACAATCTAGAGGCCCAACGTGCAAGAAACAAGTGCAATAGATTAGCTTTAATGACTAAACACGTTTCTGAGATGTCGTGACGACGTGCCCACATCATTGAACGCTTCGATGCATTGTGGAAACTTGCAAAGAAGTCGCTTGGATTACTTGTGTGGAATGTGGAGAAAGATCGGTGTGTCGGGTCCATTTTTGGAAACCAATTTCACTTTTTGCTGATCTATAATCTCAACTCTGACAATGAACATGATTCATACACGTTTACAGCAGAACTTCAACTTTCACATGGACCGTAACTCTGACATCAAGAGCAATATTATTGGTTTTATTGTCAACTCTGACAAGGATGATTTTATGTGAACGGAGATAGAAATGCACTATATAATTCACAGTGTCGAGCTGTGGATTCCGTGTATATGCGAAGCGGATACACGCAACATGAACCTGCACAACATACAACAACCACAATGGCAAACGGAACCAGATCTCACAGCAGCACCCGCAAGCGTTCTAGAAATTGCAGAGGCAGCAGTGGCCCCAATGATCAAATCTCCAGTGCCAGGTCCCAGGGCAGCAGCAGCTGCTGCTGCAATGATCAAAACTCTGGTGCCAGTAGCCATGGGACTAACTCCAATGGAAATGTCTGACAGCGGCACCAATCTGGGGGGGATAATGGCCGTGACGAGGGCTCGGAATGCCAGCAGATGAATGACTGCGATGATGATGACGATGATGATGAACCACGATCCCCATTTCACAGATTGCACATATTCAATAGCAGTTGTCGTTCTTCCAGTGTGGACAACCAAGGAGGGGTAGTGACGCATCCAACTCGACATGTGTGTCTAACTTAGATAATTTATAGGTGCGAACACCTAATTCTTCTTCCAGCAACCAGCAAGGGGTTGGTAGGAGCAGAAATGACCATCCCGGCAATGGACTCGGACTATTGCTCGTTGCGAACACCTCGTTCGTCCGATAACCAGTGGCGGGCAAGTAGAAGCAGGAATGTCCACCGCAGCATCGCTGACTGACAATACCTAGGTGCGATCGACCATTCTTTCTCCAGGCAACGCAGGGGGGGTAATAACCTCACCCGCATCCAACACTAAACCCTCTAGTTGACAATACGTAGTCATTGCAATCACCCTATGACACTCCTCCAGGGAACCAGGAGCACTATACTCAGCAGGTAAGAGCAACATTCCTTTATTGGCTTTGACTTTGTGCAACCTCTCTGAATTAGGCAACAACTGGATGCGAAAGCAGAACATGTCCCCCATCGATACCGGCCGCTGGCAAATGCGTCAGGTGAGTAACATTAGTGTGGCAAAAGATTGGTGGCACATTGCCCGAGATCTATTCTTTTGCAGAATTCTTAGTGTGGACCCTGACCCGGCGGATGTCAACGAACTGTCTGAGGGAAGCTACCAGGAAGCATCTTGAATTCTGAGTGCGGCAATCAAGGAGTTCGATGTCTCACAAGCAGCAATCTGCACGGTAAGGATTGGCATGATTCATGACCTGCTCAGTAACACTGACAACCAAGCTCGTGGATTGCGAATCAGCTGCATAAGCACTCTTCGCCAAAAAGGCTTGTTAAGTTGTGATGGATCATTATGTTACCAGCTTTCAGACCTGTTCGAATGGTGGCTGCCAAATGCTAGTTACATGCGTATCTTGTCTTGCACATACCGGTATCATCATTCAGACTGCGAGAGTGAAGTAAGACTGAACCCCATTGATTCTATCAATGTCCTGACAATCAACTTAAATACTGAAAAAGATGTTTCTGCATCGTTCACTATCAGGCGTAATGGCAAAAACCTTGGTCGAGAACCCAAAGTGTAATGTCACGCAATCGCCATATATGTCCCACGTTACTGATGAGCTGACACCAGAGCGTTTGTTACTTGCTGCAACTGCAATAAAGCATTCCTTGGACAACTAAGCTGGTGGCAGTTTCCTCCACGTGACTTTTGAAGCGGATACATACAAGGGTATGCAGAACACCATTTTGGGCACACTTATCTGACATTGGGTAGGTACATATAGTGATCCATTCGAACAATGGGACAGTTTCCGACCAGAGATGCACAAAAAGATCCTGGCTATACATATGGGCGGGATTGATGCGATCAATGGTCGAGATCGGAAGGGACCTGCTGCCACACAGTGCGATCTGGCGATGGTAATCGACGATGAAGACGTATAGCTGCTTGTGTATATATTATATATTCAATTTGACTGATAATTATCAGGCTACAATGGATACAAAACTAACTGAATTTCAAACCACACATAAATGGTTCTAAAATCGTGATTAGAATGGCAATCAGTGAAGTACATGTATAGACTCAGATAATTGACCGTGAGTCCTGACAAGGTCAATACGAGAGCATGAGGAGCCTGTGACAAGAACATGGCGACTATACGTGCGCACTCACACAGCTGACAGTGGGCTCTGACAATACCAGGGCAATAGCATGAGAAGCCTCTGACAAGATCACAGCGACTATATGTGCAGACTCTGTCAGTTGACAGTGGGCTCTGAGAGGACCAGGGCGATAGCATGAGAAGATTTTGACAAGATCACAGCGACTATATGTGCAGACTCTGACAGCTGACGGTGGGCTCTGACAACACTGGGGCGATGGTGAGAGAAGCCTCTGACATGATCAGGGTGGCTATACGTGTGGATTCTAATAGCTGACAATGGGCTCTGACAAGACTAGGGTGACAGCATGCAGAGCCTCAGACAAGATCATTGTGACTACTCTGACAACCAACCATGAGTTCTGACAAGACAGTGTGATTGCACAAGTAGCCTGTGCCAAACAATCCATAGTGCAGATCTAGCATACTTGATTACAACGTGTCGTGCACAAACACTCACGCTATCACCCCGATAGCACTTAGTTAGTACACCAAAGTAATGGAGTAGGGTGGAAATACTACTGTAAGCTTACTGTGTGTTACACGTTTGTGATCTGCATCGCATATGATGGCTCTGGGCTGGATTCCATTATCCGCTGTTTTAGCTGTTACAGGAGACGACTGCAGGTTATATAGCTTATGGTAAATTACATGTGGCGAAATGACTTTTTCCCGATGTACTGACCCTCACAATGACTTCCTCCCAGTGCCTATGCATTGCACTGCCATCATCCATACCATGACATATCGTTGATCATAAGGAAATACCTGCCTCTCAATCTGTCCCTAGAACATATGGCCATTCAGTCTATAACCATGATGTGGCCTTATGAGTATGTGATCTTATTCCATACGACTGCCTGGAACCCGCTTCACTGCAAGAAACTGTATATCCACCCATATTGCAAATCGTATCAAGGCTACAAATTAATTGGGTGTTACATCGACCTAGGCAGTGGGAGTATCAACCTTGGCTTTGCGTTCCCGAATTCACTCTGAGTACGCTCCCAAGTACGCCTCCCAGTATGTTCTCAAGTACACTCCCGGGCATGCACGCCAGGATGCTCGCAATTGCACTCGATGGACCACTGCCAGCCTGCCTGACTGTATGCTCCCAAGTAAGCTCTCAAGACACTGTCAGGTACACGTCCAAGTACACTCCCAAGTATACTTTGAGTGCGCTGCCAACTACACCTCCAAGTCACTGTCAAGTACAATCCCAAGTATACTCTCAAGTTCACTCCCGAGCATGCTCTCAAGCAGGCTCCCAATTTTACTTGATGTCACACTCCCAGCCTGCTGAACTGTACGCTCCCAGGTAAGCTCACATGACATTTCCAAGTACACCACAGAGTTCATTTCCAAGTACACCTCCAAGTCGCTCTCAAGTACGCTCCCGAGCACGCTCTAATGTACACTCTCAGTTGTATTTGATGGTACACTCCCAGCCTAATTGGCTCTACGCTCCCAAATTCACTCTCAAGAGGGAAGACACTCCCAATTTCAATTGACTAGATGCTCCCAGCTATGCTCCTGCATGCTTGATCCAGAGACTTGTAGGGTGGCAGATGCCGGGCACTGGGAGGTGTAAAGTTTGTGGCGGGTGGCAGGCAGTGTTTGGCGGGTGGCAGGCAGAGTGTGGGGTGTAAGGTGTGGGTTGTAGGGTGTGGGATGTGGCAGGTGGCTGGTGGCAGGGGCATATGTTGGCTGAAATCATGATGTCAGTCGATATGGTAGTCTGAACCATATCTTCAGCGGGGCCACCATGACATGATCTCACAATGCCTGAAGTTCATGGTGTTGACAATTGCAGCCTGATATTCTGCAGGAAAGGTAGACAATTGGATCACGGAGAGAGAAGATCTCTGAACCAGTTGTGTAAATGGAAACTGCAGCTAGTTTCCCATCGATCTTGTGTGAATGTGTGAACATTTGGTCTGGTGCTGATCAATATGATGGTGATGGTGAGGGTGATGGTGATGGTGATGGTGATGGCGATGCTGAAGGTGATGGTGATGGTGATGGCGATGCTGAAGGTGATGGTGATGGTGATGGTGATGCTGAAGGTGATGCTGATGGTGATGGTGATGCTGGAGGTGATGGTGATGGTGATGGTGACAGTGATGGTGATGGTACCGAATTCACTTAGTCAAGTAGGTTGGCTATGGTAATGTTAAAGCCTTCCCAGATATAGAGCCTTCAATTAGCCAAAACTTCCCCAAACTCAGAGTTTTCCATCGTGGAAAGGTTTTCTGCGGAAAACTCTACTCCTCCAGCAGCATGGCTCTCTCAAACGTGCCTCTCAAAGGAGGGAACAATATGTGAAAGTCTTGCCAAAATAGAAATGGCGAATTCAGTACAGAACAATGACAGCAATCAAAATGCAGAATGCGGCAATGAACTTTAAATGTCGATTTGACCCCGGAATGAGACACTTACCACCACTGGACCGCAGGAGGCGGATGAGCACGTCAGCAAAAAGAGCTTGCACCAGAAACCACACAACTGACTGGATTCGCAAAAAGCCTTCGCAAAAAACACAAAGACACAACACAGTGTATTAACACAGCGACAATGGCAGGGGACAACAAGCGGACACTGGAATTTGACTTCTAGCTTTGAATTGACCGCAGAATGGCACTTCCAGCTCCTCTGGATGTTGGCAGGTGGCTAGCCACAACAACAGCGAGATGTGCATGGAATCAGTGCATGGAATCAGTGCATTGCGACAACGAAACAATGATCCAACGATGATCGCGACACAAGCAGGTGGGAGCCCTATGGGACGGACAATCGAAACACTGCAGATTCAGAGACATACATATATGGCAGATGGGGGAGACACTAGAGGCTTGGCTGGTGGAGTGTCAGGAAAGACAGCATGTGTCACCTTCATGGCCATGAGCAAGCAAGGGGAGAGGAATAAGAATTGGAAAAGACTGAAAAGCAAGAATGCAGATTCAGCAACTGCACTGGGACACTGGAGAAGCCGAAATGAGAGAACAATGAGGCAGCAGATGTGTCAAGTGGCAAAGTTGCACCATACTGTCGACAACATTGCGCAAATGCTACAAGCACAAGTGGCATATGAACAGATGCAATCACCCAGCAGGAAAGAATGGTAGGAGGACAGGAAGAGGAAGTGGAGAGCTCACCACAAGGACAATGTATTGTGGGAGTCTGGTATGACAGCTATGACCTTGAAGATTCTGGCCGGAGCAAGAGCAGGTGAGTGAGAACCAGGAACAAAGGGTGAAAGCGGCCTGCACATATTAAGGCATGTAGGTAGAACACGCAAGAACAAAAACAAGATCTAGAGGAGCAGCAGCAGCGGCAAGCGGAACCGTGGCCGGAACAGCAGCAGCCAAAACCAGGACCAACAGTGCCCCTGGCCCTGACCCCGACCCTGCCTCCAAGGATGACGACAATAATGAAGCCGTCACCACCCACACAGTGGGAGAATGTCCTGCCCAGGAACCAGGAGAAACACCTAAGAATAATGATGTTGGCTGAGACTGCTGACCCAGGCCTGGCCATGACGTCTAACCCAAGTATGGCAGATAGATAGCTGATTCTGAAGAGAGATGAGAGCATCCCCCTACCCAAAAAGATCAATGAGGAAATTGTGTCAGCGGTAAACAGAGCACAATTCCAGCAAAAGGCACCAGCACATGTACATATCATGAATGCAAAATGGAATGTTAGAGGCACAATTACTGCAATGACACACCAATGCACAACTCCAGAGATGGCCATCCTGTACAGAGATATTACTATTCAAACAGCCATATCAGTCAACATGCTGCTTATCGATGTGGTAAGAAATGAATCGTCAGAAAGACTGAAAATCTACACCATCCCGCTAGTGACATTCACGAGCATGGGGACCGAAGGACTACAGACCATAAAGGCGGACATCAGGGCGGATAGCAAAGTAGTGACATCTGCTGTGCAAGTGAGATGGCTATTGAACTGCACATGAACTCAGGACCCAATCGCCTTTCTGACCACAGCTGCAGATGCAGCCACATTCAGACCAAATATAGCCACTATCAACCGAAGTGGAGCTACTGTGCTGGACCGCACCAATCGGGTGAGCACAGGTGCATGGTAGTTAGATATGCATCCTGACATGGGGCATTGTGCAGCCACATGCAAGAACAATGCCTGAACAGCTAGGGGAATCATATTGCATCCAGTGGTGACTGTGTGAAGATATCCGAGGAGATCAGACAGATGCGACAATGCATGAGATTTCAACTAATTGGACAAGAGATGAGTGGGGTAACATGGACGAAAAGCGCGGCACTCGGCACCGGGCAGGTGAGGGATATATGATTCAAAGTAGACAAGCTGATGGGCGACCAGGATGCAGAGGATACCAGTGACAATGAGGGGGCGGAGGAGGAGAGAGACATGACCAAGTCTGAGACTTCAAGAGAGAACAGAATGGGAGCCACTGCTTCCAATGATTGGAGTGATTCAGTAGATCTGTGCCAGGTCATACGAGTGGACATCAGCGGTACTGGAGATGGGCGTGGAACGATGGGCGGATGTAGTGTACTTTCAAGAGCCACCAAGAGAAACAACAGGATTCGAAATCAGATACACAGCATATGAAATAAGAAAAAGAACAGAGTCTGCATGGCAGTGCGCAAGGGATGCAGCCTGCCAGTGGATGAGCAAATGGATCTGAGCAATGGTGCTACTTCCTATGTAGTCATCACTGATGTCTGAGGATGAGGAGAGCAGGTTATATTGATTGTCAATATCTACAATCAATGAGACACACAGTCAGCAGAGAGACCAGCATGGAAACTAAAATGGCAGCGAATTATTCATCAAGGTGGCACCATGCTTGGTGGAGATTTCAACACAGATGGCCGACGATTGCATCAAAGTGGCACTGATCAATGGGATGCCTAGTCTTGGGATGAAATTATAGATGAAAAAGTGACGGAAATTAGAAATGACGACTGGGCCACTCACTACTGGAAACGAGATGACCTTGAATGCAAGCCGATTCTTGATTTAACCTTGGAAAATTCCCAATCATAAAATGGACCATACCAGGTGAGACCCACACCGCTGGTTCCAACCACAAAGTGATAGAGTGGGAGGTAAACATACACAAGCAAGAGGAGGTAGACCACAACCGGGTCATAGGGCGGAATCCGACAGCAATGATGGGAGCAGCCAAGAAGGCAGCCAAAGAAGTATTGATGGAGCTAACAAAAAAAAGAGCATATCTGGATGCCTGGTGTACAGAGGACAAATATAAGCAGAAAGTCATGTAGGGTCTGGAGGGCAACAAGATAGGTTGACTGTTGAGCAGGTGCAACAGTAGCGGCTCAAACCGACAGAGAGGGCAAGCAAGTGAATACCGCCATGGACAACAAGGAGATGCTGAGGCTAGAGTTCCGCCTTCAATATGATGACAACCAGTACTATGAACTACTAGCAGCCAGCGGTGTGCATATGAAGTTACCGAAAAAGCAGTTGAGTGGACCCTACACTTCCTATCAGTCAAGATGGCACCTGGCTCTGACAAACTGTCATTTGAAGCCATTCCCCTGTTTTGGAAATGGGACAAAGAGATGCTTATAACCCTGGTGAAAGCGAGAAGTCCCACAGGATGGCACCCAGCAGTCTGGATGTAAGCCAGTGGAGTGCATCAGCAGAATCTAAATTCCCATCTTGAAATTTATTTCATTTATTTTACCCACAAACTCAAAAGAATGAAATCGACGTTTCACTGAACGATCGCATTGCCGTACTGTTCCTGAGCGTTCTTTGAGTTGTCGCAATGCTGTTCTCAAGCGTCATGACCAGTTTACTCAATTTTGCGAATGTCACAACAAGCAATTAACGAATGGTGAACACCTCATTGCAGTGATATTACATATCATCATTTGGCATACTCCTACATTGCCCAATTTGAGTTGTCCTCGTGATGTTGACAGTACACGCTACATACGTGGAATGAAGCATGTAGTTCTGGTTTTTGAGATGCCTCCTGCCTTGATTTGACCAACGATAGTTACCATGCAGAAGCAGTTCACGATATGTAATTTGTTGATAGAAGATCATTCAGTAGCTTGCAGTTGTTCAACCATCATGGGAGGGTCAAGCATCATTGTGATTATGATTTCACATGATTGAGATCGGACTTCAGTACACCATCGGTTCCATTATATTTACTGCAATTATGATATATCAATGAAATCTAGAATAAAATTGCACTCCATGGAAATTCTAAATCCGATCACTCACACCATTTCCAAACTCAAAGCCACATCGCACCCTCGACAATCATACTTCCATTGTCTAATCCCGCATTCACAACACTGGTGATGTTGGTGATGTCGTTGCTGTTGCTGTTGCTGCAGGGGATGGGCTGGCTGCGGCCAGCAATGCCGGACCCGCCCATCGGCAGAACAGCTGAGAATCACATGCAAGCTTCAGTAGCAGCAACACAGCTGCTGAGATGATTAAAAGAATTGTCAGGCTGCTCTATCAGCTCCTCCAGGACATAATCAAGGAAGTCCTCATCAAAGCTGCCCATATCGTTCGGAGGTTGTCCCAATGCTGGGTCCGTAGCATTAGGGTGGATGGTTTGGCGAATCATGCTGCGGATATTATCTCGCTTTCTGGCCTCAACCTCTGGCAAGGAAGAATGAAAATCTGCATCGAGACAACAAGCTTCATTGTTGCATGCGTGATTATCCATATGATAAATGTTTCTTGTATTGCACTTACATTGTGCTCCACCTCCTGGACCAAACTCTAGCGGGACCCTAAATTTGCTCCTTCTCCAGGCCGACAGACAATGGTGGATGGCCATCACGTTGAGGGCAATCAATGTTGGGCTGATTGTATCATTGAATGATTTATCTTTCATTCCCATTGGTCGTATGCCATAGAAGTATGTCTGATGAATAAGATCCGCAATTTCAATCTCTGCAAATTAAAACTTGCATTCCTAAATTGATTGTCAAGACAATGATTATACAAGAACGGAACTTTGAACTTACCTCACAAATGTTGGTGAGGCATGTAGACCTGACCTTGGCCGCTAGCCAGGATACCTATTTCGTGATCTCCATACGTGAATTTGTTTTAAATCCGTAAATAGTGTGGATTGGAGTGTTGAAGTGGTGTATCATTGCTGCACAGGAGCAAATAATCTTTGCGAAGGCATGATGCACACTATCAGGGATGGAAACAATCTCAAGATGATTCATTTTGAACTGAAATGTAGGCACGTGGAGGGTCTGAGTTTTACTGGGCTGGATCAATCCTGGTGATTTCCTCATTCCACCAACTATGAATCTGGGCAGTCTTCACTGCATTTGTGGCAAAGGGATTTACAAATATCACATAATTGATGGCTATAGACTTCCAACATGCCACTATCATCACCAGAACACTCAAAAGAGTTGTCTGGGCAATGTATTCTGTGCCAACGATAACGCCTGTCATGTTATCAACACTGGACTCATATCGCCACAGATTTCCAGCTTTCATTCGAACCAATTGCTCACTGGATTTGTTTCAATTCTTCGTCTGGTATATATATACATCACCAGGCAAATTGAACTGTTTAAACGATTAATGTAATACCATCTTGGATGTCAGCAGCGCAGGCTCTCGTTCATCCTCCTCCTCTGAGACGAGATGGACCTCCCAATGCTTAGGATGAAGAGGTTGCGCCAACATTGGACATAATTGATTTGCCATAACTCATTTTTGAAGTGTTGACGTGAAGAAACCTTTTGATGGCTACTTCCCGATGTCTTTGCTGGATGGTCAACTACGAGGCTTGTCATCACAATCGGAATTGTCATCTCAACGATCATGTTAAATGTCAGGTGTTGTACTGAGACTCTCATCCAGATGCTTGTTGTGGATTGATCGCCTCTTTCCCCAGGTGCTGGAAGGAGGAGCAGGAGTAGGAGATGTTTCGCGCCTTTATGTCATGATTTAAAAAGGCAGCGAGTGATCAGAATGAAAAAATCACAGGAGTGAATACACAATATTTAACTGAATGTATAGTGAATGAATGAAAGCATTGTGCAGAGGAAAGAAAGGATTGAGATGATTAAAAGCATCATCGAGATGCATCTTTCTATCCTGTTGATGATTCTAGGATCATGGCAGGTCCTGCCACCCACGCTTCCAACTCCCTGGATGGACAATAACTAAGAACTAATAATGGCAGGTGATAAGCATGCTGCATGGTAGTACATTCACCTTTTTTGACGAGAAGCAGTATCGCAATTGGCTGAAATGTGTTCGCGTTTCAGTAATCATCTGTGTTGACGTCTGCTGCGCAGAGAAATAGAAGTATGAGTTACATGAGAGCCATACATGGAGTCCTAACGCTGCCACTTTGCCTCTCCCAGTAACATGCATCACAATGATCAATCCCAACATCGTGAACTCGTGACGCAGCCTTTCGTGCATTAACATGACCGATGTAATGATATAATAAACAAAAGACTAAAGTGATACCCTTAACCTCTCCAAAAAACTCCAATTATCACCCATCTGTGAACCCTCCAAAGTGATAGAAAAATACCCACCAACAGTGCCAATTGTTGAACAACCGTCCAGCCAGTACATTCCATCCTAACAATGATCAATTTGCAGCTGGGCGGCTGCTTGTACACATCCTATTGGCCAAAGAGCCCTCAGTGGGAGGATTCACAATGTGATCATACTCTGGTAGCCAAGCCTCATCCTTATCAGCATCAATGCTTTGCTCGTAATTGGCAAAGAGACCAAGTGCACTTTTTTGCATGACTTCAAGGTATCACTGCTCCCTGATAATCCTCCATTGAAGCTTCCTCTCAAACCTTTGGAACCCTGTTTTCATCCACAGAGAGCTACTTGGATTTGGGCACCACATCTCAGCATCATCATCCAATTGCTTCCCGATATTGTTGATCATACGCTCAGCTACACGTGGGAGGATTTCGTCTGGTGGATGGTATCTGCGGCTTCTACGCACAGGTGTCTAGGTGACAGATGTGCCGACAGCTTGTTGGCCATGATACACGACCCAAACAAGTGTTGGATGGTTGTATATCATCACCCCCTTTACCCATCCGGCAGCTGTATTGTGATCGAGGATTAGGGTAACAGTACAGGCGTGAGGACCACTATTACCATTTGGCTCCCCCTGGCAGCCTCAAAGCTGTCGAATTTTCAGGCTACAGTCAGGTTGACTAGCAATTACAGCATTCACAATTGACAAATCGGTTGTATCGACAATTGATGTAACTATTGGAAGTATTGATTCATCATCCCCAGGCCAGTGCCATGAGAATAGCTGAGTGATGTTTTCACACACCGTCTTCCCAGCAAGGTCGGGATCCACATAGTAGAGGGTAAAGCTAAGTGGTTCGACAAGGAAATCAGACGAGGCGTCACAATACACCTTTAACGGCAATGACGTGTGACCTGTCGTTTCTTCCTCATCATCATCTGCATGTACACACCATCGGCAAGAGCAAAAGAAGCATCGGGGCGATGAAATACATCCCAACATGGATGAATTCACATTTCTTAGTCGCAGTTTCATGGATTATATTGTTCCTTCTGTGAAGGTCAACCTCCGGAAACTCGGCAACTGTTGCCTTGAGTTTCTGACGATGTAAGATAGTCATATCTACCATGTCCCGTTTCCACTGCGGTCTTTTGAATGGCAGATCACTTTTTCAAGTAATGCAACGATGGTTAAGGAGATCCCAGTGCTGGGCCCGGCACCAAGCTTGTTGCAGATGCTCATGGACTGGGCAATCACTCAGACGCACTCCCTTACTTTATTATCTTTCAATTGGGTTGTCAAGCCACCCTTCTCCTGCCAAATCCCCATGGTTTCTGCTGCCCATTAGCTGACTCCAACACCAGCATTCTCAACCCAGGCACGGACTTGTTGAGTCGGCATCTGGATTGTATAAGGATCTGGGATGCATGATTTTTGCAACGAAATGGCATCACATTACATTTTTGGTTCCCAACGGTGGTCAATGATTCAGTGGTGGATATCACATGTTCATTTCACTAAACACGCATCGGGAGTGTTGAAAATATTGTCCAGGGTGATGCAATACAGTAGCAGAGGAGAGTAGGGTGTGTTGAAGGTTCTGGAGAGTGTAGGTAAGGTAGGTAGGTAAGGCGAATATATATGTGGGCTTGGAGGGGTTATCTTGATACGGCTACATCATCTTGGCTGCTATTCACCAAGAAAACCATTTGCTTAGCATCATCTAAGTGCCCTGAATCATCGGCTGAACGCTTAAATTCGTCCCAAAGACAACTCAAAGCAGGTTCTGCAGTCATATCTCACTGGATTGTGCTTGCTCTAGTTCTTGTACGGTGGGATGACGTCGCTGGGTTGGTATCGACGAAGAATGCACTGTTCATTTAAGGAACAATCTAAACAAAAAGTGACAACCATGAATCATGCATTGGGTAGGGGAGGGTCTTGTAAGGGTGCAAAACGATCGCCACGAGGGGCTGAATGCATATGCGGTATGATATTCGAGATCCAAGTGACGCTGTAAATCAGAGAGCAATGAAATAATTTGCAAATGTGAGAAGGTGGATGAGAGAAATCCTATGAGCGTGGTAGAACGCCATTTTAGAAAAAGCCAATTAAGGTGTGGCTTTTTCCGACGACCAGGCAGCTTCTGATGTCAAGAGTCGCTGAAAACTGTCGAGACACTTCCTAACATTGTTGCTACATTTCATTTTGTGAACAAAACAAGCATATTAGTCTACAGTGTATTTACTGCTTGGAGCCGTACTCCTACATCTGCACTCACAGTACACACCTTTGTCGCAACCACAAAGCAAGGATAGTATATGTTTCAGCCGAAAAACTCCCAGATGATGGTTTTGCGATCAAGCACAAACAGTATTCCACTTCCATTCATTTCTGAACCGCAGAGTGACCCTTCTCTTCACAATTCCGATGATGATTCCAGCCATACCAGAGCCGACAGCGAACATCTGTGTGTCGCTCCCGAGCAACCTCCTGTTTCAATATGTATTTATGGTACTCCGCATTGCGACAACCATTTAGCCGGCAAGCCGATTAGTAACCAGTATTTCCATATCTTCGATAATGAAATAGATCAATAGTCACTGTTTCCCACTAAGGAGGTATATTGATTAGCACACCGGTGCGCCAAGCACAACATATGCAGAGCTGCTGTCAGCGCGCTATTCAGGTACCCCACAATGGCTACCGTCAGCAACTTCACTTTGTCCCGCACTTTATTCAAAAGTTCAAGGAAATGTCCTATGTGATGGGTATTGACTCTGGGAAACCAGGCAAAGTCTGTTACAATTGTTTGCCTGATCGAAACATCCTTTGCGATGATGATTACACACAGTTCTTCCTCCGCAATCCAGTTAAATGCATTGAGTTCCTCATGCAAGAACCTGAATTCACAGAACATATGTCGTATGCTCCACCACAGGACTGCATTGAAGCTGAGGAACGTATCTACTCAGAGGTGAAATCAAGCGACTGGTGGTGGAATAAACAGGTACGTTAATTCAATTTGGTCATAGCTATGATGATTTTGACTGCTTCAATAGCTACGGTGGCCGCTTGGAGCTACAATTGTTCCTTTATTCACCAGTTCAGACGAGACAAATCATTCCCATTATTTGGACAATAAGAAGGAATGGCGAGTGTATGTGAGTCTTGGTTACATTTACTGGACGATTAGATCAAAGCCTCCAAATCTTGCAAGCGTCCTTGTCTCCCTGCTTTATGATCCTCAGGAATATCACATTAATGGACATGGAAAAACAACTGCCAGGAAGGAACAACAAATCCATAATCGGCAGGGTTTTAGGAACGTCTCTGAGCTTATTTCTGGACCTCTCAACCTGGTTTGCAAGGTTGGAAACCTCATGCTTTGTGTGGACAGCCAGATGCAGAAATACAATCGTGTCAGCTGTCCATGGACAGCTGACAACTACACAAACATCCACTTCCACTCGATCAACCGGCCCCATTGCTCATTTTGCGAAGCCCAAATTCATCGTGTGCAGAAGGTATTTCGTTGTCGTGGCAATTGAGAGACTGTTGGCTATACTTTCAAAAGATGTTCCTCACGACTCAGGGAGATGAGACGGAGAGACAGGAAGCAAAACAATAGCTGGTGGATCGAGTGGTTGGAATCTCGGAAGGCGTCTTCTGGACTACGAAAGACATCACCCTGATTAGTATCATTGTACACGATTTTCTTCATACAGTCCATCTCCGTATTGGTAAGCACTTGATGGACTGGGTAGCAACCTTCCTCAAACATCATTCCCGGATTAACAAGTTCAACACGTTCCGGGGAATGCTGGCTTCGTATCCTGACTTCACTTGATTCAACAAGCCATAAAGCCAGGTGACATATTGGAGTGGTAATGAGATGACAGCACTCGGGCGCTTGATTGTTACAGTTTTCGCAGTGATTCTTTCCAACCTTTCGGTGAGCGAAAGGATTCTCCTCATAGAAGCCCTGTTATGCATCAACAACTTAATGTATGTTCACCTTATGGCGCAGGACTGGTACCATACTGAAGCCACGATCGAGTCCATGAAGAAGTAGCTGGAGGAGATCCATCATCACAAGGATGCTTTCCGTCGATTCCGCGCCAGTAAATCTACAAAGAATGTCTTGGAAGCCTGGAACAAGCAGCATACATTGGACAAACAGGAGGAACGGGAGAGTGACCCCGCTTGGAACAATCATTCAAAGGTTTCAAACCATGCTTAGGTTGAAGAAGATTAAACCCAGATGGAATAAGATATTGCACAACATCTTGTCGATGAATCAGGATTCAACTTAGTGAAGATGCACCTCCTGAACTACTTCTCTAACGACATCTGCCAGCTTGGCAACCTCTTCAATGCAAGCTCTGATCTCCCAGCAAGAGTGGTGATAGATCATAAACAAGCATACCGACAATGAAAATATCATGAAGCCGCCTGTCAGATTTTGCGAACATCAGCCCGAAAGGAGGTGTTTCAGTATCGAGAGCTAAATGCAAACGCTGCAAAACAAACTATCCACAATGAAATGCCTCCAACCTAAGCTCCTATCGAGTGAATGACAAAAAACCTGCAACCGGAAACAAGACCCTTGATGGCTTGGCCGAGTGATGTGCAATGCCAAAAGGGGAGCCACAGAATCTCATTGCATGGTGTGTCAAGAGATTTGCCGACTTCACAGACTACATTGATTATGATCAGTATTTTAGTCATCTGAATCATGCAAAATTCATCCTGTACAGCACAGTAGCATGTCCGGTGACGTCTTTTCCATGTGACATGCGGGCGATTCATATGGTTCATTGCACTAGGTCCACAAGCTGGACAAAGCATAAGCCACCAAGAAATGATACAGTGCTTCTCAAGATGGGGACAAGTCCGGATAGCCACTAAAAGTCGACTGCTGGACACATTGCCGCACATTTGAAGTGCCTTTTCATTGTCAAGGATGCTGGATCAAGAGTTAAAGGGCTTCTTGCCTGTGTTCAGAGAATTGCAAAAAGGCTGGTATGTAAGGCTGCTGGTGTGGTAATTGTTGATGAGAGACATCAACCTCCAATGCAACCCTTGCACAATGGAAACTACCATCGTAAGCCTCATTATGTGCTCAGAACCACTTATTATGTCCTGGTCAGCGGGATTGAACGGGCTGTGCACCTTCTTCCGCTGTCACCGCAGCCAGATAGCACACACTGGTACCTGAGCAACATGATTTACTTCGATGGTCTCAATTTGTTTTACATGACGATTATTCGATTAAAGCTTGAAGTAATCATTGTAGCAATTTATAGACATCTGATGAGTATTTACTCTGGGTTTCTCCAATTTGTTATGGGAGTTGTGCAAGCTTGTGTATAATCGATGTCTCAAGGGATTAAATAGTTAAGAATATTGTTGAAAGGTATGAAACATTTCAAAAAACCATCGAAACGATTAAAATCTAGACCACCAATGTGAGACAAGTGGAGCACATTGACTCCAATAACTACAGGAGTTGGTGAAATGTTGTGGCGAAGCGATCACATTATTGAACACTTCGAAGCATGGTGGAAGAATGCAACCCAGTTCATCAGATAATTTGTGGAGCATGACGAGAAGGATCGGTGCGTGGTGTCCATCTTCTGATACCATTGGTGCCAATTGCTGATGTTGGTATTCATGATCCCAGCAAGGATGACTACACTTAGCTACAAGTGAACCACACCATCTCACTACTCAGCTGCTTGGGTAAAGTCATTGAGATGGTAGTCGTGGAACTGCTACCAGCAGAGGCAAAGCAGTGGGGACTACTGAGCAATGGAAAATTAGGCGACAGACAGGGGCGGTTAGTCTTCGATGTAGCGGCCATCATGGTCAACAGAGCACTTGCAGCATGGACATATAGTGACAAACCTGGTGAACATCTCATGGATATCATCGCAGGATATGCAAGCATTGCAAAAGGATGCCTGGTGAATGGAATGATGGCTAAGCGTATAGTTGGACACCTCATATGATGGACAGAGAGCTTTCACTCCAAAAGACCCGTTGCAATGATAATCCAGGATAATTCAATGACAAGACACCCAGTTGAAGCAGGTGTCCTGCAGGGCTCCCCAGTGTCACTGATCCAATTCGCAATCTACACTGCCAGTCTGATTCACTGGGTCATGGAGTACATCTGGGCTGGAGAACTTACTTTGGTGGATGACCTTGGGTGGGTGGCTATTGGAAGCGACATCAATCAGGTCATGACAAAACATGCGAAATGAGCTGCAAAAAGTATTGCATATGTGAGTTGATGAGGGCTGCAGTTTAATACAGCACAACTGGAGGTGGCACTGTTCATACCTGGACAAGGCCACAAGAAGTACCGCCGGCCAAAGCTGACAGCAAAGATGATATTTTGAGATAGCTTTGTACCATTGAACAAGATGCTACACACAGATTGGACATCTAGATGGATGTGCACCTGACGTCCAAGGAGCACCACAATCAATGCATGAAGAATGCCAGGGCAGCCGAAGCTAGACTCTCAACCCTCACAAAGATGTATTCCATCAGCGCAGACAGTGTGAGAGGTGTCTGAATAGCTTGCATCGAAGCGGTCACAGTATATGGGAGCTAGCTATGATTGTACCCCAAAGAAGAAGGCAGGCCACACAATCTCCCACTCTGTCAAATTCAACCAGGCAGAACCAACCTAGGAGTGCTGTCCACAACACCACGAGGGGCTCTGATGAGGGAGGCAGGGCTTCCGCCCTCGACTGTAATCTTACACTGCAGACAACAATGATTCACAGCTAGACTTGCAAATGCGTGCAGTGGCAAGCTACTAATGCTACACCAAAACCCCTCTTCCGGTGCACGAATATGGAAAGTAGTCCAGAAAGAGCAGGAGCATGGCTGGAAAACCAATGGCATGACCAGGTCAGCCCTGGGCGAAGAATCAGCGGTCAGATTCAGGATTCTGGAGAACGACACTGCAGCCAAAAGACCTGCACAGCGCTGACCAGGAGACAAAGTAGCCATAATCGTAGCAGTGGACTGGATGTGGTGGACCAATGGATCGCACTGCGATGATGGCCCAATGGGAGTCACAGTAGTCTACTAACACCGAAATCAATGGAGGTCCCGCCACAGCTTTGCGGGAACTGGATGTATGTAGGTCTTCGATGCTGAGCTGTGGGTGACCAGACTCACGCCTGATGTGACGATCCAGAAGAGACAGACATTGCAAATGCATGCAGTGAAGACAGCGGCAGTCTTTAACTACTCTGAAGCTGCATTTCGATGAATGGCACACCTGGAGGCTGGCCCAGGGCAGCAACAAGCAGAGCGGAACAACTGAAGGGCACAGGCCCTCCTTGGCCATGTTAGCGCTGCAGAGACCAATTGCGCTCCAGAGCACTCCGGCTTCCCCAGCATGGAACAAGCAGACCGTCAGCTAAACCCAGTCGGAGACTTGCAAGGTGGCATGACGGTAGTGCATACACCTGGGCTTTGAGCAGAGCTAGACAGCTCTCTGAAAGATATTCAACAGCCAAGACCCTGTCAGAGGCTGACGAATGCAGTAAGGACTTCGGCTACAGACTGAAGTGCAACGCAGTCAATAGGTGACCTGTCCCAATGGTAAGCGTAAAGTCATTTGCAACGAGATTCTACCAACAGAACTGTGGGCATGTGCCTACCAGAGCTTACCAAACATGATTCAAACCCCATGAGGATGACACCTGGTGGTGGCGCGGGTGAATACTGGCCCAAGGACAGGAACATCCTCTGAAGCAATGCAGCCAGTGGAAAAACCTGCAGCAGAAGCTCTGGAAGATGGTGGGAGAGGCAATGGGCTCGAAAGCTGGCTGACGCCGATGGGCACAGGTGTCAGCACTGTTTCCCTGCAGATATGTGACAGGGCAGTGATGGCCTTCCAGGCAGCCATGGACATTGGGAAGTTTCTGCCAGAGTCAGGTATTGAGGCCAAAGTGGCAAGTCATTCTTGTGTCTTTTGCTTTTAGTTGTCTGTGGGGATTAGTGTTAGCAACGGTTCCGGACCGGCACTTCGGGTCCGGGTGCGGGTCGGAACCGACCTGTTTCCACATTGGCGGTCCGGGTCATCAATACACCAGGACCATCAATTCGGGTACGGTTTGATGGACATCTCACAACCCGTCTGAATTGGGCCGGTTGTCAGCAGGTTGTCCAGCTTGTCCATCTGTAGATTCATATAATGCTCTTGTTTTTACTGTATAATAATAGTATCTTATCAAAATCACATTTTCAACATCCAACAATGACTTTTTGCATGTTTTGCACATTGCAATATTGATTATTTTGGAATCAGTATTTTTCCATGTCTGTTTTGTGTTTTTATGTTACAAGGCTGTCAATAGTTCTGTTATGAGCTCTAATATCTGCACGATACCCAGATTACCCTATATGCAATACCAAAAATTGTTGAGGATCGGGTGACACTCTTTTCATGATAGGGTAACGAAGAAATGTTGTACTATTTTGGCCGAAAAGGTGGTCAATACTTGGCATATGAATCTGTGCCACCAAGCGACATTTAGATTAACCAAGATGCAAGTCCAAAAATCATTGAAGCTCCGTTGACTCTCATTCTCAGAATGGGGCAGTGACCATGACGTTTTCTTTGTTGCCCATAATGGCTGGCAATATGATGGTTATGTGTATTCGCGACCAAATTGTATCCTAATTACCTTGCTTTCTTGCCCAAGATTCGTTGACGCTCCGTTGATGCTCATTTTCAGAATGGAGCAGTGACCGTGTCGCTTTCTTTTTTGCCTATAAAGGCTGCCAATACGTTGGTTACGTGTATTAGCGACCAAATTGAATCGTTATTACCTTACTTACATGACCAAAATTCGTTGACGCTCCGTTGACGCTCATTTTCAGAATAAGCCAGTGACAGTGTCGCTTCCTTCTTTGCCTATAAAAGCTAGCAATACGATGGTCATGTGAATCAGCGACCAGATTGATTCGTAATTACCTTATGTACATGATCGAAAATCAGTGACGCTCCGTCGACGCTCATTCTCAGAATGGGGCAGTGACCGTCTCGCTTTGTTTTTTGCCTATAATGGCTGCCAGTACATTGGTTATGTGTATTCGCGACCAATTTGAATCATACTTACGTTGCTTACATGACCAAAATTCGTTGACGCTCTGTTGACGCTCATTTTCAGAATGGGGAAGTGACAGTGTTGCTCTCCGTTTTGCCTATAAATACTGCCAACATGTTTGTTTTGAATGGCAGAGACCAAATCAATACCGAATTACCCTACTTACAAGACCAAAAATCGCTGACGCTCGGTTAACGCACATTTTCAGAATGGGGCAGTAACCAAGTTGCTATCTGTTTTGCCTATAAAGACTGCCAACACGTTTGTTTTGCATGGCAGTGACCAATTGAATATTCAATTACCTTACTTACAAGACCAAAAATCGTGGACGCTCCATTGACGCTCATTTTAATGTAATGTCTAGTCAAAATCTGCTGCCATTGATAATTGTACCAATGATTATTTAAACGTATTAGATGCTTTTTGAGCTGATTATGACTGGATCCTGTGGCCTTAGTAATATTCTGGCATGGGTCGCTCTCATTGTATCAAATGGTATGTATCATGTTGAATAACGCATTTCACCTGCTATGCTTGTGTTTATCAACTACCATTTAGACATAACTGGTCAATGTTCTCTCATCATAATTCTCTAAGTGAAATTCTCGGTCAAGCAACATAAAGAACCTGCTGATAACATATTGTCCCATTCTGTCCTACTGTTTCTGCTTCCCCTGATTCTCCTTGTTTTGGTAGCATTGACTGTCACCAACCCCTTTTCAGTCTTTTTCTTTAACCTCCCTGTTGGCCGGATTAATCTGGGCACATTTGGAGCGGCACACACATCCCGCTGCTCAGGGCATTCCGGATCCTCAAAGCAATTGTCTTGCTCTAAAGCCGATTCATTGTCTGCCTCACAGTTGTTTTCGCTCTCATTTGGATTATCCAAGTCACCATTCCAGTTGAGCCAATTATCAGTGTCGGGAATGCTTTCGGGTGCACTGTCGTCATCACCTTCGACTGGATCACAGCTGAATCTCCGTATTCAGCAAACTTTCAATACTTGAGTTCGTCCTCCAGCGAGTTCCTTTCTAGACAAAGCTGGTGGCAACTGTGATCTTCCCGTCAATTCAAATGCAGCCGCACCATCATGTTGAAAGAGTGACCAGGATGCTTTGATGCTTTCTTCTGTATCTGAAATGTATCCTACGGCTGTGATCTGTTTGTTTTGAGCACGTGATTCCTTCTGTGTAGTACGTAGGTGTTGGCTGCCCTGCCACATCTCCAAAAAGTCGTGGACCTTGGCCATTCTGTGCAATTTCCTTTCCTCTGCCTCTCTCTGCAATTGCAAGTCGTTATCGGTTTCCGACCTATCCAATACAGGGTCATCGCCAGCCAATATCCCATCATTAGCGCGAGCATACTGCCTTACTACAACCATTTCCCGAAGGGTCTTGTCTGTGGTTTTCGACTGCCTCCAGCCGATAAAGTCTCGTCCAAGGGACAAACTCGCCTCCACTCCGACACCATGCAGTATGATTGAGAATATGTCGCATGCCACATTGGGGAGATCGGCGTACTTTCAGTGCGTTCCCTCTTGCTGTTGCCACCATTCCACAATATCTGGGATCCAAAATATACTGCTAATCTCCATTGGGTCGGAATGGTAATCATCAAGATTCGGATTTACTTGCCCCCAGTTCTTTGATGATTCAGGCGGCGAATTCGTATTGAGCCTGGCGGCGGCCAATGAGCGTGCTGCGTGATCACTCCGTCCGGGTGTCATTTCGGCCAAATCTTTAGGCGTTACGTATTCTTCATCACCAATGGACAAATCATATTGTTCAAGAGATGATTGACCAGATTGAGAAGGGATTGCAGAATGGATGAAGTCATTGCTCTGTACTTTTTCATGTTTAGTGACCGACAATCGTCTGTGTTTGGCGCAGTATTCGTTCTCCACATACTTCAAAAATGCCTCTTGCTATTGGGTAGTATAGGAAGTCTCGTCCTCAGAATTGATATCCATTCCCTTGTCCCATTTCCTAAACGATCGCAACTTGCGAAAAGGATAAAGAATATGTGCTGAAATACGAAGCATAACCGTCATTGGTGTGACTTCAGCATAGTATTTGGACAGCTTTCGTCGCGCAAACTTCACAGCGGAGTATAAATCTTCCTTGCACTGAGTTTTCTTCTTAGCTAGAACTCGCAAAACGCCATCCATATGATTCAATGTGTCATTATAGACGGTGATAATATGATGCAGTGTGACCTTATGTCTATTCGACATCCACAGAGTTCAGTATCGGAATGGCATCAACACTTCCATGACGCACACGACGATTGTCCATTCATCCTCTGTTGTGTAGAGTGACCTGAAATCACTGTATTTTGGATCCTTCAGCCACTCATGGGTGGATGCTCGTAATCGATAGGCTCGCTCAAGCAACTCCAGTGTCAAATTCCACCGTGTTTTCACATCCATAATAGGAAGGACTGCGAATCGTACTTTGGCTTGTTGACAGTAAACAAACTCGTTTCGACGAACAGGTGTCAACGTAATAAACACAGCTAGCATTCGCTGCTATATGATGGTCAGTTTCAGAATCTTCAGAGTATCTTGAAATACATACTTTCTCAATTATCTTGGCCAAACCTGGTTTCATAGCAGACACCTTGTTGATTCTAGCATTGCCCTCTTTTGGAAGTCTTTGATGCTTGCTAATATGTGTGCTTGCATTCTCTCCAAATTGCTGATCGCACTCATGTGCTTCCCACGACTTTGTACGGCCTTTGACACCAAGACTGCTCATGAATGCACCTAAAGCAAGCTGAATGACATGTGCCTTGCATGGTATGTGGTTTCTCAATGCACGCCACTCAATTCCTGAGGCCTGAAGTTTGGATTGTAGTTCCCGAGTTATCGAGTAATTTGAGGAGGCGTTATCAGTTGTTATTCCAAGCGAGCGGCCATCAGTAAGCTCAAAACGATCTAGAACTTCCTTCAAATGAGTGGCTAGCCTTGCTCCAGTATGGTGACTCTTGACCTATTAACGTGAATTAGCTGTTGAAATAGAAAAAGAACAGGCTATTGACCTCATCGAAAGCGAGTTGCACTTCCCGCATTGCCCAATTGCAATCCATATTATATGCAATGACCGACGTTATTGCTCATTTGTTTGTTGATGTCCACCTGTCCAAAGCTAAACTAACTTTATTTCTTGTTGGCAACTGCTTCTCAATTGCATCCACAGTCAGTGGGTATTCCCTCCGACAAATGTTGGTTAAGGTGCTCGCTGACGGTAGCACCAGCTCGCTGCGTAATGCGTTCTATGACCGCCGTAGCTCAAGGTTTGATATAGCGTTGCATGAGATATGAGCCAAAACACATCCTACCTTCAGGTAGCGATTCCAAGTGTCTTGGTGAAATTCGGCAGTTACAAACTCCTTAGCTGCCAGTTTGGAGCGTGTTGTCTGTTAATACAGTCAATATAGCTTAGACGTCAATGTCGCCAATGAATTTCTCTTGCGAACTGGCTATTGTAATCCCACAACTTCCTTGCCTCTTGAGTATGGCCAGTGCTGCTTCATCGACCGTTGAGCTAGACAATCCAGTAGCCTCCAACTCTGTGAATTCGTTCAACTTTGCAATGTCCGCTTTTGCCAGCAAGTGTTTGCCCATTGAGCTGGTCCCATGTTCTGATGGATGGCGGAGAACTTGATGACAAACGATACATATGATGCCAGGGCTGCCCGTCTCCTCAATTCCGCAATGCAAATAGAACCGCCATGATGGTGCATGTCTAGAATTCTCCCAAGCGAGAGAACGCTTCGAGCCCACATTCATAGAAGCCCACCAAGCATCGAATATGATTTGTAGTGTAAGGTCGTTCAAATCACGAATAAAGACACGTTCATTTTTGGAAGATATTATTACCGCTAGCAATGAGGTATTCAAGGATTGTGAATCCGACATGGCGGTAGGAATTGGATGGCTGGGTAATTGGGATTGAAACGAGGTCAATAGGTATGGTATTGTGGAAAAGATTGCTGGTTCTTGAATATTGACTCTTGAGCTACGAGCAACAAAGAAGTAAGCCCTGTGAGACATTCCATGCATAGTTGTGTAGTGGTATACAAGGATGTATTGGAAAGACTGACTGTCAATAGTTCAGTTTCAGTACAACACAATGCAGTATGATGCTGTGTAGGTGACTGCGCCAGCACAAAAACTGTTGACACTCTGTTGACGCTCATTTTTAGGAGGCAGTAGTGATATCGTCGCTAGCATTCTCGCCTATACAGGCGGCCATTACTTCAATTATGGATTAAAGCCGACGCACATCCCTTTGATTATGCAAGATGCAGGACCAAAGATCGTTGACGCTCCGTTGACGCTCAATTATCGGAGATATTTGCGATGTCCTCTCTCGCATTTTTGTGTTGAAAGGTGGCCGATTCATGCAATGTAGGTAGATGTCGTTGCGAAGCCCCTGGAATATTCCAAATGCAAGACCAAATATCGTTGACGCTTTATTGACGCTCATTTTTAGGAGACAGTCGCGATGTCATCTCTAGCCGATTTGCCTAGAATGGCAGCCAATCCTCCGATTATGAGTGAGAGTAATTGCCCAGCATTTGGATTATCCATGATGCAGGACAAAAGGTTGTTGAAGCTCCGTTGACGCTCATTTCTAGGGTATGGACATGAGCGTTTCACTTGTCCTTTCAAACAGAAAAATGTCCAATTCATTCACTTTGTCAGGATGTTACTATGTAGCCATGTGATTGCAGAATGTGAAAGAGAATGACTCCTTGACGTTCCGTTGACACTCACATCACACACAGCCTCACTGTGATTGTATGCTCAATCATTGTAGTCCAAGCGTATATTGGAATTATTGACAACCAATCTTTCTTTTCTACGTATTATATTTTGCATCCCAATGTTTTGTCGCCCCTCACTATCTGATTCACTACTTCATGCGTGATATGGGCGATAAATGTCGTAGCCATATCACATTCCAGCACTTTCGGCCGGCAATTACTGGCATGCAGACCCAGCCTCTAATTTTTGATTAATATCGCCTGACTGTCCCACCATTCCTGTTCCAGCTCCTTTTCCTCGATGTCCATGATCTACCATAAGCAATTTTCAAAATCTTGATGATGTGGACAAGGGCTAAGCGGAGAGTTATGCATTTGAATGGATGGATGAATGCAGCATGACGGTTGACATGCATACAGGTTCGTGTTGCGCTTTGACCGCTCTGTCTATGACTCGTATGACATCACTTACGTGAAAGTTGTTGGAAAATTTCGTCACTAATTTACTTTTTGCTTTCGCACTTAACAGTAACAGGAATGACGATGACCAGCTCATTGGTCGTCTTGTGGTGTGATTTGGAGTTTATGACCTTAGAATGGTGCGTATGACCCTTGCACATGCACAGATGAATTATCATATCTCACAATTTGGTCACTGAGATCAAGACAAAGCTGACACGTAGCAAAATAGAAACGCAAATTGCTTTTCACAGCTCTACATCATCAAAATTTTCAATTTGGCTATCCATTCCTCCGCTGATGCAGGAGCTGTCATCATTTCTTTGTCCAAATCCGATTTCTATATGATAATTAGCTTGAGAGGCAATATGCAGTGGTAGCGCGTACTGGTTGAACTGGCGTCGCATACGTAATCAGTGACGAATCAGACTCCGTGCCGGGAAGGAGAGACGATATGCGTTCGGGCGACTTTGGTTTCCCTGTGCATACTCCCATATAGCTACTTCCTGGTCGAGAAGTACATTGCAGCATTCGCGATATTCCGGGGACAGTATCTAGAGTCTGTAATAGCTCACCAAATGTTGTCGGGGGATGTGCCGCTGCAACATGATCCGTTTGGGACTTAATGACTGCGGGAACCTTCAATTCGGACGTTCTGTACGTCTTACCTCTCTTGCAGAAGTAGTCAGCTGCGTCCCCCCATCCCGGTTGTGTCAATTCATCAAGCTTCATCTGCTTCTGCCAAAACCTCTCCATGCGGCGTTGTACCGTTTTATAGATTGTGCCCATCACCCAGCCGGGTTCGCCATCTTCACTCAGGATGCCCTGCTCTGTATCATCGTCTTCTTGTTCATCTTCTGCATCCTCCTCATCAGCGGAACTTGCAAGATCGCTCAGACTGTCTCCGATAGCATTCAGCATCTCTTCAAATGTCTATTCAGGCTCTCTGGTGGTCAATCCCGCCTTTTGAATATTGCTCATATCTTCCTGCTTCTGCTTAATTGCTGTCTCTGCGTCTTCAATTCGCTTTCTTGCTACCACAGTCTCTCTCTCCACATAATCCTCTATCCATTGCTCTTTCTTTTGGTTGCTCAAAGAGTGCGTTTCTTGTTTTTTCTCCGCCGCGAGCTTCTTTCTAGATCGCAAGCTATGCAATGCTCCAAGGGCTCTGACCCTTTCTGCCTCCAACGCGCTCTTCCCTTCATTCGCTTGATGACGTCGTCGTGTGGAATGCTTCATTGATTTGCCGTATTTGCCCGCCGTGGGAGGAGAAAGGTTCTTTTTTGGAGCATTGACCATTGTATTTCGTGTTGACTGGTATTGAGAGAGATGTTGGATGTTGCCAGATATGGACCATATGGAGGCAGGCTGCATCTTTTATGTCAAGGTTGGTACACTTGATCAACTCGAACAAAGCAAATTCTGTGTTTTGACTGTCACTAAATTGGGAATAGTCATGTTAACCATACAAGATGAGTTGATTTTTAATGTCAGTTTCATGTACGATCCCGGTGATCTCTTGAGACCAACATCACCAGACATCCTTTCAGTCGAAGAATATTCTGTTTATATGTAACATTAATGAGATTTCGGCTGTCGTGAACTTCAATTTATCCCTGTAAGCAAACATACAACATCGGACCGACTTTCTGCAATTTGCGGAACTGTTGGAAACCCCTGAAACCTGCAGGTATACACGGGCGGAATCATCGGGAGTAGAACGTCCAAGTTGGTGGTCGGTCAGTCAATTTTGACTTGAAGCTAACTATATATTCCTCAGAACTTCACACTTCTTTTGGTTATCATCTTCCTCTCCTTTTCCATGCCAGCAAGTCATGGCTACACAACCACCTCAGACCGGCGAGAGCGGATCCGAATTGAGCGAAACTACAGGCGCTGTATCCAATGCGTCACTGGAAGCTACACAGCAACAATGCAGACACCGGTTAGTCCACTACGAAGCTGCCAATGTAGCCACCGAAAACATGACCCAGGACGCACATTTAAAAACTGTCTGTAAAACCGGATGCAGCACAAACAAGAAGCAGCACGCAATTACAGGTGAGTATGTCCATATCATGGTACACGGCCATCAATTGATTGAATAATGAGCAGCCGGTATACGGAGGGAGCTACGTGACCAATATTTCACTGCCCGTAACGAGAAACCCCCATGGTTAACGAAGGCCTTTGTCCACACAGTACAGGGAATTGAACATCACGATGTTGTAAGCTCTGGCATTTTCGCAGACGAATTTGGTGATAGGCGTCACCGGGAATGGACCAAAGAGGCTTTAAACACCTTAGAGGAGGCTACGGAAGCGTATATGGTAGAGGTAATCGCCGATTCCCACTTTCGGAAGCAGCAACTAATATCTTGTAGGTTTTCAACATGTTTGCTACTATGGCAAGGCAAGGAGGTTGGGTACAGCTGGAACAGTCAGACATGCGCCTCACCTTGAATCTGGCGAAAATGGCCAAAGGAGGGTTTTCGCGCGCCACAATAGGGGAAACACAATGCCTGATCATGAAACCTTGCGTAGAAGTGCGGGAAGAGAAGAAGTGGTATGTTGAATTTCCTAGGCATAGAAAGGTGAAAGCTGCGATAGAACGACACCCAGCGATGGTTTATGATATTCACACTGACAGCTGCCTTCCTGGCAAGAATGGCACCGCAAAGAATCCATGGACACGCTGGAGCCGCAAAGGCACGGGCGCACCTCATCAAGTCCCATGCAAACAGCCGACACCAGAACTAACGCCACCTCCACCCGGAATGCCACCTGCGCCATCCAGTGACAAAAATAGCACCCAAATTTCCTAAATCTCAAATCTGCCTGTCGGATATGAATGTAAACATGCTCCTCCTCCTGGCGCTGAATTTTTCAATCATGATACATATGCCAACGATACCAAGCACGATGATGATTTCATTCCAGATTTGCGGAATGATGAAGGAACATCCACTGGTTAGTACACTATCTGCTGCATGGGAATACAGCTGACGTCCATTTTGCAGATGACGGCGGCCAATTGAGTGGAGCTGCCAGTGAAAACAAACATGGATCATACGGAACGGAATTTTTGAGTGTAGTATTATCTACAATTGCCGGACACTGTATAGCATGTTTTAAAGGATCTATTTATATGTATTATTAAAGAACAATGAAGTGATAAAGAAGATAGTACCTGAAGAAGACAGAAAGGCTGTCAAAATATTGTTAATGATATATTCCGCCAAATGAAATGATGGTATATTGTAGATATGCCCATGGCAAAATAAGCGTCAACGGAGCATCAACAATTTTTGGTGCTGTGAGTCGGGTAATAAAAATGCAATTTGGTAGTGAATATACATAATGGAAGTGTTGGCATCCACTATAGGAAAAAGAGAACGCAAAATGCTCCCTGCCCCATCTTGGAAATGAGTGTCAACAGAGCGTCGACGATTTTTTGGTCCAGTATGTCAGGTAATAAAAATGCGACTTGGTAGTGAATACACATAATTGAAGTATTGGCATCGTGTATAGGCAAAAGAGATAGCAACACGCTCCCTGCCACCATCTGAAAAAGGAGCGTCAACAGAGTGTCAACAATTGTTGGTCTTGCATCTCGGGTAATCAAAATGGCTCTTGATCACAGACATCTATAAACGAGGAATTGGCAGCGATGATAGGCAGATAAGCAAGAGATATTCGTCCGACAGCCTCCCAGGCAGTCACAACTCGTGTCATTTACAATGCCGCAACCAAGAGTTCATGAGTGTTTTAGTCTATAGAAACGGTCAAAACATCATATACAGACAATAATGGCCACATCACACTTTGATTGCCCATGACGAAATGCCAAATATAGTTGACGCTCCATTGACGCTCTGTTTCAAAATGAGGCCGGGAGCGTGCGGCGTTCTCTCTTGCCAATAAAGGCAGCCAGTATGTCGATTATGAATAGCAATGACCAAATCACATTTTAATCACTTGACTTACAAGACCTAAAATCGTTGACGCTCTGTTGACTCTCAGTTTTAGAATTTGGCCAGAAGGGTGTCTCTCCTCTTTTTGAGTATAAAGGCAGTCAATACATCTCAAATAGTCCATCAGGAACAACCTTAGTTTCCGTCTGAAACACCCGGGTGATCCAGACGGCTCTGTTGGCTCTGATGGAACCTCGTACCCTCTGACGGAGATTTACACACTTCCCGTCACCCAGGCGACCGGCCGCGTTGCATACTCACCTCCATTACTTTGCACCTGGTATATGCTCCATCAGAACGACACGTGTGTTACACTCTTTGCAGGGGCGGCAGTTATGCTGTAGCCGTTCGCACAATGCCTGGCGATGTTTATGTCTTTCTTCGGCTGATAGCCACATTTTGCCTCTCTGCTACTGCTATATATCGGATGCCGCACTCATCCTCTATATGTTTTGCTTTGAGATTTTGTCACTTACTGCAATACAGTCTTCGCTTTGGATACCTTGCTTGCCGTTGCATTTGCTTCACCATTATCGTATTTTACAGGTGTAAGGGCACGTACGCCAGCGTTCGGCCTGGTAGGCATACGTATGGTAATTAAAGGTAGACGGTTGCAAACGTGGACTCGAGTGATAGTAAATAGGTGTATTGGTAAGATTATCGCTAGAGATCTACGTCTCGTGGCGAGCCGACTATATAGAATGGCCGTTACCTGGCCACAGTCATGTGTCACCGTTACATTATCCCCCTCTTTAGGCGCAGACCTCCTGGGCTGCATAAACCGTACAAGAGCAAAGGAAAGGCAAGAAAGTATTATACATTCATGCTGTGTACGTACTCGTACGAAATCATAAGTCCTGCTACCAATTGGTTCAGCTCGATGGCGACCTTTCGGCGGATCTGGTGCACAGGGAAACCCCACTTCCATTAGCAGGTGTTAAAAACCCGTGCCGACGCCATTTGTACCGGGCCAAGATCCAAAGAAGAGAGGAAGAGAAGAGAGAAACAAGAAAGCATCCAAAAGTGATCCCGTCCTCCATTATCTCAACTTCCTAACCCATGCTCCAACGAACATCATTCCCGTAGCTCATATCTCGGCGTAGGTCTTTGTGGGAATCATGAGGGTAGAGCTTCCGCTCATGACTTGGCATCGATGGGAGACTCCGCTGCCGGCATCGGTCGTAGCCATCAATCATATATGTCAATCGCGCCTTATTTGTCAATATATAACACGTAAGTTTCTCTTGAATGGTTATACTTACCAAGTGCAAGTGCGTCTGCGCTCTCTTGAGCCTTCATGCAGTGCTTCCGCATGCTCTGTAGAATATATCTTGCAGCGAGGAGTCATCGGTACTCGGCATTGACTCGTCTTTCAAAGTCCGCTTTGGTGACCATCCTTCATGGTTGCTCTTGATGGTCATCTTCAGTTGAATCTTGGTTGACTTCTTGGTAGACTTCTCAGTGCGTGTCTCGGTAGGCTGCTTCCCGGTGGGTTTTGAACTTGTTGGTAGGACCTCACGGGTCAACTTCTCAGTAGACTTCTCGGTGGAATTCTCAGTTTGTCTCGGTAGACTGCCTCGGTGGGCTTTTGGCTTGTCGGTAGGATGCATTTTTTGACACGGTCATCGGACTGTTGAAGGTCATTGCTCCGTCGACGACTTAGACTCGAATCGGTTGTTGTTTGCGGTCGTGGTTCAGTAGACTTCGGTTGACCTCGGTAGACTTTTGCTGATCATTGTTGACCGACGTGTCTTTCGGCAGCCTTTGTCTCTGGACTTCGGAGGTCTTCGACTTCGCTCGTCTTTCGGCTGGTCTTGGTCGACTTGCTTCGTCTCATTTTTCCACTTGCTTTGACTCATTTTTGCACTTGCTCTCGTCTCATTTTCCCACTCGCTTTGGCCTTTCTTTTGACTCGCTTTGGTCATTGACCTGCTTGGTTTTTGGATTTGCTTCGTGTTTCGACTAGCGTCATGTCTCAACTTACTTCATCATTGACCCTTAGACTTCTCTTCGCCATGGTTAACTTCGCTTGGTCTGTTCTCATGGTATCTTCGGGCTTTGGCCGTGCAATGGCTGACGCATTTAGGGGTATGGCGATCGTGTAGACTTCGACAATAGGTGCTCAAGGTAGCTCTCGGTATTTGAACTCGTCTCGATCGACCGTAGCGGTTGTTCTCTTGGTGGGCTTATCATCTTCCGGATGCTAGGTGAGTATGTTGATACTTCTCTAGGTACGTTTATTCTTGCTCTCTGGGTGCATTTATCGCCGCTGGACTTCTCTGTCGTTAAGTGCATTCTGGTACTTCATTCCGGCACCTCCAGTAGGGTCATCCCTCTCTTTAAACGTCGTTGTTCTGCCGACGACTTATCTTCTCTATTTGGTGTTGTACCTTGGTAGGATGGTAGCTGGTGCGTTAGTCAACCCGAACAGCATGACTCGGTTCTCGAACTGCCTGTACTGGGTGCGACACGCGGTGTTGTACTCGTTGTCTTCCTTGATTCAGATGAGGTGATAGCAATTCTTGAGGTCCTGTCGAGCATCTCCGAAATCAGTGGGAGAGGATATCGGTTCTTTACCAGGGCTTTGTCGAGAGCTCCGTAGTCCACACACATCCACATTCCTTCTTCGCAAATGAGATCGGTGCTGCCGCAGGCGGTGTCTCTCTCGCCCAGCTCTTGGTCTCAATCACTCTTTATGAGATTTCGTAGATCCACGCAATTTGTGTGGTTCCTCACGGCCGGGTTACACTGTCATTTCCTCTGGCGCTCTTTCTACGCTCCTCGAGCCAGAATCGCTCTTCCTCACGAACTCCCATTGCATGCCGTGATAGGTGCGGTGCGAGAGTTGGCATATCTCTGCTGCATACGTCCACATAGTCCTTGTATCTCACAAGGATACGACAAATCTTGACATTGTGAAATCTTGACTTTGTGAAATCTTGATATTGTGAAATCTTGATATTGTGAAATCTTGATATTGTGCTGGGATACGACCCCCATCATCTGTCGTTACCATCTCAATGTTTACTATGTCTGTTCCTATTCTCGTTAGCCTTGTCTGCATTGTAGCGTGATTTGGCAGAGGGGAGATGGGCGGGGTCCCGGGTTGGCTAGATCAGACGGTTCGTCACAATAGACCACCCCCATTGTCAAGTTCCTCCCTTCGTGTCTCGGCAAGCCAGTAGCAGTAATTCATGCACCGTCACTGTGTCACACTTCTGCCGCAACTACCGCCGCTGCTCCTGGTTGCGCATTCATCATCCTGGGGTATCTCTCACCTACGGTGATGCCTTCCAGCGATGCTCCCAGCAACCCATGACATTCGCCATGTCATATGGGGAATGCCTTGACCACTTCCTCACTAGCTCAGAGATGATCGAATGCGGTGGCCCTGAGTTGTTGTATACCCAGGAAAGCTCACCATCATGGTTACCTCACCGCATTCCAGCAGAGGACATGTCCAATCTGCTTCTGGAGTCTTCGCCCGTTGTGGTCCATTTGGCGTTCATAGGGCTGTCAATCGACCTTTGCTCCAGTCGATTTCCGGGTTTCTCGCCAAGGCAAGCCCAAGACTAGGTCATATACCATCATTGGGACGACTAACTAAAACCTCCGATTTGTCAACCGGTTTAAGGTATTCAAAAGCTGAACAAAGAGACTTGCCTTTCGGCTCTCCTTTACAGATATCATCACCGGGCCAGGGTGAAGTTGAATGCTGGTTCATATGGTTGCTCGAGTTTCCTAAGTAGGCTTGGTGATATAAAGATGCTCATTGCACCGCAGTCGATTTGTGCTTTGACTTGCTGCATGTTGCCAGGTATGTTAGGTACAAGGTAGGTTTTGTGGTCTCCGCTGCCGCAGCGAGTGCGTTGCCGGTTTGCCTTTCGGCTTTCGTAGATTTCCTTTGAAAGCCACGGCACTGTGTATAGTTGGCACGGCTGCCTCCACTGGGGTTATTGGACTTGACCGATTTTGAATTCCCGGTATCAGGATTGTTAGAATTATTGGAATTGGCGGAAGTGCTTTCCGCAGGTTCAGAGATGGAGGGTCGGAAGTTGCGTTTCTTATAACTGAATTTCTGAGACTCTCCGTATTGACTTCCCTGTTGCTGTCCCCCGGGCGTTTTGTCGTCCAGTTTGAACTCCGAGGCCGCCACTCAGCCGAAGAGTTGGTCGAGTGTGTCGAACCTGTCTTTGCCGGTGGAGATCCAAGGTATGACTTTCGTCTTAAGTGTGCGCCGCAGGCCCGCCCATGCCATGTCGTATAGGATGACTTCTTGTGTTATAAGGTTTCGGCCGGCTCTCCTCCAAGTTGCTTTCATGCGGTTGGCATAAACTCGGACTGATTCGTTTGGTAGTTGCTGGTACTCCTGCATGCCTTTTGTCGCTGAATTGAGGCGCCTATCTGTATCTCCGTACATCTTTTGAAGCTTGTTCGTGAAGAGGTCGAAACTCTCTAAACACGGGTCTTTGGCCTCTCGGAGGTCGCTAGCCCACTCGGATGGGTCCGGATTTTCCGGCTTTCATTGACTTGATCGGGATCGCCTCTTGGGAATAGATGCTTAGGAGAAGCAAAGTTTGATCTTGATGTTTCGAGGAACTTATCCAGCTCTTTCGCCCCGCCGCAGTACCGTGAGGGGTCAACCATCTTATACATTTCGGACTGATTTCCGGTATTCTCCGGTCTGTCGGTGGCTCGGCTGCGGTCGAGTTCCGAAAGCATTCGGGTTCGTCTTTTTTTCATTCAGCTTGTTGTTCGAATAGGAGTTTAAGTAGCATCCGATTCTGCTGAGGCATCTCCTTTTGATCATCCTTGGTGATCTTTGACAAGATGTCATCTTGGCCGCGAGTATCCTCAGTTTCTGGGAGGGTTGATTCATCTTCGTCTTCGTCTTCATCTTCATCGTCAGGATGGCAGGTTTCCTCGTGAAGTTGAGTCTCGGCTGGATTGTTGGAATTATTAGAATTGCCTTTGGTGTTGCTGTCCTCCGAGCTTCCTCGAGGTTGCTGGAGTTGTAGGTGTACACGCCAATTGTAGTCGATGCACTTTACTGAATTTGAAGGGATGTAGTGGAAACTGTGCTGACTCGCAATCGTCTCTCACCTTCGGTCCCCGCTATTGCCGATTCAGGGATAAGATCGCGCCATGGATTGTAGGTTCTCCGACCGATGATCGCGCTCAAATGACTTGTAGGAATGGTATTCAATTTCTCTCGTTGATAGGGTCGAATCCTGTACTCATGATAATTGTCGTCATTGCCGGCGACGCGTTTCGTCCATTGTAGCTTCTCTGGCTGATGACCGCACTGAATTGACTTGTAGGAATGGTATTCGATTTCTCTCGTTGGTAGGGTCGAATCCTGTATTCGTGATAATCGTCGTCATTATGGCAACGCGTCTCCTGCGCCAATTGGTCTCTGAACACTTCTCCGCTGCCATCAGAGTGCCCAATTGTATGATGAAATGATAGATATCTGTGCTTGCAGTGATCATGCTTCGATTTGTCGTTTTGACGGTCTTAATCTCAATTGTTGACATTATGATGTGGCGCGTTTAGGGGTACGGCGATCCTGTAGACTTCGACAATGGGTGCTCAATGCAGCTGTGGATATTTGAACTCGTCTCAATCGACCGTATGCAATTGACTCTTTCGACCTTTGGTGCAATTCGGAGTCGATTCTGGCGAACTCGGATGCCACAGGTCGAATAGGGGTAAAACGAGTGAATCCCGCGAGCGAAACTTATCCGTTTACTAAAAAAGCGATCCTAGTGTAAGGGCACATACACCAGCAATCGGCCTTGTAGACATACGTATGGTAATTAGAAGTATATGGTTGCAAACGTGGACTCGGGTGATAGTGAATTGGTGTATAGGTAAGATTATCGCTAGAGATCTAAGTCTCATGGCGAGCCGACTATATTGAATGGCCGTTACCCTGCCCCAGTCACATGTCACGGTTACAACAGGTCTGAAATATACAGTCCAATCGTCACACTCTCGAGTACTATGCCCTCAGTTCTCCACATACTGCGTTGATCTATCATCGGCTTGCGATGCTTCGTACTCCTCATCCGCATCCGCATCGTCGCCAACCTCCCCCTCGTACCCGTCGCCATCCTCGCCCTGATACACGTCGACATCACTGATTCCCAGGTCAGAAATCTCGAGTTGCGTCGCCGGCCGTCGTCGCCGGCTAGCGGTGGGGATGGCATCACGATCGTCTCTTGCATCGCTTTCATCTTGATGATCCCCGCAGCCCCCTGGCATCTCGAATTGAAGTTAGTCATTCGTGCAATTGTTGTCTATCGGGATGATTGGGTGAGTGCTTCTGATCTCAGACTCCCCAAGCGCCACTTCCGAGGCCAAATTATCAAGAAGAATAGCATTGTCAACACGCGCTGCTTCCACGGTGATCGCCATGGCAGGCGTTGGGTTCTCCGCCTGTCGAATCTGACGCTTGACTGTAGCAAGAGTGTCGTTATACACCCTCTGTTGGTAGCTCTCCGGTGGTGTGTTCCAGGTATTCATCAAGAAAGTATATGTGTCTGCAATGCCAGGCGAGGTTAACACCATGCGACCCATTACAGCGCAGCAGGATGCAATCTTACCACCGTCATTCTTGTGATTGATGTAGTTCGAGCGATCAGGTCAGTCGGCTTTCTGCTTTGACTTGGAAGCTTTCGGATGAACACCTTTGTTCTTTTGCCACTGCAGGAGAGCATGGCGCAACGCGGTGCATGTAAACATGATCAGGGGCAAGGGTATATGACCATCCTTGTCATTAATGATGAAATTATAAAACCGATCAGCATACGTACTGCGGTTATTCGCCTGATGAGAAAATTTGATGTAGGTAAATGGCAGGATTGCTTCCGCCAGGAAGTAAAGTGGATGCTAGCCATTCATTATCAGCTTTCGACTCTATCTGCATTGGATTTGGACTGTGTACACCACCTTCCACATGCTCTGCTACCGGAAGAAGATACTTATTGTCTGCCGGAAGGGAATCAATGGATTCCAAATGCTCTGCGGCGGATTCAAAGGGGTGGAGATCATAACGCTCTCCAATGTTGTCCCTTGCTGATTGAATAAAATAGGATTTAACCTTATCGACTTGTGCGCGAAGCGGGTACCGGTTTGAGCGTGTGATATCCACTGTGGGCCGTTGATTCACGATACCTCTTTCATGATCTCCTTTGTGCGTGCCTTGAATGCTATTGACCAAATGTTGTATCGCTGCATAGTGGTGTTCCAGTACGTCTCTATTATCTGACGGTGTGGTGCTTCAGCTAATGCTTTCGCAATGCGTCGTGTTGCATAACTTACCTTCTCCAATTCGCTTGCACTCATAAACGGCTGTCTTTTCCACTTGTAGAGCTCCAGGAGTCTGCTTGTTGCAAATACAAGACGCGTCATCTCTGACTGACCAAATCGATGGATACTGCGACTGCCAGAGACCATTGATCGAGGTGTAGACACCGCCTGCGGTCTCGATTGCCACTGCTTCTGTCTCTGATCCTTTTTGGTAGCTCGCGTTTGCGGTGGATTTGTAATGATCATGCGGGCTTCTGGATTCGGGATGGGGGTAGGCAGGTTTTCAAGACCGCTGAGAGGAGTGGGAGTGCTAGCAATGCCGGATGCTGGGCTGGATACAATGCGACGCGTTGAGTCTGTCTGTATCGTTCCGCTGGGAGCTGCAGTGTTACGACTGCTTGTACCCGGCGTGGCGGTTGGAGAAATTATTGACCGTCGCTGTGTAGCTGACAGGGTGGAAGTCACGCGTTGAGTAATATTTGCAACGCGAGAATTGTTCAGCGAAGATGACGGGGTGGAGTTCTGACCTTGGATTGTAGAGGGTACGGAACTCCCTCCTTGAGAGTAATCCCTCTTGCCAGCCGGTATGGAAACATGTCTCTCAGCAGGTGGAAGTTGAGAATTCACCGAAGGCTCACGCTTTGATGATTCTGACGATTAGCAAGGCATCGAACAATTTGTACGACCGAAGTCAGGTCAGGGTGTGGGCTTTGGGAAGGCATATTGCGATATCGATGTTCGATGTTAGGAAGGTAGGAATACTATCCTCTGCATGCATATGCAACAGCAGGCGAGGTTGACTTCTATTTGAGCGACAATGGATGGATTCGACACAAATGGGAGGCGCTGTGTAGACCACGCTAGACTCTAAACCCTGACAATACTCGGCAACCAGATCCCTTCAAAAGCATTCAATTATGGGGTTAACTGCGATCAGATTGAACTCAGATTCAACTGAGCATAGATATTCACTGTTACAGCAACCTCTGAAGGTCCATTTGCACCGCTTCAATGGTGTTTATGCCATCTTGGCGCGAGTATCATCGTATTGCACTCGTTCTTGGCACAATATTTCGAACCATCGATTGTGTATATCTTCAGCTTCCTGTTGGAAATCCCCTTTGGCAGCGCTAAAAGCATCGCAAAGCAAACAATGACGTATTTTCCATCATATGACATTAGTTGCGTGTGCTTTTTCCACTGCTTGGCGTTGGTAGCCGTGTTGGATGGTTGCACACATGGGACAACTTCAGAACTACTCAGTGTGCTCCGAGATGCACTAGGCCTGAGCGGCAAAAGTGGTATGTGATGTCAAAGCAATGCCCAGCGTCGCAAACTGTCCTCACCGCGTGTACTAAATCTCATCTCGAGGCTCCTCATTCATGAGGTGCCTGGTGGTTGTGCAAGATGAAGGATGGGCCGTTTTGTGTTCATTAACCAACAAAATGCAGGATATGAACCAACTCGCAGGAACTCGAGTATATATATCCCTTCTTCCCGCCTACACCTCGATTCTCTTATCCTCCAGTATTGAACACACCGCCAGCAATTGAACACACCGCCAGCGTTCTGCACGATCTCGACATCACGTGAGTTGCACAAAACAACGCCTCTCGTTTCAAAACACACCCGATAACTTTGTATGTTGACTCTGGCCTTCCTTCCACTACATTCAACTGTATCATAATGCTAACGCCTCGGATGTAGATTCAGTTTCAACTCGCAGCGATGGCACCAAAGGGCAGCCGCAAAGGAAAGTGGAAGGAAACTGCTAGGGCAAAAGTACTAACATCGGTTATAAACTGACGCCTGTCGTTGGATCGGGACCGTATAAAGGGATGCATCTCAGTACACATCCGTGGACTCCTACGGATATACAATGTTTGCGGCGTCAAGGATGAGAGGGCCTGGGACCTCTTTTATGATATAATCTTTCTTGATCCAGTCACGACTTGCCACTTGTGACAATTCCAGCTAATGTGGCCTACTGCAGGAGCGGGAGTTCATCTTTTCAGGAGTGGTGGGCAGCGTTCTGCTCATATATGGAGCAAATGTTTGACAAAACCCGCGATCAAATGCACAATTGGAGGTGGGACTACCCCTGTGCCTTCGGGGATCAAGTCGATCGCTCCAATATGCAGACTACCAGCTCCGGAAATGTTAAATGCACCGGCAAGTGTTTCTCTTGGTACGGTAGCGATGATCTCAGGGCAATGATTGAGCCACCAAGCTGCTGGCAGTACAAGTCAGGTCACTTCCTGGCCATTAGACCACTGAATTGGAATGACATAATCGACGAGGATGATGATGATGAGAACTGGGCGGATCCCGGAGCGCCGAGTGATGGAAGGAGCCGTCCTGGCAATGGCAATGACAATGACAGTGGCGAGGGTGAGAAGGACACGCAGGGCGGTGAGAAAGGGACCGAGAAAGGGAAGGGAACAAAGGACGGGAAGGGGAAAGGGAAGGGGAAGGGAAATGGTAAACGGAATGGTATTGTTGAACAAACCCCAGGGGGAGATGATATCTCTCGGGCCGTTGCTTTGCAGTTGCAGAAGGAAAGGGACGAGGCAGACTCGGACACAGAGGGCTAACTAGAGCGGGTATAATCAGAGCCGGAAGCATTGGCTGCCGTGTCAATTTCCTCAGATGATGATACCGACTCTACCGAGAAGTCGGACGGCTAATATGACTCAGAACATGATTCTGATGTAGATATGCACATGGAGGATGGTGTGGACGCACTGCACGGCGTTGATTTAGACGGCGATGTTGATATGGAAAGGGATGGTCACGATGATGAGGAGGAAGATGAAAACGAGGAGGATGAAGAGAAGGAAGCTGTGGAGGAGGTGGAGGAGGAGGATGAGGATGAGGAGGAGGATGACGATGAGGATGATGGCAAAGAACCTCGGACGATTGGCCAGAGAGAGATGGTAAATACATCGGCTGACGATGCTGATACCATGGTGGACGATGAGCCGACCGTACTACCTGAACAATGCCAGGAGATTCGCGAGCATACCCCACGGCCACAACCTCCGGCGCCTTCCCCACGGCCACACACCCTGGAGCCTCCCCCACGACCCAGAACTTCGGAGACTCATACCCTCCGTGGGCTGGAGTTTTTGGGACTTGTGATTCCGCAAAAACCTCCCCCAGCGGCGCCAACTCTGCGAGAAGCTGAGGCAGCCGGAAACACCTCAGATGTCTGTGTGCAGCAGCAGCTACTCGGCAAATCGGCAGGTGGCGATAGTCTCCCTGATGTCCCTCTCCCAGATGTCCCTCTCCAGGATGTCCATCTCCCAGATATCTCGCTCCCCGATGTCCCTCTCCCCGATGTCCCTCTCCCTGATGTCCCTCTCCCTGAGATGCTCCCGGATGGCTCGGTAGGTGACGAGTGGACCAGTCCTCGCGTTGCAGAGGAGGCGTGCGTTTGCGTCAGAGTCGGGTTCTTGTCTTGTGAGTTTCCTTTGCTGTAATCTATTCATCTCAGGCACTGATTAAGGCACGCGTGGAGGTCTTTTGTTCATTTGGGTTAGGGTTGTGGGCTTGTTCATTTCCTTTGTTCGAATCTATTTATCTCAGGCATTGATTATTACACACATCGCAAGGTTTTTGGCTTGCTCAGGGTGTATTTCTTATTTAGTCATAGTATTATGGGACATCACGCATGCAGTGTTTTTGTAACTCCTGCTGCGATGGTGTTGAGGCTCGATAAATCTCTCAAGTATTGTGAGCTTATACCCTCACCAGACTGCTCAGGCCCAGCTCCAACTTTCATCCTTTTCTTCAGTGAATACTCCACTCCTCCCGTGTCGTCGACAATGCCAGAGAAGACCCCATTCCGTTACCCAGAATTTTGATGCCGAAAGAAGCTCACCTCAGACAGCTGGCGACTTAAACATATCAAATTACACGATCCTGAACACCTTCAAGTTGCAAAGAATCTGACTGTTCGCAGCGCGCCCCTACGTGTTGAACCCGCTCAGCGTCGTGAATTCAACGCTAACAAAGGTTCAGCCGAAGACTTGGACGCGTTTCCCTACCTCAAACCCGTCGAAAACATCGCAGACTCGGAGTCTCTACCACCACCACCACCACCACCTCTGCCGTGGACGGAAACATACCCCGGCACCGGTGCTCCGCTGAGCTATTACATTGCTGAGCCATGGGAACGCGACGCTCAGGGTTGCCCTGAGACGAACCTGCAGAACAATCCCTACTACCTGTTTGCAACGCGCGAAGAGTACAAATATATCCAGTGTGGGATTCAGAAGAATGGTATGAAGACATACTATGACAATGTGCTGAACAAAGAAAACAAGGCACTGCGTTTCCCAAACTACAAAAACGGGGATGGCGTTCAGAAGCTCGTGGCTAGCATGCCAGATGATCAGGCTCTCCTGCAGTGGGAACAACACACTCTCGAGGATATGAGATGGAATGACAATCACCAACGGCCTATCAAATACTGGAGTCGAGACATCACCAAAAGCATGAGATGGTTGATGCGACAGCCAGCCTACGCGGAGCATCTTAATTACGCCCCTCAGCGTTGCTTTAACAGTGATATGCCACCGAAATGCCTCTGAACTGAAATGCACACTGCGGACTGGTGGTGGGAGACACAGGTAAGCAGAGATCCTCGAGGATAATAAAGTGCTAATGAAGGTCAAGGTAACGCTCAGACTGGGCGATACACTGGTTCCCTTGATCTTCATGTCTAATGTTAGCAACGGTTCCAACCCGCTAGAACGGGTGCGGGTTAGGGTTGGAACCGGAACCGAACTGTCGCAACGGTTTTAACACATGAAAACCCCGGACCATTGAATTTGGGCCGGGTTCCACCTCAACACCTGGCCATTGCAAGCCCAGATTATTCGCTCCAATTAAGTATTTGAGTTCTGATCGTATCATGACATGATCAATATGTAGATTGTGCCGTTTTAGGCGCTCTTTAACCTCCCGCTTTCGGATATGCAATACGACCAATATTCGCTGGGTCGCTATCGAAAACCCGCGAATTTAGCTTGATATTGGCCCTTATTTCACCGCTACTCAATGAAAATCAGTCGGATCGCTAAGCTGAAAGCGGTCAGTGAAAAAGCGCCTAAAACTGCACAATGTACGTATTGATCATGTCACGATACCATCAGAACTAAAATACTGAATTGGAGCCAAAGCTTCAGCAACAGGAAAGTTGGAACCGCGGTCTGGTTCCAACCTGGCCAAATACCCACGGTTGTATGTCCGGTCCAGGTAATTACCGGCAAAGCCATGGGCAGTTCGGGATATTGGCCAGGTTTTGAACCGAAAAGAACCGAACCGCTGGTGAATACCCCGACCGCTGGCGGTTTACCCGGACCCATTGCTAACACTATTCATGTCCCACGGAACACATCTCTCGAATTATGCTGGCAACAAGAAAGAGTGGCCTGTATATATGACAATTGGCAATCTATCTTCGAAGATCCGCCAGATGCCCTCAACACAGACTGTCGTAATGGTCGCTCTCCTGCTGATTCCAATCAATAACCGCAATATTCCTCAGAAGCAGCTGGATGAGCAGCGGCAAACAAACCAAGCGGTTCTGAACGAAGTACTCCGGCGGGTACTCCAGCCTCGCACCTTTACACACAATCCCCACACCAAAAGCGGGTATTTCAATGTTCTCTGTGCAGATGGCAACTTCAGGTGTTGCAAACTGGTTTTAGCAGCATGGCTTGCAGATTGCCCTGGGTATAGCGACCTACATCATCTCGAGCGGCATGGCTGCTTTTGGTGCGAGTGTCAATAGAACGAATATGGAGATTATGTCCCTTGTGACAAGCAACACCCCCGGCGGGATCACAACCTATAAAGAACGCTCAGTGATGCCTACATCAAGGCAGCCGATGCTGCACTCTCGTTGTGCCATGTCCACCGAGGATTCAGCGTGTTTCGACCAATTCCCTGTATCGTGAGTGACCTCCCGAAGCCCGATTTCCTCCACACAATGCAGTTCGGCATGCTTGACCACCTCGACAAGTGGATTTTCCACTTTTTGAAGACACACGATCATCTTGACAAGTACAATGCAATCTGGTTATCTGTGCCTGCTTACCACGACCTCACACCAAAAAATATGTCATATGAGGAAGTTTCTCAATGGAATGGGGAGGAGATGAAACAAATGAGCTGGTACATGCTTCGAGTTGTAACCCAGTCTCTACAAGGCGGAAGCCCCGCTCAGCGTCCTGTATTCAGTCGCGCAATTGAGTGCACACGGGCATTGTCAGAATTCTATATGTATGCTCGATATAAATCTCACGATGATGCAACTTTGAGCTACATGGAGGACGCCTAGCATCGTTTTCACACCTTCAAAGATGTTTTCTTACTTGGGCGAGCTGGCAAAAGAGCAAAGGCCAAAGCCAATGCCCTGAGAACGGAACTTGTGAAGAAGCGAAAGGTAGACAAGGAAACAAATGCTGAAACTTGGACGCCGTCCAAGAAGCGGCGCAAAATGAACGCCTGGCGGGATTATATCAGCCACAAGATGGATGTTTCCAAGGAGTTAGATCCCGTCTTCAACTTTCCGAAGATCCACTTGATGATTCATTGGGTCGAACAAATTCGTCGATATGGAGCCTTGCAACAGTATTCTGCCGAGGGACATGAACAAGCACATAGAACAAACCTCAAGGACGGTTGGAACGCCTGAAATCAAAATCTCAACTACCTGCCGCAAGTAATCACCTTTCAGCATCGGATTCTCTGCTTCGAAATCAGAGAGCTCAATCTCCAAGCCGTCGCTCAGCGTCGGGAGAACAGCCCTGCCACCTGCAATGTCCTACCTTCCGGTGCTGATCTGGCAGCTCCACTGGGCTCCCTGTCATATGCAAAGCCCAAATTCATGGGGCCCCAAAACCGCCATGATGGAAAGCATCCTGACGCTATGACCAAAGACTTCAGAGCATTACTCCACAATACACAAGACGCAACACACCGCGTGGCAATATTCAGCGGCAGGCGGGAGTTGATCAAGCATAAGAGTCATAACAAGACATATATATTGGATGAACAACTGCACCCAATGGAGCTCTGTATTTACCATGGTATTTAGGTTCAAGTTGAGGGTTTAGATGGTGAATGCATATCACAGATGTGTCGATGCACAGGAGGCCAGAGCTGGCGTGAACGAGATCGACAGAATGACTGGGTATGGGTAAAGCAACCCCCGGGGAGGTGATATGGCACGCTGAATGGGCGTCTCCCGTGGCAACTGCAACGACTATTCAAAATCAAACTCTCAAACAATGATGGAGCTTTCATTGAGTACTGGTTAGCCCAGGTGCTCACCACAACACCTGAAAACTCGGGTAACTTGGATCCCATCTCAAAATTTGACCAAGTGAGAAATGCACCGGCAGCCGTTGCTTTGCACATTGTCAGCGTGGGAAATATTGTCGGCTGCGCGCACGTCATTCCAGAGATAGCTACTAGTCGTAAGACAGGAGACGGACGGAACGAGCGATGGATTCTCAATTGCCACATAGATCTGGCGACTTGGAATGATATGTGTAATTAGTAAAGAGACGATTGCATTTTGCGTGCCAGTAGAAGGAGTGCGAGGAGTGATTTTCACAGCGTCACCCATCGCCTTGCAATCCCGTATAATTAGTAAAGAGAGACTTGCATTTTGTGCGCTGGTAGAAGGAACGCGAGGAGAGATTTTTGCAGCATCACCCATCGCATTGCAATCCCAATGCAAGCACGTACCCAATGAACCCATTCCGACATATAGTAACAGTTGGCCACAATACCAGAGTGATCGTTTACAATAGGAGACCAATAGAACGAGAAGACACGGTGGAAGAGCGATCAGAGGGCGATATGGAACGTGACGCGTTGAAATGAAGCCGGGCAGGGAGTAATCCGCCACGGGGGTATCCCAGACAGCTCTGACGGAGCGCGTCCACTCCGACGGAGCCTTTCCGCCCGGAGAGGAATACTTTTTGCTGATGTCCATGATATACGGAAGTCAATATTTTGCAGTCAATAGTAGGATATCTGAATGCAACCATGAATAGAGAAACCTGAAATGCAGAACCGGACATTGGAACCGACGGGTGTAGCCAAACCCAGCAAAACCCATGGGTTGACAGTTACAGGTCCTGGTTTGGCCCGCCAAGACTCAGCGGGTCGGGTTTCTGGACAGGTCCGGAACCAAAGCGACCCGTTTTTGAGGGCCAAACCCGTATCGCTGGCGGCTTACCCGGACCCATTGCTAACAGTATCAATAGATACATAGATACATAGATACATAGATACATAGATTCATAGATACATAGATACATCGATACATAGATACATAGATACATAGATACATAGATACACAGATGAGAATATACACTGAATATATGAACTTTAAACATCATTTAATGAAAAGTAGTAATCATGATTTTCAGGTGCACCTGTTGCATTCTTAAAGAATATGTAGCAATGCCCAGACTGGTCTACAGCAATTTGAGGTGCTTCCAGGCTTGTTGCCAATGCTTCTTGGCTTGTCACTGTCATTCCCAGGCACTCCTGTGGTTGTTACCAGACTTCATATGTACTTGCATATTTTTCCCAGGACTCCCTCCAACATGCACCTGATGGCCACTGCATCGGTCCAGTCAACTCTATGATTAGGTCTCCCTGGGATTCTGGTCTGACAACTCCCAAATACTCCCAGAGGCTCCCAGTTGCAAAAATACATTTTGCAGATGTATGCTTATTGCATTGGCTGGTTAGGCTGGATGATGCAACAGACTGATGAAATGCATGTTGTTCCTGTTGGAGCAATAGTTGGACTGTTACATTTGGTGTGAGAGAATACTGCATTAGACATAATTGATAGAATATGACTTGTGAATAATCGTATAGATTTAAATACCTACAGCAGGGTATATTAATTTGAATCTACCTGTGCATGTGTATTATAATTGATTGAATTATACTATTGAATACATACATTATACTAATCACTTCTGGATAGTATGGCTCCAGGTTTGAGGTGCCCTGGAATCATCTCACAGATGTGGTACATTGTACCAATTGCTTGGAAATCTGTACAATCTAATTGTTTGAATTTGTAGCATTTCAATGACAACTATACATTCTTTATGATATTCTTTTATTCTGTTCCACACCTTCTAGTGCATTGAATATCACTTGACAGCACATTGCTTTAAATTCAGGCTGTCTGTAAGCATCTGGAAGCATCTGGAATGATTGGTGTGGCTGTTCAGAGTAGCTGAGTTGTTCAGTTGTAACTTTCAAACCACTTTACATTTTGCTAATGTAACTCCCAGAAGTAATATCCCCATTACAGAATACCAGCTATATAATGTTTTATTTAGCTATCATGGAAGGAAATGTTTAGTTTTCACAGTATTATACAAAATTCTCCAAATACTGAGGATGAGAATATTTAAAACATCCTACCAGACTAATGAATATAGCATTAAAATTTCAACTGAGGATAGTATATCTCAACTGTCACCATTGCAGTCCACTGCAGTAGTAACAAATCTGCCTGAATGATTTGTGTGACAGTGGCAGGAGTCATAAGTTTGAGAGGTTACCATGAGCCAACAAATATCCTTACATCAACATGATATTTCAGTCACCCTCATGTGAGGTTAATAGATGTTAATCGGCCTCACATGAGCCTCACCTGAAACGGAGTACCCCCGCTAAAGTACTTAGCCGACTGGTAGGAAAGGTTGACTTATTCAAGAACCGGTCGACTTATTCGCGAAGTGGATTACTTCCCAGTTCAGTTGGAACACATACAAAGTAACCCACCACATCGCAAACCAAAAAAACAATAAAAAAAAAATTTCTTCCTTCGTTCCTACCATAGCAAGCACTTAATGACAAACTCTTAAGCAAACACTAATTGAACAAACGCAAAAACCGGCGTAAGGAAATTAAGCAGATACAGGCGAACAATTGACTACTAACTCCTGCTCGTCAGGAACACTCTCCACAGTTGGTGAAACATACGACCCCCCAGGCGGCAGCCATGGTGGTCTAAGCCTTTGCTGGTTCACTGGTTCACTGCTGGCTGGTGGCGGCTGTTCTACGGTTAGGTCTTGGGCTGCTGGCGTTTGGGCTGATCTCGGCGAAGAATAAGGCGGTGGGGGTGTAGTTTTATCCGGTAGTGTATCAACTCTTTCTATAGGGGTATCGACCCTCGCCACTTCAATGACCACTTGGAACTCTAACTCGGTGTGCGTTATTGGAGGGTTGTGAGTAGGTTCCGGTGTGTTGGGCATCGCCGGTTCAGCAGCCACCTGGGATTCAGACTCAGTGTGTGTTGTTAGAGGATTGTGTATAGGTGCAAACATTGCATCTTCGGCAGTCGCTTGGGACTCTGGCTCGGTGCATGTGGTCGGAGGATCGTTAATTGATGTAATTCTTGGCCTTTGCCATGGAATTCCCAATACCAATGTCAAAGGAAACGGCATCACCCCTGAAGTCTCGGAGTCGGGATTTGATTCCGGCAGTGGACTCGGGATAGGAACGAAGGTATTAATCGAGATCATAGAGGGTGTTGCTACTTCCGACCATGGAGAAAAGAAAGAAAAGGGGGAAAGGGGAGAAAGGGGAGAAAATGGGGGCGGGCCCAGAGAAGGCGTATCGAGGAGTGGTGGGGTATTTATATGGCGAACAGGGGCCCCAAGAGTCGGCGCAGATGCTGCTGATGGAACTCTGTGCTCGGATTTGCCAAGCTCGGAGCTGTGGTTGTTGTTGTCGAAGTTAGGAGTATATGTTTCTTCTAATTCTGCATATTCCTGGTGTTCAGCGTGTATCGCGGGTGAAGGTGGTAGTAGTGACGGTGCCGAAATAATCGGAAGGGATCTTCTACGGATAGTTGATCCCCGCGAACTAAGTGAATGCGAAGAGCTTGTTAACCCTTGGCGGAACCTCCGATACTCCCTCCTTGCGCTACTCGCAGATGCAGAATTGCTGCTGCGAATAATCCTCGATAACTGGCTGGTGGACCTGGTAAGACATAGTGGTCTTGGCGAAGGCGACACCCGGCCGGAATCCACCTGGGTTCTCACTGTCCCTGTTGACGAAGATGAAGAAGGAGGTTGTGAGAAGTCGACTAAGCGCCCTGGGTGAGGATTGGGGTGGTATTGGTCTCTGGTGATGGTGGCTGTTGTTGATGTTTCGCTAGGATATGGTAACTCCGGCTCATTTCTAGGCTCTAGGTGCAGGTCGTGCGGGGGAAATGTGTGGCGGTGGAGGTGGAGGACAGGGAGGATTTCTGTAAGCGTACTCAACGTAGGTGAGTTAAAATGGCTATAATCCTGCCGATCAGGGAAGGAGCTCGGGGGAGAACGAATAATAATGTCTGGTCTTAGACGGCTAGGGAGTGGAAGTGGTGATGTAGAAGTGGACTGTGCAGCACGGGTATATGAATAAGGAAGGTGTTGAGGAGGTGGTGGAGGAGAAGCATCAAATGAACAAGACAGGGTCTCGCACCCTGGGACTACTCGTTGTATTAGGACATCAGAATCAGCAGTCAAAGTATCTGTGGGTGGAGGTGGTGGATGGAGGCGATTATGAGGAGATCTTGACAGGATTGTTGGGTTGTACGTGGGCTGGTAGGCAGTTAGATAGGTGTTGGGGTGAGTTTGCCGTCGTGATCGTGATCTGGACCGGCGACGCCTGTGGTGATGATGGTGGGGACAGTAAAGCGGAGGAGGATAGGGTGGTTGGAGCTCGTAGCTTTGGGGCTGCTGCTCCGATGGGTGGAGTCTGGATATTGGTCCTTGCCAATTGGAGAACCCATTGCGACAACCGCCTCCGCCGCTACCTGGATATCCCCCTCCCCCTCCCCCATCTCTACGACTGCCTAGATAGCCCCCACCATCACCACCATCACCACTATCACCTCCGCCGGCCCCACCACAAGGTAGGATACCACCACCCGCTCTACCATCGGGGAATACGACACCTGGATAACCTCCATCGTCCGAAGAATACCATCCGCCAGCACTTAGAGGAAACCCACCTCCTTGAGGCAGTCCATGATCTAGATAAACTCTGCGGTGCCGCCTTCCTTCGTTCCGCCGTTCCTTAGTCCCACAACAGTGGCCAAAAAGGAGTTCACAACACCCAATCGCATCATCATTACTGTCTCCAGTAGTCCCTTCAGTTGTCCCAGCTATTTGCCTTCGTCTTCTCTTTCCATTCTTGTGGTTGTTTTCCCATCTTCTGCAGCACGGGGTTCCATCAATATCCCGATTCCGCCAACCTCGTTGTTCATTTGGGTGTCTTCCGCCACGTCTTCCTCTGCCTCCGCCAGTTCCACCAACCAAATGTCTGCCGTCGTCTGGAAGAACCAGAGACGGCGGTGCAGAAACAATTTGATGCCCAACTATTATCGGATACCCATCACTACCCGAGGGAAAAATAATACCATTAGGATAGCTTCCTCCACCGCCCTCTGAATACCTACGGCCGTTCCTAGGTTCTTTGCTACAATAAATCACCGTTATTGCGGTGAATAACCCCAGAACGCCCAGTATAGTTCCAATCGCAATCATAGTCGCCTTCCTTGCGTCATTGTCCTCCTGTTGGATCGTGGTGCGTGGTTGTAGCAGTGGTGGCATAGCTATATCGGAGGAAGAAAATATGGAATACCGATATCGCTTGGAGTAAGTATATACACCAGGTGAGATGGAACGGAAGGAATGAAATACGAATTACCTGTACATTTAACGGTCTGAGGTGTTGGAACAGACGGATGCCGGCACAGGCCTATCTAGCCTCGACATTTGCTGTCATGCCGACTCATCACGGTTGTTTGTACGAATGTTTGTGGGAGCGACAGAATCAATGTCAGTTGCAATAAACTTTCCCGTCTTTCTTTCAGTGAAACCCACACAATGCTGCTTCCCGAGGATGGTATGCAAGGGTGAACGGGGCTTCTGGAAGCATTCCTCAACGAGCTCCGTATTATTATACACTTAAATATTACAGATCTCTTCCGTTCTACCAGATAGAAGTAGGAACGCTGTAGAGAGGCAGTGAATGCATGCCACCTCGAAAGTATTGGCGGCGTGAACACCAGAACAGTTGGCAGGAAATTTGTGATGTTCCGTATTTAGAACTACCAGAGAGAGAAAAGTTTGCGTGCAATGTTTCCAGTAACGATAGGTCAATCTAAGCGGGTCGAAGTGCGGTCTCCCGCATCTACTACCCCAAGATCTGAACACCAATGAATTGAAGTACGTGGATTCCAATATCACTCAAACCTCCAGCAAGCCCCATATATTAATGAAAAAACAAAAAACTAGGGCTAGATCAATAAATAGACCCTCGTACAACAAACGCAGTGGAAAGAAAAATACACCCTTCCCGAAAAGGAAAAGAAGCTAAATCCCGGACCAACACATTCAAGTCGGACTACCCCGCTAATGGTTCCGCCGTCGAAACGGTCCATGGAAACTGAAACCGCTAGACACCCTAATGGTTTACCATTGGAGTCGCTGGTGATGGTATTCCAGGCCTCCGGTGTGGGCATACGTGGTATTCCAGCCCCGGCGTCGTACGCTCTTCTGGAGCTTTGATAATTGATTTCACACCTCGAAGGAGGTGCATTGTGGTTTCCTCCTCATACACTGTCACCTCTCCAAGCGTGCCACCCATTTTCGTGGCCACTGTTGTTGACTGTAGCTAGTCTTCTATCCTTTCCAGGACCAAAGATATTCATTCGCAACCTTTCCTCGGCACTCATTTTACTGAAAGGAACACCAATTTCGCTTTTTCAATCACTGTTTCCACTATTACAGCCGCCACCACTGTTTTTAACTACGCTTCCACGAAGAGCACTTATTTCAAATCCTTTTTGATCATCTGGTACTCGTGAGGGTACTGGGCACTGACGATTATGAAAGCGAGTAAGCCCCCGTTCTTCATCCTCTGTCAGCGCCGCCACGGCCCTCCTCTTCCTTTGCGCCTATTTCAACAGAAACCGCAGAAACGCAACGGTTGCCAACCCAAACACAAGAAAGCCAATCATAACCCCAGCCCGAGTACCCTTGGACCAGTTCTCCCAGCTATCGTAAGCTGTGCTATGGCTCGGAACTGATGTTGGTTCGGCGAGGACGTCGGTTGTGATGGCGGGTTCTAGATACGAGGTAGATGGAGGCGCTATGAGGGATGGAGGCACTGTGAAAGATTGAATTAAATGGAACCTTGAGGTAATGATAGTGGGTGTCATGGAGACAGATATCACGATTCTAGGGAGTGCAGGGCGGCCTGGTGGGTGTGAATGTAAGCTTGGATGTGCTACTGGTACCCCGTCGTGAGGATTTCCGAGACTGTTTCGACACCATGAGAGATATGACTTGGTACAGAAGCTAGACAACGAGTCTAAGATGATGATTCCATTTGGAGATTGTCTGGCTGAGAAAGCGGCTACAGAGGCAGAAATTTGAGCTTGCTCCCTTCAATGGTTTGGCGTCTGTTTCTCCGACCATTCTCTTGGTTCAAATTTCATGCGCAGTATATCTCAAGAGCCTTACAGAGCGAGAATGCACAGAAAACCGGGTGACAGTAATCCGAACCATTGAAAGACATATGCTGCTTATGCACGTTCCAACACTGCTACTTGTTGGGATAAAATGGAATCAGGTGTCCATGCATGCTTGCGGGTTCTGGCAGCGAATTTCATGTACTGCGGATTCCCGAGATACCCCGAAAGGAAAGGTTTGGCGATCTATGATTGGGTATTTCTATGCTCGTTTCGAAGGAAGTAAAGCTTGATGCAAACGAAAGAGCTGGTGCTGTCAGTGACAACAGAGCGACTGATTTGTGGCAATTCTGTCACCGGTGTCCCTTGTGATCGTTACATCTTTGGTGGTTTACTCTAGGAGCCTATCCTTCTCTAGTGGATTTGGAGCGCATTGAGCTATGACGTCGGTAACACGAGAGCGAATTTCGAGTATCGCATTCTTCGTGGGTTGCAATGCCTGTATATTTTGGGCCGTAATCTTACCTCTACCCTCTGATGTCGAAGGTTGTGATTGCAAGGGGAATTCGAAATCCATGTCCTAGAATGAGGTTTCTGCTAACCAATTCCTTCCAGAGAGCACAGTAGTTATCTGTAAACAAAAAAGTAAATTTGAGCTTGCCAGTCTTTGAATCTGTTTCAAGATCTATACTAACAACAGATACCTAGAGCGGTTGAATTAAGTTGCGGCTCTGTGCACGTGATGGAGCAAATGGTATTTCGCTAATGAGGGTAGACGTCGTTCGCCAATTGGACGTATGTAGGAGGCGGCATCGCTTCACCTCAGACTGTCTTCTCGCCCATTAAATGGGTGGCTACCGGGCACGGAACAAAAGAAACTTGACAAGAGTGGGATTCGAACCCCCGCCTCTTTCGAGACCACAAGGCACCATAATCGAACCAGGAAAACTGGGTCCGGGTCTGGCGCCTTAGACCGCTCAGTCATCTTGCCTTGATAACAAATGTAATTATGTATCTTATATAAGGCTGGATGTGTATCAGCGGACATTAGACATTTTGGAGTTCGGTAAGGTTGACATTTATAATCTTACAGTTACTTGCTGTACCAAAAAAGCCCAATTTATTGATGCTGAGTTAATCCTGTATTAATGTTAAATTCATTATAAATGTATATATTGGCTGAACTTAGGGGGTATTACAGAATTTGCAACAATATCAATTGTTTTGAATGTGCGATCAATTTCACAATAATATAGTACAGAAGGCCACATTGGATTATATTGATGCCATATTGATGCTGCATTGTTGGCATATTCAAAATGATATGCAATGACTTGAATAATAGAGTTCTACTATATTACTTCTACATGTTGTAAGCGCACATATGCCCAAGTTTGGCTAAGTATGAAAATAGACTGTATTTGTAAAGGTATAATTGCTAATAGGTCAGAGTGCTTGGAAGCGTATATGAAGGTGGTATGATTTGCGGTGAGGATGATAATTCTCATAAGCAGTCGATTTGAGGTTAGAACTTACCCAGCTGTGTCACATTCTGAAGTAGCCACTCTAATCTCTAGTATACCACCTCACCATTATAATATCCCCAGCCTAGCCACAGATTTCCTGGGCTGCATATCCACATACATGGAGGAAAAGGCAAACAAACAAACAGGAACCAAATTCCATGATTGTCCTGTGGATATGGCATATGGAGAAACTCCACCCCCACTGGACTATAATCAAAAGATAATACAACCCATGCCGTAGCTATTTGTATTGAACTGTGTTCAATCAAAGAAAAGACAAAATTGTTGAATTGATTACTTTCCTCCACTGCATCTGCCACAACTTCCTTATGTAGTCAGTACTGCAGCTTTCCAAGATAGTTGCAGTGGAACGCATCCACCAGCTCCAAAGTAGCCCAATATTTTCCATATACACCCAATATATACATACATATTTGTATCAAGCTGACTGTATACAATAATGAAGCTTCCAATAGTACATTTTGAAGTCTAGAATGCAATAGACTTCCCACTTTTCCAAGTCATTGACTACTAATGGAAGTGGTTGATATAATAATTATGCTAAGACTGGAGGAGTGTACTAATCAACTGGTGACACATTGTGTTCACCAGATCTCATTTTGAAACATTCCTGTCCATGACTTAACTCACAGTGTATGGCATTATGAATTTGCAATTGAGCGTTTTGGATGGCCTTGTTGTCCAGAAATGTTTCATCCAGAGCTAAACTTTTTGTCCAAAATTGAAATAATTTAATTTCTGCCCACATACTTCATCTGGTGCTTCTGTGCATCAAGAAAGTGGATGCAAAGAGTTTCCTAAGTTTCTGCTAATTCTGTTAGCGCAGTGTCCATTTAGGTCTCTGACTTTAGCTGTAATGCATTTGGTCCCTTGCACTGCATCTGAGGGTTGTAATGATACATGGTGCAGAATAGGGTCATTCTGGTTGAAATATGCACTGAGTTGTTGCATACAAATTCTGCCAGGGGAAGGTGTTCTACCAGTTATTTTGCACATAGTTGCAGAAGTCTTGGAGGTGCTGTTCCAATAACTGCTTCTGTCACTCAGTCAGGCCATGACTCTGCAGGTGGAAGGTGGTTGAGAGTGGATGGTTGATTCTGACGTATTTGGTGACTCAAATTCAATTGAGGCTGGTGTTATGCATTACACTGTCAGTGATGATATTCTTTCAAATGCTGTGTTTGCAGATCACATGGTCAAAATACATATGTTCCAATTCTTGTGAGTCCAATTCCTTTCGGCTGAGCAGGTAGATTGTCATCTTGAGGGATTGATCGACAATGACCAAGATTCCAGTGAATTCAAACTCAGTCCATGCCAGTAGGTTCCTGACAACGTCAGCAGAAAATCCATCCCAGGGGTTGAATGATGGTGTCCGGGGCATATTCACTCCATATGGTATACTGTGCAGTGCATTGATTCAATGGCATACTTTATAACTGACAATATTTCTTCATACCATGGTATCTAGTCATTGGCAATAGATGTCTCTAGATACAAGTTCAGCAGTTTTAAGAGCTCCTAAGTGATTAGATTCAGGGCTATTATGGAAAAGGCTTATCAGTTGATTGTAGAGTGCATCTGGCACATATATTCTGCCTTCATTGGTAAGGGCTCTTGCAATCACTTTCCACAGCATATTCCAGTTCTCAGTAGATTCCTTTTACCCACAGATTTTTGACTGGCTGGGGTAACCAATATAATTTTTCATGTTACTCGCTAGCAGATTAGTATTCTGGGCTTCCATAATTGCTTGTTGGAGATCATTGGATGGCATATCAGTGGTAGCCGCCCTGGTTACCAAGAGTCATAGACCAGATCTTTCATAGCCTTTTTCCTAATCGGATCATTTTAATGGTCTATCTGAAGTATTCTTCATTCCTTCCAAGTGTTAAATACCCTAGTTATATAATAAAAGGATTTCACTCCATTATAGTTACCTCTAGGAGAGAACATTTAATGTTTGGAAATTCTTGAGATTTATGTAGTTGCACTGTATCAGGATCTTGTAATAGGCATCCTTGAGATATTGTCGCTAGTGCCTTATAGTCTCCACAATACCTATACACTTGCAATCATACGGATTGTAATGCTGTTCAGCAGGGGTGCATTTTCTCAAGCAGAAAATAACTGGTCTGAGAATCCTGAGACTCTGTACTGGTTGAAAGTACAGGCAATCATGAAGCCACTTGCACTTCACTGGAGGATGGCAGGCCTTGCCTGATCAAAAGGCTGCAAGATCGGTAGATTGGTAAATGCTTTCTTCTACTGCCAGAATGCGAGTTCTGCAGTTCAGATCCATTCCCAATCGAATGCCATTTTGTGTAATAAGTGGGAAATTGATATCAACACTATGGAATATCTACCAATAAACTACTGGTAAATGATTGTGAAGTATAGTAGCACTTGGGTAACTCAATTTGACTAGAAAGTAGGCCAGACCTCAATCTTTGATATGCAATCTTGTGGAGAAAACGGAATGGTGGACAGAAGTTGCGGCTCCATGGAATGCGTGGGAATGAAGAGGGAATGTGTGTATCTGCACAATTGAGTGGATCAGCGGAAGAATAGAAATCACTCGCTTTTACAGAAAATAGACTACCATCACTTCATAGTACTACATTGGTAGCAATATTTTCAGATTGGCCACTCCCGCATGTTATATGTGCTGGAGCCTAATTAGGATCAAGGGACAGTAGTTAAGACAATCACAGATGACTTTCCAACCACAAAAACGACAAATTGCACCCCAACAAAAAACCATAACTACAAATTGAATGCCTGCTGTTGGGTGCCTTAACCCCACCGGAGGTCCAAAGAACAATGGTTTGGAAGTAGGGAGTATATTGAAGATTTGCAGCGCTAATGGCACCTTTGCAGATGCGCAGCCAGAGCAGTTTAGCATCCCCAAACGGCAGACTGATAACAACTGAGCCTGCCAAAAAGCGATCGTTAATCATGTGCCAGTAGTCATGCAAGAGGATATCCATGCAGAGGTTGCCATATGGTTCCATGTGGTTGAGGAGAAGTACCACGAACAAGTCAAAGTCCTGATCTGAATCTGGGAGAATCCCGATTGGGAGTAGCACACAGTCGCTAATGTACTTGTCGATTGACAGATGCAACTGGATGACAGCATGCACGCCTTTGGGGTGAAACAGGTGGAGTGCAATAGATTGCCACACCAAGGCTCTGATGACATAAAAGACCATGCAGTTCCATTTCTGGTGAACTATGCAACTGCAAAGGAGATGGTAAAGCTGAAATGATTGATCACTGCCAAGAACAGGCTCAGTAAATCGATGCTAGCCAAACTGGGTGCAACGTTACAGGAAATCGAAGAAACCAAGAAAACATTGACAACTACTGGATAGGTGAGAGATATTATGAGCGGACAGACGGAGTTGGCCATAATGAAACAGAATGTTACAAACGAGGCCATAATTTGAGTGCAGGGTGACTTGGCACCCGGTAGCACTTGCCAAACCGACTGCAGCAACAGTGTATTTAACCTCACGACAACCGGATTGCCCACTTACGATGGTACAAGAACCCTACATGCTGTCACCGCCTTCCTATCCACCCTGCACCACAATTTTGAACCTCATGCCCAGGAGTTAGACCTGACAGAGCAGTTTGGAATTCCGTTGACAAATGGTTGGGCCACCGTGGCACTACTTCAGTGTCACAATCAAGCTGCAGTTTGGGTCAACCACCCGTTCGCAGTGCATGCAAGTGCAGGCGTAGCTTGGGAGGACTTGTCCACCCCAGTCAAAGAGGCCTTTATCCCTCCCAATGCTGTGACCAGGTTGAAACACGATTAGGAGTCACTACCAATCCACAGTGGCAAGCATATGTCCACTTGTACAGAACATTTCCATGTGCTTCGACACCAGCTGGAACCCCATGCGCCACTCTCCAATGAACGACTTGGCGACTCATCCCAGTTCAATCTTGAAACGAACCCAGAAGTATCCAAGGCATTGTTGAGAAATTTGGAAGTAAGCCAACAGTGTTGCACTTAGACGGTATTGAGCACGTCTCTCGAGTGGTTGCCCTGTGTAACTCCAGGATGCAATCAATGTAAGTTCACTGGAAAGATAAGAAGGCCTACAGCGAGAAGGCCATGGTGAAGGAAGCAATTACCAGTGCTGTTATGCTTGTGGAGAAGTGGGCCTCCCCACCCATACATGCCCAAACAAGGTGACGGTATTGGCTGGATAAAAAGAGAAGAAAGTGGCCACAAACATAGGCACAAGGAAGAAAGAGACAGAGTAGGAGAAGAGGCTCAGAGGTTCCCATGGCAGTCACAAGAAAGGTGGCTACAGAGGTGGAGGTGGAGGAATACAACTGAGTCTTCATGTAGCCCAGACCTCAAAAGGAGAAAATGGCAATACGGTGCAGGAATTATCCAACCGTGCAAGCACTGATGAGGATAATTCAGATGATTCAGGCTTGGGAAATGGCGATGGGTGTGATTTACTGAAAATCGCCTCCTCAAAACTAAAACTACTACTGTCTCTACAATGCAACAGTTTACTCATTATCATCATTTCCGAGTCAGTGATAACATTACCATAGATCTTCTCCATTTCGACAGAAAGCTTTGGTACAGAAAGGACAATGACACATATGGCAGTTTAACAGCCCAAACAGCCAAAGACAATGGGGCCTTGGAGAAATATGTAAAAAGAGAGACGGAGGAAAAGTTAACATAGCAATGTGTGGTGATACAGGAGAGAGATGGTGGCTGGATGATTGTGGAGATGGCAAATGGCAAGGTTGAAGACGGCATTCAGAGACAGCAACAAGCGGACCTGAAACTCAAACTGGGGGATGACGGCTAGGCATATGTGGGGTGGTTCACAGTGTAAGATGTGAAAGGACTTGACATCATCTGTGGGAAGTGCTGGGTCAGCGGCATAAATGGAATATATCATACCAATCACAAAACAAATGAAATGTTGAACACTCAAGGTGACATCTCATGGGACAACAGAGAAAGGGCAGCACAAATGCATTACATTTGTGGCATTCAGCTTGATTGTGAACCAGATGACAACACCATCAAAGAAGTAGCCTGGACTAAAGACGTTCAGATCATTGGCAAGCAACAACTCCATCACATGGATCATCGAGTTTTGGCCAAGACATTCATGGTTTGAGTGTGGTTCAATGTGCCTGACTTAGCAGAACTGCCAGATAAATTTCTATGCATGCTTCGCAACATTGAGATGTGTGGTGTATTCGCACAACCAATGTATGACACCACACTGAGTCAACCACATTTGAAAATCAACAAATAACCAGAAGAGGACAAGAAAGCACTATACTGACGTCCATATTGCTTATCTCCCAAAGAAGACGTGGAGCTAGAATGACAATTGGAGAAGGTCTTATGCAATGGCTGAATCAGGCCGAGCAGCACAAAGATAGATTCCGTCTCAGGTTATGATCAGATTTGAATATCTATCAGTGATCATCAAAAAACTGCTTTGTCAACCAAGTATGGGCTGTATGAATTGGCAATGATTCCTGTTGTACTGGCGAATGCACCTAGTCAATTCATCTGAGTGATGAACTGCCTGCTAGCATCCAATCCCGGGCTATATGAGTTCATTGCTATTCGTGTTGTGGATGTATGAATCCAGAGTTTGATGAGATAAAAGCATCTGGATTGAATGTGGATTGAACTGGATCGTTTGCAGAAAGCTGGCTTCAAACTGAAACAATCAAAATACAAATGGTTTCATGATGGAATTGGATTTTGCTCTTTTCTGATCGACCAAGAGGGAGTGCATACTTTGGATTTAAAAACCGGACTGCTAATCAAATGGCCTTGGCCCCGAAACACAAAAGTAGTTCATGGTTTTCTTTGTCCAATAAGATATCACCAAAACTTTACATGGCACTATGCACATACCACCTTGCCGTTATATAGCATATACAAAATTAGTCAATGAGTGACAATGGGCGGCCACCGCGGTGGGCCGCAGATCTAGGATGTGGGTCCTGTGCAATTTGTTTGGAATGGGGAGGCAGAGGAGGCCTTTGAAATGTTGAAAGATGCCATTTGCAAGTCTCCCATGCTGGCACTACCTGAGACAGAGGGCGAGTATCTGCTGCATCCTGACATCAGCAAATATGCAGTTGGAGCAGTACATTCACAGAAGCGACAAGATGCAGAGTCCAGAGCCGTTGCCTGTTGCAGCACAAAATTCCAGAGTGCAGAGATGCGATACCATACATATGACAGAGAACTCCTAGCGATTCGTGACGAAGTTCTGAACTGGCACAACTGCCCCCATTGGGACAGAAATTTTACGGTCCATACGGACAATGCCACTTTAGGGCATAAACTGCCATAACCTGAACACACAGTACGACAAACGGAGTACTTAGCAACTTTGTATCATTATACATACGACATCTGGTCAGTCACAGAACCAAAAACCTAGGCATCACACACTCTGATGAGATGTTTGGACTTCAGGCAGGAATGCTGTCATGGCTCCCAGTGTTGACTCACACAATTAGTAGTTCAGGACTTGACAGAGTGGTTATGAGATGTCGCCACTGAAAAAAAGGATGACACCTGGAGTAAAGATGTGGTACAAATACTAGTATTTAGAGATTGCACAGAACACCGACTAAAGGCATCCGCTGCGGCCGCGGTACTGATGGCCTGTGCTCAACCCCACCATTTCTCCTTAGTTGTCCATCAGCTTTACCTAGGCCTCCAGAAACTGAACCCTGAAAGACACAAAGACGAGCTGCGTCGACTCTATATTCTGACACCTGTAAGAAACAGAATTCTCCGAGAAGCACATCATGCTGCGGTGGGAGGCCATTCTGGAGCAGCAGAAAAATATGTGGCAGTAAGATACTGCTTTTTGTGGCCAGGAATATTGAAAGGATTTCAAGACTGCACAAAAGGCTGTGACATGTGTGCACGAGTTAATCACTGGGCTGGGAAAGTGGTGGGATTGTTAAAACCACTACCAGTTGTACAAGGCCGCTGGAAGTGTGTGGGGGCACATTTCATTACTGATGTGCCAATATCTTTAAGAGAAAATGATCGCATTGTAACCTTTGTGGACCACTTCTGCAAATGAGCCCATTGGATACCCTGCACTAAGACCATTGATGCTGTGGAATTTGCACAGTTATTCTTAGAGGCCATCATATGACTTCATGGTGTCCCCAGATATATTGGTAGTTACAGAGACGCACACTCTACATTGGATTTCTGGGTGGATGTGAGTAAGACGTCATAGATGAAGCTGCTCATGTCAATGGCATTTCACCCACAAACAGATGGGCTGACAGAGATCTCGAATATGCAGGTCACACCGCATTTTCAGGCTTTCATCACTCACCTTCAAGACCAGAGGGACACCATCCTTCCACTAGTGGAATATGCATATAACATGTCTACACACTCATCCACTGATTGAAGCCCATGCAAATTCGACCCTGAATACACAACATCAATTTGATTAGATTTTGTGGCCTGCCAATAGCAGCATGACAAAATGTGGTGCCTGGAAGATACAGCATTCATTGAATGATTCCATGCCTCATTGCTAGATGCCAAGGACAACGTCCGTGACGCACAAGATAGCTGGATGGCAGAAGCACACAGGATTCGAAGGCCATGTACCCTTGACGTGGAAGACTTCAGGATGTTGAGTAATAAAGACCTCTCAATTACATACACCAACCTCGACGCATTTCGGTGGACACTGCAACTCCTGTGAGCTGGACCATACATGATGATCAAGTTCTGTTGGCCAAACGCAGTCGAACAGGAATTGCTTGCTGATATGACGAACTATGATACTGTGAACAACATTAGACTCAAGATGTACACAGCAGATTGAGCTTCAGAAAAGCCTCCACCACCTCAAGGTCAAACTGTACAAGATACTGATGGTACAATTCAGCATGCGTATGTTGTAGAAGCGTTTACGTTGCATAAGCGGGCACTGGCTGTCAATGGTGGCTACAGATATCAAATCAAGTGGGAAGGTGATAACAACGATGAAGTGACCTGGGAACCAGCCGCCAACCTCTGAAAACCAAAGCAAATACTTTTTGACTACAAAAAACAACACAGATTGGGTGAAACAAAGGTAAAACGGAAACACTAGCAGTAAGGCCACAGAGTTGATCGCCATTGGTTATGTGTTACTCTTTGTCATGGAGTGGCAGACAAGTGGGTGTATTTTTTTGTTTTTGAGAAGTATCTCGAACTTTTTGGGAGGGATATAATGTGGAGAGAAAAGAATGGTGGACATAAGGTGCAGCTCTGTGGGATACACAGGCCAGCAAGGGGAACATGAATATCCACACAACTGAGTGGCTCAGCGGGAGGATAGAGATTGCTTGCTTAGATAGAGAACAGTCTATCATCACTTCTTGCTACTACAACTCTAGTCACATGCCAATCCCGCCATAATGGATAATCAATCCAAGAATGCTGATATTGTAACAGGCAGGGTTGGAGGTAGGTGATATTGGTAACAGTAATGTGATATTGTAATAAGAACAAGATGCTCGAAATTTTTATCGAGGAAATCGAGAACAAGACAAGAGTCAGAGCTGGATCAAAGTCGTACCTGCTTTGCTATACAAGAGAACGAGTAAAGAGAGAAGAAAAGGAAATCCTCCAACGCCAATCAACCTCTCTTTCTATACACTTCATCTACCTCCCTCGAATCATTCCCCATGCTCCGATATACCATCTGAATATTCAACCATGATTTTACACATCACCAACATAACTCTTATCAACACAACCACGCCACATCGTCCAATGTCACAACACGTCACACCACTTCAGTATGATAACATATTACACCGCCACCATCTTACCATATTCCCACACCATCACCGCGTCTATCCACGTCTCCGCCTTTCCGTAACACTAACTCCTTCCATCCACCCGACGCTATTCCTAAGGTCCTTCCAATACACCACTCACAGCTGGAGCCATGACAAATAATCTAGGATCTATATTGTACCTTTTAGCGAAGGCAATTGAGAACAAATTGGTGTAGTTGTTCTAATGCATATTGTATGTAATTCACTTGGTCCATTTTGTTGGTTGAATAGATCTGCAAGTTGTCTTGACAGCTGATGGCAAAGTGATTGACACAAGGCTGTAGGCCATCATCAATATTAGTCTGAAATGAAGCTTGTGCATTTGTGATTCTGAAGGACATAACTCCATATTCAAACTGGCCATAGTGGATCTAGAATGCTGTAGTATATTCAGTTCCTGCATTAATCCAGATATGTTGGTAGGCATTCTGGAGGTTCAGGTTAGTGAATATCTGAGTTCCATACATATGGTGTAGCTGTTCTGCTATCAGTAATTAGGGGTACTGGTTTTTGAATGTCCATGAATTCAGTCCCTGCCGGTCCATGTAGAGCCATAGGCTGTGGTATATCTTCTTTGCGAACATTGTTGGTGCTGCTGCTAATGTTAATGACTGCTGGGTGAAGGTGTTTGCTAGAGTTGTCTTAATGTATGTTTGGAGAGTTGGAAGTTCAACATCCCAGATATTGTAGATCTGTGTGTATGCTATATTGGGCTGTACTTTCAGGTTGATTGCATTGTAGATTGAATCGTGCGGTTGAATAATTACAGCTTTTATGATACTAAAGACATCCACCAATTACGAGCACCTTGCTGGGATACACTTTCCACGGCATACAGGCACTGTCAAGTTTATTTCATCTGATCTGCATTAGTCAAAGTATTCAAGAATCAGGAGGAGGAGAAAAAGGGGTAATCTATGGACTTTTGTTGTTAACAGTTTGCTTTCAATGAAGCCTAGCCCCACTGTCCAGTCACTGCATTCATGGCTCCAGATTCAAGTTGCAGCCAGTCAAGTTTCTCTTTGGAGGGGCTCTTCTGCCACAACTCCTCCCACTACTTCCTGCTTGTCACATGCAGCACTTGTGTCTGCTTTGTCACCTGTTGAATCCAAAGTAATGCAATTCAAAATCAGTTTCAGTAGACCTGTTCATTCCCCAATCTGTTTGGCAAGTGCTGCAATAATCTCATAACTAGATATAAGATAGTCCACTCCAGTAGCTCTGAGTGTCTGAATATCTGGACAATACTACTGAACCTGGTCAATGTTGTTATTGTCAGCTTCTGAGACCTACAATGCCACTGCGATAGTCAACAGCATCATTTCTTCCACTATACTTCAACTGGGTGATTGCAGCAAAGTCAATTGATGGCATGTCCGCTTGAGGTCAGGATGCTGCTGGTGGAACAACTGTTAACTATATATAGTACATCAGCAAAAAACATTTCCGTCCGGGCGGAATGGCTCCGTCAGAGTGGACGCGTATCGTCAGAGCCGTCAGAGACACCCCGGTGGGAGAAAACTCCGCACCTAGCGACAATTCAACGCGTTGCGTTCCATTTCGCCCACTGATTGCTGCTTCACTGTGTCTTCTCATCCTGTCGGTCCCGTATTTTAAACGATCACTCTGGCGTTGTGGCCAACTGTGACCATACGTCGGAATGGGTTCATTGGGTACGTGCCTGAGTCGGGATTGAAACGCAATGGGTGATGCTGCGAAAATCTCTCCTCGCGTTCCTGCTACCTGCGCGCAAAATGCAATTCTCTCTTTACTAATCATACACATCATTCCAAGTCACCAGATCAATGTGGCTATTGAAAATCCATCGCTTGTTCTGTCCGTCTCCTGTCTTACTACTAGTAGCTATCTCTGGAATGACGCGGGCGCAGCTGACAATATTTCCCATGCTGAAAACCTGCACAGCAACGGCTGCCTTTGCTTGTCTCACATGTACAAATTTCGAGACAAGATCCAACTTACCCAAGTTTTCATGTATTGTGGTGAGCGCCAGGGCTAACCAGTACTCAACGAAAGCTCCATTCTCGTTTAGGAGTTTGATTTTAAATAGTCGTTGCAGTTGCGATGAGAGACGCCCATTCGACGCGCCATATCACCTCCCTGGGTGTTGCTTTACCCACAGCCACTCGTTCTGTCCATCCCCTCCATGCCAGCTCTGGCTTCCTGTGCATCGACACATCTGAGATATGCGTTCAATATCTAAACCCTCAACATGAACCTTATTACCATGATAAATACAGAGCTCCATTGAATGCAGTTGTTGATCAGATATATACGTCTTGTTACGACTCTTATGCTTGATTAACTCCTATGTGCCGCTGTATATCGCCAAGCGGTGCATAGCATCTTGTGTATTGTCGAGTAATGCTCTGAAGTCTTTGATCATAGCATCAGGATGCTTCCCATCACGGCAGTTTTGGGGTCTCATGAATTCGGGCTTCGCATATGACTGGGAGCCTAGGGGGGTAGCCAGATCAGCACCGGAAGGGAGGACTGTGCAGGCGGCAGCGCTGTTCTCCCGACGCTGAGCAAGGGCTTGGAGATTGAGCTCTCTGATTTTGAAGCAGAGCATGCGACGCAGAAAGGTGATTACTTGCGGCAGGTAGTTGAGATTGTGATTGGGGGCGTTCCAACCGTCCTTGAGGTTTATTTGATTTGCTTGTTCATGTCTCTCGGCAGAATACTGTTGCAAGGCGCAGTATCGACAAATCTGTGCAACCCAATGAGACATCAGGTGGAACTTCGGAAAGTTGATGTTCGCATCCAACTCCGTGGAAACATCTATCTCATGGCTAATATAATCACTCCAGGCGTTCATTCCGTGCCGCTTCTTGGATGGCGTCCAAGTCCCAGCATTTGTTTCCTCGTCTACGTTTCGCTTCTTCACGAGTTGCATTCTCAGGGCATTGGCTTTGGCCTTCGCCATTTCGCTGGCTCGCCCGAGTAAGAAAACATCTTTGAAGGTGTGAAAACGATGCAAGGCGCAATCCATGTATCTCAAAGTTGCATCATCGTGAGATTTTGATCGAGCATACATATAGAATTCTAACAATGCCCGTGTGCACTCAATTGCGCGATTGAATATAGAACGCTGAGCGGGGCTTCCACCTCGTAGAGACTGGGTTACAACTCCAAGCAGGTACCGTCTCATTTGCTTCATCTCCTTCCCATTCCATTGAGAAACTTCCTCATATGACATATTTTTTGGTGTGAGGTCGTGGTAAGCAGGCACGGATAACCAGATTGCATTGTACTTGTTGAGCTGTTCGTGTGTGTTCATGAAGTGGTAAATCCACTTCTGGAGGTGGTCAAGTATGCCGATCCGCATTATATGGAGGAGGTCGGGCTTCGGGAGGTCGCTCAGAATACAGGGAACATGTCGAAATAAGTTGAATCGACGGTGAACCTGGCGCGATGAGAGTTCGGCATCGGCTGCCTTGGAGTTGGCATCGCTGAGCATTCTGTATAGGTTCTTATACCGCCGTGGGTGTTGCTCGTCAGGAGGGAAATCATCTCCAAGTTCGTTCTTTGGACACTGGCACCAAAAACAGACATGCCGCTCGAGATGATGTAGGTCACTGGACTCAAGGCCATCTGCAACCCATGCTGCTTAAACCAGTTTGCAATGCCTGAAGTTACCATCTGCACAGAGAACATTGTAATAGCCACGCTCGGTGTTGGGATGTTGTTTAAAGGTGAGAGTGTGGAGTACGTGCCAGTGTACATTGTTAAGCACCTCTCGGTTTGTTTGCCGCTGCTCATCCAGCCGCTTCTGAGGAATATTGCGGTTGTTGATTGGAATCGGCATGAGAGCGACCATTACCACGGTGTGTGTGGAGGGCATCTGGCGGATCTTAGAAAATAGATTGCCACTTTTCATATATACAGGCCACTCTTGCTTGTAGCCAGCAAATTTCGAGAGATGTGTTCCGTTGGACATGAAGATCAAGGGAACCAGTGTATCCCTCAGTCTGAGCGTTTCCTTAACCTTGATTAGCACATTATTATCCTCTAGTATCTCTGCTTTCCTGTGTCTCCCACCACCAGTCCACAGTGTGCATTTCAGTATAGAGGCGTTTCGGTGGTGTATCGCTATTAAAACAACGCTGAGGGGCGTAAATGAGACGCTCTGCATAGGCTGGTTGCCGCATCAACCATCTCATGCTTTTGATGATGTCTCAACTCCAGTATTTGATAGGACTTTGGTGATTGTCATTCCATCTCATATCCTCGAGAGTGTGTAGTTCCCACTCCCCGAGAGCCTGAGTATCTGCCATGCTAGCCATGAGGTTCTGGAGGCCATCCCCGTTTTTGAAGCTTGGGAAATGCAGAGCGGTGAATCCTTCCTTCAACACGTTGTCATAGTACATCTTCATACCCTTCATCTTTATCCCACACTGGAAATATTTGTACTCATCACGCGTCACAAACGGGTAGTAGGGATTGTTCTTTAGGATCGTTTCAAGGCAACCCTGAGTGTCGCGTTCCCATGGCTCAGCAATGGAATTGATCAGCGCAGCTCCGGCGCCGGGGTATGCTTTCGTCTGGGGCAGAGGACGTTGCGGTGATTGAGACTCCGAGTCTGCGATGTTTTCAAAGTGTTCTAGGTAGGGAAACGTGTCCAAGTCTTCGACTGAATCTTTGTTAGCATTATATCCACGACCCTGAGCAGGTTCAACGCATCGGCGTGTGTAGTGAATAGTCAGATTTTTTCTCCCGTTGCAGCTTGCAGGTGCTCAAGATGGTGTAATTTGGTATGTGTAAGTCGCCAGCTGTCTGAGGTGAACTTCTTTCGGCATGAAAAGTCGGGGCAACAGGAAGGGGTCATCTCTGGCATTGTCGACGACACGCGAGTACTGGAGTATGCAGTGTAGAAATGCACGAAACTTGGTGCTTGGCCTGAGCAGCCAAGTGTGTAAGCTCACGATACTCTCAGCTAACTTGAGAGATTTATTGAGTCTCAACACCATCACTAGGAGTTTCCTTACACACCAGGAGTTGCAAAAACGCTGCATGCGCGATGACCAACAATACTATGAATATACTAAATGCTGAGTGATCCAAAAACCTCGCGACACGTGTAATAATCAATGCCTGAGATAAATACATTCGAACAAAGGAAACTAACAAGACAACAACCCGACCCTAACCCAAACGCAACAACCATCACCTCCTTTGCAACACGAGGACTGGATCACTCCTCTGCTACAGAGCCATCCCAGCGCACCTCAGGGAGAGGGACATCGGGGAGAGGAATGTCGGGGAGACTGTCGCCACCTGCCGATTTGCTGAGCAGCTGCTGATCCACATCCACATCCAACGTGTATCCAGCTGCCTCAGCTTTTCGCGGACTTGGCACCGCCGGGCGAGGTTTTTGTGGCGTCACAAGCCCCAAATCTTCCAGCCTACTGAGGGGATTACTCTCTGGCATTCTTGGTCGTGGGCGAGACTCCGGGGTGGGTGGCAGTGGGGCAAGCACCGGAGGTTGTGGCCGAGGGGTATGCTCGCGCATCTCCTCGCCTTGCTCAGGTAGCACGATTGGCTGATAGTCTAACATGGTATCTACATTGTCAGCCGATGTATTTACCATCCGTCCCTGGCTAATCGTCCGAGGTTCATTGCCATCATCCTCATCGTCATCCTCATCCTCCTCCTCCTGCTTCTCCTGCTCCTCAGCCTTATCATCCTCGTCTTCATCTTCCTCCTCTTCATCATCACCGTCCTTTTCCATATCCACATCGCCGTCTAAATCAACGCCATCTGGTGCGTCCACATCATCCTCCATGCACATATCCTGATCAGGATCATGTTTTGAGTCATATTCGCCGTCCGACTCGGTAGAGTCGGTATTTTGCTCTGAGGAAATCGACATGGGGGGCGATGATTCTGGCTCAAAATATATCCACTCTAGTTAGCCCTCCGTGTCCAAGCCTGCCATTGACATTTCCTCTGCAACTGCAAAGCAACGGCATGAGAGATATCATCTCACCCTGGGGTTTGTTTAACAATACGTTTCCCATTACCATTTCCCTTTCCCTTCCCCTTCTCTTTCCCTTTCCCGTCCTCAGTCGCCTTCCATTTCCCCTTGCCATTCTTTGTCGCCTTCCCTTTGCCGGTCCCTTTCTCACCGCCCTGCGTGTCCTCCTCACCCTTGCCGTCGTCATTATCATTGTCATTGCCAGGATGGCTCCATCCACCGCTCGGTGCTCCGGGATGAGCCCAGTTCTCATCATCACCATCCTCGTCCATTATCTCATCCCAATTCAGTGGTCTGACAGACAGGAAGTCACCCGCCTTGTACTGCCGGCAGCTTGGCGGCTCAATCTTTGCCCTGAGATCATCGCTACCGTACCAAGAGAAACGCTTGCCGGTGAGCTCAACCATTCCCGAGCTGGTTGTCTACAGATTGGAGCGATCCACTCGATCCCCGAAGGCATGGGGGTTGTCCTACCTCCAATTGTTCATTTGGTCGCGGGTTTTATCAAACATTTGCCCCATATATGAGCGGAAGGCTGCCCACCACTCCCGAAAAGGTGAACCCTGCTCCTGTGGTGCAGCCACATCGGCTGGAATTGTAAAAAGTGGCGAGTCGTGACTGCATCAGGAAAGATTATATCATAAAAGTGGTCCCAGGCACTCTCATCCTTGATGCCGCAGACATTGTATATCAGTATGAGTCCATGGATGTGCTCTGGGATGAATCCCTTTATACAGTCCCGATTCAACAACAGGAGTCAATTTATAACCGATGTCGGCATTGTTGCCCTAGCAGTTGCCTTCCCTGTTCCTTTGCGGCTGCACTTCGGTGCCATCCCTGGGAGTGAAAATGAATCTACATCCGAGGCGTTAGCAGTATGATACAGTTGAAGGCAGCGGAAGGAAGCTCAGTGTGAGCGTACAAAGTTGTGTAGGTGATTGGGAGTGTTTTGGAACGAGCGGCATGGTTCTGTGCAAGTCGCGTGATGTCGAGATTGTTCAGGATGCTGGCGGTGTGTTTCATATGGGAAGAAACGAGAATGGAGGTGTAGGCGGGAAGAAAAGAGAATGGAGGTGTAGGCAGGATATATACACTCCAGTTCCTGTGATTTGATTCATATCCTGGGTTTTCTGGGTTAATGCACACAAAACGGCCCAGCCATCATCTTGCACAACCACCAAGCACCTCATGAATGCGGAGGCTGGAGACGAGATTTTGTACTCACGTTGACGACAGTTTGCAACGCCGGGGAGTGCGGTGGCATCACATACCAGTTGTACTGCTCAGATATCGTGCATCTCGGAGCAAACTGAGTACTTCTCGAGTTGTCCCAACTGTGCAACCATCCAACACGGCTACCAATGCCTAGCGGTGGAAATTGAACGTGCAACTGATGTCATAGGATAGAGAATAGGTCATGGTTCGCTTTGCGATGCTTTTAGCTCTGCCAAAGGAAGATTTCCACTGGGAAACTGAAGATATACACAATTGATGGTTCGAAGTATTGTGCCAAGAACGAGTGCCACACTATGATAATCGCAGCAAGGAGGCATAAACACACTTCAAGCGGTGCAAATAGACCTTCAGATGTTGCTGTAACAGTGAATATCAATGCTGAGTTTAATCTGAGTTGAATCTGATGGCAGTTAGCCCCATAATTGGATTCTGTTGAAGGGATCTCGTCCCTGAGTATTGTCACGGTTCAGAGTCTATGGCGGTCTACACCGGGCCTCCCATTTTTGTTGAATCCCTCCATGGTCGCTCAAATAGGAGTCTACGTCGCCTGCAGTTGCATATGCATGCAGAGAAAATCAAACCTACAGTCCTAACGTCGAACATCAATATCGGATGATGCCTTCCGAAAGCCCTCACAGTGTCACTTCCCCGGTCGTACGAAATGTTCGAAGTCTTGCAAATCGTCAGAATCAACAAAAGTGTGGACCTTCAGGGAATTCCCAACTTCCCCCTGCTAAGGGACCTGTTTCCGTACCGGCTGGCAAGAGGAATTCCTGTCATGGAGGGAGTTCCGTAGCCTCTCAGTCCAAGGTCAGAACTCCACCCCCTCAGCTTCGCTGAACAATTCTCGCGTTGCAGATATCACCAAGTCTGCTACACAGCGACAGGTAATAATTACTCCAACCGCCGTGCCGGGTACAAACAGTCGTAACACACCAGCACCCAGCGGAACCTCACAGACAGATTCAACGCGTCGCGTTGTATACAGCCCCGCATACGGCATCGCTAGCACTCCCACTCCTCTCAGCGGTCTTGGAAATCTGCCTACCCCCATCCCTAATCCAGAAGCCCGCGCGATCATTACAAATCCACTGCGAACACGAGCTACAGAGAGTAATCTGAGACAGAGGCGGTGGTAATTACAAACGCAGGTGGTGTCGACACCTCGATCAGTGGTCTCCAGCAGTTGCAGCATCCATCGGCCTGGTCATTCCGACATGATGCGTCTTGTTTTTGCAACGGGCAGACTCCTGGAGCTCTATGTGTGGAACAGATGGCCGTTCATGAGTGCAACAGACTTGGAGACGGTAAGTTATGCGATGCGATTGGTTGCGAAAGCATTAGCGGAACCCCGACACTGGTAGATGATAGAGACGTACTGGAACACCACAATGCAGCAAATCATCATTTGGTCTATAGCATTTGAGGCTCGCACAACAGAGATCTTGAATGAAGTATGCTGAAGCAATGGCACACATTGGATATTACATGCTCAGACTGGTACCAGGTTTGGGCACAAGTCGATAATGTTAAATCCCATTTTATTCAATCAGCAATGGACAATATAGCAGAGCTATATGATCTCCACTGCTTTGAATCCAACGCAGAGTGTTCGGAATTCATTGATTCCCTTCTGGCAGACGATAAGTATGTTCTTCCTGTAGCAGAGCACGTGGAAGGTGGTGTACGCAGTCCAAATCCAACGCACAGAGTATGGAATTCTGCTAACAAATGGCCAGCGTCCACATTACTTCCTGGCGGAAGCAATCCTGCGGTTTATCTACATCAAATTTCATCATCGGGTGAATAACCGCGGTACGTATGCTGATGGATTATATAATTCCATGATTGATGACAAGGACAGTCATATACCCTTGCCACTGATCATGTTTACCTGCACCGCGTTGTGCCATGCTCTCCTGGAGTGGCACAAGAACAAAGGCGTTCATCCGAAAGCTTCCAAGTCAAAGCTGAAAGTGGACAGACCTGATCGCTCGAATTACTTCAATTACAATAATGATGGTGGTCAGAACGCATCCTGCTGCGGGGCAACGGGTCGCAAGTTGTTAATCTCGCCTGGCATTGCCGACACATATGGATTGTTGATGAGTACCTGGAACACACTCCCGGAGAGCTACCAACAGAGGGCATATAACAACACTCTTGCTACAGTCAAGAGTCAGATCCAACAGGTGGAGGACCCAACGCCTGCTGTGGTGATCAGTGTGGAAGCAGCGTGTGTTGACAATGCTATTCTTCTTGATTATATGACCATCAAAGTGGCGCTTGAGGAGCCTTAGATCAGAAGCACTGACCCAAACATCCTGATAGACAATCATTGCATGGATGACGAACCTCATTCCAGGATGCCAGGGGGCGGCGGGGATTACGAAGATTAATGTGATGAAAGCGACGTGCGCGATGTAATCCCCTCGGCCAGCCAGCGACGATGGCCCACGACTGAACTGAAGCGGTTAGACCTGGGAACCGGTCATATCGACGGATATAAGGGCAACGATGGTGACGATGGGTATGCGGATGAGGAGGATAAAGCATCGCAAGCCGATGATGGATCAACGCAAAATGTGAAGGACTGAGGGCATAGTAGGTTTGACCTGGGAACCAGTGATGTCGACGGGTATGAGTGGGAGCATGGCGACAATGCCGATGCAGATGAGGAGGAATAAGTATCGCAAGCTGATGATGGATCAACGCAGAATGTGGAGGACTAAGGGCATAGTACTAGAGAGTGTGAAGATTAGACTGTATATTTCAGACCTGTAAAATACGATATTGGCGAAGCAAATGCAACGGCAAGCGATGTATTCGAAGCGAAGACTGTATTGCAATATGTGATAAAATCTCAAAGCTAAACATATATGGGACGAGTGCGGCATCCGGTATATAGCAATAGCGGAGAGGTAAAATGTGGCTATCGGCCAAAGCAAGGCATAAACATCGCCAGGCATTGTGTAAACGGCTACAGTCTAAATGCAGCCCCTGCGAAGAGTGTAACACATGTGTCGTTCTGATAGAGCATATACCCGGCGCAAGGTAATGGAGGTGAGTATGCAACACGACCCATCGCCTGGGCGACGGCAAGCGTGTAATTCTCTGTCATAGGGTATTAGGTTCCGTCAGAGTGGTCAGAGCCATCCGTCACACCCAGGTGTTTCAGACAGAAACTAGGGTAGTTGCTGATGTAGATTTCTCACCCTGTTTGGCATGACTATCACATGTCATTCATCTACCGGTGTGAAATAGTTCAAGTCCTGGACTGTCATTCTCATCTTCTGGCTATTCTTCAAATATTACATCACATCCTCTTTGAGGCTGAAGGTGGCTATGTGTGCCATCCATTGTAATATCCTAAGTAGCTTGAGAATCCTCATTGCTATAATGATGCTAGTTGTACCACAGTGAATTAGAGCCCAGAAACATTGCATCTCATTGTATTTGCGTCCAATTTGAACTTCATAAACCATGCCTGGCAAATTCTGTATTTCAGTACCATATAAAAATTCATCTAACATTCTTCCCCTTGGGCTCTCATAAACAATGCTAGATTGAGTGAGATCTGATGGGGTCAGAATTTATCCAGAGTTATCTATGGTGTCTTTGCACTCAACCTCTCCATTATCAACTCCACTTTGTTATACCATCCCTGCTGTGCAAGATACTTGGAAATACATACTAGTGTTTTGCATGCTGAGTGTCAAAGGATCATTGGTGGTTGTCTTGTCGATTTCAGCTATTTTCATCTCTGCCTTTGCAAACTCCAGGGGTCAGTCTATCTTGGTAGTTCAGCTTGAAGTATTTGAGGCTGTAGAAGGATCAATAAATGCTGCTGCTGTACCATAGGTATCGTCCAGTAGCTTTCTGCTAACATAGGCCATTTTGGTTACACATGGTGAAAGGGGTAGATCTGTTCCACCGCTGAATAACATGTTGAACTTGGTGGGCGTGGATGGGTTCTTATGTTCTTCATTCATTTTCAAGATTGTTGGTCAAAAGATCAGGGTACGGCCACCTGAATGGGATGACATGTGCGATGACATCTGTTGCTACTGTTTGGGGTGCATATCCTGTTCAGTTTCAATATTGGCTGATTGATTGAATTATATATCCATGGAATTGAACTTCTCATTCTTGTTAGTAAACAGCGAGTGGTTTGGTATTGAATTTGAATTCAAGCCTCCCCAGACCATACCATACATGAAGAGTTGAAACTGCATCTCATCCACTTTGGAATCTCCTTAATTTCACTTTAGTCCATTGTCATATACTTAGAAATATTTGTTAGCAGTGTAGCTGTACAGTGGGAAGTTGTAAACTGATATCCTACCCACTATAAGTTTCCAGTCCTTATTGCCATACATCATATGTATTTCTGTAATGAAAAGGTTGAATTTGTGGTGATGTAGTATATTGTTCTGGTGTACATCTTGGCCCCATTTAATTGAGTTGATTATAGTCATCTTTTGCATAGTGTGATCTGTATTATAGGCTCTGTATTCAGATAGTCTGGTGCATACCAAAAATTATTGGTATCATTGTAAAGGAGGTGTTTGTAAGTCTGTTAGTTCAATTGAAGTGAACCAAATTTGATTTCCAATTGTTGAGTATCTTTGTAATAATATTTCAGCTGGGCCATTCTAAACTTGTTCTTTGAGTCTTAGGTCAACAATGCATGACATTCTAGCAGTTTCATATTAAGCTTGGACAGGAATGTGATTATCATTTACAGCCATGCAATGAGCTCCTCCAGACTGGGATCCAATTGTAAAGTTGATTTGTTATTATCATACTCAGGATCATGGTACTTGGGAGATTTATCACTGCGATAGCTCTTACCTTTGAATTATAGTTCCTTATAGTTGTCAATGAATCAGTTTTGGTGAGTGGAGTCTTCCTTGATTTCCATCTCCAGTAGAAGTCTTGAAGTCTCAGGTCCAAGGGTAATCCAACTGGCAGGACTCAGAGTATCACAACTAATCAACACACGAATCTGCTCTGTTCATCTATACTCAATACAACTGTGACCTGGACTTGCATGTATTCAAGTTCGTGGCATATGAGTTGTAAATTGCATAGTGTTTTTGTAGATTGTATGCTTGTCACAACATGTTTAAGAAATATTGAAACCAAAAATCCTATAAGTGAAATGTATTCCATAACAGAAAGTACAAAAATAGTATAAGGGCACTTATACCCCTATCTTGCCATGTTCGAGAATGGAGTGTATTTGTAGGGATATGGTGCCAAACTGGTTAGAGCGATTGTAGGTGTATATGTTAGTGGTACAAATCTTGGTGACGATCATAATCTTCACAACCAGTCAATTTAAGATTACAACTCAGCAGGCTTTGTCAGATGCCGGTGTAGCAACCTTAAGCTCTAGTATACCACCTTACCATTATGCATGTATATATTGTGCACACAGTTACAAACATTTGGACGGGCCAATGTGTGTCCGCACAATTTGAATGACTTCATCAGCACAATGTATTTAGTTACTGGGAGCCTCCAGGGGTGTCTGAGAGGATGTGGAGTGCAAACTTAGAAGCATCAGTTGAAGGAGGGTATCAGACCCGAGGAGGGTATTCCTGTCAGCCTTTGGAGTAATTGGGATTTCTGATAACGGGTACAGGAGAACCATTGAAGTGATTATGATAAGTTTGGGAACATGTCGGATTACTGGAGAGAACTTTGGGTGCACCTGGGAGTGTTGCTAAACCAACACAGGAACTACAAGCAATCTCTGAGAGATGTCGGTGTTCTAATGTATATTGATTCGAAGTACTCCGGGAGATATCAGAGACTCTCCCGATGTACATAAGCAATCAATATCCCTCGACAGCAAACAGGATGTATGGATTATTATTCATTATCACTTCTGAATTATACTAGCTATCATCTTCATCACCATTTGAGTTTTTGCCTTGCTACATTAAGAAACGAAAGAAACAGGCGAGTGATTAAAACATGAACTCAGGTACACCAAAACAATTACCCGACTAAGCGATTGAATGATATCAATCAAACATGGTGTCAATGTCATCCACTACTTCTCCCATCTCATCAGGGCCCAACAAAGCAGGAACACTCAATTCATCAATGGTGCAAAGAAGCTAGAGGTGCTACTTGTATTTGCTGATTATTCATACCTGGCAAGTTGAAGAAATTGAATTGCAATGTTGTTTCACTTGATATGTGATATCTAACAAAGGTGTGATGAGATATTAGCCAGCGGCGAATTTTGATGGGAGTTTGAATGGTAATATGATATATTGAGATGAAAAATGGGAGCAACTACCAGGAAAAGGGGAGCGCCAGATGGGGAGTGCTGTGTGCAAGAGAGGAGTACATTGAAGGTGTTGGAGGAGTGTGAAATGAGAAAGAAGAGCGCCAAATCTAGCCTGAGGAGTGCCAATGGGGATTGAGGAGCACCCATGTGTGAGGAAGAGCGCTGGACAGGGGGGGAAGGAGTGCTGAATGACATAGCTCAGCGCCAAATCCAGACTGAGGAGTTCAGACTGGGATTGTGGAGCGCCTATACAAGTAGAAAAGCGCCGAAAGGGGTGGGGAAAGAAGTGTGCACTATAATAGCAGTGCACCAATCCAGGTGGCGGAGGACCAATGAGGATCGACAAGTTCTATTCCTGTGGAGAAATGCTGGACAGGGGGGGGGTACTGACTGCAGAATACAGAACAGGAGTGACAATCCGGATGGAGGAGTGCCAGGGAGATTTGAGTACATCCCTTCCCAAGCGGAGGAGTGTGGAATGGTCAGTATAAAGTGCAGAATGAATTAGAGAATCACCAATCCAGAAAGAGGGGATTCAGGAGTGCCTATCCCAGCGGAGGAGTACTGAAAGTGGAGGAATTGACTGAGGAATGACATAGAAGAGGGTCAATCTAGGCGGAGGTGTGCCAACAAGGATTAAGGTTTATCTATGCTAGTGGAGTTGGGCTGCAGGGGGGGTATCAAGCGGCCCCCCATTGTGTGATTTATGAGTGCAGTGGGTTCCAGGGTAAAGTATATCCCAGGGGTTGGGCAAAATGTACGTCGATATTCATCTTGAGATTACATAACCATGGCCTTCTTTCCACTGGCAAATTCAGACAGCGCACCATGAACAGCTGCAGCTGCAAGCGCTAAAGTCTGTGGGGCGAGAGGTTGGAAATACTGGGATGCTGTAGGCTGGCGCCGCAAGCTGTTAGCAGTGAAGAAAAATTGATGGTAGATTAGATCAAGCACTTCCATTTGGGTGAACCATGAATTCTTATCATCTATGTCATTCGAGAGATAAGTATCATCAAACACGGAACTCCTTATCCTTGATGCAAACGTCAGTCACAGTGCTCAAATCAAACTGGTAAGTACGAACAACAGTTAGACATGCTCTATCAGCCAACCATCCTCGAATGGTACTAATCCTCAGCTGAAACAGTGTATATTTTGGGGTGTAGTCAACATCGTAAATCTGATAGAGGAGCATTACACAGAATCCAAGACCTATAGCTTTTCATGATTCTGGATCAATTTGGAGAGAGGGACCACTAGGCAATACACACAAAAATGGTGTACCTAAAGGAGCGCCTGCTGATGCCCACAGATGATCCTGAGATTCAGTGGCTAGTTTCTAAGCATCTTCAACTGTCCAGTATGTGTTATTCGATAATACTGGCCAAGGAGTCTTCGTCAATATGGTTGCCTCCATGAACATTTTCACTGCCTCAAAAATAGACATTTGGTGTTGGGGAACATTTTGATCTCCACTGGCTCTGCGATGAGGAACATTGTGATCCTGACTAGACTCGGGTAGCGGGAGCACCTTGGCAGATGGTGCCCAGTCAGCCTCACATTATTTGTTGAGGAGGTTTGACTTTGGCTTTTAAGTGGTGGTGCGGCCATTGCCGCAGCTGGAATTGATGAATTTGAAAACGGAGGGCATAGAATGACTGCATCTGGAAAGATTCATTTCCATGCCAGTGAATCGCTTGAAGTTTGTAATTACTTGTCCCGGCATGCCTTGCCTAGATGTATTACTGCTGTTGGTAATCCAAATTGTCTACTTTATATTTGGATGTCCAGGTCCACTCTCCAATATCATCACTTTCATGATTGTTGATTTCCTCCTGATGACCATCATCATCCTTCTTTGTGAATGGAATGGGGGACATTAGTCATCTACAATTCAATGCATGAAGGCAGAGGGTTGCAATTCAAATATTTGATGGACGATGAAGATTGGCCACTTTCTTGAATGTGAGTGCTCTCTCAGGGTGCGCTTGTTGATTCTTCTATGAATAGTGATTCCTCACCTGGCTGGGCATAGGCTCCATTTGCTGTAATGATGATTGATAGTTGGGGAATGTGGGAGAGAGTGTATAAGTGGTAAATATAAGATTAAGCACAATAGAATGAAAGAAAAAATGGTGCAAGTGGTTGAACAAAGTTAAGGAGGATGCAATTCGAGGTACGCCTTAAAGGGTTCTGGTGAGATGACTTCAAGGGTTCAGATTTATATTGAGGATAGCAGTGTGGTGTTGTTGCGATTGAGGATGTTGTCAGGTGCACCAGAATGGATGGATTCCTTGTCAGGTGTGCTGGAATAGATGGATTCCTAATGCCCAAATGTAAGCAACTGCTATCAACAATACTCTGCATATATGCAAGAATTGGACATTGGTCAATGCCAACAAACATAGATTAGAACCCGATGCAGTGGAAGACAACTCACGACATTAACTAATCTTTCATGCTGGCCAAATGGAGTGCTGAGAATCTGAATGAAAACATGTGCCCCTGCATATAACTCCTCTAAATGTAGTAATTATGGGTGAAAGTTTGTGTATTTGAGGTGACCATATGGCATAGAATTGGTGCATCATTGAGAATCTGCACAACTCAATAGTTTTGGGACCTTGACAGTGATGGCAGAGTTGCAAGGGTACATGCTGAGTTTGTTATTGATCAAGGAGAAATATGAATCCGCGTATGGGGTATATTCACAGGAAGGACATGTATATTCACGATATTGTATTATTTTAAGATGCTGCAGCTCAGTTAGTGGCCGATAGGGGAATATTGTCAGCATAACTTCCCTTTCATGCATATATCTGAACCACGTCTGCAGAATACCCTTCACAACAAGGTTGCACTAAATTTACAAGGGAGAGAATGCCATACACAAAGGAGAGATACAGGCATACAGAACGAATGGTAAGGTAAGATGGATGATTCAGGGGTAATCTGATTGATTCAAGCACTTGTCAATGCCAAGATTGCTAACAAATAAGTCACAAAAACTCACATACATTCTGATTTTGCATGCAATATCTAGTAAAGTTGAACGCCGTTAAATCACGTATTGATTATGAGTCTCACCACTACAATATTAACTTCAAATACATGTCGGAGTTGAAAGTTATATGCTGCAATAGTAGGAACGCATACTGAGATGTGGTCTCACAGTTGGCAGAAGAATAACTATTGCATGCATGCAGTTCCGGAATTTGAGGTGCACCAAAGTTTAAATGGTTATGGTTGGATTCAATGGATGGGGATTGCAAGGTCGCATTACTCTACCAGTTAATTGCACTCTATGGAACTATATTGTTTCTTAACTTGAACATTCATGATTCTCACATTTTCAACTTCTCTCTCAACAGCAATCGGTTCACATAATCCATTTTCTGATACGAATATTGGTAGCCCAAATATATATTTAGTCAGCATCCAGTTAAGTCTGCATTCAAAGCATTGAGAACTGGAGACTCTTTGAGTAAGCATGGTACATAAGTGAGCGGGAGTTGCAGGTCATCTTGCAGAGTCACTGAGCAGAATCTGTATATTGAGATCCATGCTCTCAAGCTGCAGCTCTTTTGACAGAACCCGAACATGCAGAAGCTATTATAGGATTTCGAAGTATTGGTGCAAACATACTACTTAGTCAATCCTGAGTTAAGTGAGGTTACTAATTAGCCAGGTCTGTGCATTTATGGTTTAGTTCTGCAGGGCTACCTTCCTGCAATGGACAGGTGACATGGAGCTGACTGTTCAAGGCAATTTAGAAGTGGCCTGCACTTACTGATTAAGCATAGATTCATATATTAGTAGAGGCCGAGCCGCATGAGCTGCCTGCACCTAAATGTGAAGTCGCTTGATAGATGCCAATGTGTGGGCACAGTGTCCACCAATTCAAAGGTCGTGGAAACATGATGAGAATGTAGCAAACTGAGATATAATGTGCACCGTGGACTGGGGTGCATGTGCTTCGCTGGCATATGTCTCACTTGTGAGGTGTGCCTGGGCTGGAACCATACATCTATAATCAGTCGAAGGTTGCCAAAGTTGGTTTCACACAAATACAAGAACCTCATTCTGGACTGGATTGAAGATTTTGGTTGTGTCTGAACTTGAATTATAGGCGACTGAATACACAGCACCAAAATCTGCAGGTGAACGATTCATACCCGAGCCATGTCTCGATAATTGACTGCCTGGGATGCAGATCCGAAGTATGCCCAAACTGCTATGATATCCAACCAAATTCTGCGGCTTTCGCACGAATAAGTGAGCCTGGGTCTCATATTGTGACCCAAGTACTGAATATTGCCTATACCGTCTGTATTGCCAACTGGCATTGGGAAATATGCAGTGATTGATCGGGTATACCAATATGTGCCCTGGACTCTCCAGTGCACTTGAATGTTGATCGTATGCCAGAAAAAGGTGTGGCTTTGCCACGAATAAGTGAGCGGTGTCTCATATTGTGACCCAAGTTCTCAATATTGCACAGACTGTCTCAGTTCCAAGTGGGATTGTCCAATATGCTGCACTGGATCTGTCATAACGCAACTCAAGTCATATGCTGAGGATTCACCGGTGCACCTCAACTTCCATCATATGCCAGCAAAATATGGGGCTTTGCCCCGAATCAGCAAGCCAGTGTCTCCTATCCTGCCACAGCTACCCTAGATGCCCTAGATGGACTTCATTACCAAATAGGATTGGCAAATTTGCAGTGCTAAATCTGTTGAAATGAGGCTCATGACATATTCTGAGGATTTGCTGGTGTACCTGAAATTCGTTGAATTATGCTTTTATCATTCTTTTTACATCAAAATGTGTACATGGCCTCACCTTTCCGGTGAACCTCAGGTTTGCAACTGAAGACCGATTTGAAGCCCTGTGCTAAGTCATTGTCTAAAGTAGACTTGTCCCATTCGTCATCAGTTAGGCCAGCCAAGAACTTGGAATGTTGCTTATCAATTGACTTCATCTCTAATTCATCATTAATGATAGTCAAGAACACCAATGATATCCCACTCCAGCCATTTCTAATGTAGGACACAATCATTCTAAGATCAGAACTTTGATTTACGTCAAAATGACAGAGAGAAAGACATTATTTATGCGCTATAGTATGCCTGACAAATAATCATTTTGACTATTTGAATCAGTTAAGAAGATTATGATGCTTCAATGTCAAAAGAGGTGTACCTTGATGAAACGTCCTAACAATCTAAGATGATTGTTCATCAGACTGCAATGTGTCTCCATTCACTGTCAGCTGCTTCACATAGTCCTTATGAGACTGCAGAATACAGTGAAATATTGATACTGAGATGTTTGGTTGAGTCATCAAGCTGTACAAGACTTCGATTTGATCCACTGTAGAGTGTTGATGAAGGTCACTTGTGCGGGTATCATAGCCACCAGGACCCATACTCAGTACCCATTTGTCACGTACTCTGCTGTACTCCATCTGGACATCTCATGCAAATGCCTGCCGATGCACATTGAATACCCTGATATTCTGGGTTATTACAGGATGGTGTCCAGCTGCAAGATATAGACCTGGTCGGCCAACTTGGGGCGAAGTTACAAATACTGAGGCATTTCGTCAATCCTGGAATTTGAACTGCATTTCTGTGTGTTCGTCATTGCCCATTTCTGCATACCTGTGGAATATATCCACATGATCCACTAAATACTTGGTTAGCCACCACTTCAAATGACGAACTTGGCCAGGATGAGGACAAAGTATCACTGCCTTATGTGGAGGAGGTGAACTGGGGAGTGCATTTTCAGGTCTCTCATGTTCTGGAAGTAGCGTCTGTCTTCATCAGCAACATGTAAAATGGTTTGAAAGTCATAACTGAACAACTCAGCAACTCTGAACAGCCACACAGATCCTTCCAGATGCTCCCAGATGTTCCCAGACAGGCTGAATGCAAAGCAATGTGCTCTCAGGCGTTCTGAGACTGCTTCACGAGTGCTCCTCAATGCTCCGGAAGTTGTGGAACAGAATACAAGGATGCCCTGAAGAGTGTATGGTTGTCTTCAAAATGCTTCCAATCAAACTATTAGGATGTGCACATTTCGGAGTGATTGGGAGAATTGGCCACGTCTACAAGAATAATCTGGTGCACGTCAAACTTGGAGCAATACTCTCCGTGAGTGATTATTACAATGTGTATAACAAATAGTACTATTTGATTCACTCTCTTTGTCCTGCACCCCTTGATTCAGGCATTGTAACTATAATACACCATCCAGTAAGTATCTAAATCCACACGATTATTTAGAAGCCATACGCTATGGATTCTATCCAATGCAGCATTCTCTGTTGTCAAATGTGCTGGTCCAACAATTGCTCCGACAGGTACAGTATGCATCCTGTCAGTCTGTGTGACAACCTGGATGAACCCATCAACACAATCAACGCAACCATGCGAATCTTTGTACTTTGTTGGAATCACCACCGCATATTCTTGAGGTTGAGGATGTAATATGCATTATTGGGTCTTCTTGCACCTCTTGAAAAAGGTCAATATCATTTGTCCAGCAGGCAAGGTATCCTGAAATTGGAGGATCTGACTCGGTGGAGTCCAGCTGAAGTATAATACACGAAAAGAAGGAACTCGGCCTTGGAAGGTGTTATGGAGGTCACTGTCCGTATATTGGACCCAGATGTTATGAGATTGAGGCATGATCCTTTGGTTGGCATTGGTATATTCTACCTTCCAATCATGTTCCAGATGCTTAACAGATGTAGGGCAGTGAAATGGTTGACAGTAGTGCAACAGCCCTATCTGAAGTTTAATAAATGTACTGTCTATGCGTACATTGTGAGTATATCTGAGCACCAGTCCACTCACATCATGTCCCCAGTCGTCTTGAATTGGTGTAGGGAATAGCTGCCCAAAGTTGAGAATTCCGAAATCTACTGATGTATCCCTGAGTGAGGTCAATTTGATACTTCTGCACACTCTGCGGACATGGGTTTCTCTCAAATGATGCACCTGTTGTAATACTGGGTGGAAGAGTGGCTATGCCTGACAATGCTGAAGGTGTAAAAGATGGGCTCTGGGTGAATTTTGCTGATTATCGGCAGTTGATAGTAGGTTGAAAACTTTTGCAGGGTCAATATCGTACCAGCCTTGAAGGACAAGATACGACAGTGTCTCCTCCATATGGTCAAGACCGGTACACTGGTCATTGTGTTTGAGCATCTGTCAAATGTAATTCAGGTTGTGGGTAAAATGATATACCTGTTTCACATTCCAGGTATGTAGCAGTTCAGAAATATTCATTGTGAAATTGGTGCCAGAACCTATTCACCAAATTGACGCTGATATATGGCTCACAAGATTCATCATGGGATATCCAAAATGGATTTCATGCTGTTCGATGGTTTTCCGGAGGTCCTGAATGCTGATTGCCTTCCACCAAGCTTCAAACTTCACCAAGCAGTTGGAGAATTCCTTCTTGAATCGCATCTGGTCATTAGAAGTCATACTATCAATCTCGCTCCAGCTGATTTCCAATGTGGTCCGTACCAGCGATACTGCAGGTGGTGGCTTCAGTTGCAGCATCGGATAGACGGACCTGAAATTGCACATGCTTGTCAACTGTCATGTTTGCTGCCCTGTGAATCTCTTCTTCTTCAGCAGTCTTCATTTGAGCATGATTTTTGGCGAATGTGCGTCTGGGACCGGTTGCCTTAGTCCAGACTTCCTGCAATAGTTGTTACTCATCACGTTGCATTAATTTATCAAAAATCTTGTCTTTAACAGGTGTCACCGTATGGATATCGTGCTCCAATCGCTCTATTGCCCTCGGCCAATCTGCATCTGACCATATGGTTGCAGCTTGTCAAGCTCTATTCAGGCACACCTGACATTGCGTTCGTGTTAACTCAGTAACCATTTCAGCCCCGTAAAGGTGATATTCCATTGCAGCACAGATTCCATGAACCTTTTGTTCTCGTAACAGATGGGATGCTCTTACCCACTGATCATCCACCTAGGCCGTTGCAGACTTCAACTTTTTCTGGTCTAGAAAAGCACCCTTCTTGTTGTAAAATCGCTTCAGTGCATCATCCAGTGCTGTGAGGGATTGATCAGAGTGATTTTGTTGGCTGACAATCAGAGAGAATTCACATAATGCCCGCACTGCTCCCATTACCATTTCATCGGAGGCTGTTTCCACCTCAGCTTTCCCATCATCCTTGGAGGAGTCAAGAATTGCAGTGCAAATCACTGCCTGTGTTCTGATCATGCCCCGGATTTCTTTTCCCTGCCTGGAGCCACTGTTCAAAGAATGGAATGGTCCAGAGAAACACTGGAGGCCCAGATATCATGTTACTGATGTCAATGGATTGTTAAATTGATCCTTGGCATTTCTAGCTTTCATGTATCTGAGCAGCCAGTGCAATTAGTCTTTAGATGAACCCAGGAGCAGCTGATGCATTTCTTCAGGCTGCAAAAGGCGATAGACATTGCTGAGATGGTATTGCCAGAACTGGTTGCAGAGTGGATGAACACCAAGAGTGTGCAGAACATCAATATTAGTTTTGTCCTGATGCTCCAAGTAAATATGTGGATCACTTCGGTTATCAAGTGGTCAAACAGTTGAATGCCCCATTGGCGCACCTTTAGGAATTTGACACATCGCGCATGAGCCATATGAGACATCAGCAACTATTACTTGTTCTGGATAATCCCTGACCCAGGCAGCCAAAAGAGGATAAAATTGTCTGTGGAATCCATCGGCATAATTCCATTTCAAGCCCGGGCCAGCAATGTCAAGGTTTCTGAGTGGGGACAGTACACTTCCCACCACGGAATCCCATGCCTGGTCAGTATTTTTGGCATCATTTGGGGGACATGCGATCAGGCAAACAGGAATCCAGGCGCGCTGTTTCGGTGAGTGATAGATATCTTCTGGAATATTATCAATTGTGAGATATGGTGACCAGGCATGCTTGTAGGCCGAAATTTTTATCAACTGGCTCTTGTCGGATGCCAGAATGGCTAGTACAACCCGCACTCCGGCAGGAGGCTGATCGTGTATATCCCACCACCAATCACCCTTGTTCATCTCACTGTGTATTCGGCGACTCTCCAATTCTGCGAGGCGCACTGGTTCAAAATTGACGTGCATCTGAAATGAGAGATGTGCCACAAGGAACTGGATATATTGAATAATATCCATGTAGTATAAAGTTCCGAAGCTATGCGAATGATCTTCAATCCAACCATCATCACCTAGCCTGAAATCGAGTCCAGAGTGGAGCTTTCATAGAGCATCTGCAGGTTGAAATTACTCGATACTGAAGTTGTCCAGTCCACGTCCCAGATGTTGATTTGTCCACATTCTCATTTGCTGGTTAAATGATTGAGCCGGTTGAAAGTCCTCTGTTGACTGAAATGGATACCATGGATTCCATTGTTCTGAGTACTTGTGATGCTGGTTGTACCATCCAGTTGCTTTGCCATTTGCTTTCCCCCCTGCAGTTTCCACTCCAACTACCTGTCTATGAGCCTTCATCTTTGTTGCATCAGGGGTACATGTAAAATCTGGCAACTGGGGGTCTATAGTGTCTTCATTGGGAGTATCTTCAGGTTGTGGTGCACCAGGTACATTGGCTATGGGTAGATGAAATAGTTACCTAACCTCATTGATGTCCAGGCAGGTGCACCAACTCATATCGAACCATGATGGCTCGGGTTGATCCTAACATCCAGGTGGTACAATCCTTTTCAGTAATAGCCCTTCACTGATTGCTATTAGGTGACATTGTTGATAGTGAGCCTCGAGTCGGTTCTCGTCGAATGATATTCTTTTGGAGAGAAAGCACTTATCATGTTTTCAATGAGTGTTGCCCATATTTGAGAAATTGTCACTGAACACGTATTTGGATGAATCTGGATGATGCTTCAGGGGGTCATGTAGAGCCCCAGCAAGATTGGTTTGAATGTGAGCTAACTCAGGTTAGTGTATGACATTCACTGCCACATTGCACCCTGCCAAAGGAGTTGGGGCGAGGTAAAATAAAGTCACCTCACAATCAGTTTTCTTGATAAACCAGAATATATTATAACATATCCCGCACAATAATCGTGCACATCGTCTGCTGAAACACATTAGCAGAGAAGAGAAAGTTTGTTTTGTCTTCACTGCAATTGGCACAATGGGGCCTTATACTATGTCATTGCGACATTGTGAGTTATACCAATGGTCCAGCCTCCAAGCAGCTGATAATGAAGTTCGATTATCTTAATAGAATGAATTGGTGAGTTCCCTAGCGAGCTGGATGTCCGGGCAATGATCATCGAGAACACATATGGCTGGTACGATGTTGCTTCAGTAATGATCCTTGACTGCTGAGTGGATCATGAGGAGATCAAAGATGTATGGGCAAGGAGCTCAATAGGAAGCAGGCACTGTTGCCGCTCGACTCACAGGCCTCCCATTGAATGAGGTCACAAGGTCGTACACGCACGACTTATGTGGAATATCCCTAGTCATGGTAACCTTCATCCTGGATATAGTTCTCATTCGGTTCAGCAAGATATCGTATCATATCCCTTCTGTGAACTGTAAGTCATGGAAGCATACGAAGGTGAGCATCTATTCCATATCATAGTGTATGGATTCAAGCCTATACCAAAGAAAGGTGGGATGTGTGTGATTAGGGTTTCTTTTTCTCAAGCCCAGGTTGGTTTTATGGATCAAAGGTGTTGAGAAACACCACAGATCATGACAACAGAATGGGATATAGGAAGCCCTTCATTCTGCTGAAGGTCACTGCTACCTGCAATATACTCAATCATACTCCACTTTATTCTACATCACATCTCATATCTATACTAGTTCACCACTAGATGTGTTCACAGAGCATATCAGCAAACAGATCTCCATCGGAGACAGTGAATACGGCTCTTCCTGGTGGCATATTTGGCTCGCAACAACGCAGTGACAATCAGTCAGAATCCTCGGATCATAGTTCACACACTGCCTCTGGCAAAGACAGACGATTTGGGAAACATACCAATCAATATCATCCGCCGCATGGGTATGGTTACCCTCCTGCACAACAACCATTTGCAGGCACTCTGCAGTGTTATCACCAGTCTCAATTCAACGTGACACAGTTTGCAACCAACCACCAGCGCAAGCCAACAATATCCAAGTTGAGGGCCACAGTGGCGAGGATATGACCTCCACCAAAGTGGTTATGGCTGGTCACAAATGTTGCCTCCTCCGCAGTATGGAGGACAAGGGCCATCATCTCCAGGTACACCGAGAGTGCCTCCAAGACCACCGGGAAACAATCCAGTCAAGCAACCAACATCTTCAAGCTGAACTTCTCCACCTGCATCTCCTTCTGGCGCACCAGGGAGACACTCCATGAGCCTCCCTACAAAATGATTCCAGCCGGCAGAGGAACCACGAAAACCAGATGCCCCAGGGATTACGCACTTGCCCCCATTGCCGCAGATTTCCAACAACAAATATGATGCAGCTGATGAGAGCGATGATTCATTGGACTTGGGTGGTGCAGAAGGCAAACCCCCAATCAGCCTGAAGCAAATTGAATTCTCTTTGAAGCAATTTGCCAAAAGCATGGGGCAGGCCAGCTGCAGTGTGTTCAACAAGTGGAAGAAAGTATGGGTAGCTTAGTTTCAGCAGAAGAAGCATCAGTCCATTATCCAGGGGCAGAACCATTAGAAACAGCTTTGAGATAAACCTCTGCACTGGCAGACAGTGATTGCAGAATTCTTGGTGACATTAGAGAACTGGCCACCATTGGATAATTCCAATAATGCTGAATGGATTTGCCAGCAGTGGATTGAAATATTTTTGAAGAAATGTACAAGCAAAATTCGAGAAGCGAGGGAACAGAGAAGGCAGGGCAACAAGCGACTGGCGGCAGATTTGGGAGAGCATGTGTGCAAAAATGTGAGAAGTAACCTCCCAGAGTTGCCAAATACAATGTTCATGGTTGTGATTTGGTGGGTGCAGAATGGCAAGGATATCGTTCTATCCCCCAAACAACTCCAAGCCTTGTATACAAATGTGAGGCTCTGGGAGGAGCTGGTTGATTTCATTGACAAAAACAGAGGCCCGAAAGAGCCAAACATTCTGACATTGATGTTCATGTGAACCTTGGAGCAGGACAAATTGGATGAAGAGTATATGGGATTATTTACACATGGGCAAATGCTGAATGACCCCATATATGGCCAGATTTCATACAACTGCTGCCTTTCAAATGCTTTCAAGTTGAAACTTGGACACAATTTGAAGATATTTTGTTAGAAATGATGAGAGCTACAGGGAAGGAGATTGCCGAGCACGTAATTAGACTGGCAAAGGTAATCTCCACTAGCTGTGTTAAGGCTAGATGTGCGCAACTACTAATCATTATACATAGAGTTTGGAATGTTCTGAAGAGGGTGGAAGAGAGGAGGATGGTGGGCAAGAGAATGATACATGTATTAATGTAAGTTCTGATTGAAAGAATTGAATTGATTGTATTCCATTCATATATATTTGTTCAAATGGTTGCTTGTATGTGAAGTACCTAACACTTCGATGAATTTCAGGAGTGCCTGAATATGAGCCCATCTACCCAGCTTACATGGGAGCAACTGAAGGAGATAATTGAGGATGAAAAGAAAACTTACAAAGGTGCAAGAGAGGTTCAAGAGCAAGTGGAGGATGGTGAGGAGGTCCTCGATCCAGAAAATACCTGTTCAGTATTGAATACCGTTCTCAATACAAACAACAATGAATTTGAACACAAGTCTCTTGATGAGACAGTCAGGCTGCAGAATGCCCATCTGATTTGCCAATCAACAGATGACTGTGTTCCAGGCCACAAGTATTCAATTCCAGGCCTGCCTGCAACCAAGTTTCTGTTGCACCAGGTTTGGGCCATATAGTTCATTGTGAGGAGGTGGGTTTGGGATTCTGAGATGCCAGGAGTGCTGGTGGCAGATGAAATGGGTCTTGGCATGACTTTCACCTCAGTGGCAGTGGGAATGATATGCAAATTGCGGACTGAGAAAGTTGTAATGGGGTTGCCACTGTTGATTTTGTGGGGGAATAGCCATGAAGAGTGGGTGAATATGGCACAGAACAACCTTCCTGGGATTATCGGTGAAGAATGGGCGTGGTATCCGTTGCAGAGACTGAATTCGGTGCCCCACTGCCTGATAGATATCCAGATTACTCCACCTCAGGGGCATCCAGCGCTTACATCAGCCCTTGAACCAATTGTGGTGGTCACAATGCCCGGAGTGGCAGAGACATTCAACAGTGTCATTGATGAGATGACATTTGTAACTGATATCAAACTTGGTACCTTGGTGCATGCGGAAAATGCGGAACTCACCCACGAGGATGTGGACACCAGTCTTGATGAGCTGGAACACTGATGGAATATCGAGATCGTTTCATCTGATTCCTTAACATCCCGAGCGAAACCATCAAGCAACGGCCAACTCTCTTACTGTTCATCGAGTGTTAGGATTGTTGAGAATTCCCATCGGTACATGACCAATAACAACGGGGGCTGGCAAATTGCGATTACAGCAAGAATTGGATTCAAACTTCGAGTCACTGCTACTCTGGGATTCCAATCATTCTATGACTCGTGTTATCAGACACTGTGGCTGTTTTGAGGTGTGCCTGAAGATCCAGAGGATGATACTGCGATGGAAAAGCATGGTGCAGAGGCATTGTATTCCGCTGTGAAGAGTTTGATGCATGCTATCTGGATTAAAGATGAAGATGCTCAACTTGCTGCGCTGCACCGGATGATACAGATTGCACAGACTTGGACGACAAGGCAGTGGTCACAGTTGGAACTAGCACATGGATAACCACTCATCTTGATGCCGAAGGAAAATGTACACCTCATTGCTCTTGAGTGGACTGCAAAAGACCAAGCAAAACTAATGACCCTGGAGAAGAGATACACTCCACGAGGTGCTTCGGGAGCATGGAGGGTTCACAGATGGCAGCTAGCATGTTCTTCGTTAGTATTGGAAGACACCAAGGATCACAATGATGTGTCTGGACAATGGTGTGATGGATGGCCAATTGATACTTGGGTGGATTTTCCGATTTTCTGATGGCTGAGGGAGACATTTCTGCCAATGCTTATCATCCAACCTGCAGAGTATGCCGAACCTGACCAAGACGATGCTTCAAGAGAGACACTCCTTCCACAAGAGAGAAATCACCATGCGCTCCCCAGTGCACCTCCTCCAATACAGGTGGTGCTATTTTGTCCTCTTCCTGGTCTTGTTTGTTATTTGAAGTGGTGGCTAACCAAGTATTCTGTAGATCATTTGGATATATGGCACATATATGCGGAAATGGGAAATGATGAACACACTGCAATGCAGCTCAAATTCCAGGATTCCCGAAATCCCTCTGTATTTGTAACCACACCCAATGGGGGCAGGACAGGCCTGAATCTCACAGCTGCAAACCATGCAGTAATAACTCAGAAATTCTGGGTATTGAATGAGCAGTGGCAGGCATTTGCATGAGTTGTCCAGCTAGGGCAAAACAGAGTACCACACACATGGTTACTGAATACAGGTCCTGGTGGCTACGATAACCACACGAGTGATCTCCACCAACTTTCTGGCGTGGCCGAAAGGAGCGTCCTGTACGGCTTGATGAGTCGACTGAACATCCTGACGTTGATGATTTACCGGATTCTGCAGTCTTGTCAGGACCATACCATGCGGCTGACAGAGAATGGAAACACATCACAGTGTGATGAACTGCCTATCTTAGAGTATTAGGACACTTTCATCAAGGTATACATACCTCTTTAGATATTCAAGCAACATAATCTTCTGGACTGATACAAATAGTCAAAAACGTCATTTGTAAGGCACACTACACTGCATAAATCAATCCTTTCTCTCTGCAATTTTGATGTGAATCAAAGTTCTAATGTTTGAATTGTTACGTCTTAAATCAGAAATGGCTAGAGTGGGATTTCATTGGGGTTCTTGAATAGTAATAATGACCAATACGAGATGAAGTGAATTGATGCGCTTCACATCAAGTTCCTGCAGCTGACATATCTCATGATAATTGGTATCAGTCAAATTTTGAGACTGATACTGCAAATTGCTTCAGATAATTGGTCAGTATCAAACTTGAGGCGGGCAGGAAGCCTGAAGCCACATACACATTTCGAATGAAAGAGTATGAAAAAGCATGATTCAACCACTTTCAGGTACCCCAGAGTCTGTTCGGCATATGTCATGAGTATCATTATGATAGATTGTACACTGCATATCTGCCAATCCCATATGGCAATAAGCCAGTCTAGGCAATATTCAGTACTTATGTCAGAGTATAAGGCATGGCTCGCAAATTTGTGGCAAAGCCACACCCTTTACTGGGATATGATCAAAATTCAGGTGCACCGGAGTCCTGGTGACATATCATTATGACCTATCGATAACTGCATATCTACCTATCCCAATTGGCATCAAGACAGTCCAGGTGATATTCAATACTTGTATTAAGATAATCATGGTAAAGTCGCAGCTGTTGCTGGCCTAAGATTGAACTTCCGGTGCACCAGAGAATCCTGGGCATATCATTGTGACAGATCCATCACAGCATATTTGCCAATCCCATTTGGCAATTAAAACAGACTAGGCCATATTGAGTACCTGTGTCAGAGTATGAAACATGGGATCACTTATTCATGGCAAAGCTGCAGCTTTTGCTGGCATATCATTAAAGGTCTGGCACACCTCTGATCCACATCGCAGAGAGTCCGATGCTGAGACATGGCATGGGAATTGTTGGCTAAGCTACAGCTTTCGCTGCCGGGTATTTTCAGGCCTATGATTGAAGTTCAGGCATAACTGAGATCTGCAATCCAGTACAGAATGAGCTTTTTGGATATTGATGAAGCCAACTGTGACAAGCTGTGACTCGCTATGGATGTATCATTCCAGCCCAGGCAGGCCTCAAGCGCGACAAATAAGCCACCAAAGCGTGTGTACACCAGTTCGTAGTGCACTGTATATTTTTGTTTGTTTCATTCTGATCATGTTTTCTTTGACTTTGAATCAGTGGACGCAGTGCACACTGATCTATCATGACACTTCGCCTCTAGGTGCAGGTGGCTCATCCTGCTCCGGGTTGGCTAATATATGAATCTATAGTTGATCAGTATGTGAAGGCCACCGCTAACATGCCTTGAACTGTCAGGTCCATGTCCACTGACCGTTAGAGGAAGGTTGTCACTGCACAACTCAACCATCGATGTACAGACCTGGCCAATTAGGAACCCCGCTTAACTCGATATTGACTAAGTTGTATGTTTGGACCAATGCTTCTAACTCCTGAAACAGCTTCTGCAAGGTCAGCCTCAGTCAAAAGAGCTGGAGCTTGAGATCGAGAAACTCGAAAGAGTGATACTGCTCAGCCACTCTGCAAGATAGCTGGCAACTCCCACTCACCCATGTACCGCACCTACTCAAAGAGGCCGAAGTTCCCAAAGCCTTGAATCTAGACTTAACTGTATTCTGACTAACTGTATGTTTTGGGGGCTGAAACTCATATCTGAAAATAGATTATGTGAACTGAATTCCATCGAGAAAAGTTCGAAGAGAGAAAATCTTGAAACATCCAGTTACCAAAAGATAGCTATGAATTGAGTTATGAAAAGACAGCTATGAAGAGTGCAATTAATTGTCAGAGTAAGGCAAGCCTGCAATCCTCAGCCATTGAATCCAAGCATCACCTTTTAAACTTCGGTGCACCTTGATTCCTTGGAACTGCATGCACGCAATCATCATTCCTCTGCCCGCCATGAGAAGACATCTCACTGTACATTCATACCATTGAAGTATATCGCTCCCCCCACCAACATTTATTTTAAGTCAACATTATTGTTGTGAGATTCATAATGAATATGTGATTTACCGGTGTGTAACTTACTAGATATTAGGTGCAACATCAGAATCTGAGTGACTCTTTATCACCTATTAGTTAGCAATCTTGGCATTGACAAGTGCTTGAATCGATAACATTACCCCTGAATCATCCTTCAAACCTCACCATTCTTTCTCTATGCCTGTATCTCTTCTTTGTGTACCAAATTCTCTCCTGTCTCCATTAACTGCAACATTGTTGAGAAAAACATTCTGCAGATGCAGCCCAGATCAATGCATGAAAGGGAAGTCATCCTTACAATATTTCCTTATTGACTGCTAACTTAGCTGCAGCATCCTAATACATTAGAATATTGTGAAAATACATGTGTCCTGCCGGCGGATATTCCACATACAGAGGTTCATAATTCTCCTCGATCAATCGCAAACTGAAGTATCGACCCTTACAACCTAGCCACCACACTCAAGGTCCCAAATCTATTGAGTTCTGCAGATTCTCAATGCTGCACCAATTCTATGCCAGGTGGTCACTGCAAATGCTCGAACATTCGCGCATAATCTCTACATTTTGAGGCGTCATATGCAGGGGCTCAAGTTTTCATTCAGGTTCTCAGTGCTCCATTTGTGGCCAGCACCAAGGGTTAGTTAATGTTGCAAGTTTTCTGCTGGTGCATCTGGTTTTATTCTCTAAGTGCATTGGGCTTTAGGCAACGTCCAATTCTTGCATCCTTACAGAGTGTTGTTGATAGGAGTTGCTAACATTGAGCATTAGGAATCCATCTATTCCTCCGCAGCTGACAACATCCGAAATCGCCACTCCGGACTGCTGTCCGTGATATCAATATGAACCATTGATGTCATCTTTCCTGAACCCTTTCAAGGCGCTCCTCCAATTGCATCCTCCTCAACTATTTGCAATTCTTGTTTCATTTTTCCCGTTATTCTATTGCACTCAATCCTAAATTTCCTGCTTGTACACTCTCTCCCACATTTCCCAACTTTCTATTTTCATTACAGCAAATGGAATCTATGCCCAGCAAGGTGAGGAACTACTATTAACAGAACAATCAAGAAGCACACCTAGAGAGAGCACTCGCATTCAAGAAAGCAGTCAATCTTAATTGTCCATCAAATGTTAGCCTTCCAATTATCTATCTGTCTTTGGGCATCGTATTGTGGATGACTCATATCCCCAATTCCATCAATGAATCAGGATGAAGCTAGCGATCAGGAGATCGGTGATGATGAAAGTGAGGACACCGCAGAGTCCACCTTATCATCTGAAATTGATGAACACAATTTGGATCATCAACAGGAGGTTCTTTATATAGGCCAGGCGCGCCAGGAGAAGTCGTTACGAACTACAAGGGTTCCACTGCCAAAGATCTGGAGCTGGGCCGATATCGTCATTGCACACCCTCGGCTTCCAAATCCCGAAATCCACCAGCGACAATGGCACGACCACTGCTGAAATGCCAAGAGTCAACCCTCCTCAAGACATTATCCGAGTCTGACCATGCACCCTCCGCCTAGGCACTGGTGCTGCTCAACAAGTCGAGTGGAGAGCAGAATGTTCCCCAACCCAAGGCCAGGAGTGATCAGAACATTCTGCAACACCAAAAGCCTTCTTGTGAGGTAGGGAAAAGGTTCACGGAAGCAATCGTATTCACAAAGAATCCTTGGCCAATATTATCTGATGACAAGTACTCGACGGTTGAAGAGGCTTGGAAACAAGTTATGGAAGTCCAAAATCATCAGCGGGCATTAGCAGATGCTCCTGTGGGTACACCATCGGTGTGGGAATTGCCTGGTGTTCCATCTCTCACAATAGATCCGCAAACATGAGAAGCGGTGAGTGTTCAATTCAGTTTAATGCTCCTCTATCAGACTTACGGATATTGACTACCCCCGATGATATACATAGTCACAACTGAAGATTAGTACTCTATGAGGATGGTTGGCAGATGGGGCTCTTTGAACTGTTGTCCGTAGATTCTGGTTGGATTGGAGCTCTGATACAATGTTCAGTATCACAGTTAAGGAGCTCCTGTTTGACGATGCTTAGCTCTCCAAGGTCGTCGATGATGAGAAATCAAGGTTCACCCGAATGGAAGTGCTTGATCTAATATACCATCAATTTCTCTTCATCACCAATAGCTTGGGGCACCGGCCTACAACATCCCAGTATTTCCAACCTGTTGTTCCGCAGACTTCAGCGCTGGCAGCCTCAGCTGTTCATTGTGCGCTGTCTGAATATGCCAGTGGAATGAAGGCCACAGTAATGTTTTCTCAAGATGAATATTGAGGTACATTTGGCCCATCTGCTGTGATAAATTTTACTCTGGAAGCCATTGCACTCTCAATAATGCATCATTGGGCCGCTTCATACCCCCCCTGCGGAGCAACTCCACAAGGATAGGTGCTTCTCAATCCTTGTTGGCGCTCCTCAATTCTTGTCCACACTCCTCAGCCTAGAATAATGCTCTTCTATTTCATTCCGCAGTCAATTCCCCCACCTTCAGCGCTCCTCCACCGGGATAGGCACTCCTTAATTCTCTTTGGCTGGATTGGCGCTCCTCTATCCCATTCCACACTCTATATGCCCCCCCATTCTGCACACCTCAGCCTGGTATGGGAATTCCCCAATTCCTACTGGCACTCCTATATTGCATTCCCCACTCGTTACCCACCCCTTTTGAGCACTCGTCCGCTAAGATAGCACTCCTCATTCCCAATCGGTGCTTCTCTGCATAGATTGGCGCTCCTCTATCTCA